>ENA-UPSM01003120-UPSM01003120.1-activated-sludge-metagenome-genome-assembly--contig:-NODE-3120-length-19129-cov-5.243892_pt1 | contig 19129 bp, 9 predicted proteins | sample MGYA00238181_ERZ773283 | MGnify/ENA primary metagenome ERZ773283 (study PRJEB29023, sample SAMN05720199) | activated sludge metagenome | isolation source: Anaerobic digester | place: Japan...
AAATTTGAGAAACACGTTCTATTTCTTTTTCACGTCCTACAACTGGGTCTAATTTTCCTTCTTCGGCCATTTCGGTTAAATCTCTCCCAAAGTTATCTAAAACAGGAGTTTTTGATTTTTTGTTCGATTTGTTGGCTGGATTGTTGAAATTCCCTTCTTTTAGACTGTCATCTTGTCCTGAATCTTCGTTATAGGCGTCATTTTTGGGTAAATTCTCGATAAAATTTTCTTCAGATGGTGTCATATTTAGATATTGTTCTTTGGCTACATCATAATCAATATTGAGTTTATTCAGTAGCTTGGTTGTGGGATCATTTTCATTTCTTAAGATGCACAATAATAAATGTGCTGTACTAATTGAGGTGCTGTGAAAGACTTTTGCTTCTAGAAAAGTAGTTTTCAATGCACGCTCTGCCTGTCTAGTTAGGTGAAGATTCTTTTTTTCGTTGTTGCTATCCATCGTGGGACTCGCTGGACTTAGAACTTCCACTTTTCTTCGCAAGAGGTTTAAATCTATTGATAAATTATTCAATATATTAATAGCTTTGCCGTTTCCGTCTCTCAAAATCCCAAGCATAAGATGTTCGGTACCAATGAAATCGTGACCTAAACGCAAGGCTTCTTCTTTGCTGTAAGTAATAACGTCTTTTACTCTAGGTGAAAAATTATCATCCATATTGTCTTGTATTTCTAATTGTAAAATTAGTGAATTGGTGTTTGAAAAACAAAAATCATTCCTATTATGAGGTTGTGTCAGCTAATTGACAAAAAAATCAACAAATAATCGTTAAAACTTACATAATTTATTAACTAAAAAACAAGTTTATTTTGTTAATAAATCATTGAAATAAGTACAGAATAGTTTGTATAAAAACATTGGAATGATGTATATTAGCACGTTTTGAAATTAAACTAAATTTATTAAATATTACAACTTATGTCTGAAGGAGAAAAGTTAATTCCTATTAACATTGAAGATGAAATGAAATCAGCTTACATCGATTATTCGATGTCGGTAATTGTGTCAAGAGCGCTTCCGGATGTTAGAGATGGCTTGAAACCAGTACACCGTAGAGTACTTTATGGAATGTATGATTTGGGAGTTAATTCAAGATCTGCCCACAAAAAATCGGCGAGAATAGTCGGAGAAGTTTTAGGAAAGTATCACCCTCACGGAGATACCTCGGTTTATGATGCCATGGTTCGTATGGCTCAGGAATGGAGTATGCGTTATTTATTGGTGGACGGTCAAGGTAACTTTGGTTCAGTAGATGGTGATAGTCCAGCTGCAATGCGTTATACTGAGGCTAGAATGAAAAAGATTTCGGAAGAAATTATGGCCGATATCGAAAAAGAAACAGTTGATTTTCAACTAAACTTTGACGATACTTTGTATGAACCAAAAGTAATGCCAACAAGAGTTCCTGCCTTATTAATAAACGGAGCAACAGGAATTGCCGTTGGTATGGCGACTAATATGCCTCCTCACAATTTAACTGAAGTGATCAACGGAACGCTTGCGTACCTTGATAATAACGATATTGAAATAGACGAATTGATGAATCATATCAAAGCTCCAGATTTTCCAACTGGAGGTGTGATATATGGTTATGAAGGTGTTCGCGAAGCTTTTAAAACAGGTCGTGGACGTATCGTTATGCGTGCTAAAGTTGGTTTTGAAGAAGTAGATGGTAGAGAGTGTATCATTGTAACTGAAATTCCATACCAAGTCAATAAAGCCGATATGATTAAACGTACCGCTGATTTGGTTAACGAGAAAAAGATAGAAGGTATTTCTAATATTCGAGATGAATCGGATAGAAATGGTATGCGAATCGTTTATATTTTAAAACGGGATGCTACGCCAAACGTGGTTTTAAATACACTTTATAAATTCACTCAATTACAATCTTCTTTCAGTGTAAATAACATTGCATTAGTAAAAGGTCGCCCACAAATGTTGAATCTAAAAGATATGATTCACTATTTTATTGAGCACCGTCACGATGTAGTAGTTCGTAGAACCCAATTTGAATTGCGTAAAGCCGAGGAAAGAGCGCATATTTTAGAAGGTTTGATTATCGCTTCTGATAATATTGATGAGGTAATTGCTTTGATAAGAGGTTCGAAAAATACTGAAGAAGCTCGTGAAAAATTAATCGAAAGATTCCAATTGTCGGATATTCAAGCACGTGCTATTGTTGAAATGCGTTTGCGTCAGTTAACAGGTCTAGAACAAGACAAGTTAAGAGCAGAGTTTGAAGAATTGATGAAATTAATTGAGCATTTGAAAGCATTATTAGCAGATGTTGACTTAAGAACGGCTTTAATCAAAGAAGAATTAGAAGAAATTCGTGAGAAATATGGTGACGCTCGTCGTTCGCAAATTGAGTATTCAGGTGGAGATGTTAGTATCGAGGATTTAATTGCCGATGAGAATGTGGTAATTACCATTTCGCATGCAGGTTATATCAAACGTACTAATTTATCGGAATACAAAACTCAAAATAGAGGTGGAGTTGGACAAAAAAGTGCAGGAACCAGAGATCAGGATTTCCTTGAAAATATGTTTGTAGCTACCAACCATCAATATATGATGTTCTTTACCCAAAAAGGAAAATGTTACTGGATGCGTGTTTATGAAATTCCCGAAGGTAGTAAAACGGCCAAAGGAAGAGCGATTCAAAACTTAATAAACATCGAAAGTGATGATAAAGTAAAAGCATTCATTTGTACACAAGATTTGAAAGACAAAGACTATATCAATAGTCATAATTTGGTTATGGTTACTAAACAAGGTCAAGTGAAGAAAACTTCTTTAGAGAAATATTCAAAACCAAGGGTAAACGGAGTTGCGGCAATTACAATCAAAGAAGGAGATGAATTATTAGAAGCTAAATTAACCAACGGAGAAAGTCAGATTATTTTGGCTGTCAAATCGGGTAAATTAGTTCGTTTTGAAGAGACCAAAACACGTCCGATGGGAAGAACAGCTTCTGGGGTTCGTGGAATTTCCTTAAAAGATGAATCCGACGAAGTAATTGGTATGGTTACTGTTGATAAAGAGGATATAACTGATACTCAAATTTTAGTTGTAACTGAAAATGGATACGGAAAACGTACTAAATTAGTTGACGAAGATGGCGAAGATGTTTATAGAATTACCAATCGTGGTGGAAAAGGAGTGAAAACTTTGAACATTACTGAAAAAACTGGAAAACTAATTTCGATAAATAATGTAACCGATGCTGATGATTTGATGATTATCAACAAATCGGGATTGACTATCAGAATGGCTGTTGAGGATTTGAGAGTTATGGGTCGAGCTACGCAAGGGGTTAAGTTAATTAATCTAAAAGGATCTGATTCTATCGCTGCTGTAACTAAAGTAATGAAAGATGATGTAGCTGAAGTGGTAGTTGACGAGGATGGAAATGTTATTGAAACTGAAGCTATCGAAAGAGTGAAACCTGTTCTTGAAGTTCTTGAAGATGAAGGCGTAGAGGACGACGACGACGATTCAGATGAAGAAGAAATTGATGATGAAGCCGAAGATACAGAAGATGAAGAGCAAGACGATTCAGATGAATAGAGGTGAATCATAAATAAACTAAAACATTTATCAGATATGATTTTTATCATAATTGATAAATGTTTTTCTAACTACTTTTGCAAGTAAATTAAATTAAATCAAAAATTATGAAAAGTAAAAATGTAATACTAGCGTCAGCATTATTGATATCAGTTGTTGCTTTTGCTCAAAAAGATCAAATTAAAGCTGCTGAAAAAGCGTTAAAAGGAGGTAATCCACAAGAGGCTATAACAATTTTAGATGGTGCTCAGTCTTTAATATCCAATGCTGTTGATACTGAAAAAGCACAGTATTATTTTGTAAATGGGAATGCTCATTTAGAGTTGGCCAATAAAAAAGTGGAAGAAGGGAAAAATTTAACTTCCGCAGCCAAATCATTCCAAGAATTGTTAGCAGTAGAAAAAGCTTCTGGAAAATCTAAATATTCTTCTCAAGCAACCACTTCTATTATTGATATCAAAGGTAAATTATTGAATAGTGCCATTGCTGATACAAAAGCAGATAGAGATATTGAAGGTGCTCAAAAATTATACGATGCTTATTTATTAGATAAAAAAGACACCATCAATTTGTACTATGCAGCCTCAACTTATGTAAATGCAAAAGATTATCCAACAGCTCTAAAAATGTATTCAGAGTTGAAAACTTTAAATTATTCAGGTAAAGGGACTAGCTATTTGGCTGTTAATAAAGCTTCTGGTAGTGAGGATGTGTTCAATTCTGTTAAAGAGAGAGATTTGGCAGTTAAACTAGGCACTCACGAAAAACCAAAAACAGAAGCTATTCCTTCAAAAAGAGGCGAAATCTATAAAAATATTGCTTTAATATTAGTAGATGCAGGAAAAATTGAAGAGGCTAAAAAAGCAATTTCAGACGCTAGAAAAGCAAATCCAGAAGACGGTTCATTGCTTTTGACTGAAGCTAATTTGTATTTAGAAACAAAAGATTATGAGACTTATAAAAAATTAGTTGCTGAGGCTTTAGAAAAAAATCCAAATGATGCCGATTTAGTATTTAATTTAGGTGTGTTAAGTGCAAATGCGAAAAATATTGCAGACGCTGAAAAGTATTATAAAAGAGTAATGGAAATTAATCCTAAATATGCCAATGCTTATATCAATTATGCTGCTTTGAAATTAGAAGATGAGAAGGTAATTATTGATGAAATGAACAAATTAGGAACTTCTGCCAAAGACATGAAACGTTATGATGTGTTGAAAGTTAAAAGAGAAGATTTGTTTAAAGGAATCATTCCGTATCTTCAAAAAGCAGTTGAGTTAGAACCAACAAATGTTGATGTGTCTAAAACACTTTTAAATGTTTATAGCGCATTAGAAATGATGCCTGAATATAAAGCTCTAAAAGTAAAAGTAAAAGAATTAGAAGCTAATAAAAAATAAGAATATAGGTAAAGGTTAATTCTTAAATGAAAATCCCGATTGGTGAAATCGGGATTTTTTTTGTCTAATTTTTATGTTTTTTTCGATACTCACGGGGCGATATTTCCATTTCCTTTTTAAAAGATTTTGAAAAATGAAATGGATCAAAATACCCTAAATGATAGGCAATTTCATTTATTTTCATAGTACTAAATTGCAATAATGAACAAGACTTTTGGATTTTTAGTTTGTTTAAATATTCAATAGGAGTAAAAGATGTTTTTTCTAAAAATAAGGATCTAAAATAAGAATCCGAATAACCCACATATTGGGCAATTTGGCTTAAAGATATTTTGTTTGTCAAGTTGTCTCTCATAAAAATAATACTCTTAGGAATTGTATCTAAATCAGAGGTGTTTAAAGATTTTATTCGGTTAAACTGGTCAATGTATTTGATGCTAGAAAGAAAATGTTTCAAACAAATGCTTGAGTACTCTAGATTATCTGCATAAAATCCCATTTCTAAATTTTGATAAATTTCTTCAAAAAGTTCAAATCGATTTGATATTCCTGAATCATTTAGGGTTATTATTTTTCCTTTATTCGGAGCATAATATAAAGCTTTCGTGCCTTTAAAATGGATCCAATAGATACTCCACGGTTTTAAAGGATCTGATTCATAGGAGTGCGTTTTGTTTGCAGGAATAATGAAAATTTGATTTTCTGTCAGATTGAATTTTTCATTTTCTAAGGTTATAGTTCCTTTTCCCTTTTCGCAATAAATCAAAATGTCTTCAAGAGCTCCTTTGGAACGTTTGCGAAAATGATTTTTGGCATTGGGGTAATAACCAATGTGGGTAACATAAAGTGATTTAGTTAGTTCGTTATTGGTTTGAAAATTTCGGATGCTGTAAGGCAATACAATTGCTCTTTCTCCTTTAAAACCATCAGCGATATGTTCCATTTATTGAAAATTTATATTTGCAATAAATAAGTTAAAAAATACAGGTTTTTGAATTTGAATCATTGGTATTTAATTATCCTTTTTAATAGGTTGAATATAATAAAATGTGTTTTTTAAAATTATTATTATTCAAAATTAGTTATTTATGTGGAATTTAATATTAAAAAAAAACACTATGAAAAATATTATTTTGGAATAATCAAAATAGTATTTTAAATTAAAATATAGAAATTTGTTGTGTAAAATAGTTTTTATATACATCTTTTCATTTGTTTTTTGCATTTTTCAACATCCTTTCTCGATGTAAATTTGTCATTATTAAAATGTAAATTCTAAAATTATGAATAAAAGTAATTCTTCCTATTTGTTGTTTATTGCCATTGTTTCTGCTTTGGGCGGTCTCTTGTTTGGGTATGACTGGGTAGTTATTGGTGGTGCAAAGCCATTTTATGAAGTTTATTTCCATATAACGGATTCTCCCGCTATGCAAGGCTGGGTGATGGGAAGTGCTATTTTAGGATGTTTATTAGGAGTAATGGCTTCAGGAAGTATGTCTGATAAATATGGTAGAAAACCATTAATGGTTTTGGCTGCTATTTTATTCACATTGGCAGCTGTGGGAACAGGATTAGCAAATAGTATCAATATGTTTATTGTTTGGAGAATAATAGGAGGAGTGGGTATCGGTATAGCCTCTAATCTTTCACCAATGTATATAGCCGAAATAGCGCCGAGTGAATCAAGAGGCAAATTTGTTTCAATTAATCAATTGACTATAGTTGTTGGTATTTTGGCTGCACAAATTGTGAATATGCTTTTAGCAGATCCTATAGTTGACGGAGGTATTGCAATGGATTCCTGGAATGTACAATGGGGCTGGAGGTATATGTTTTGGGCTGGAGGAATTCCTGCGATAGTTTTCTTTGCTTTAATATTAATAATTCCAGAAAGTCCACGATGGTTAGCCAGTCAATACAAATACGAAAAAGCACAATCTATTTTTACAAAAATAGGAGGGCTTCAATTTGCTACGGAACAAATCGAAGAATTAAAAACTACAGTTAGTATTGTAAAAGAAGCAGCTAGTTATAAAATGTTATTCGAAGGCAAAATGCCTAAAATTCTTTTGCTGGGTATTGTTATCGCTGCTTTTCAGCAATGGTGCGGTATTAATGTGGTTTTTAATTATGCGCAGGAAATATTTTCTGCTGCTGGTTATGGTGTTTCTGATATTCTATTCAATATCGTTATTACAGGTTTGACCAATCTTATATTTACTTATGTTGGAATGGTGCTGGTAGATAAATTAGGCAGAAGAGCTTTGATGCTTTTTGGTTCCATCGGACTGGCTTGTATTTACGCCCTTTTGGGTATCTGTTATTATTTTGCTGTAACAGGTTCGGCAGTTTTAATTCTTGTAATTCTTGCCATTGCTTGCTATGCAATGACATTGGCTCCAGTGACCTGGGTTGTTTTATCTGAAATATTTCCTGTAAAAATTAGAGCAATGGCAATGGCTGTAAGTACCTTTTCATTATGGACAGCTTGCTTTGTGCTTACCTATACTTTTCCTTTATTAAATACTGGTTTAGGAGCTTATGGAACCTTTTGGCTTTACGGTATAATTTGTTTTCTGGGGTATCTTTTTTTACGAATTTATCTGCCGGAAACAAAAGGGAAATCATTAGAACAAATAGAATCAGAATTAACAAAATAATAAAAGCATAACATAATTAAGATGGAAAAATTAATTTCAGTCCAATCAGATATAATTACAGAAATAGCAGACGAGCCTATTACGGCTTATTTGATTCAATCTACAGTAAATGAGGATGGAGTAGTTCGTGCATGGGAAGAGGATATTATGTTGCCGACTTATGAAATTGGTGAAGAAGAAAAAAATCCTATTTTTTTGGAGAAAAGAGTGTATCAGGGAAGTTCAGGTTCCGTTTATCCTTATCCTGTTGTCGAAAAAATATCGGATGTAAAGAAAGATAAATTATACCACGCTTTGTTTGTAGAAAATAAATACATCAAAATAATGATTTTGCCAGAGTTAGGCGGTCGTATTCATATGGCTTATGACAAGGTAAAACAGCGTCATTTTGTGTATTACAATCAGGTAATAAAGCCAGCCTTGGTTGGATTGACAGGACCTTGGATTTCAGGAGGAATTGAGTTCAACTGGCCTCAGCACCATCGTCCAAGTACTTTTTTACCTACCGATTTTAGCATCGAAGAAAATGCCGATGGTAGTAAAACCGTTTGGTGTAATGAAGTAGAAAGAATGTTTAGAACCAAAGGAATGCAGGGATTCACGCTGCATCCTGATAAGGCTTATATTGAAATAAAAGTCAAAATTTATAACAGAACAGCTTTTCCGCAAACTTTTCTTTGGTGGGCAAATCCAGCCGTAGTGGTTAATGACGAATACAAGTCGGTTTTTCCACCAGATGTAAATTTCGTATTCGACCACGGAAAACGGGATGTTTCTAATTTCCCGATAGCAACTGGGGAATATTACAAGCAAGATTATTCAGCAGGAGTAGATATTTCGAAATATAAAAATATTCCTGTGCCAACCTCTTATATGGCGGTGCATTCTAAATACAATTTTGTGGGTGGTTATGAAGATGGGGTGCAAGCAGGTTTGCTGCACGTTGCCAATCATCACGTTTCACCGGGTAAAAAACAATGGACTTGGGGTAATGGCGATTTTGGTCTGGCCTGGGACAGAAATTTGACGGATAAAGACGGCCCTTACATTGAATTAATGACCGGGGTTTTTACGGATAATCAACCTGATTTTTCTTGGCTTCAAGCCTATGAAGAGAAATCTTGGGTGCAGTATTTTATGCCTTATGCCGAAGTGGGTTATGTTAAAAATGCTACCAAAGATGCTATAATCAACATTGAAATAGATGGTGATAGAGCCGATTTAATTTTGTTTACCACCAGTCTTTTCGAAAATTTAAAATTAGAATTAAAAGACATTGACGGAACTATTTTACATCAGGAAATTGTTAGTATTTCTCCATATAATCCTTATAAAAAGAATGTAGTTATAGGGAATATAGCTTCTGAAAATTTGATTTTCACTATTTACACTGAAGACGGAAAAGTTCTTGTTGAATATCAAGAAGAAAAACCGGAGATTAAACCAGCTCCAGATCCGGCAAAAGCGGCTCTCGATCCTAAAGAAATTGCTTCGATTGAGCAATTGTTTTTAACAGGTTTGCACTTGGAGCAATATCGTCACGCTACTTATAACCCTTTAGATTATTATGAAGAAGCATTAAGCAGAGATCCTAAGGATGTACGTTGTAATAATGCGGTTGGTTTATTGATGCTAAGACGCGGACAATTTAAAAAATCGGAAGCTTATTTTAGAACGGCTGTAGAAGTTTTAACCCAGCGTAGTCCGAATCCTTATGATGGAGAACCGCATTATAATTTAGGATTTTGCTTGAAAATTCAAGGGAAATTGGACGAGGCTTATACAGCACTTTTTAAATCGACTTGGAATGCCGCTTGGCAAGATGCTGCCTTTTTTGCTTTGGCACAAATTGACTGTATCCGTGGAGAATGGAAAGAAGCTTTAGAATGCATCGATTCTTGTTTGATACGCAACTGGCACAATCACAAAGCCCGCCAATTAAAAACTTCTATTTTAAGAAAATTAGGAAGAACTGATGAATCTTTGGCTTTAGCTAATGAATCAATTAAGATGGATCGTTTTAATATGGGATGTCGTTTTGAGAAGTATTTGTTGACAAATGATGAAGCCGAACTGAATGAAATGAATGCCATTATGCGCAAATGGTCGCACGGATATATAGAATATGCGCTTGATTTTGCTGGAGCAGGATTATATGAAGAAGCTATTCAGTTTTTAAAAGAATGTACGCAGGATGTTACAGCTGTTTATCCAATGGTTTTCTATACAATAGGTTATTTCGAATCCAGGAAAGGAAATAAAAACGAAGCTATTGAATGGTACAAAAAAGCTTCAACATTATCTCCGGAAAAATGCTTTCCAAATAGAATTGAAGAAGTAAATATTCTGCAAGATGCTATTTTGTTGAATACTAATGATGCCAAAGCACCATTTTATTTAGGGAATTTTTGGTATGCATTTCGTCAGTATGATAATGCAATAGAATGTTGGGAAAGTTCTGCGAAAATTGACAACCAGTTTCCAACGGTTTTAAGAAACCTGGCCCTTGCTTATTATAATAAATTAGAAAATAAAGTCCGCTCACAGGAAGTTCTGGAGCAGGCATTTGCATTGGATACAACTGATTCCAGAATATTTATGGAATTGGATCAATTGTATAAAAAAACGGGGAAATCTCCAGAGGAACGATTAGCGTTTTTAGAAAAGTACAGCAGTCTGGTAGAAGAAAGAGACGATTTGTGTATTGAGCGTATCGGTTTGTATTGTCAAATTGGGAAGTATGAAACTGCCAAAAATCTTATAGCTTCCCGAAAATTCCATCCTTGGGAAGGTGGTGAAGGTAAAGTAACAGGTTTATATACTTTATGCAGAGTTGAATTAGCTAAAATAGCAATTGCAGAAAAACGTTTTGTTGATGCCATTCAATTACTGAAAGAAACAGAAGTTTATCCTCATAATTTAGGAGAAGGGAAACTAAAAAATGCCGAAGAAAACGAAGTCTATTATTACAAAGGAATGGCTTATAAAGGGCTAGGCGATGAGCAAAATGCCAAAGCCAATTTTATGGAAGCAACCCTTGGATCTCCAGAACCGGTTCAGGCATTTTTCTATAACGATCAACAGCCGGACAAGATTTTTTATCAAGGATTGGCTTGGCGCGAATTAGGTGATGAAGATAAAGCCCGCAGTCGTTTTAACAAGTTAGTGGCTCACGGTGAAAAGTATTTATTTGAAAAAAGCCGTATTGATTATTTTGCTGTGTCACTTCCGGATTTGGCTATTTGGGAAGATGATTTAAACATTCGCAACCAGGTACATTGCAATTACGTGATGGCATTAGGGCATAGCGGTTTAGGAAATGAGGAGCTTTCAGAAAGTTTTTATCAAAAAGTGGCAGCCTTAGACATCAATAAATACACGTTTAGAAAATAATTATTCTGCCGGCAATTCAAAATTTAATTATCAAAACATTCAAATGAAAAATATTTTATTGTTAATCGTTGTCTCATTTTCAATTTGTTCGTGGAGTCAATCCTTGGAAAAAAAAGTAATTGATATTTCTGGTCAATGGGCAGTACAATTGGACAGTACGGATATTGGCTTAAAAAATGGCTGGCAGAATATGGGTTTTAATCAAATGGAGAATCTGCCGGGAACAACCGATGATTTTGGTATGGGAGTTCCGAACAAATTGAAGCCAGCTTTGTCGAAACCACAGTTGAGCCATTTGACCAGAAAGAATAGTTATATCGGCGCAGCTTGGTACACTCGCGAAGTTTTAATTCCGAATGATTGGAAAGGAAAAGAATTGCTGTTGAAATTAGAACGTGTAATCTGGAAAACCAATGTTTGGATAGATGGAAAAGAAGTTGCAAAAGGACAAAACAGTTTGGTTTCGCCTCATTATTTTGATTTAACTCATTATTTAATTCCGGGTAAAAAACAAAGAATTACGGTGCGTGTTGATAACAGAAAGCAGTTTGATACTAGCTTAGACAATATGGCGCATTCTTATACCAATGAAACTCAAATTATTTGGAATGGAATCATTGGCGAAATGAATATTGAAGCTATTGATGCGGTTCATATTGCTAATTTACAAGTGCAACCTAATATTGATAAGAGCAAAATTAAGGTATCTGTTAGTTTTAACAATGATGGAAAGAAATCTCAAAAAGGAGTTTTAACAGTCGTTGCAATTGATAAAGAAAGTAAAAAATCAATAGCAGCTTTTACCCAAAAAGTGCAACTGGAAAAAGGACAATCTGTTGTCGATTTTGATTATGAAATGGGCAAAGATGTACAATTTTGGAGTGAATTTACTCCTGAATTGTATGAATTAAAAGTTCAATTAGCTGCCGGAAAATACAATTCAGAAAAGTCAGTTGATTTTGGAATGCGAAAGTTTTCCAGAAACGAAACTGTTTTAACAAATAACAATAAAGCTGTTTTTTTGAGAGGAACTTTAGAATGCAATATTTTTCCGTTAACTGGTCATCCTCCGATGGACAAAAAAGGCTGGGAAAAAGTATTTAAAACGGCGAAGGAATGGGGATTGAACCATCTTCGTTTTCATTCCTGGTGTCCTCCCAAAGCGGCTTTTGAAGTGGCAGACGAAATGGGTTTTTATTTGCAGGTAGAACTCCCTGTTTGGGTTTTAACTATTGGAAAAGATAAAAATGTAACCGACTTTTTATATGCTGAAGCACAACGTATGATGGATGAGTACGGTAATCATCCTTCGTTTTGTTTGTGGTCGATGGGGAATGAATTGCAAGGCGATATGGCACTTTTGACCGAAATGGTTAAAAATATTAAAGCCAAAGACAACAGACATTTATATACCAGTACTTCATTTACATTTGAAAAAGGACACGGAGCTTTACCTGAAGCAGAAGATGATTTTTTTATTACACAATGGACAAACAAAGGCTGGGTGCGAGGACAAGGAGTTTTTAACAGTGAATCTCCAACATTCGATAAAGATTACAAAGCCGTATTAAAAGGTTTCACGGTACCTTTAATTACCCACGAAATTGGTCAGTATTCTGTTTATCCTAAAATTGATGAAATTGCTAAATACACGGGTGTTTTAGAACCATTAAATTTTATTTCCATAAAAGAGGATTTAGAACGTAAAAGCTTAATAAATAAGGCTGCCGATTTTACAAAATCATCAGGAAAATTAGCCGTAATTCTCTATAAAGAAGAAATAGAAAGAGCAATGAAAACGGCTGGAATCAGCGGATTTCAGTTATTAGATTTACACGATTTCCCGGGTCAGGGAACGGCATTGGTTGGATTGCTGGATGCTTTTTGGGATAGCAAAGGTTTGATTACGGCAGCAGAATTTAGACAATTTTCAGCACCGGTTGTTCCTTTGCTGCGTTTTCCGAAAGCGACTTATACGAACAATGAATCTTTTGTGGCAAGTTTGGATGTGAGTAATTTTTCGGGTGATGCTTTGAATGATAAAGTGATAGAGTGGAGTATTGTGGATAATAATATTCTAATTGCATCTGGATCAGTGACTAAAACTATCAATTCAGGCTATAATCACGAATTATTTAAGGTTGCTGAAAGTCTTCAAAAAATTACAAAAGCGACTAAACTAACTTTTAAAGTAAGCATAAAAGATACGGATTATAAAAACCAATGGAATATTTGGGTTTATCCTGAACAGCAAAAAATAGATTATAAAGACGTTGTTTATACACGAAGCCTTGAAGAAGCCTACAAGTCCTTGCAGCAAGGACGCAAAGTTTTGTTAAACCCGGATTGGAAAAAATTAAGCGGCATTGAAGGGAAGTTTGTTCCCGTTTTTTGGAGTCCTGTTCATTTTCCAAAACAAGCAGGAACTATGGGAGTACTTTGCAATCCGAAGCATAAAGTTTTTGCTGATTTCCCTACTGATATGAATACCGATTGGCAATGGTGGGATTTGAATGTAAACTCCACGACTTTAATTGTTGACAGTATCAAAGGCGGAAGTCCTTTGGTCGAAATGGTCGATAATTTTGCCAATAACCGTAAACTGGCATCGCTTATTGAAGGCAGCATCGGTTCAGGAAAACTGGTAATCGCTTCATTTGATTTATCTAAAGATTTGGATAAACGTCCGGTTGCTAAGCAGATGTTGGTTTCGATTCTTGATTATATGAACGGTCCTTCCTTTAAACCCTATACGATTGAAAATCCAGAGGTTTTGAAATTGATTTTGAAAGAAGAAAAAGAGAAAGCCAAAGAGTCGGCTAAAAGTATTTATTAAAAAAACTTCAATATGAAAAAAGTATTTCGGTTCATTCTGTTATCAATTTGTGTGTTCTTTTTTGCTTCTTTTCATAAAGCTGATAAAGAAACAGTACGAAAAACAATTGCTTTAAATGGAAATTGGAACTTTTCTGTTGACTCTTTGTCAATAGGAGAATCGAATCATTGGGAAATAAATGGATTACCCAAAAATACCTCAAGAATTGTTAGCGTTCCTCATACTTGGAATGTTGAAAAAGGATTAGAAAAGTATGCTGGAAACGGCTGGTATGAGCGTGAATTTGAAGTTACTGAAAGCGATTTACAAAAAACGGTTCGTGTTCAGTTTGATGCCGTTTATCACGATGCTGTTGTGTATATCAATGGCAAGAAAGCAGGTGAGCATATTGGTTCCGGTTACAATCGTTTTTTTATAACTATTTCGCCTTTTGTCAAAAAAGGAATTAACAAGCTTACGGTTCGTGTCAATAATGCATTTTCAAGCAATAATATTCCTTTTTTAAAGAGCTACGATTGGGCTAATGATGGAGGAATTTACAGAAGTGTATCTTTAGTAATTACGGAACCTCAAGCCGTAAAAAACATAAAAGTGATTGGGACACCAAATGGTCTTAAAGGTAAAGCAGACATTGATATTAGTTTTATTGATAACAGTAAAATAGATTTTTCGAAGCTGAAATTAATGGTTGAAATTACTGAGGAAAACCAAAACACTAATCAGGTTATTTTTAATTCAGAATTAAAAGGAACTGTAGAAAAAAGTGCGTTTAAAACTTCCTTACACTTTGATAAAATTAATCCGTGGCATTTTGACGCTCCTAATTTGTATAAATTGAAGATTCAGCTATTTGCAGAGGGCAAGTTAAAAGATGAATACACAACGGTATTTGGTTTTAGAAGTATTAAAGTTGAAAAAAACAGATATGTTTTAAACGGAGAACCAATCCGCTTAATGGGAGTAGAATGGATGCCAGGTTCCAATATGGAGCGTGGAATGGCTGAAACAACTGCCGATTTTGAAAGAAACCTCAAGCTGATGAAGAATGCCAATTGTATTTTTACACGTTTTCATTGGCAGCAAGATGAAGCCATTTTTGATTGGTGTGACCGCAACGGAATTTTGGTTCAGGAAGAGATTCCATATTGGGGTGGTGCTACAATGATTAATGACAGTTTACTAGCATTGGGAAAAAAACATTTGGAAGAAATGATCGAGAATCATTACAACCATCCATCCATAATAAGCTGGGGAATAGGTAATGAATTAGAAAGCCATAATCCCGAGAATGTAAATAGGTTGAAAACACTCTACAATGAAGCTAAAACAATAGATGCTTCAAGGCTGGTTAATTATGTTTCCAATAAATTACAGAAAGGAAAACCAATTCAAAAAGACTATGTTCCGGATGCTTCGGGCGAATTTGATATGATGATGTTTAATGAATATTACAGCACCTGGTTTGGAAAAAGTCTGGATGTAATAGGCGGAGAATTAGATCGTATTTCGGCTGAATATCCCAATAAAGCGATGACTATTTCAGAATGGGGATTGTGTGAGCCTGCTCATAAAGGAGGAGATCTGCGTCGAATAAAAGAAATGACAGAACAATTAAAGATTTATGGCTCAAAAGACTATGTGGCTGGTGCTATTTATTTCTGCCTTAATGATTATCGTACTCATATGGGAGAAGATTTTACTTATGCTTACCCGCAAAGAGTTCATGGCGTTTGTGATATTTTTTTAAATCCAAAGCCTTCTTATTACACGTTAAAAAAAGAAAGTTCCCCTGTTATTATTAAATCGGTTGGGGTAAAAAATGGTACTGCAACTATTACGCTATTAGGTAAAACTGCCATCCCAAGTTATAATTTAAAAAATTATTCAATTGTATCTGGAAACGAAAAAGTAACTATAGATAAATTAGAACCAGGTCAGGAAAAAACCTTTAAAATAAAGATTAATGAAAATCATTTTTCAATCATTAGACCCACAGGTTTTGAAGTAGCAGATTATCAATTTCAAGAAAAATAATAACAATTTTTAAAAACCATTTTTGACTATTAAACCTTATATAATTTTTTTGATAACACGAAGTTTGTGAGTATGTCTGTTGGTTTCGGCGTTGTAAATTCCTAGATGGTCTAAACGGTCAATTCTAACTTTCCCGCTGGCGTGAATGATATAATTGTCTTGCATAATAATGCCCACGTGAATAATATTTCCTTCTTCATTGTCAAAAAAAGCTAAATCCCCTGGCTCGCTTTCTTCTATAAAACTCAGCGCTTCTCCTTGCAAGGCTTGCTGAGAAGCATCTCGCAATAATTTATAGCCATTGAGTTTGTAAACCATTTGGGTAAATCCTGAACAATCAACACCAAAAGGAGTTTTACCACCCCAAAGATAAGGAGCGTTGAGGTACATAAAGGCCGTATTTAGTAAACTTTTTTTAGATTTTAGTCCACTAATTTTCGTTCCTTCAAAGTTAAAATTTGCAGTATTTATATCTGAATGAGTCAAGAAAGAAAGGGAAGCTCCTAAAGGAATAGGAAGTAACAAATTGTTTGGCCCTGTAATATATTCCAATAAATCAGCATTTAGAACAATGACATCGTTTGATAATTGATGAAATTCTGATTCTGAAATAATTTGGTATTGTTTAGAATCGACCCAACCTTCATAATTATCGAATTGTAATTTTATTTTCGACCATTGTTTAAACTGTTCTAAAATTTCAAAATGTTCACCAAACAAAACTTGTGAAACAATTTCACTACGATCACTAGGTTCGATTCTAAGAGGGATTATGGCTAGATTGCAAATTCCAAACATATATTTTGTACTTGTTTTTTTAGATTCTTTCAATAACTATTGCTGAAGCACCGCCACCGCCATTACAAATTGCGGCAGCCCCAATTTTACCATTATTTTGCTCCAAAACATTCAATAGTGTAACGATAATTCGAGCACCAGAGCATCCCAGCGGATGACCTAAAGAAACAGCTCCACCATTTACATTCACTTTTGAATCTTCTAAACCAAGGATTTTTGCATTGGCCAAACCAACGACAGCAAAGGCTTCGTTAAATTCGAAATAATCTACAGCATCAATAGGTAAATCTACTTTTTTTAAAGCTTTGTTAATCGCGATAGCAGGAGTTGTAGTGAACCATTTGGGTTCCTGAGCAGCATCAGCATAACTTTTTATGTAAGCTAATGGTTTTAAACCAAATGAAATTGCTTTTTCTTCACTCATTAATATCATTGCAGCAGCTCCATCATTTATAGTCGAAGCATTCGCAGCGGTTACAGTTCCATCTTTTGTAAAAACGGCATTCAAAGAAGGTATTTTGTCTAATTTTACATCAGTAAATTCTTCGTCTTTGGAAACGATTATAGGTTCTCCTTTTCTTTGCGCAACGGCAACTGGAATTATTTCATTTTCAAATTTTCCGTCTTCCCACGCTTTCGCAGAACGCTCATAGGATTGAATGGCGAAGGCGTCTTGTTCTTCGCGAGTTATTTTGTATTCGTCAGCACATAAATCAGCACAAACCCCCATGGCATTGTTGTCGTAGGCATCTGTAAGTCCGTCTTTCTGCATTCCGTCAATCATTGAAGCAGGGCCAAATTTATAGCCATTTCTTAAATGCAAATAATGTGGAATCAAACTCATGTTTTCCATTCCGCCAGCAACCACAATTTCGGCATCACCACAAAGAATGGCTTGTGCAGCCAGCATTACTGATTTCATTCCAGAGGCGCACACTTTATTGACAGTAGTGCAAACAACAGAATTGGGTAAGCCAGCAAAAATTGCAGCTTGTCTGGCTGGTGCTTGACCTACTCCAGCTTGAATGACATTGCCCATAAATACTTCATCGACTAAACTAGCATCCAATTGTATGCGATCTAAAGCGCCTTTTATGGCAATAGCCCCTAGTTTTGGAGCAGAAACTGTAGATAATCCTCCCATAAAACTTCCTATTGGAGTTCTGACAGCAGCAACAATAACGACTTTTTTGTTCATGAGTTGTGAATAAGCATTGTTTGAGATGCGAATTTAATCAATTTGAGTAAAATCTAAATTACAATTTGATAATAATATATTCTTTTGCCTATTAAATATTTATTATTGATTTTTTAGGTTGTTATTTGGTAAGAATAATTAAAATGTATTCAAAATGTATATTTTTTATTTGGCTATGCGTTTGATTGTTAATGATTTTAAATAGCTATTGAAAAAACATTTAAAAAAAGAGGGTAATTATTTGTGAAATATAGAATAGAAACTTACATTTGCAACCGCTTAAAAGAAATATAAGTTCTTATATTGGAGAGTTGCCTGAGTGGCCGAAAGGACTTGTTTGCTAAACAAGCGTATGGGGAACTGTACCAAGGGTTCGAATCCCTTACTCTCCGCTTTTTTTGCACCTCGGGGTGTAGCGTAGCTCGGTTATCGCGCCTGCTTTGGGAGCAGGAGGCCGCAGGTTCGAATCCTGCCACCCCGACCAAAACTTTTCCATAAGTTTTAAAACAAATGGACGCATAGCTCAGCTGGATAGAGCACCTGCCTTCTAAGCAGGCGGTCGAAGGTTCGAATCCTTCTGCGTTCACTACCTTTAAAACCCTTGATATTCAAGGGTTTTTTTGTTTTATACAACCTAATAAGTCAATTTCATTGATGTTCTTCTGTTTAAAATTTCATTAACTTATTCATTTTATTGATTTTAGAGTTGTATTTTTATGCTAATATTTCAAAAATCATAAGAATGGAATCTCTAATAATAAAATATAGAAGTTTAGGAATTGCTGATGTATTGCATTATGAAAAGTTTAATTTAATTTCGATAAGTCATCATTCTACCAAAATCGAAGGTTCAACTTTAACGGCATTAGAAACTCAAATTCTACTTGATGACGGATTAACTCCAAAAGGGAAATCTGTCAGCGATACCTTAATGGTTACAGATCATTTTAAAGCATTGCATTTTATTATAGATAAGGCAAGAAATAAAACAGCCGTTACAACAGAGTTAATAAAAGATATCAATTCTTATGTGATGAAAAGTACGGGAGGTATCTACAATACTATTCTTGGAGAAATCGATGCAAGCAAAGGAATGTTTCGTAAAGGGAACGTAACAGCTGGGAGTTCTTATTTTCCGAATTATGATAAAGTGGAAAGATTAACCAATGAATTGGTGTCATTTATCAAAACAAAGATGAATGATAATTTGTCGATTGA
>ENA-UPSM01003128-UPSM01003128.1-activated-sludge-metagenome-genome-assembly--contig:-NODE-3128-length-19094-cov-8.646620_pt1 | contig 19094 bp, 18 predicted proteins | sample MGYA00238181_ERZ773283 | MGnify/ENA primary metagenome ERZ773283 (study PRJEB29023, sample SAMN05720199) | activated sludge metagenome | isolation source: Anaerobic digester | place: Japan...
GACCTGCACCTCGAGCAGTGGGACGAGTGGGCGGCGGCCACCGTGCGCACCCCCATGACGCTGGGGCACGAGTTCTTCGGCGAGGTCGTCGAGGTCGGGGCTGACGTCGACCACGTGGCCGCCGGCGACCGGGTCTCGGGGGAGGGGCACCTGGTGTGCGGCACCTGCCGCAACTGCCGAGCCGGTCGCCGTCACCTGTGTATCAACACCGTCGGTGTCGGCGTCAACCGCGACGGCGCCTTTGCCGACTACGTCGTCATCCCGGCGACGAATGCGTGGGTGCAGCCGCCCGACCTGGACCCCGATCTCGGGGTGCTGTTCGACCCGCTCGGCAACGCCACGCACACGGCGCTGCAGTGGCCGGTCGTCGGTGAGGACGTCGTCATCACCGGGGCCGGGCCGATCGGGGTCATGGCGACGGCGGTCGTGCGCCACGCGGGGGCGCGCCGGATCGTCGTGACCGACATGTCGGCCGGGCGCCTGGCGCTGGCAGCCGCGGCGGGGGCGGACCTCGTCGTCGACGTGTCCGCAGGCCAGACGTTGCGCGACGCCCAGGGCCAGCTCGGCATGGCGGAGGGGTTCGACATCGCCCTCGAGATGTCCGGGTCACCCGCGGCCGTCGAGGACCTGCTCGCGAACATGAACCACGGCGGCCGCGTCGCGATGCTCGGCCTGCCCAAGGACCGCTACGCCATCGACTGGGGCCGGGTCATCACGCACATGATCACCCTGCGCGGCATCTACGGGCGCGAGATGTTCGAGACCTGGTACCTCATGGGCTCGATGCTCGCGACGTCGCCCGAGCTGCGCACGGCGGTGTCGTCGGTGGTGACGGGGCGGTACGCGGCGGCCGAGTGGCAGGCCGCGTTCGACGAGACCCGGTCGGGCACCGGCGGCAAGGTCGTGCTCGACTGGAGCTGAGGGTGGCCACGGATGCCGGGGGGCGGCATCCGTGACCGCACACGGCATACGCTGCACGACAGAGGCGGCGCAGCCCCGCGCTGCCGCTGACGACACCACGCTGGAGGCGACGTGTACGGCACCGTCAAGGACGAGCTCGCGGCCACCCTCAAGGAGATCGAGGACGCCGGCCTGTACAAGCGCGAGCGTGAGCTCACGACGCCGCAGGCCGCTCACGTCGCCACCGCGGGCGGGTCGTCGCTGAACTTCTGCGCCAACAACTACCTGGGGTTCGCCGACCACCCCGACGTCGTGGCTGCCAGCCGAAACGCCCTGGACGAGTGGGGTTTCGGCATGGCCTCGGTGCGCTTCATCTGCGGCACCCAGACCCAGCACACGCTGCTCGAACAGCGGTTGTCGCAGTTCCTCGGCATGGAGGCCACCATCCTGTTCGGCTCGTGCTTCGACGCCAACGGCGGGGTGTTCGAGGTGCTCTTCGGCGCCGAGGACGCGATCGTGTCCGACGAGCTGAACCACGCGTCGATCATCGACGGCATCCGGCTCAGCAAGGCTGCCCGCTTCCGGTACAAGAACGCCGACATGGGTGACCTGCGGGCCCAGCTCGAGGCGGCCCGGGCGGGCGGGGCGCGGCGGGTGTGCGTCGTCACCGACGGGGTCTTCTCGATGGACGGGTCGTACGCCCCGCTCGACCAGATCTGCGACCTGGCCGACGAGTTCCGGGCGATGGTGCTGGTCGACGACTCGCACGCGGTGGGCTTCGTCGGTGAGGGGGGCCGGGGCACGCCCGAGCTGTTCGGGGTCATGGACCGCGTCGACATCATCACCGGCACCCTCGGCAAGGCCCTCGGGGGCGCCTCGGGCGGGTACGTGACGAGCCACCAGGAGGTCGTCGACCTGCTGCGCCAGCGAGCCCGGCCGTACCTGTTCTCGAACTCGGTGGCTCCCGCGGTGGTGGCCGGCTCGCTGGCAGCGCTCGACCTCGTGTCGGGCTCGAGCGAGGCCCGCGAGACCCTGCGTGCGAACTCGGCCCTCTTCCGTGAGCTCATGACGGATGCCGGGTTCGAGCTGTTGCCCGGATCGCACCCGATCACCCCGGTCATGTTCCCGGGTGAGGACGGTGCTCGGCAGGCTGCCGAGGTGGCCGACCACATGCTCGCCGCCGGGGTCTACGTCGTCGCCTTCAGCTTCCCCGTCGTGCCGCGCGGCAGGGCGCGCATCCGGGTCCAGTTGTCAGCGGCCCACTCGGAGGCCGACGTCCGTGAGTGCGTCGACGCGTTCGTGGCCGCGCGAGCGGCCGTCGGCTGACGGCATCCGCCCGTCGAAGGTAGACGAATCGCCGTCTGAGCGTCCGCCCTTGCGGCGATTCGCCTCCTCTCGACTGCTGGGGGGGCGGGGCGGTCGGAGTTCTCAGTCGCGGGTGCGCATCCTCACGGCGACGCGCTCGGGGGTGTGCAGCCGCACCATGGTTCGGGTCGTCCCGGGCGGGATGCGGTCCGGGGTCGCGAGCGAGACGGCGATCGAGGTCGCGAGGGCCAGCGGGGTCGCCCACATCGCGGGGTTCGCGAGCAGCGCCTCGGGCCAGCCGCCGAGCGGTGGCGCGAACACGGTGATGAGGATCGCGCCCCCGGCGCTGACTCCTCCGACGAGGAGCCCGGCCATCGCGCCCCACGTCGACAGCCGGCGCCACCACACGCCGAGCATGAGCAGCGGGGCGAACGTCGCCGCGGCGACGGCGAAGGCCAGCCCCACCGTGGTCGCGAGCCCGAGCGGCTCCGACACCCGGCTCACGAGGTAGGGCAGCACCACGGCCAGCACCGCCGCGATCCGGAAACCACGGACACCGGGTACGTCACCACCGGCGAAGCGGGCGAGTCGGGGGCGCAGCAGTTCCTGGTCGAGGACGCCGGTCACCGACATCGCCAGGCCGGATGCCGTGGACAGGAACGCGGCGAACGCGCCCCCCGCGAGCATCGCGGTGAGCAGCTGCCCGGCCAGCCCGTCGACCATGGTCTCGGGTAGTTGGAGCACGATCGTGTCCGAGCCCATGCCGTCGGGCAGGGTCGGGTAGGCGATCCGGCCCAGCGCCCCGTAGACGGGCGGGATGACGTAGAACGCCCCGAGCAGCGCCAGCACGGTGACGGTGGTGCGGCGGGCACCGTTGCCGTCGGGGTTCGTGTAGTAGCGGACGAGGACGTGGGGCAGGCCCATGGTCCCGAGGCACAGGGCGAGAACGGTGGATGCCGTGCGGTACCACGGGTGGTCGTCGGGCCCGGTGGGGCGCAGCGGCAGGTGCCACGACGGGTCGACCTGGGGCGCAGGTGACCCCGACCGGAACCACAGCGCCAGCAGGACGAACGCCGGCACTGCCAGTGCGGTGAGCTTGATCCAGTACTGGACGGCCTGCACGAAGGTGATCGACCGCATCCCACCAGCGCCGACGGCGAGGGCGATCACGACCATGACGATGAACCCGCCGACCCACGTGGGGGCCCCCGTGACGAGGGTGAGGGTCAGGCTCGCTCCCTGGAACTGCGGCACGAGGTAGAGCCAGCCGATGGCGATGACCAGCGTCGACGACACGAGCCGGATCGCGCGCGACCCCAGCCGGGCCTCGGCGAAGTCGGGCAGCGTGTAGGCACCCGACCGGCGCATCGGGGCGGCGACGACGACGAGCAGGACGAGGTATCCCAGCGTGTAGCCCACGGGCAGCCACAGCATGTCGACACCGCGGTCGTAGACCAGGCCGGCGACGCCGAGGAAGCTGGCGGCCGACAGGTACTCCCCGCCGATGGCCGAGGCGTTCATCCGTGGCGAGACCGTGCGGCCGGCGACGTAGAAGTCGCTCGTGCGGCGCGACATCCGCAGCCCGAGGCCACCGACGATGAGCGTGGTGAGGCACACGAGCGCCACCGCGGCGACGGAGAGGGGGTTGTTCACGACGACTCGACGACCTCGGCGAAGTCGGCCTCGATCCGCTCGGCCTGACGGGTGTACCAGCGGGCGAGGAACCACGCGCACGGGTAGACCAGTACTCCGAGGGCCAGCCAGGGGAAGGGCACCCAGAGCACGGTGAGGGTCCGGGTCGCCGGGACCAGGGTGAGGACGACGGGCAGGGCGGCGAGCCCGCCGATGGTCAGGCCGAGCACGGCGAGCGACAGCCTCAGCTGGGCCCGCATCAACCCCGCGAGGTAGACGTCGCCGAGGCCGGTCTGCTCGTCGAGGTCACGGGTGACGGGGCGGGCGTGCATCGGTGCGGCGCTGCGGCGCGAGCTCGTCACCCGCACGCGTTGCGGTGGCTCCCCGCCGGTCACGCTCACGCTCAGCCCCCGGACGGGCGCCGGTCGCCGATCGGCCGCCGCAGCAGCGTGTCGCGCAGTTCCTTGGTGTGGCGGCGGCTCACCTGCAGCTCGATGGCGCCCACGACGACCGAGCACCGGCCGTGGTCCATGCGCACCTCGCTCACGTGGGGGAGGGCGACGAGGGTGCTGCGGTGGATGCGCACGAACCCGTGCTCGGCCCAGCGCTCCTCGAGCACGCTGAGCGGCACGCGCACGAGGTGCGACCCGGTCTCGGTGTGCAGCCGGGCGTAGTCGCCGTGGGCCTGGGCGTAGCGGATCTGGTTGCGGGTGATGAACCGGGTAACCCCACCCAGCTCGACCGGGATCGTCTCGTCCTCCGGTGGGGACGGGGGTGCCGGGGGCTGGTTCTGGCCTGGGCGCCCGCCGGGACCGGGCGTCGTGCCCGGCGGCGAGGTGGCCGCGGACGCCAGTTCGTTGCGGGTTCGCACGACCCTGCGGACCGCCTCGGAGAGCCGTTCGGTGCGCACCGGCTTCATGACGTAGTCGGTGGCGGCGAGGGCGAACGCGTCGACGGCGTGCTGGTCGTGGGCGGTGACGAAGACGATCTGCGGGCGCACGGCGAACCGCGAGATCACCCGGGCCAGGGCCATCCCGTCGAGCCCCGGCATCGAGATGTCGCTGAACACGACGTCGACGTCTCGCCCGTCGAGGACCTGCAACGCCTCGGTGCCACTGGATGCCGTGATGACCTCCGCGATGCGCTCGTCGCGCTCGAGGAGGTACTCGAGGTCGGACAGCGCGGGGAGCTCGTCGTCGACGACGAGTGCGATGAGCCCGGCCTCGTTGGTGGACATGGCGGCAGCCTATTGCCCTCGTCTAGCCATCTGCGTGGATGCCGGGTGCGAACTTCGGCACACGAAAGCTCACCTTCGTGCCCGCTCCCGGGGCGGTCTCGACGACGAGCCCGAACTCGTCACCGTAGACCTGTCGCAGACGGGCATCGACGTTGCCGAGGCCGACCGAGTCGGTGGCGTGGGCCCCGTCGAGGATGGTGCGGATCCGCTGGGGATCGGCGCCGATGCCGTCGTCCTCGATGGAGATCTCGGCGTCGGGGCCGCGATCTGCCGCGGTGATGGTCAGCCGGCCGATCCCTTCCTTGCCGGCGAGCCCGTGCCGCACGGCGTTCTCGACCAGGGGCTGCACGGCGAGGTAGGGAACGGTCACCGGTAGCACTTCGGGCGCGATGAGCAACGAGGTCTGGAGCCGGTCGCCGAAGCGGGCCTGTTCGAGGATGAGGTAGCGCTCGACGTTGCGCAGCTCTTCGGCCAGCGTCGTGAACGCGCCCCCTGAGCGCAGCGAGTAGCGGGTGAAGTCGGCGAAGTCGATGAGCAGTTCGCGGGCGCGGTCGGGGTCGGTGCGCACGAACGACGCGATCGCCGCGAGGCTGTTGTAGATGAAGTGCGGGCTGATCTGTGCGCGCAGGGCCCGCAGTTCGGCCTCCATGACCCGGGTGCGCGTGCGCGCGAGCTCCGCGAGCGCGAGCTGGCTGGAGACCCAGGCGGCGACCTCCTCCGTGGCCTTGGCGAGCCCCGGTGACGGCTGCTCGGTCCAGGCGCTCAGGGTCCCGACGACGAGGTCGTCCATGACGAGAGGGGCGGTGACCGCAGCCCGGATCGGGCAGGCGTCGTCGTCGCAGGTGATCCGGGTCGAGCCGTGCACGACCGTGCGGCCGGTGGCCCGGGTCTCGTCGCCGAGGTCGAAGGCGACCCCGCGGTGGTGCTCGCCGACGCCCGTCCAGGAGAGCACCCCTCCGGTGTCGGACAGGGAGACGGCGTGCGCGCCGAGGATGGAGAGCAGGTGCCGACCGGCGCGCTCAGCGGCATCCGGGGTGAGTCCGTCCGCGAGGTGCTGGGACGCCAGGGATGCCGTGTGGAGGGTGGCGTACGTGGCGCGGTCGACCTCGGAGAGGAACCCGCGTCGCCGGCTGCGTCGCAGCAGCAACCAGGAGATCCACAACAGGGTCAGGGTGCCCGCGACGAGCACCGCCGTCGGCCAGTGGATGCTCCCTGTCATGCGCTCACCATAGGGTCGAGCCCAGCCGACGGGACAGGTGGTCGCGACGGCCCAGGGACCAGGGAGGCGCAGTGATGCCGGAGTTCGACGAGGCGACAGCCGTCAGGTGGGATGCCGTGGTGCCCGCGGTCGCGGGCGCGACCGGAGTGGCCCACGGGCACCTCGACGAGGGGTGGGCCATCGGGCACGCCATCAACGGTGGGGTGCTCATGGCGACCGCGACGTCCGCGGCATCCGAGGTCCTGTCGTCCGTGGGGCACCCGGACGTGCTCACCTGGGGCGCGCACTTCCTCTCGGCGGCCAGGCCGGGCCCGCTCCGGGTGGACCTCGAGGTGCTGCGGGTGGGCCGCGGCGCGTCGACGGCGACGGTGCGCCTGCGCCAACCGGAGGGCGACGGGCTCGTCGAGCGGGTGCACGTCACCGGCACCTTCGGCACCCTCGACCGGGCCGAGCCGGTGCACCGTGCTCCGGCCCCGCCGTCGATGCCTGACCCGGACTCCTGCGTTCCCGCGCTCCGCGACTCGTCACCGGTCGCGACGGCCATCGTCATGCTCGACCGCCTCGACGTGCGGGTGGACCCCGCCACCATCGGCTTCGCGGTCGGCCGGCCCAGCCAGCGTGGGGTCATCCGCGCCTGGTTGCGGATGGCCGACGGTCGCGAGCCGGATGCCGCGCTGCTGCCCTACGTCGTCGACGCCTTCATGCCGGTGTCCTTCGACCTCGGGGTGCCCGGCTGGGCGCCGACGATGGAGCTCACGGGACAGGTGCTCGGCCGACCGGCGCCGGGGTGGTTGCTCGCCGAGCTCACGACCGACACCGTGGTGGGTGACCTGCTCATCGAGGATGCCGCGGTGTGGGACTCCGCGGGTCGTCTCGTGGCGCGTTCTCGCCAGCTCGCGGGCGTGCGGGTGCCCGCGAACTAGTCTGCACGGGTGCCTTCCGAGAGCCCGATCGTCGCCGCAGTCTCCCGACTGGCCGAGCTGCCCGGCATCCCCGAGCAGGTCGAGGCCGCCCGTGAGGCCTGTACCCGCCTGCGGTGGCACCAGGCCCTGCGCAAGCGGATCCCCGAGGCCGCGGCCGAGTCCCGCGTGCGAGGTGCCCACGCCAGTGGCGAGTTGGAGGGCGCCAGCGTGCCGGTCGACGTCCTGCGCGACGTGGTGCGGGGTGCGGCCACCTGGTCACCCGATCCCGACCCGGTCGAGCTGACGATGCGGGGGGTGCTCGCGGCAACCGCGGAGACCGAACACCTGGCGGGCATCGTGCTCACGGCGCCGCTCCAGGCGTTGGCCCGGCTGCACACGGCCGCAGCAGCGGGGCTGGTGGCCGACGGTGCCCTCGGGCGGCCACGACGGCCCGGCGAGGAGTCCCCCGAGCTGACCGATCTCGGTGCCGCCCCGCCAGCCCAGGACGTGGCGGTACGGCTTCGTGACGTCGCGGACGTGCTGGTGGCCGTGCCGTCGCTGCCCGTGGTCGTGGCCGCGGCGGTGGTGCACGCCGAGCTCGCGACCGTGCGGCCGTTCGTGCGTGGCAACGCCGTGGTGGCGAGGGCGTTGGACCGGGCCGTGGTGCGGGCCGGCGGGCTCGATCCGACCGGGGTGGCCGTCACCGAAGGCGGTCATGCGGCAGGTGGGGGAGCGGCCTACCTCGGGGCGCTCGCCGCCTACGGCCGAGGGGATGCCGTCGGTGTGGGGCTGTGGATCTCGCACTGTTGTGAGGCGGTGCGCGCGGCGGCCACCCAGGGCGAGGCGGTCGCCGATGCGGTGCTGGCGGGGCGCCTGGGCCCGCCCACCTGAGCGTCGCGATCGCGCCGAATCGGGCTGGGGCCGAGGGATCTCGGTGGCCCGTGCGCTCCCTTGACACGGACCTCGTCATCGATCAGCGCCACGCAGGTCGTAGAGCGTTAAACAGTTTGGGCAAAACCTTCGGATTCAGTGGACCTGAGGATGTGCTGAAAATGTTCTCGATAGTTCTGACCAAGGGCTTGCGTCGGAGTCCGGTCGTAGAGCACGATATGACTACTCGCTCCCCTTCGGGGTCGAGCGAACGGCGAACCGGCTTCTCCCCCCCGGAGCTCGGCTCGCCGACGGCCCCGGTTGTCCCCCCGACCGGGGCCGTCCCATGTCCGGAAACAAGTGGCGCACCAGCGGTCAGACGATGGGCGCACCAGGGGTCGTTGTCCACAGCCAGCCGACGGCGCGATGGTTGTCCACAGGGTGTCCGCCGCGCCTCGCGTGACCACGTGATCCCGGCGAGGGTCGGTGCATGTCACCACACGCCGTCATCGCCGTCGTCGGGGCGTCCGGGGGCCTGGGCGCGAGCACCCTGACCCTCGCCATCGCCCGCCGTCTTGCCGCGACAGGCCCCGATGCCGTCGTCGTCGACCTCGACCTGACGAGGGGAGGGCTGGAGGTGACTGCGGGCGTCGAGCACCTGCCCGGGCAACGATGGAACGACCTGGGTGACGTGCGTGGGCGCCTGCCGCCGGGTGCCCTTGCGTCCCGGTTGCCGACCGAGGATGGCGTGCACGTGTTGTCGGCCCGCGGTGGGGCCGGCCCCGACCTCTCGCAGCGGGCCGTCCAGGACGTCCTCGGCTCTCTGGCCGAGGGCCCCGCCCGGCTGGTCGTCGACCTGCCGCTGGGGAGCCCAGCACTCCCCGCGGTGCTTGGTCACCGGCCACTGGTGCTCGTGCTGGCCGGCCTGCGCACCCGTGCCCTGGCCGATGCGGATGCCGCCGTCGCCCACCTGCTGGATCGGGCCGACCAGGCCCACCGACCCGTGGACCTGCGCCTGGTCACCCGAGGCCCCCGCAGCGCCGCTCGCATCGTCGACGAGGTCGTCGCGCACCTCGGCATCGCCCACCTGCACCACCTGCGCGACGACCCCCACGTTCCCCGCGACGCGGAGCGAGGACTGTTCCCGGGGATCGCCCGCGACGAGGTGCGACGGTGTGCCGACGCCGTGGTCGCGGTCGTCGACGACGCCGCGAAGGCGTCATGACCGGCATCCCAGGGCCCTTCGACGACGCTGTCGAGCACTCCATCCGGGCGGGTCTCCCGCCGACCACCGTGCGGGTCGCCCAGATCGCCGCGGGCCACGAGGGAACCCTCGGCACCGATGGCGCGGCATCCGCCCGTCAGGAGCTGCTCGATCGACTCGTCGGACTGGGGCCGCTCGCAGCGGTCGTGGCCGATCCCATGGTGACCGATGTCCTCGTCAACGGGGACGGGGCGGTCTGGGTCGATCGGGGGTCGGGCGTGGAGCGCACAGCGCGGATGGTGGAACCCGAGGACCTGCGCCCCCTCGCCGTGCGGCTCGCCGGCCTGGCCGGTCGGCGGCTCGATGACGCCCAACCGTGGGTCGACGGTGTGCTGCCTGGGGGTGTGCGTCTCCACGCGGTCCTCCCGCCGCTCGCGGAGGCGGGCCCACACCTCAGCCTGCGGCTGGCCAGGCACCACCCCGAGGGTGTCGACGCGCTCGTGCGGTTGGGCGCGGTGAGCCACGACCTCGCGGTTGTCCTGCGCCAGCTCGTGACCCGCAGGGTCTCCCTCGTCGTGACCGGCGGCACCGGGGCCGGCAAGACCACCGTCCTCGCCGGGCTGCTCGCCGAGGTCGACCCGTCCCAGCGGATCGTCGTGGTCGAGGACGTCCGCGAGCTCGACCCCAGCCATCCCCACGTCGTCCGGCTGCAAGGGCGAGTGGGGAACGTCGAAGGGGTCGGAGAGGTGACGCTCGTCGACCTGGTGCGACAGGCCCTGCGGATGCGCCCCGACCGCCTCGTCGTCGGCGAGGTGCGCGGTGCCGAGGTGCGCGAGCTGCTCGCCGCCCTCAACACCGGGCACGACGGGGGGATGAGCACGCTGCACGCGAACGGCCCGCAGGAGGTCCCCGCCAGGTTCGAGGCGCTCGGTTCGCTGGCGGGGCTGCCACGCCATGCCGTGCACGCCCAACTTCGCCAGGCACTCCAGGCGGTGGTGCACGTGGAGCGCCGGGACGGTGTGCGCCGCGTCGGCGTCATCGGCGTGCTGGTGCCCGACCCGTCGGACCCTGGCTGTGTCCGGGTGGTCGACGCGGTCGTCGACCGAGCCGGGGGGCTGCGAGCGGGGCCTGGCCGTGACCGACTGCTGAGCCTGCTGCACTCACTCGCGACACAGTGCGCCTGGGCCCGGCCGTGCTGATCGCTGCGCTGCTGGCAGCCCTCGCGGTGTGTTGCTGGCCGGGGCGATGGAGCCGAGCCACAGCGGATGCCGCGGCGCGGGGTGAGCCTGTCGGGGGCGGAACGTGGGGGCGGTGGCGCGCCCGGGTGGCCGGTGGGGTGCGGCGGGGGCGTCAGCCACCGTGGGTTGCCGACCTCGCCGAGGTGACGGCGGTTGGACTCGCGGCCGGGCTCGACCTGGCCTCCGCGGCGTCGGTCGCAGCCCGGTCGCCCGGCATCGAGGCGGCGGCTCCGTGGCTGGGGCCGCGCATCGCCGAGTCCGTCGCCTCCGGTGGGGCCGTCCTCGTTCTCGAACCCGAGCCGGCCGCCCTGTCATCGCAGGATCGTCGCGACCTTCGTGTCCTCGAGGCGGCCTGGCACCTCACCGAGGAGGCGGGAGCCGCGTCATCGGTGGTCACTGCGGCCGCCGCCGAGTCGATTCGGGCGCGACGGGCGGCAACGGATCGGGCAGGCGTCGTCGCCGCGGGTCCGCGGGCCTCCATGTGGCTGCTCTCGGCCCTGCCGGTCGCAGGGCCACTCGCCGCCCTGCTCGTCGGGCTCACCCCCGGCCAGCTCTACGGAACCGGACCGGCGCAGGCGGCAGCGGCCGTCGGTCTGCTGCTCACCGCGCTCGGCTGGTCCTGGTCGCGAGGCCTGCTTCGGCGGGCACTGCGGGCAGGCCGCACGGACGGGAGCGTGGGGTGACGGGCTGGCTCTGCGTGGGGCCGGATGCGGGTGGGGGCGTCATGGTGGCCATGGCGATGTCGCTCGCCGCGGTGTCGGTTCTCGTCTGGCCGTCGGGAGCCAGGTGGGCCCCGCCCGCAGGAGGCAGGCCGGGCGAACAGGCGCCGAGCGGGGACGGCGTGGCTCGCGAGCAGCCGGCCACCGTGGAGGAGGCTGCGGCAGCACTGACCCTCGTCGCAGCAGCCCTGCGCAGCGGCATGGGCTCGCTGGAGGCGCTCGAGGCCGTCGCCCGGATCTGCCCCGATGCTGCTGGTCGCGAGCTGGCGATCGTCGCGGCGGCGCACCGTTGGGGGGAGGCCAGTGACGTCGCGTGGGCGCGGGTGGGCCCGGGGTGGCAGACGGCGGCGGTCTCGTGGCACGCCGCCCAGAGCGCCGGTGCGGCCCCGGCCGGGCTGCTTGCCGCCGCGGCTCGGCGGATGCACGACGACGAGGCCCGCCGGGTCGAGGCAGCCGTGCAGAGAGCGGGGGTGTTGCTCGTCCTGCCACTCGGGGCCTGTTTCCTCCCCGGATTCGTCGCGACGACGGTGGCGCCCGTCGTGCTGCTGCTGCTCGGCGGGCTCAGCGGCGCCCGTGGCTGAGTGGTGCCGCCATCGCCGACGGGGCCGGGGGCGGCTGTCCACAGGCGGGCACGGACGGGGCGGTCGTCCACAGGGTCGTCGGGGCGATCAGCGCGTACGGGCCGAGTCGCGAAGAGTGCTCACCAGGGGGCGCGAGACACGCGCTCGTGGATGCAGAGGAGGTCGCGATGGCGACACAACTGGTACGCAGGATCAGCCGACTGGCGCGACGGGTCCGTGACCTGGGCGAGGCGGGCATGACGACGGCCGAGTATGCCGTCGGCACGGTGGCCGCTGTGGCCTTCGCCGGGTTGCTCCTGGCTGTGGTGCGGTCAGGGCCGGTCAAGAGCGCCCTGTCCGACATCATCGTCGGGGCGCTCGGCAGCGGGGCCTGACCGTGCGGCGTCGGCGTGAGCGCGGGATGGCGACCGCCGAGTTGGCGGTGGCGATACCGAGCCTGCTCGTCGTCCTGGTGGTGGCGTTGTCTGCCGTCGACCTGGGCCTGTCGCAGGTGCGCTGCGTCGACGCCGCCCGGCTCGGGGCGCGTCTGGTGGCCAGGGCCGAGCCCAAGCCAGTGGTGGTCAGAGAGGCTCTGCGTGCGGCTCCTGACGGGGCGAACGTTGCGGTGAGCCGCAGCGGTGGGTTCGGCACCGTGACGGTCACCGCGCCCGGGCCCGCCGTGTTGATGGCGATCGGCGTGGTCGGTCCACCTCGTGCGACCGCCGTCGCGTCGCTGGAGGTGACCTCGTGAAGCCAATCCACCAGGTACTGCGGCGAGAGCGGGGAAGTGCCACGGTCCTCGCCGTCGCGGCCATCGCCGTGGTGCTGTCCATGGCCGCAGCAGCCCTGGTCGTGACGGCCACCGTGCGTGACGTCCATGCGGCTCGAGGTGCCGCCGACCTGTCAGCCCTCGCTGCCGCCGGCCCGCTCGCCGTCGGCGCCGACCCCGACTGCGGCGCGGCCCGGCGGGTGGCCGCCGCCAACTCGGCGAGGGTGTCGACGTGCCTCGCCGATGGTGCAGGCGCGGTCGTGGTGTCCGTGACGGTCACGAGGTCAGTGACCCAAGGTTGGATCACCGGCCCCGGCGTCGTCTCCGCACGGTCGCGGGCAGGTGTCGAACCGTTGCCGTGAGCGGGCTCCCCTGTGGGGAGAGCCCGGGGTGTTCAGGCCCCCGGCGTGGGCGGGCTGCTCTGGTCGCGAGGTGCCACGGCCTGCTGACGCAACGCCGCGGTCTCGGCCTCGTGCTGGCGCCGCTCCTCGGCGAGCTGCTTGTCGCGCGCCTCGACCTCGGCCTTCATCCGCTCGGCGTCGGCTTCGCGTGCTGCCTGGGCGGCCTTGGCGTCCTCGGTGGCCTGGGCACGCAGCCGCTTCTGGCGCCGCAGACCTGCGCGCAGCACCGCCCAGCCGAGCCAGAAGGTCGAGATCACGACCATGCCGGTGATGAGGAAGGCCAGCGGGGGAAGGCTGAGGGTGCCGAAGGGAAGGTCCACCGCGACCGGGGCATCGATCGACGCCGTTCCGGTGACGAGAAGCACGCCAGCGAGGACGGCAAGCAGGACGAGAACAACCCCGAGAAGCACCATGGCGGCGACTGTACCCACCTCAGGGCGCGGAGACGCCCGGAGCAGCAGGCGCAAGCGCGAGGTCCAGAACAGCGACGGCACCGGCCTTGTCGAGGGGTTCGTTGCCGTTGCCGCACTTCGGCGACTGCACGCACGCCGGGCACCCCGTGGCGCACGCGCAGGCGAGCACCGCATCGCGGGTCGCGGCCACCCACTCCTCGAAGTCCGAGAACCCGCGTTCGGCGAATCCCGCCCCGCCCGGGTAGCCGTCGAACACCATGATCGTCGGCATCCCCGTGTCCGGGTGCAGAGCCGTCGAGACACCGCCGACGTCCCACCGGTCCGAGGTGGCGACCAGCGGCAGCATCCCGATGGCGGCGTGCTCGGCCGCGTGCAGCGCCCCGGGGACGGTCGCCTCGTCGACACCTGCCGCCGCGAGCGCCTCATCCGTCACTGTCCACCACACGGCCTTGGTGGTCAGTGATCGTTCCGGCAGGTCGAGCGGGTGGGTGCCGAGCACCTCACCCGACGGCAGGCGCCTCATGAACCCGGTGACCTGGGTCGTCACCCGCACGCTGCCGAAACAGACCTGCACGTGAGCGCGCTCCACCGCTCGGTCGGTGGAGAGGATGTCGAAGCGGCTCGCCGACTGCGCGTGCGTGGACCACCCGGGGTCACCGCGCACCACCTGGGCGGCCCGGGCCTCCAGGTCGAGCTCGGTCACCACCCACGCCTCGCCCTGGTGCACGTGCACGGCCCCCGTGTGCACCTGCCCGTGGGCCGACGCCTCGTCGACGGTGCCGAGGACCCTGCCGGTGCGCGCCTCCACGATCGCGACGACGTCGGTGACCCCCCGCAGCGAGATGTGGTCGGCGGGGCGGTCCTCGCGTGCCCAGAACCAGCCGGTCGGGCGGCGACGAAGGATGCCGCGGGCCACCAGGGCCTCGACGAGGCGGCGGGCGTCGGGCCCGAACATCGCCAGGTCGCCCTCGGTGAGGGGGAGCTCGGCCGCGGCGGCCGCCAGGTGAGGCCCCAGCACGTGCGGGTTGTCGGGATCGAGCACGGTCGCCTCGACCGGGGCGCCGAACACGGCCTCGGGATGCCGGACGAGGAAGGTGTCGAGTGGGTCGTCAGCCGCGACGAACACGGCCAGTGACTCCTCGCCCGAGCGGCCGGCACGCCCCGCCTGCTGCCACAGGCTCGCCCGGCGACCCGGCCACCCCGCCAGCACGACGGCATCCAACCCGCTGATGTCGATGCCGAGCTCGAGCGCGTTCGTGGCAGCCAGGCCACGCACCGACCCGTCGCGCAGCTTTGCCTCGATGGCTCGACGCTCCACGGGGAGGTAGCCGCCGCGGTACGCCGACACCCCGGCGGCCAGGGCCGGGTCGTCCTGCTCGATGCGGCGTCGCGCGCTGCTCGCGAGCGACTCCGCCCCGGCCCGGCTGCGGGCGAACGCGACCACCTGCACGCCGCGCAGGACGAGCTCGGCCATGATCTGCGCGGCCTCGGTCGTCGCCGACCGGCGCTGCTCGTCCTCGGTCGACGGTTCCCACAACGCGAAGGTGAGGGCACCGCGAGGCGAGCCGTCCTGCGTGACGGCCGTGACCGGCATCCCCACGAGGCGCGACGCGTGGGTCGCGGGGTCGCTCACGGTCGCGGACGCGAGGACGAACGTCGGGGACGCGCCGTACCGGGCCGCGACCCGCCGCAGCCGGCGGATCACCGACGCCACGTGGGAGCCGAACACCCCGCGGTAGACGTGGCACTCGTCGATGACGACGTAACGCAGCGACCGCAGGAACCGCGACCAGCGCTCGTGGCCCGGCAGGAGGGAGTGGTGGAGCAGGTCGGGGTTGGTGAGCACGACGTTCGCGTGGTCCCGGATCCACCGCCGCTCGTCGGGCGGGGTGTCGCCGTCATAGGTCGCGGCCCGCACCCCGGGCACCGCGAGGGCGTCGATGCGCGCTAGCTGGTCGGCCGCGAGCGCCTTCGTGGGGGCGAGGTAGATGGCGGTCGCGCCGCGACCTCCTGCGGCCGTGGCGCCCTCGCTCGCAGCCCCGAGCACCGGGACGAGGTAGCCCAGGCTCTTTCCGGATGCCGTACCCGTCGCCAGCACGACGTGCTCACCCGCGGTCGCGAGGTCGATGGCGGCCCGTTGATGGGTCCACGGCGCCTCGATCCCGGCGCCGAGCAGGGCCGAGAGCACCGCGGGCACAACCGTCTCAGGCCACGTCGACACCTGGGCCGCCCTTGCCGGCACCCGCTCGACGTGCAGCAGTCGCTCGCTGCGTGCCCCCGCTGCAAGTGCTGCGAGGTGGTTCTCAGCGGCGGACATGCCGGTTACGGTAGGCGGTGCCTCCGACCCCCATCAGCAGCCCTGCCGCGTGACGAGTCCGTGGACAGCGGCAACGACCGAAAGTGGTGCCTCCCCGTGGACCTCTCCGTGAGCACCTCCCAGCAGGACGGTGTCGCTGTCGTCACCGTGAGTGGCGAGGTCGACGTCTACACCGCGGCCAAGCTGCGTGCAGCCCTCGACGAGGAGATCGCCGCCGGCCGGAACCGGCTCGTCGTCGACCTCGATGCCGTCACCTTCCTGGACTCCACCGGCCTCGGCGTGCTCGTCGGGCGCCTGAAGGTCGTGCGCAACCACTCGGGCTGGCTTCGGCTCGTCTGCACCCAGGACCGGGTGCTGCGGGTCTTCCGGATCACCGGGTTGGACACCGTGATCGGCATCCACGACACGCTCGAGGACGCGCTCTCCTCCTGAGGGTGACCTGAGTCACTCCGGCGTCGGAGTCTGCCGACGGCGTGTCGGCCGGTAAGGTGCGCCCGAGCGTCCTGCCGTCGGCGTGACTCGCCCCGGGACGCACAAACCCGTCAAGGAGGATGGAATGGCACCGCTTGCGCTCGCTTCGGCTGAGTCAGGCTCGGCCCTGGAACTCGCTGGGACGAACCTCACGCTCGTCGTCACCGTCGCGGCCATCGCGGTCGTGGCGCTCGTCATGGGGTTCGTCTTCAGGAACCAGGTTCTGAGCGCCGACCCCGGCACCGAGAAGATGCAGGAGATCGGCGCTGCCGTCGAAGAGGGCGCACAGGCCTTCCTCGCGCGGCAGTTCAAGACCCTCAGCGTCTTCGTCGTCCTGGTCTTCGGCCTGCTGCTCCTGCTTCCGGCCGACACGGCCGGTGTGCGGTGGGGGCGCTCGGGCTTCTTCATCCTCGGCGCGCTGTTCTCCGCGGCGATCGGGTACCTCGGCATGAGCCTCGCCGTCAAGGCCAACGTCCGCGTGGCCTCAGCCGCCCGTGGCGAGAACGGCCGCGACGCCGGCATGAAGATCGCCTTCCGCACCGGTGGCGTCGTCGGCATGGCGACGGTCGGGCTGGGCCTGCTCGGCGCAGCCATCGTCGTCATCCTCTACGAAGGTGACGCACCCAAGGTCCTCGAGGGCTTCGGCTTCGGTGCCGCGCTGCTCGCGATGTTCATGCGCGTCGGCGGCGGCATCTTCACCAAGGCCGCGGACGTCGGCGCCGACCTCGTCGGCAAGATCGAGGCCGGCATCCCCGAGGACGACCCGCGCAACGCCGCCACGATCGCCGACAACGTCGGTGACAACGTCGGTGACTGCGCCGGCATGGCAGCTGACCTCTTCGAGTCCTACGCGGTCATGCTCGTCGCCGCGCTCATCCTCGGCTCGGTCGCGTTCGGCGAGTACGGCCTGGTGTTCCCGCTGATCGTCCCGGCCATCGGCGCGGTCACCGCGCTCCTCGGCGTGTTCATCACCAAGGCCCGTCCCGGTGAGAACGCCCTCAGCGCCATCAACCGCGGCTTCTACATCTCCGCCGCCATCTCGGCCGTGCTGTCCGCCATCGCGGCCTACGTCTACCTTCCCGCGACCTTCGGCGAGCTCGGCTCCTCCAACGAGGAGATCAACGCGCTCGAGGGCGACCCGCGCCTCACCTCGGTCCTCGCGGTGCTCATCGGCATCGTGCTCGCGGCCGTCATCCTCTGGCTGACCGGCCACTACACCGGCACCGACAAGCGCCCGACCATCGACGTCGCCCGCACCACGTTGACCGGCCCCGCCACGGTGGTCCTCTCCGGCATCGGCGTCGGCCTCGAGTCGGCCGTGTTCACCGCCGGCATCATCGCCGGTGCGGTCTACCTGGCGTTCCTGCTCGGTGCCGGCTCGACGGCGCTGGCGCTGTTCCTCATCGCCCTCGCCGGCTGTGGCCTGCTGACCACCGTCGGCGTCATCGTGGCGATGGACACCTTCGGCCCCGTCTCCGACAACGCCCAGGGCATCGCCGAGATGTCCGGCGACGTCGACGAGGAGGGCGCGCAGATCCTCACCGAGCTCGACGCCGTCGGCAACACCACGAAGGCCATCACCAAGGGCATCGCGATCGCCACGGCCGTCCTCGCCGCCACGGCACTGTTCGGCTCCTACACCGACGCCTGGCAGAGCACGGTTCGTTCGCTCGACGTCTCGGGGGTCACCGAGGCCGAGGGCCAGGACTTCCTCAACAGCGCCTACGGCCTGGTCACCGACCCCAACACCCTCGTCGGAGTCATCCTCGGTGCGGCCGTCGTCTTCCTCTTCTCCGGCCTGGCCATCAACGCCGTGACCCGGGCAGCCGGCGCCATCGTGTTCGAGGTGCGCCGCCAGTTCCGCGAGCACCCGGGCATCATGAACTACACCGAGAAGCCCGAGTACGGTCGCGTCGTCGACATCTGCACCCGTGACTCGCTGCGCGAGCTCGCGACGCCGGGTCTGCTCGCAGCCCTCATGCCGGTAGCCGTGGGCTTCGGCCTGGGCGTCGGTGCGTTGGCCGGGTTCCTCGCCGGTGCCATCGGCGCCGGTGCGCTCATGGCCGTCTTCCTCGCCAACTCCGGTGGCTCGTGGGACAACGCCAAGAAGATCGTCGAGGACGGCGCGCACGGCGGCAAGGGCTCCGAGGCCCACGCGGCCGCGGTCATCGGCGACACCGTCGGCGACCCGTTCAAGGACACCGCCGGACCGGCCATCAACCCGCTGCTCAAGGTGATGAACCTCGTCTCCGTGCTCATCGCACCCGCGATCGTCACCCTGTCCATCGGCAACGACGCCTCGTCGCCGCTGCGCTACGGCATCGCGGCGGTGGCCCTGACGATCGTCGTCGCCGCCGTCGCCTATTCCAAAAGCAAGGACCTGGCCATCGGCGGGGACGCCGACCCCGACGCCGCGATAGCCACGGCGCACCACCCCGAGCAGATCCACTGATCGTGGGCCTGCGCGCGACGTCGGTGTCACCACCCCGGATGTCGTGACGGATGCCGAGGGGCCGGGTTCCGCTGGAACCCGGCCCTTCGGCATCCGATGACGTCACGGTGCCGCACCGCATACGCTCGTCCACGATGACCAGCAACCCGCCCCGCGTCGACCCCGCGCTCATCAGCGCGCTCCGTGCCGACCTGCACACCTCCCAGTTCACCGTCGCCGGCGTGCTCGACCTGCTCGGCCCGATGGCCGCGGCCGCCCTCGACCGTGAGCAGGCTCTCCCGGTGCAGCGGGTGACCGCTGCGACCGACGCGCCGTGCGGCACGCTCATTCGCCTGTTCACCCTCGGTGACCCGGTGGATGCCGCCGAGGCCGAACGTGCGCTGCCCACCCTCGGAGTCGAGGGGGCGGTCGCGCTCGGCCTGCTCGCTCCGGAGGGCGACGGGGTCGTCGCTTTGTGCGACCTGCGCCCCTACGCCGGCGACGAC
>ENA-UPSM01003134-UPSM01003134.1-activated-sludge-metagenome-genome-assembly--contig:-NODE-3134-length-19060-cov-7.314023_pt1 | contig 19060 bp, 16 predicted proteins | sample MGYA00238181_ERZ773283 | MGnify/ENA primary metagenome ERZ773283 (study PRJEB29023, sample SAMN05720199) | activated sludge metagenome | isolation source: Anaerobic digester | place: Japan...
TAGACAAAGGACGGAGCAGCCGCATGTCCGAACAGCAGCCGGTCCTCGAAGCCGGTCGTGGCGCCGCCGACGGGCTGGCGCGCGACGACATACCACATCTCCTCGGTCTCCAGCGGCAGGCCGGCGATCTGCAACTGATGCAGCGTCGCCTCGCCACCGCGCGCCGGAGCGGGCACACTGCCGCGCCACGGCCGCCCGGCATGCAGGGCCTCGCTCAAGTCGGCCCAGCGCTCATCCCCGGCTTCCCAGATGGTGACCTCGCCCGCCTCGACCTCTTCGCTCCGCATCCCCACGAGCTCGAGGTACGCGGCATTGGCCCAGTGGAGCACACCCCGCCGGTCGGCGATCGCCAGGGCGACCGGCGCGAGGCCCATCCCCCGATCGAGCCAGGCGGCGCGTTGCCGCGCCTGCTGCTGCGCGCGGGCTTCGCGGTAGCGGAGAACCTCGCGTTCCAGCGTGATCGGCAACAACGCCAACGTCTCCACGAAAACCACCGCGCTGACCCCGGCCTTCGCCACCCCGAGCAACGCCTCGGCCTCGCTCGCGCGCACCACGAGCACGATCGGCAGCAACGGATCGCGCCGGCGCAGTTCGGCCAGAGCGCTCGCCAGATGCAACCGCGCCACATTCCCGGTAAACAGGACCGCGTCCCAGCCCCCCGTCTCGAATTTCTTCACCAACGCATCCCCGTTGCGCACGAGTGCCAGCTCGGCCGCGACGCCGGCACGCTCCAGCTCGCGGCGCAGCGAACTCAACTCCGCATCGCGGTGGGCCAGAACCAGGATTTTCCAAGGGGTAGACACTGGAACCTGAAGGAGAGACGCCGGGGCAAGAAGGCGAAGATCCGGGGAGGACTAAAGGAGCTATCGACAAGTTATTCTCAACCGGCCCCCGGGATTTTTCCGGAACTTTTCCTGCGCCGCCCACCCCGCACCGACCCGGGCGAGCGACAAGAGTCGATGAAGCGGAAAGCCGATCTCCGCAGCCGACTTTCTGCAGCCCGTGGCCCCCGCCCGCGCACCAGTGCTCCGGCACTCGTCCCTCGACGCTCGACTCTCGTTCGCTGCGCTCCCGCTCAATGCTCCAGCATCCGCACGCGCTTGTGCTTCAGCGGGAACTGGAGCGTGACGACCGTGCCGACGCCCTCGCGGCTGTCGATGCCGACCTGTCCGCCATGGTCGCGCATGATGCGATGCACGATCATCAGGCCGAGGCCGTGCCCACCCTTCTTCGTCGTATGATAAGGCTGGAACATCTGCGCCAGGTTCTCCTGCCGGATGCCGCTGCCCGTGTCGCCAAAGAGCAGGAAGAGGCTCTCGTCGTCCCGGCGCGAGCGCACGCGCAGCGACCCGCCGGGCTGCATCGCCTCCGCCGCGTTCTTCACGAGATTGAAGAACACCTGTTTGAGCTGGTTGCGGTCGGCGAGGATCACCAGCGGCTCGGCCGGCAGCGCCACCTCGACCTTGATTCCGCGGTTCTCCAGCTCGCTGCCCTGGAAACGCAGCACCTCCTCGAGCACCTCCGCGGGGTTCACGTCGCTGAAGTCCGGCGGCTTCGGCCGGATCGCCTCGAGGAAATTCGTGATGATGCCGTCGAGCCGGTCGACCTCCTCCTGGCAGATGCGCAGCGACTCGCGCGCCGAGTCGCCATCGTCCAGCGAGCGGAGCTTCTTCAACTTCCGCCCGAGCAGCTGCAGGTGGATCGTGAGCGAATTGAGCGGATTGCCCAGTTCGTGCGCCACGCCGCCCGCCAACAGCAGGATCGAGTTCACCTTCTCGCTCTCGATCCGTTCGTCGGTGGAAACCTTCTCCTGGGTGATGTCGGCGAGGATGGCCGTGAACCGCCGCGGACCGTCCGCCTCGCTGTCGAACGGCACCAGGTGCAGCCGCAGGAAACGCCGCTGCGGATAGCTCACCTCCAGTTCGCGCGCGATCACCTCGGGCCGCGGTCCGCTGCGCTGAAGTGTCGCCTCCAGCGTCTGCCGCAGGCCCGGCAGCACGCGCCAGAGCTGCGCCCCCGCCAGCGCCCCTTCGGCCAGGCCGAGCAGGCGCGCCGCCGCGGCGTTGCCGTATTCGATCGCCCCGGTGTCGGCGATCACGAGCACGCCCTCCTGCACGGTGTTGAGCACCGCCTCCAGCAGCCCGCGCTCGCGCGCCAGCCGCTGGACGAGCGTCGTCAGCCCCGCCGAATCCAGATGGTCGAGTCGGCCGAGCAGACGGTCGAGAGGGGTGTGTTTCTTCGCCACGACGCCGACGGTTCTGGCCGGCTTGCCGCCGGTTTTCAACTCCGCAGGACGCCCCTTCACTCCCCCGCCCCCTCCTCCTCGAGCGCGCCGAAGAGGCCCAGCTGACCGACCACGTCGTGCCGTTTCCCCTCGAGGAAAGAGCGCACGAACTTGTCGCGGTGCTGGAAGCAGCGGCCCTGCCGCAGGAGCGCGAGCCGGTGTTCCTCCGTCCCGTAGCCCTTGTGGCCGGCGAAACCGTAACCGGGATACTCGGCGTCGAGCGCGATCATCGCCCGGTCGCGCGTGACCTTCGCCGCCACCGAGGCCATCGCGATGCACAGCGAACGGGCGTCGCCATGCACCAGCCCCTCGTGCGGGTACGGGAAGCCGCGCAGCTTCACGCCGTCGACCAACACCCGGCAGTTCACCGTGGGCTGGAAGGCCGCCAGCGCCTCCGCGCCGGCAAACAGGTCGGGCTCCTCGCGCTGGCGGAAAACCTCCGGCGGATAGATCGACTCCATCGCGCGGCGCATCGCCAGCTTCGTCGCCCCCAGGATGTTCAGGCTCTCGATCTCGCCCACTTCGGCCCGCCCCACGCCCAGCGCGATCTCGCCGGCCGCGGCGAGCTGCTGCAGGTCGGCAAACACCTCGTCGCGCTGCTCGGCCGAAAGCTGTTTCGAGTCGTTGACCTTCGAGGCGCGCGTCTGCGCCCAGCGACCTTCGAGGAACTCGCGGCTCACCCGCACCGCGCCGGCCACGACCGGCCCGGCGAGCGCACCGCGCCCGGCCTCGTCAACGCCGATGAGCGTATCGAAACCGACGATCTGCTTCAGGTCGAAGCCGCGGAGCTGGCGACGTTTGGCCATGGCTAGGAGAAATGCGGATTGCGGAAGGCGGATCGCGGAATGGGCAAGGCCCGGTAAGCCGAGCTCTCCGTGTCGGGGGCGAGCTGGCTCGCACCGTCCGGATGGCGCTGACCCCAAGCGGAGCGAGCAGGCTCGCTCCCTACGCCGACGGCATGCTCGCACCGAACACCGCAGCGCACTGCGCCCGCTTCGCGCACAACCGGCGAAGCCCCGCTCCACATTCCGCATTCCGCAATCACCGTTTCCCCCATTCCATCTTCTCGCCCGGCTCCTTCAGCGGCAGCTCGTCGAGTTTGCCGGCCTCGCTCACGACCTCGTAGGCCGTGCGGAAATGCAGCTTGGCGAACTCCCGCAGCGCCGGCGCACCGAACCGGCGGATGATCTCGTGGGCCTGCGCCTTCACCGCCGCGCTGGCGCCCTTCTGGAGCTTGTCGCCGAATTTCAGGGAGAGCGCGTGCATCTCGCGCACGAATGCCGCGCGCGCCACCACCGAGGCCGCCGCGACCACCGGATCCTCTTCCGCCTTCGTGCGCATCTGCAGGTCGAACTGCGCCGTCGCCTTCTTCGCCAGCTCGCGTTGCACGAGCGGCTGTTCGGTGAACTGGTCGAGCAGGCCCCACGGCACCCACTTCTGGTTCAGTGCCGCGTTGAGCGCCGTGGCGTGCTGCCAGGCGAGCAACCGGTTCAGGTTCGCCCCCGGCCGCCCCATCAGCTCGTTGTATTTCGTCATCCCGCACGAACACGTCTCCACCACCACACCCGGCGTGCCGCGGATGAGCTCGTCGAGCTTGATGATCTGCGAGTCGGCGATCTTCTTGCTGTCCTTCACGCCGGCCGCGATCCACGCGTCGATCGCCGATTTCTCCGCGATCACCGTCGCCGCGATCACCGGCCCGAAGAAGTCGCCCTTGCCGCTCTCGTCGAGCCCGGCGTGCGCCGTGAACCACTCGGGGTGCAGCACCGCGTCGTAGCCGAGCTTCGCCTGGCCGGTGACCTCCGGCTCGATCACGTTCTGCACGAAGTCCTCCGTGCCCTTGCCGGCCACGACGACCTTGCCGCTCGTGTAGGCGCTCACGTTGCAATCGGGCCCCTTGAACGCGAAATGGGTGTAGGCGACCGCGAACGGCTCCCACGACTTCGCCTCGCAGGCCGCGCGCAGCTTCTTCATCTGCGCGTCGTCGAGCTTGATCGTGTAGGTGCTGAGCTTCTTGGGCGCGGCCGGATCGCCGCTGGATTTCTTCGCCATGGTCGTCGCCCGCCAGCTAGGCGGATTTCGCCGCAAAAGAACAGCAGGGTTTTTCCGGCACGTCCTGCACGGGCATCACCGACGACGTGATGGACCACGCCACCCTCACCATCCGCGCCAAAACGACGAACTGGAAATGGGGTTGGGACGGCGCTCCGCCGCCGTCCGTTCAGCAGGGCAGAGAGCGCACAGCGGCGGAGGAGTTCACGAAGCGAGGGCGGAACGATGTAGGAGCCTGCTTGCAAGCGACTCCGCGGTAGGGCTCTGCTGAACAGCAGAGTCCCCGGTGAGCCGCTCAGACTCATCCGATCCTAACGACAGAAGCCAACGAAGAGAACGAAGCCCGAACCGACGGGAGATCTTCACCACAGCGAACACAAAGTGCACAGAGAGCCGATCGCCCGAGGTAGGAGCCTGCTTGCCGTCCAAGGCCCTGAGCCTGTCGAAGGGCAGGCGATTCCGCCCCGAAAACGCCGAGCTCCAGCTCGGCCCTCCAATCCATTTCACCGCAAAGACCACAAAGACCGGACACGCCCATCCGCGCGCTGCGCCACAACCCATGAAAGACCAACTTAAGGCAGTCGCAGACTCCTACGATCGCGCGATCGTTCTGGGAAAGCAGGGAATCGACCAATACAAGGAGTTCCCGGAGCTCATCACGGCCACCCCCGCCTATCGCTTGTTCCTAAAAATGCGGGAGGAAGGCAACCTCTCTGACAGCGCACGCGACGGGATCCGCACCTTTCTTTCACCCGGGCTGGACATGAGGTTCATCGACTTCGGATGCTGCCTGAACCTGATGTTTCGCGGGTACAACAAGTGGGCGTCGCTCTACCACGGCGTCGACATCAGCCCGAACACGATCGAGCTCCTGCAATCCTACGCGAACCGGAACCGCCTGCGCACGGGAGCGCTCGTCTGCTGCGGAATGCATGAGACGCCTTTCGCGGACGCCTACTTCGAGATCGGCGCCTGCATCGGCTCGCTCGAGTACTTCGAGAAAGCCTATGTTCAAAGCGCCATGAAGGAGTTCCGCCGACTCATCAAACCCGCTGGCAGGCTCGTGCTGGATATTCCCGATGTCGGCAGTCCCGAGTTCAAGTCGATAGCGATGATCGAGGAACACCTTGGGAGGCGCGAACGCTTCAATATGACGATAGCGGAGTTCGAGGCCGAGCTTCGGCCGTTCTGGAGCATCGCCCACCGGGAGAAGGTCGGGCCCATGCTGCAGTACTTCCTATCAAGTAGGAAATGACCGCTCCCCAGCACGGTCGCCGAGAAAGGCTACGATCCCGGGTATGGCGCGGCCCTTGAATCGTTTTCTCAAGGAGCAGTTTCTGCCGGCACTCTCGCAAGTCATCGATTCAGGAGAAATCCGTGTTCGTTTATCAACGACTTGCGAATCAACACCTGAAAACTCCGACTTTTCCAGCAGCCGCGTTAGTGTAGTGTCCCACAAATAGGTGCTCATAAGCGGCGGGCCGGCGCGTTGGTGGCATGACCCGCCACAGCAGGCTGATTTCACTCGAAGCAGAAGAACTCGAACGGCTGGAGCAAGGGATCCGCGCCGGTTCGACGCCTCAGCAAGTCGTCTTGAGGCCGAAAAAGGAGGCCGAAAAAGGGGTCAGGTTTTACCGTTTACCTCGCGACTCCAGTCGCACGCGAACCGCCCCCTGCTCGACCACGAACGCGCCGAAAGGAAGCAGCGAGGAGGCCGGACCGCCAAACATTCTTTGTGACCATTCAGTCGTCTCGCAGGCGCCTCGCGCCGCAGATTCTGCCGCACGGCAGAACGCTCCTGCGTGCGCTCGGTGTTTCAAGTTCTCCGCCGCCGGCCTCCGCCCTCCGCCCCCCATCGAAGGTCGGTCCCGCACCAGCCTTTCTCGTGGCCGCAGCGCGGGTTGGACGTGGCAGAGGCCGAAAAAGGGGTCAGGTTTTACCGTTTACCTCGCGACTCCAGTCGCACGCGAACCGCCCCCTGCTCGACCACGAACGCGCCGAAAGGAAGCAGCGAGGAGGCCGGACCGCCAAACATTCTTTGTGACCATTCAGTCGTCTCGCAGGCGCCTCGCGCCGCAGATTCTGCCGCACGGCAGAACGCTCCTGCGTGCGCTCGGTGTTTCAAGTTCTCCGCCGCCGGCCTCCGCCCTCCGCCCCCCATCGAAGGTCGGTCCCGCACCAGCCTTTCTCGTGGCCGCAGCGCGGGTTGGACGTGGCAGTGTCACCACGGAAAGCGCGTGCGACCGGAGGTGAGCGGGTGCTCTTCCTTGCGGCCGTCGACATAGACTGCGACCCACTCGGCGAGCCGTTGGCCGAGGCGGCGGCACGCCTCGATCTCGCGCGGTTCGCGGGGTTCGCCGGAGAGGGTGGCGCCGTAGTGCACATTGAACTGGTGGGCCACATAGTCGGGCAGGCCGAAGACCAGGAAGCCGAAGTTGACGAGGATCGTGTGGATCGACTGGCAGGTGATCTCCGCGCCGCCGCCCCAGCCGCCCTGCGAGCTGAACGCGCAGCCGATGCGCCCGTCGAGCTTGCTCCAGTCGTCGGGCATCTTGGTGTCCCAGAACTGTTTCATCTCCCAGGCGACAAGTCCCATGTTCACCGGGGAGCCGACGGCGATGCCGTGGCACCAACGGACATCCTCGGCCGTGGCTTCGGCGACGGTGCGTAGCCGCACTTCCATACCCGGGATGCGGGCGGCGCCGGCGGCGACCTCGGCGGCCATCTTGGCGGTGTTGCCGCTCTTGGAGTGAAAGAGAACGAGGATGTTGCCCATGGGAATGCGGATTGGTTCCGGCGCCCAGTTCGCGGAACTGCCGCCGGAGGTCGAGCGCGATCTGGGGGGGCTGAAGGGGGGTAAACTTTCGACAAGGCGGCCGTTCGATCCCGCCGTCCCCTACTCGACCCAAAACGCCTCCATGTCGGACCAGGAGCGAGCATCGAGTAGCGGGTAGCGAGGAGGCCGAACGCGTTCGAACAGAACCGAGAAGCCTGAACCTAAAAGTTTGGATGCGGATTCGACCGATCGGAACCACCAACGAGACGGCTGTGCTCCAACGCCCGACGTCTATCTTCCAACTTCTCGTCCGCCCTCGCCGGTCCGGCGTTCGCTACGGCCGTCGCGCAGCGATACAGTGAAGTCCATCCCCTCCCGCACCGCCGGCGGCGTGGCTTTTCTCAACCTGTTTACGCCAACCGGACGCGCGTTCTTCCGGCGAGCCCACCATCGTCGGCTCCAGGCCGAGAGGCCCTCCATGCGCGCATCAACCATCGCTATCCTGTTTCTCGCGGCCGCCGCGTTGCCGGCTGACGCAACCATCGATCAGAACGCCGACGGCCTGTCCGACTGCTGGTCGGATCTGTATCCGATAGCCGGTTCACCAACGGCCGACCCCGACGGCGACGGCGTCGCCAATCTCGCCGAGGCGCTGGCGGGCACGAATCCGCTCGACCCGAGTAGCCGGTTTACAGCGGCGATGACGATTGCTGGCGCCGGGAGTGTCGCGTTGCGCTGGGCCGGCGTGGCCGGGAAACAATACCATCTCGAAGCATCCGCCGATCTCGTGACGTGGACTGCGTTGCCGACCGTTTACGCCGGCGGGGGCGCGGACTTGAACGCGGTGGTCCAGAGCGCTGGAGCGGGCGAGCCGGCACGGAAGTTTTGGCGCGTGGTCGTGGCCGACGCCGACACCGATGGTGACAGCCTCAACGACTGGGAGGAGGCGCAGCTCGGCACGTCTGCCACCACGGCCGACACCGACGGCGACGGGCAGAGCGACGGCGCGGAGGTGCTCGCCGGCACCGACCCGTTGCACCCGCCGGTGGTCGGGAACACTTACTACCTCGATGCCAACGCCGGCGACGACGACACCGGCGATGGCAGCGCGGCGCGGCCGTGGCGCACCTTCAAGAAGGCGCTCTATTCCGTGCAGTCGGGCGACACGGTGCTCCTCCGCACCGGCCACTATGGCACGTTGATCGCGGGGCGGACCAGGGACGACAATCGGAACTGGGGCGCGGAGGTGGCGCTCCCGCTCGCGCATTTCACCGACTGGGTGACGTTCAAGGCGGCCCCGGGCCACGCGCCGCGCGCGACGCGCATCGATTTCGGCACCAAGAACACGACCGAGCGGACCAGCAACAATCTCGCCGTGCAGTTGCCCTTCACGGTGAAGGGCAATGTGGACCTCTTCATCCGGGTCGAAGGCTTGATCATCGAGGACGGTGTCGATCTCAAGGGCGGCCGGCATATCGAAATCGCGAACTGCACGATCAACCGGGTGGGCCCGCTCAACGACTCGATCTCCTCGATCGACGGCAAAGTCGGCGTCGGCATTTCCAACGGCCGCTACATCACGATCCGCGGCAACGACATCACCCAGGTCGCGGTCGGCATCGGCGCGGCGTCGCACGACTTTGCCATCATCGGCAACCGTATCCATCACATCGCGCACGACGGCATCCGGGTGCTCGGCGGCGACAATTGGCTGATCGAGGGCAACTGGATCCACGACGTCGACGACGGCTTCGACGATCCCGCGAATTATCCGCCCGAGATCCGGTGGACCTGGGGTCGGCATGCGGACGGCATCCACATCTGGACGCTCATCGATGCGACCCGCAACCTCACCGTGCGGGGCAACATCATCTATCACGTCGAGTGCATGGGCGTGATGGTCAACGCGAGCACCCTCACGGGGAAGGAGTACTCCAATTGGGTCTTCGAGAACAACGTCTTCGGCCCGACCGGCGGGGAAGAAACCATCCATGGCGGAGCCGCGGTCCGGGACCGTTTCATCTTCCGGCACAATACCTTCGTCTACGCCCCGGAGGACCGCTGGACGGGCCTTTATCCCAAAGACATGGTGACAGGCGAGGACCGCGTCGTCCACAGCACGACCCACAAGATCATGTGGCCGTCGTGCGACGGCGAGGGTTCGGTGTACAACAACCTCTTCGCCGACGGCAGCCAGGCCCGCGTCTATACCGGTTCGCCCTTGGCGTTCAGCGGGCACAATCTCTACCGCATCGCGCCCAATTCGGGCAACGCCCTCAGCCGCGGGGATGCCGTCCTCACCGCTCTGCCCTATGACGCGATTCCGGGCAATGTGCAGGACTACATGGATACCACCGGCAAAGTCATTGGCCAGCTCACCACGCAGAACCAGGCCGTTGACGCGGGCACGGGGATCGGGCTCGACTATGTCACTGCGCTCCCGGAGCGGCTCACGATCGACTTCATGGAGGCCGCCCGGGACGCGCGGGCGGACATCGGCGCGTTCGAGGTACCGGGGCGGAATCCTTCGCCCGAGGTCTACGACTTCCTGCCCGAGCCCGCGGTGCCGCTCCACTTCGTGGACAACTTCACCGATGCGCGCATCGACGTGCAGGACCCGTTCCTCAACACCGCGGACACGACCGGAATTCGCTGGTACATGCCCGAGGGCTATACGCGTTTCCGCACGATGAACGGCGGGGCGGGCGATCTGTTGCTTTCCACCGTGTACGAGAACAAGCCCGCCATCGTGGTCACCTCGAAGCGCTTCGCCAACGTCACCTTCTCGTTCGATTTCTCCCGGCCGATGAGCGACTGCGGCGTAATCGTCCTCTACCAGAATCCGGATAACTACTACTACTTCGATTTCGGCGGGAGGTTCGTGCGCAGGCTCGGTGGGGTGGAGACAGTGGTCGCCACGATGCCGGCACCGTCCGGCGGGCGGGCCACGCTCACGCTCTCGATCGAGGCTGGGGTGTTCGGCGTCTCCTTCACGGCCGGCGGTACGTACAGTTGGACGCATGCGGAGCCAGCGCAGTTCCCGGGTGGCGCGGTCGGGTTCTATCGCAACCGGACCACGGGCAACGGGTGGGACCGCACCGACTACGACAACGTGCGCATCGATCTCGCGACGGCCGCCGATCTGCTCGGTGAGTTGAATCCGTAACCCAGCCATCCCACAGGAGACGTAGAAGAGACGTAGAAGGGACAGGTCTGAAACGAGACGAGGACGCCACTTGGGGCGTGCGGGAGGAGCACCATGAGAACGGCGCGGATCAAGGTGGCGGAGGAGGACGGCGAGGCGGCACACCATTGCCTGACGCGGGTGGTGAACGGCGAACGGGTGATCGACGCCCCGCCCAAGGAGGTCCTGCGGGGCCAGCTCTGGCTCACGGCCGAGTTCTGCGGCGTCGCGGTCCTCACCTACGCGATCATGAAGCAACCCTATCCACGTGCTCGTGCGCGTGCCGTAGAAGACCGTGCCGAACGATGCCGGGCTGCTGCGCCGCTACCGTCTCCGCCCCAAGCCGACCAAGCACCGGAGACCGGATGGGCGGGGGCTGAAACACCTCGCAAGCGTATCGTTTTTGTCCCTCCGCTCCCTCACTCCATTTTCCCCTGCACCATCGGCGGCTTCGCGAAATGGTGCCAGGCGGCTTCTGGCATGTCCGCTCCCCGGTGACCGTTGAAGACCACGAAACGATAGCGCAACACGTACTCCCGGCCCGGCTCGATCAACCAGTCCCGATCCTTGGTGGGCGCGAAGTTCACGAAGAGATCGCCGCGCCCGTTCTGGTCCTCGGGCCACACACGCAGCGGTGCGGGCGAGTTGAAATTCTCCGGATGGTTCAACCACGCGGCACCGGCGTAATCCTCTCCTCCGTCGACTTCCCCCTGCACCAGACACCAGCGGGCCTTGCTGCCATCGGCCTCGCGCCGTGTGCGTCGCTCGGAGGTCAGGACCTCGCTGTTCGTCCGGTTCCACTCCTCGGTCGTGCGCCAGCCGAGTCCGCCATAACGATACTCCAGCAACCGCACCGGACTCGTTCCCGCACAGCGCAACCGGATCGTGAGATCGAACAGGTAGGAGTCGGCAACGGGCGAGCGATGGAGCCGGACCTCCTGCACCTCGCGCAGTGCCACCTTCTCGCCGCCTCCCGGCAGGAGAACGACATGCTCCTGCTCCGCCCGGTACTCGGCGAACACCGGCCCGGCCACGACCCCCTCGAACCGAGCGAAGCGCACCGTACCCTTCCGATCTCCAAGGTTCCAGAAATCCACCTCGCGCCCCTCGAACTCGACGTGTGTCCATGGCGCCCAAAGCCCGAAATGGTGGTAATGGTCCGCCGGCTGGATCCGCGTGAGCACCTGACCGTGCGGCGCCCGCAACGGATGGATGAATCCACTGCGCGCAAACGCCGCCGCGACGCCTTCCGGCGGCGCCTGCAGCCCATGGCGATAGCCGAGCGACTCCCGCTCGCCCGAGCGCAACGTGAGCACTCCATCGGCGTCGGCGATGCTCATCGCCGGGGCCACCGCTCCGGACGGCGCGGTGATCCGGGCCAACTCGTACACGCGGTGCGTCGAGCCGTCGGCCCGCGGCAACACCAACCAATGGATTCGCGCCGTTGCGCCGGAGGTCACCTGCATTGGCACCGGTGCGCGCACCGCTCCGCCCACTTCGGACAGGCCCAGGGCGGCATCCGCCGGCAACGCCGGCAAGGCGAGCTCGGCCGACACCGGCACGCCCTGCTCGGGCACCGCGGCGTCAAGCGTCACCGTGAGGGTCGCGAGCCGCTGGGCGTGGGCGGGCGGCGGGAAGAGGGCAAGCAACACCGCCGACAACAGCAGCCGGACGGAGAAGGGGGCGAGCGGCATGGCGCGGATCGTTCAGCGCCACTGGAACGCGTAGTATTCGGCCGGCTCGGTACCTACGTTGTGGATATTGTGCGGAACCATCGAGCCGAGGAAATAGAGATCGCCAGCGGTGCCACGGTGCGGGCGCCCATCGATGTTCATCTCCGTCTCGCCGCTGATCATGAGCACGATCTCCTCGGGCACATGGGTGTGCGGCGCATGGGTCGTGAGCCCGGGGTTCAGGGTCGTCACATGCATCTCGGATTCCGAGAGCATCGCCGTGGCGCGCTCGAACGGCTGGCGCCGCCCGCCCACGTCGTTGGCCGTGTGCTTCAGGTCGCCCCATTCGATCAGCGCCGAGCCGCCGGTCTTCTGCCCGCGGGCGAGCTCGACCGGACGGCGCGACTTGTAGCGCAGTTGGAAATAGGTCACAGGCTCCTCCTTGGTCGCGGCCAGTCGGCAGCGATCGCCGGGCATCACCATCACAACGCTGCCCGTTCCAAGCGTGCGGCTTTGCGCAGCGAGCGCCACCTCCAGTCTCCCGGACTTCACAATCAGGATGCGCTCACACCCGTCGCTTGCTTCGCCGGCGGCGGATTGTCCGGCGGCCAAGGTTGTGGCGGTGACCTCGAGCAACTCGAGATCGGCGCCGCTGCCGCGGCACAGGCGCCGCACCGGACCACTCGTGGAGTCCACGGTCGGCGACTGGTCCCAGGCATAGACCTGGGAGTTCAGTGGGGCTTCCTGACCACGAAGGCAGGCGGCAGCAAAGAGTGCGACAAGCAGGGGAATCGCTTTGTGGGGCATGCCTCAGGGTATGAAACTGCTCCAGCCGTCCAAATGCCAAAGGCGGAAATTCCGGGAGACGTGCACCGAGTCGCACCCCCTTTGACGAACCGCCCCTTCCCTCGCCGGTCGGGCCTCACTCCTGCCGCGCAGGACAGGCTGCTGAGCCGATGTGGAGGACCGGGGCGGAAGGGAACTCGGTTACCGCCACATCCTCACCTCCAACCATCCCGCCGGCTGGCGCCACGCGCACTCAAAACCTCCACCCATCCCGCCGGCGAATGGCTGGACTTTGCCCCGCCGCCCTTTTTGCTCAGCCCCCTGTGGTAGACCAGCTCACCATCCTCGCGCCCGGTTTGTTGGGCGCCTCGGTCGCGATGGCGGCCCGCCGATTCGGCGTGGCCCGGCGCATCGTCGTCTGGGCGCGCCGCCCCGAAGTCCGTGTGCAGCTCGAAACGTTGCCGTGGTGCGACACCGTCGCCGCCACGCCCGAGGAGGCCGCCCGCGGCGCCTCGCTGGTGGTGATCTGCGCCCCGGTCGAGAACATCCCCCAACTCGCCGCCGCCATCCGCCCGCAGCTCGCCGCCGGCGCCATCGTCACCGATGTCGGCAGCGTGAAAGGCGAACTCTGCCGCCGCGCCGCCGCCGACTACCCGGCCGAGCCCGCCGGCCCGGTTTTCATCGGCTCGCATCCGATGGCCGGCTCCGAGAAATGCGGCCACGAGGCCGGCTGCGCCGAACTCTTCCAGGGGCGCGCCTGCTTCGTCACTCCGCTCGACAACACGCCCGCGGCCGCGATCGAGGGACTCGTGCGCTTCTGGCGCGCACTCGGATGCGAGGTCGTGACCATGCACCCGGACCGCCACGACGAGATCGTCGCCCACGTCTCCCACCTGCCCCATCTCCTCGCCGCCAGCCTGTGCGCCCTGCTCGCCGGGAAACACTCCGACTGGCGCAATCTCGCCGGCCCCGGCCTGCGCGACACCACCCGCGTGGCCTCCGGCGACCCGAAACTCTGGCGCGGCATCCTCGACGCCAACCGCGACGAGGTCCTGCGCGCGCTCCGCTCCTATCAGGACGAGTTGCAGGCGCTCCACGCCGCGCTGGCCAACCGCAACGATCTCGAGCTGCTCGCGATCCTCGAGCGCGGCAAGGCCTGGCGCGACAAGCTCCGCGTGAACCCATGAGCGCCGCCCTGCCCGCGCTGCTGCCGATCGCGCCCTTCACCCGGCCGGCCGACGGCGCCGTCACCCTGCCCGGCTCCAAAAGCCTGACCAACCGCGCGCTCCTCCTCGCCGCCCTCGGCGCCGAGCCGGTCGAGCTGCGCGGCGCGCTCTTCAGCGAGGACACCGAGATCATGTCGGCCGCATTGCGCGAGCTCGGCATCCCGGTCGAGGCCGACGCGGCCGCGCACACCTTCCGCATCTCCGGCTGCTCCGGCCGGCTGCCCGATTCCGAGGCCACGATCCACGTGGGCAACGCCGGCACCGCCGCGCGCTTCCTCACCGCGCTCTGCGCCGCCGCCGGGCGCGGCACGTACTTTTTCGACGGGGTCGAGGCGATGCGCCGCCGGCCCATGGGCGGCCTGATCGACGCCCTCACCCGGCTCGGCGCGAAGTTCGTTTTCCTCGGCCAACCCGGCTGTTTCCCCTTCGAGCTGCACGCCTCCGGCCTGCGCGGCGGCACCGTCGAGATCGACGCCCGGGAGAGCAGCCAGATGCTCTCCGCCCTGCTCATGGTCGCGCCGCTGTGCGCCGCGCCGCTGCGCATCAAGCTCGTCGGCGGCGTGCGCTGGCCGTTCGTGGCGATGACGCTGCGCCAGATGGCGCAGTTCGGCCAACCCACCGCAGCGCTCGCCGCCCAGCCCGCCGCCGAGTTCGACGTGCCATGGGGCCGCGCCTTCGCCGCGCCGGCCGTGTACCAGATCGAGCCCGACGCCACCGCCGCCTCCTACTTCCTCGCGCTCCCGCTCGCCACCGGCGGCACCGTGCGCGTGGCCGGGTTGCCCGAGGCAGGCGAGAGCCTGCAGGGCGACCTCGCCTTCGCCGAGGTGATCGCCCGCGTCGGTCTGCAACTCCACCGCGAAGGCGGTGCGCTCGTGAGCGCTTTGCCCGCCGGCGCGAAGCCGCGCGGCGTCGACGCCGACTTCAACACCTTCTCCGACACCTTCCTCACGCTCGCCGCGCTGGCGCCGTTGCTCGACGGTCCCACGACCATCCGCGGCCTCGCGCATACCCGCAAACAGGAGACCGACCGCGTCGCCGGCATGGCGGCCGAACTGCGCCGCCTCGGCCAGGAGGTCGTCGAGACCGAGGATACGCTCGTCATCACGCCGCGCCCGTTGCGCGCGGCCGAGATCGAGACCTACCGCGACCACCGCTTCGCGATGAGCTTCGGCGTGCTCGGTTGCCGCGACCTGCGCGGCGACGGCCAGCCGTGGCTCACCGTGCGCGACCCGGCCTGTTGCGCGAAAACCTTCCCGAACTTCTTCGACGTGCTCGCCGGCCTGCGCGCCGCTTCCCCTCCCTCGTCATGACCACCGCCGCGCCATTTCTCATCGTCGCCATCGACGGCGGCGCCGCCTCCGGCAAGTCGTCCACTTCGCGCGCGCTCAGCGAACGGTTCCACCTGCTGCACGTCGACACCGGCTCGCACTACCGCTTCGTCACGCACCAACTGTTGGAGCGCGGTGTGTCTCCGGAAGATGAATCCGCCGTGGCCGCCGCCCTCGCGGTGCTGCCGCTCGGCCAGCGCATCGTCGGCCGCAGTTCGGTGATCGAGATCGCCGGGCAGATCCCCGGCGACGAGATCCGCGGCCCGCGCGTGAATGAGAACGTCTCCCGTTTCGCCGCCGTGCCGGCGGTGCGCCGCTTCCTGCTCGCGTACCAACGCAGCCAGGCGCAGGTCGCCCGCACCGGCGGTTTCCGCGGGCTCGTCATGGAAGGCCGCGACATCGGCTCCGTCATCTTCCCCGAGGCCGACTTCCGCTTCTTCCTCCACGCCGACCCGGTCGAGCGCGCCCGCCGCCGCGCCGCCGAGGGCCAGACCGACTCGATCGCCGAACGCGACCGGCTCGACGCCGCGCGCAAGACCGCGCCGTTCGTCTGCCCGGCCGGCGCCACGCCGATCGACTCCACCCACATGACCTTGCCGCAGGTCGTCGATCATCTCGCGGCGTCCATCGCCCCGCGCCTCGGTGCGTCGCAGCCATGAAGCGCAATCTGCTCTACTGGCTCTGCCGCCAGCTCATCTGCGTGGCCTCCGACACGGTGTTCCGCGGTGAGGTCGTCGGCGTGCACAACGTCCCGCGCACCGGCCCGCTCCTGATCGCCTCCAATCATTGCAGCCACCTCGACCCGCCGCTGCTCGGTTGCCAGATCCCGCACCAGATCCGTTTCTTCGCCCGCAAGACGCTCTGGAAACCCGGCATCCCCAACTGGTGGATGAACCACATCGAGTGCATCCCCGTCGACCGCGACGGCGCCGACGTGGGCGCGTTGAAGAAGACCATCGCCGCGCTCGAGGCCGGCGGCGTCGTCATCCTGTTTCCCGAGGGCACGCGCTCGATGGACGGCCAACTCCAGCCCGCCAAGTCCGGCGTGGGCATGATCGCCTGCAAGACCGGCGTGCCGGTGGTGCCCGCGCGCATCTTCGGCTCGTTCGAGGCCTTCGGTCGCAACGCCAAGATTCCCACGCCCCACCCCGTTTCCTACGTGCTCGGCCGGCCGCTGCGCCCCGCCGATTACGACGATCCGGCCTCCGGCAAACAACGCTACCAGCTCGCCTCCGAGCGCATCATGGCCGCCATCGCCGCGCTTGAGCTGCCCGCCCGTCCTCTGCTCTGATCCCGCCTCCAGTACCGTCCCTTCCATGACACTGCCACTTCCCCGCTCCATCCTCGTCGTCGGCTCCGGCGGCCGCGAACACACCATCGTGACCGCCTGCCTCAACAGCCCCGCGCACCCGCGCGTGCTGGCGGCTCCCGGCAACGGCGGCATCGCGCGCGACGTGAAGTGTTTCCCGGTGCCCGTCGACGACATCCCGGGCCTGGTGGCGCTGGCCAAGAAGGAGCGCATCGAGTTCGTCATCGTCGGCCCCGAGGTCCCGCTGAGCCTCGGCCTGGTCGACGCACTCATCGCCGCCGGCATCCCCGCCTACGGCCCGAAGGCCGACGGCGCCCGCCTCGAGGCGAGCAAGATCTTCACCAAGGAGTTGCTCCTCAAATACAAGATCCCCACCGCCCCCGCGAAGTTCTTCACCGCGGTCGCCCCCGCCGTGGCGTACCTGAAGACCCGCAAGGCGCCCTACGTCATCAAGGCCGACGGTCTCGCCGCCGGCAAAGGCGTGGTCGTCACCCCCGAGCTCAAGGAGGCCGAGGCCGCCGTGAAGATGATGCTCGAGGGCGGCGCGTTCGGCGCGAGCGGCCAGCGGATCCTGATCGAGGACTGCCTCCACGGCGAGGAGACCTCCATCCACCTCGTCGTCTCCGGCCGCGAGTTCGTCGTCCTCCCCACCAGCCAGGACCACAAACGCGTGGGCGACGGCGACACCGGTCCCAACACCGGCGGCATGGGCGCCTACTCGCCCGCCGAGGTCGTTACCGACGAGCTGCTCGCCGAGATCGAGCGGACGATCTGCCGCCCCAGCGTCGACGCCATCGCCGCCGAGGGCATCGACTACCGCGGCACCCTCTACATCGGCCTCATGCTCACGCCGAAGGGCCCGAAGGTCATCGAGTTCAACGCCCGCTTCGGCGATCCCGAGACCCAGGTCCTCCTCCCCCGCCTCGCCACCGACACCGTCGAGCTGCTCTGGGCCGCCGCCAACAACCGCCTCCACGAGGTGAAGCTCGCGATCAAGCCGGACTACGCCCTCTGCGTCGTGCTCGCCGCGCAGGGTTACCCCGACAAGTATCCGAAGGGCGATGCCATCACACTGCCGCGCGTCTCCGGCTCGGGCGAGTTCATCTTCCACGCCGGCACCGCCGTCTCCAGCAACCGCCAGATCGTGACCAACGGCGGCCGCGTGCTCGGCGTCACGGCGCTCGCGCCCACGCTGCGCCAGGCCGCCCGCCAGGCCTACGCGCTCTGCGACCGGATCGGGTTCGTCTCCAAATATTGCCGCCGCGACATCGGCGCCAAGCAGCTCAACCGGAAGTGATGCCCGCCCGCGCCCTCCGCACCCGCGCGCTGCGCGCCCTGCCGCCGGTCCTCGCCCTCGGGCTGGTCGCCGCCGCGTGGGCGGCCGATCCGGCGCCGGCGGTCGAAGCCCCCGCGCCCGCGCCGCGCACGGAGCAGGCCGCCGCCGTCGATCCGCACGACCTCGGCCGCGGCCTGCGGTACCTGCGCCTCGGCACCGCGCCCATCGACGAACCGACCAGCGCCGCCGCGCTCGCCGCGCCGGCACTCGTGCTCGACCTGCGGCTCGCCACGGACGATGCCACCAACGAGGCGCTCGTCCGCCACGCCCTCTCCGGTTGCACCACGCAACGCCCGCTCTTTGTGCTGCTCGGCGCCGACACACCCGCGCCGTTGCGCGCCGCGCTGCCCGACACCCCCGGCCTGCTCACCCTCGCGGCCCACGACTCGGGCATCCCGGCCAAGCTCGTCATCGCCACCCCAGCGGCTTGCGACCGTGCCGCCGCCGAGGCCTTGGCCACTGGAAAACTGCCGCGTGAGTTCATCGACGCGAAGATCGAGAAGCCCCGTTTCGACGAAGCCCAGCTCACCCGGGACCATGCCAACGGCCGCCGCGAGAGCACCGAGCTCACGCCAACGCCCGCGCCCAAGGACAAAACCGGCGAGCCGGCGAAGGACGCCCCGGCGCCCTTGCAGGACATGCTCCTGCAGCGCGCCGTCTTCATCCACCGCGCACTGCTTGCGCTCGACCGCATTCCCGAACACTCCTGACCCATGCCTGCTCCAGCCCCCGGCCTCGTCATCGTCGTCTGCACGGGCAACATCTGCCGCAGCCCCATGGGCGAGAAGCTGCTCCAGCACGCGCTCGCCGCCGAACCCGAGCCGCTGCGTTCGCTGCAGGTTGTCTCGGCCGGCGTCGCCGCCCCGCGCGGGCAACCCGCCACCGACAACTCCGTCGCCGCGTTGAAGAAGGTCGGGCTCGATCTCTCCGGCCACACCAGCCAACCGTTGACTCAGCCCCTGCTCGATCAAGCCGTGGCCGTGTTCTGCATGACCGAGTCCCACCGCGCGACGATCGAACGGGGCTTCGACCGGGTCCCCCGGAATCTGCACCTCTTCCGCGAGTTCATCGGCCGCGACGGCGACACCGAGATCCCCGACCCCTAC
>ENA-UPSM01003140-UPSM01003140.1-activated-sludge-metagenome-genome-assembly--contig:-NODE-3140-length-19005-cov-109.615937_pt1 | contig 19005 bp, 21 predicted proteins | sample MGYA00238181_ERZ773283 | MGnify/ENA primary metagenome ERZ773283 (study PRJEB29023, sample SAMN05720199) | activated sludge metagenome | isolation source: Anaerobic digester | place: Japan...
CTCTCCATGACCCTCCTCTCCTCTCCCCCTTCCCGGAGCATGACATACTTAATCCTGTAATCCCGTGCCTTCCTGAACGCCTCGGACCGTGCATTCCTGATTTTTTCCCTGTCCTCCGGGTGGGCCAGTCCGAGAATATCCGATTTTACGATCCTGCCCTGGCAGAGCGATGCCGGGAGGAAAGAGGAAGAAGCATCCCCTGCAAGGATGTATGCCTCGTGTGCACCCTCTTTTATCCGGAACGTTGCACAGGAGAGTCTCTCCATGAGATTGTGCAGTTGCCGGCACCGTTCCCTCTCCTCGCGGTCACCGCTCCGTGAGGATACCAGGTTCTTCACCTTCACCAGGACATCGGAGACCTGTCCCCGCACGTCAGGGCTCTTTTCGAGGTAGAGGTCTGCACCGAAATTGAGTGCATCGATCACGACATCCTCGCGGCCCTTGCCGGTGAAGATGATGAAGGGGGTATCGTCACCGAGCGTTTTCACCCTCTTCATGAACTCGATCCCGTTCATCCCGGGCATTGCATAATCGGAGATGATCGCGTCGAATTTCTGGGATTTCAGGATCTCCAGTGCCTCGTCGCCGGACGTTGCCGTCGTCACGCGTATCCCGCGTCCCTTTTCAAGGAACATCTTGGTGATTTCAAGGAACTGGACTTCATCGTCCACGAGAAGAATCGATATCATTGCCACCCTCGTGCAGAACCTCCCGGATCTGCCACGAGGAAAATGGAAGGTTCATTTATATAAAGCACGCGGAGGAGAGGCGATCCTGCAGCACCCTGAAAGGCTCGCAGAAGAAAGATATATGATATTTTACGCCGACACTCTGCCAATCGATGGTACCTGTGCCGGTTATTGAGGTAGGGGAAGGAGAATTCCGGTTGAATACCTTCCTCAGGACATACTGGTATCTCTTCATTTTCATTGCCTTCTTCTGTGCCATCACGATCATCCTGGCGCTCACGCTCCTCCCGGTCACAGGTACCAAAGCCACTTTCTCCTTCATCGGTGTTACGTTCGACCTGCAGGTCATCTGTATTGGTGCATCCCTCCTCGTCACGTACCTCGGTATCTCCACCATACTCTGGACGGCGTTCGAGAAACCGGTTGAACGACCCATTTTTTACTACTTCATCGGGATTGAAGCCTTCAAGAGGCTCCTCCTTCTCATCCCTCTCGTCATTCTCGTCCTTTCTCTCACGATATGGCTCTATACGCTCTACCCCGGGGTCCTGATGGTTGTTTTTGCGCTGGTTGGGTTCTGTGCTGGGCTCGTCGTTTTCTCGTCCGTCCTTGTCCTCATCAGCCGTGCTTCGAGTGTCAGGAATATCGTCATGGTCACGATTACCTACGCTCTGGCCGTGTTCTTCGTCACCCTGGGTCTCCTGCTCTTCATCGATATCCGGAGCCTTCCGGATTACTTCAGTCCCTTCACCCTCTTTCTCTTCGCCATGGGTATTGCCTCCGTCTTCTACATCCTCATGACGCTCATCTTCGAGATCATCATGCCCGTTTTTTCAAAAGTTCACTAAAAAAAAGCAGGTTGTCCCCTGGATGGTCCGGTGTTTTCCCCGCCATGACGGGGAGTCTGTATCATATACTTTGGCGTCGATACTGGAAGTGAGTGACCATCCCATGAAATCGCCGGCACATTATGCCCTCGTAGTTCTGGCTTTATTCGTCGTCCTCGCTGGCGGTGCAGCCGCAGCAAGGTTATCCTTTGGCGAAAGTGATAACGGAAAAACCGTTTCAGCATTTCCCGGAGACACCATCGTCCTTTCTCTCTCCGAAAATCCCAGTACCGGTTACCGCTGGGTGATGGAGACGTCCGGGTGCATTGCCCTCGTTGCAAGTTCCTATACTCCTTCGGACACGGGCCGCATCGGGGCGCCGGGAACCCGTGTCTGGCGATTCATGGTGAACGGAACGGGGCCGGGTGAGATTTCCGCGGTGTACCGGCGACCCTGGATGCAGGATTCGGGGAGCGGGGAGAGGTTTGCCCTCCACATCATCTCAGCAAAAAAGGGTATTCCGAATGGGGAATCATCACCGTTTTTCTTCAAAAAGACCCTTCGGAATACATTTTTCATACCCCGGCCACGGGCGTATTGAGAGTCCAGATCGTGTAAGTCAGGAACGAGGCAAACGTCACCCAGAGGATGTAGGGGACGAGCAGGTAGGCTGCCGGCCGGCTGATCCTGTGGAAAAGGACGATTGTGGCCGCGATGAAAACCCAGAGAATAATGATCTCCACGAGACCGAGGAAGGGTGAGCGGAGGCCAAAGAAGAGGAAAGACCACACTATATTGAGACCAAGCTGGATTCCAAAGATTATGACAGCCGTGGTCACCCGTTTTCCCGAAAGCCCCTCCATCCAGACAAGGTAAAGGGATATTCCCATCAGGGTGTAGAGGGTTGTCCAGACCGGTCCAAAGAGGAATCCCGGCGGGTTGAAGGAGGGTTTGACGATTGAGGCATACCACGATCCCGGCCCGGTGACCGTGAAGACCGAACCGATGACGCCCGCGAGGTTGCAGACGAGGATTGCGGCAAGGAGCCGCACAGGGGACCTGATGAAACCGAAATACGGTTTGCCCGTCTGAGAACTGTTTTCCATGTTTTAACCGTGAAATCCGCCACTATTTATGGGTGACTATGGGGGACGGCACGAGCGGTTCTCTTCAGTTTCCTGCCTGACCGGAAAAACCGTGTCGCATGACAGCCCTTGCCACCAGGCGTGCCACCCTGACGGGTTCCGGCAACCGCCCGTCGAGGATAAAATCCCTGCAGAGGCGGGTTGCATCCGGAAGGCCGATACCGACTGCCCTGAGATGGACCACGTGGCCGGAGGGGAGCGTGACGGGCACGGGTTTTTCCAAAGAATCGTAACAGGAAAGCCGGCGGCTGTCCCCGGGAAATAGTGCCTCTATCTTGTCATGGATCCCCTCGGACTTCCGGTAGGTGACGACAACGACCGGAAGACCGGTTCTGTGCAGGACTTCCTGCGGGTCGATGATGTTGTACCACGCAATGATGCAGCCGCCAAGGAAGATGCAGTTGATGTCCTTCCGGTCGAGATCACGGACCAGTGCGAGAACACCTTCCGTTGCGTCCATGCCCCCGACGGTCACGCCGGTGACTGCCACACCGTCGATGCGGAGGTCCTTTCGCATCACCACGCCGGCGAGAAGGGACGTGCTTCGGGACGAGAAACTCTCTGCGATCCCCAGCACCCGCAGCCCCTTCTTTGCAATATGCATGCAAGGACTTATGAGCGAGGATTAAAAAAAGTATAACCCGATGGCGATTTCAAAGGACCAGGTCTGTGTCCTCATCCCCACTCTCAACGAGGCTCCCACCGTGGGAACGATCGTCCGGGAGTTCCGGCAGATGGGTTTTCCCCACATCCTCGTGATGGATGGAAACAGCACCGATGGTACCCGCGGGATTGCAGAACGGGAAGGAGCCCGCGTCGAGGTCCAGACGGGAAAGGGCAAGGGCCGAGCCCTTTCCGAGGCTTTTTCGCTCATAGAACAGCCCTACATCCTGATGATCGACGGAGACGGCACGTATGACCCGGCCGATGCCGGGCGGCTGCTCGCTCCCCTCGGGGAAGGGTACGACCATGTCATCGGGGACCGGCTGACGGAAGAGAACCGCCATGCCTTTTCGCGCCTCAATTATTTCGGAAATTTCATCCTCAACAGGCTTTTCAAGACGGCCCATTCAGCGTTCCTCTCGGATATCCTTTCGGGCTACCGGGCATTTTCCCGGGAGTCCGTCCTCCAGATGAACCTCCGGGAAGCAGGGTTTGGGATAGAGACGGAGATCTCTGCAGAGGCAGTGAGGAGGAGGCAGAAAATAGCGGTTGTCCCCGTCAGTTACCGGAAACGCCCGGGCACGCCCACGAAACTGAACCCGTTCCACGACGGCTTCAAGATAACGGCCACGATCTGGCGGCTCGCACGGATGAGCAATCCCCTCTTCTATTTCGGGTTGATCGGGCTCGTCATCATGACCGCCGGATTCTTCGTGGGCATTTACATTATCTGGGAATGGCTCCGCCACGTGGAGCATCTCCCCCTGACCATTCTCACGGTTCTCCTCATCATCGCCGGATTCCAGATCTTCATGTTCGGTATCCTCTCTGACATGATGCTCGCCATGCACCGCGAGATCATCAGCGAGATCCACGAGTTCCGGCAGAAGAACAGGTGACACCTTCACGCGGCCCGTTTCAGGGTTTCGCTCTTTCCCGTGTGTTCTTCCCCTCCGTTCCCTGCAGGGGATTGCCCGATACCGGCACCTTTCAAAATAACCTTTATCTGGAACAGGAGCGACATGTATGTGCGATATTTCTTGTGCGATAGTAGTCTAGCGGCAGGACAGGGGCTTCCCAAGCCTCTAACCCGGGTTCGATCCCCGGCTATCGCATTCCTGCAATGGATGACCAGGATAGAGATCTCTTTGCCCTCCGCATCATAGCCGAGAACGAGAAAGGCGTTCTCCGCGATATCGCTACTGTTGTCGCCGGGCATAACGCGAATATCCTCATGATCCACCAGGAGATCTTCGATTCCGGACCATGGAACGGGATGGCGGAGCTCTACATGGAATACGACGGGTGTCCCGACACCGGCGAAATGGTCCGGCACCTGCTTGCCCTCCCCTCCGTCAGGGAAGCAAAAGTCGTCGAACCCTTCAGCCACATATACGGCACGCGTGTCATCATCATCGGAGGGGGGGCCCAGGTTGCCCAGGTGGCGCTCGGGGCGGTCAACGAGGCAGACCGCCACAACATCCGGGGCGAACGCATATCGGTGGACACGATCCCCCTCGTCGGTGAAAAGACCGTCGCCCAGGCAGTCGACGCGGTAGCACGGCTTCCCCGGGCCGCAATCCTCGTGCTCGCAGGGTCCCTGATGGGGGGAGAGATATCACGGGCGGTGGACAGGGTGCGGGAGGCAGGAATACCCGTCATTGCCCTCAAGATGGCAGGCAGCGTCCCCCGGCACGCGGACATGGTCGTCACCGACCCGATCCAGGCCGGTGTCTTTGCCGTGATGCACGTCAGCAGCAAGGCCGTTTTTGATATCAACAGGGTCAGGGGAAAGGAATTCTAGAGATGAACAGGCTGGAAGCGGCCGCCCGGATCATCAGGCAGGACGGCCTCGTTGTCTACCCGACGGATACCATCTACGGTCTTGGTGCTGACGCCTTTTCCGACGAGGCGATCCAGAAGGTCTTCGATGCAAAGAGGAGACCCTTTTCCCAGCCCATCTCCGTTGCAGTGAACGACATCGAGATGGTCTTCGGGATCGGGTACGTCGACGAGACGGCTCTCGAGTTCATCGGGAGGTTTCTGCCGGGACCGGTCACCGTGGTCATTCCGGCACGGAACTCCGTGCCTGAATCCCTGACGGGCGGCATGGGCATGATCGGCATCCGCATTCCCAACCACCCGGTGGCGCTGGAACTCATTGCCCTCGTCGATACGCCGATCACCGCGACGAGTGCGAACATCCATGGCGCACGCGACCCTGTTACCCCGGACGAGTGTCACGTCCCCCACGATATCCTCCTCGATGCTGGGAGGCTGCCCGGGACACCGAGCACCGTCGTCGACCTGGCCAGCCGCAGGATCCTCCGCCGGGGCGCAATGGAGGCAGAGGTCGCCGCATTCCTCCGGGAACTGGGTGGGGAATGAAGGTGCAAAAACCCATCAGGCTGCGTGACTTCATCGAGGATGGGGACGGCTGGCTCTACGCCGTCTCGACGTACGATAACAGCGAGAGAGCAGGCTGTACCCTGCGTTACGTCCCCGACGAGGAAGGCGACCGGGTCACGGGGGACGGGAGGCGGTACCGGAAGGTCGATTTCGACGAGGCTTTCTCCCTGGTCGCCCACAAAAAGCCGGCATACCGGGACGTATTCCACCGCGTTCCCCTCTCCGATATCCGCAGGGTGTTAAAGCCGGAAGAGGAGATCGATCGCATCGCGGCGCGGGACGCAAGGGTCAGGAGGCTTTTATCCCTCTTTTCCCTCCCCCCGGGGAGCATCGGGTGCACGGGTTCATTCCTCTGCGGCCTCGAGAACGAGGCATCGGACATCGACCTCGTTGTGTACGGGGATTACTGGTTCCGGGCGGTGGAGATACTCCGGGATGCAACCGGGAACGGTTTGCTCGAGCCCATCGACGAGGCGATGTGGAGGAGGATATACGAGAAGAGGAAGCCGGAACTTGGATTCGACGAGTTCCTCATCCACGAAAAAAGGAAATGGAACAGGGGAAAGATCGGCACCACCTACTTTGACATTCTCTATACCCGGTCCTACGCGGATGCACTCTGTGTTCCCCATGCAAAGGGCCGCGTCCTTGGAAGGGGGACGATCGAGGCCACGGTCACCGATGCCCGGTTCTCCCACGACAGCCCTGCGGTCTATCGCGTCGACCACGGGGAGGTCTCATCCGTTCTCTCCTTCACCCACACGTACAGCGGGCAGGCACGCGAGGGAGAGGTCATCGAGGCTCGGGGGGTCCTCGAAGAACACGGGGGAGACGTGTGGCTCATCGTGGGAACCTCCCGCGAGGCAAAGGGCGAGTTCATCCGGTCCCTCACTCTCCTCGGACAGGATTAGGAAGTCCCTGTTCTCCGGGCCGGCATCCTTTGAAACCTAACTCACTCCATCCTCTCCCGGCAGGTCGCCAGCCTTTCCCCCGCCGACTCACCCGGTACTGCTCAAGGCAGAATAACGCCCCGGAATTTCCGCCTGCCTGGGACGAGGAAGAAGGAGGTTCCTTTTCAGAGGATGTCGGAGAGTCTCTTTCCCATGGGAAAACAGGCGGGATGCGAGGGGCATGACCTGCACCGCGGTCCCGGTACCCGTGCCGGTTCTTTGCCGGAAAAGACCTCGCGGGCACTCCGGAGAGCCTGCAGGAAACGCCGCTTGTCGATCGGGTGCGGAAAATAGGTCCGCGGGACACCGGACGGGATGTACTCGACCGAGCCGCAGGATGCGTCGATCCCCGCCGCATCGGAGAGGAGGAGCATGTATCCAAAGACACGCAGCCTGTCGGATCCTGCAACTCCCGCGGGGGGAGCCGGGCGTGCCCGGACGATGGCAAACGGGGGATCCGAATCGAAGAGCTTGTCGATATTCCCGTAGAGACCGTACCTGTCCGAGTGGAACGGGACATCGGATTCGCGGGGACGGGTCCAGGGACCGCCTTCGGTGCAACGGGCAATGCAGGTTTCAAGGAAGGTGCGCATGCGGGGGTCCATCCCGGGATCGATGGCAAGAATCTCGTCCCAGAGGGTCCCGGCATCGAGCGGCTCCCCGAGGTGGGATGCTATCTGCCTGCAAATCGTGTATTCTGATCCCTGGGTCCGGGCAATTCCCGATCGTCTCTCGAGATAGAGCCTCATCGGGCAAAAAGACGCGGTGATCACGGCCGAGACAGGGACCGGGACGAGCCCGCCGCCTCCCCCGCCGGCCATCACGCGTCACCCGTGTCTTTCGGTATCCCGCCGGAAAGGCAGCGGGAGGCGTATATTCTTTGCAGGGAACCTGCAGGACGGGTATTTTCGTCACCGGGCAGGAAAGTGTTTTTCCTTTCCGTGCTGAACAGTATAACCATGACGTCCCACGAGATTGCCGTCAATATCCCCAACACACTGGACCCTGTATACAGCAATATGATCCAGATTGCTTATAAGGAAGATGAATTCACCTTCGTTTTCCTCCACCAGATCCCGGGTGTGAACCAGGCCAGGGCAAAAGCCATCGTGAGTATCACACCCCAGCATGCAAAGACCCTCCTTGCGGTCTTCTCCAAGACCATGGCCGATTACGAGGCGAAGTTCGGGAAGGTCGAGTCGAGTGGCGGGAAGCAGGAAGGAGAGAGCGTCACAACGATCCGCGGGTACTCCTAAAAAGGATTCCGGCAGTCATCGGGCCTTTGCCCGCCACATCCGCGGGTCCGGGGATAGCCGCGTGGAGCCGGGCACCAATGGCCTTGAAAAGCAAAGACCATGCCCCACCCGTCCGAACTTTCATATTTCAGCACGTCGACATTAATGGGTATCGTGCCGCCATGGCTTAGCGGTATAGCGGCTGATTCGTAATCAGCAGGTCGGGGGTTCAAGTCCCCCTGGCGGCTCTGGGACAAGAAGTTCAAATCCTCCCCCCTCCTTTTTATACCCACTCATCCGACTTTTCATTGGGGATTTCGAAACACCCCCTCAAACCACAAAAGCTTTATCTCATCTGATCGAAGGATTCTGAATGACTTTTGAGACGTTTGGATTAAATGAGGCGTATAAACGGGTACAAAAGGTAGGAGACCGTCTATCTGTAAAGAAAGCCCTGGCAGTGGGATTCATCACACATGCATATACAATAGCATCGATTAGACTTATGTCACGGAAACGTCAACTAAAGTATGGTATTACGGAAATGCCTCCTATTGAAGTACATCGGAGGGTTGAGAGAAACTTCATAAAGAGCACAAGAGGAAAGAGCGTGCCGGCCCTTGAGAAGGAAGAAGAGGGTTCCCATGCTCAAAAACTCTCCGGTATTCTCAAGATAAAAGATCCACGAATTATCGAAGAGATCGCCGAAAGTGATCTCCTTGCATAGTCTTCTTCATATTCCCTCCAATACCCGGGTTATTTTCGATACAAATATCCTCGTTTACTGGGTGACCGATCATCCCCGGTTCGGGAAACATTGCACCGAGATAGTGACTCGGGTGGAGAAAGGAGAGATCCAGGGAGTAATCCCGGCAATCATTCTCAATGAACTCCTCCACCGTATCATGATTGCAGAGACGATTGAGACGGGATACGCACGTAATTTTCAGGATGCAGTCAAGATACTGAAAGATGATCCTTCGATTATCAAGGAAATGACCATCGCAGGGACAGTGTATGACACCCTGCCGACGATAGGATTTGAGATGATCGAGGATGAAAGGGGGATCTCAAGCCTCACGTATTATTTCTCAAAAGAACTGTGCCTGATGGCAAAGGATGCGGCAATTGTGGCGTATGCACATAAATACGATATTTCTAATATCGTTACGAATGACCGCGATTTCCAGCGGGTCAAATGGCTCACCTGCTGGAGTCCGTGAAAAGAGAAGAGAATCATCCATCCCCCCCGCAAACACCGCAGGCTTCCTCACCCGTCCCTCTCGCACATCCATCACCCTGCTCACTGGTGCCGTATACAGGAACGGAGCAATGGCAAAGTTCATCGCCCTGCCCAAGGCCGATCGCTTCGCCGCCCTCACCTAAGAACCATTTGACAGCAGAAGTACCGGCACAGTCTCGCCGTCCAGCACGGCAACCACATCAACGAGCGGGATGCAGAAGCCGCGGGTGCCCAGGTCGGACCGGATGATCAGGTCGTCGCCCTCGATATAGATCCGGCCGCACTTGTCGAACGGGGACTCCAGGTATCCCGTCATGTTTCACCGGGAGAGGTCCGGCTGCATCTCCTGTAATTCCGGTTCGCTCTCCGATGTGGTGGAGAGGGGCTCGACCAGGATCCCGGAAGGGGAGCTCTCCGACAATAGGGATGGCTTTGCAATTAATAATCGTAGAGCTTCAGTTAATATCTATCAAGTCTCGGTTTATTCAGAGAAAGACGAAAAAGAATAATTGAATCTAGTTTAATTCCAAGCTATGCATACGGAATCATGGATTTTATGAGAAATTGGTTCAACCTCTTCACATAAACGATGAATGGAATATTATCAGCAAAATTCCATCACACGGGCCTTTGCCAATTGGTCAGGATCGAGTAGGATGATACAATCCCGCTCACATATCTCACACACACCTTTTGTGGAACCTCCACCAAACTTGTTGTTTTCGATATAAGTCAGAGAGGGAGTCGTTACTCTGCAAATTTTTAAGTAGTACACAATTTCATTTTGATTAAATGCAATATGCTTGATAGAATATAATTGCCCGTTTTTAACCTCATAGACAGGGATGTATTTATTATCAAATACCATATTTGCGCCATTTTCAAGATTGACTGAAATATTCGCATATCCGGGGAAATTACCAGATTGAACATAGCTATGAATCGCATTGAATACTTGATCCGGGTTTGGTCCGGAATTGGAGTACAAAGATATATCTTGTTTTGTGAAAACAATGTTATTAGTATCTTTTAATGAGACTATATAGATTATGTCTTTGTTATATTGCATTCCCGAAAAGAGCATTTGAAGGGAGTCGATATTACCAATTGAGTCTGTCCGGAGAATAAATTTTTCAATATAAACCGATTGATGATCGATGTCCGTTCTCTCTATTATTTTTTCCCATAATATATCAAGAGAATCGTCCGCTAGATTCACTGGAGTTGAAAGTTGAATTGTGGCGAACTGTGCACAACCTGAACAGACTATAATTCCTCCTAACGATAGGAATACGATAAGAAGATTCTTTTCTGTCATTCACTTACTTCCCGAAAAAATTGGATGTTTTATTACCAATATTCAAACCATGTATTCCAATAGGTATATACATAGCAATACTGGTAGTTTGGCCATGTTGTGGGCTCGATAAATTCCCCTTGGGCGTATAAATACGCAAGGTTATACTGACCACTGGAATGTTGGTTCATGCTCGCAGAACTACCAGGCTCCCATCCCTGGATCGTATTTTTCACTTCAGGTGTGTTGAACGCATAGTCCCATTGGGCTCGTTTAATTACGGGATCACTTTGATCGTATATGGTAATTGCATTCAACGGAAATGACCAGGATAACGATGGTGCAGGATTAAGTGATACGGAGACGGTTGTTGGCCCTGTCTTTGTTCCCAACGGATCCCTGTCATGTAGGGCGGGATTCCCGAACGTGTTAATAAGTGCCCAATCTACGTAGGACAGTCCCCGATTGTTAAGCCACTTGCTCCCCGGCCATCTGCGAAAACCAGGATCCATCGACCATATTTGTTTGATTGCAAAATAATCCTTGGTTGGATCAGTCTCGTAGGTGTTACGATACATTTCCCAGTTATGTTCAACAAGTCCATAGGGATACGCTTCATAGTAATATTCACCTGCACCTACCCATGGCCAACCTTCGCTTGATATAGCCATGCCATCAAGCGTAGGATTCAAAATGTTTTCGTTATACCACAGGTCTGCTCTCTTCCGAAGCTGTGTAGAATTGGTTTTCCCAGAAGATACTGCAATCATTTCATGTGGAATTCCTTTTCTATCAATAGTAAACCCATATGCAACAACCGATGTGTTTTCAGGGACAAGTGGATTGCCCAATCCAATTCCTTTTCCTTTAAGAACTGCACTGCTTTTATAGCTCTCGACCAACGAATTTCTCTCGTTCATTAGCTCGGGTAAACTCAGAGGATTTGACTCATCACCAGTTTTAAAGATGAACGTCCTTTGATCCTGTTTATCCCCCAGAACTGGTGTTATGGCGATACTGCCAATAAACAGCACGACCAGTGCAAATACCAGGTGTTTAGGGAATCTTATTTCTGACATTTTTCCTCCTTTTTTTGAAGGATTCCAAGAGGCACAAGGAAAATGCTTTTTTTCTAGAAGAGCAAATTCACCTATGCCCCTACGGGCCGCAGCAGGGTTCATCGACATTGGGTGTGTGGCGAACCCCCTGCGACAATTCCTTATTCCCTTTAGCTGTGAAAAACTTTCTGTGTGATATCCCGAAGACTCCAGGAATGTATCATTGAACTTGAATCTCGTGGATTTTCCCGCGCTGCGGCGACTATAGAACGATTCCAGTACGATGTGATGAATTATCGCAGTTTTCCTGTTGATCACTGGAAAAGAATTCAGACTACGAATCTCCTCGAACGTGTCAATAAGGAATTAAAACGTCGATATCGGTCCATTGGCGCTTTCCCGAATGATTCATCCCTGTTGAGAATTGCGGGATCTATCCTCATAGATATCAATGAAGAGTGGATCACGAGGAGACGGTATTTATCCGATGTGGGGGAGATATCCTCTGCGGATACAGGATCTGAAATTACAGCTTATTAGGGACGGTGCCATCGAGCATGTTTGTTACCCTCTTTTACGCGATCCTCGATCCTCAGGAAAGGCGGCTCACTTTCGTGAATGCCGGCCATAACCCGCCACTCTTGTTCTCATCCGGGATCCCGGGCGTGTCCCTCCTGAATGCAAAGGGAAGAGCTCCGGGGATAATAGACGAGGTCGATCTCGAACCCGTGGAGGTTACCCTTTCCCCGGGAGACGTGGTGGTGCTGTATACCGACGGCGTAACGGAGGCTGCCAGCGAACACGACGAGGAATACGGCATCGGGCGGCTCTCTGCCCTCGTGGAGGCATCGAAAGGGCTTCCGGCAAAGGAGATTATCAGCGCGATCGTGCAGGATGTCCGGAGGTTCACCGGCAAAAGACCGCAGTTCGATGATATAACCCTCATGGTGCTGAAGGTGACGGGAGGTGGTTATTTTTCGCGTTCTTTTGGCCGGGATATCCCTGATATGTATCAAAGGTTCATGCTGATTCAAGGGGAAACACTCCCAAACCACATGATCGGTGCATAGAATGATGTCTGGTACGGTTCATTCACGGTTCGTTTCCGAACTTCGCAGTTTTTACCTGGTCACGCTCCTGAACGTTGTCTTTGCGGCACTGGCAGTTGCTTTGGGAATCCAGTACATCGTATTGTCGATAAACGGCCTGGCAGGCGGGCAACCCGTTTCGCTGGTGCGGGTGGCAACTGCTGCGGTCTCCATGGTCGCGTTCGGCCTCGGTATTTCCTGGATCACAGCGGGCGCACGGATCATGGGCGGACTCACCAGTATCCGGAGAGGGTGTCTCTCCAAAGAGGGTCCCGTTCCGCCGGAAGTCACGACCAGCGGGATAATCAGGATGATCGCCCATTACCGCGCGAATAAAAAGACCATCAGGACGATGATCCTTGTCTGTACCATCGGGGGGTTCTGTTTTCTTGCCCTGGGGATCATCAGCAGTGTAGAGTTCTTTTCCATGGGACTCCTGTCCGGCACGATCACACTGAATACTTACTCCGTTCTCCCTGCAGCGCTCTTCAGCCTCGGAATTGCAATCGTGAGCCTCGTGAGTTCGTATTATTTTATGAAATTTTCGAAAGCATGGGATCTGAGGGAAGATACACTGTCCCGGTCTGAACCGGAACTGGCAGAGGCATTGGAGCGTGATCCCCGGTGAGTTCCGAACGGCGGACCCCGTACGAGATATACTGGGAAATCCTCGTTTTCTGCAGGATTCCACGGTCGTTTACCGCGATTATCCACCGGTGTAACCTCAATTCGAAGACGGGGCAGGATTACATCAGTTTTCTTTCGAAGAAAGGATACCTTTCCCCGTATGCCGACGGGGAAAAGTCCATGTACGTGACAACGGACCGTGCTTCCGAGTATACAACCCTCTTTGCGAAGTTGTATCAGGCGCTTTTCGATACGGGACCCGGTTTTGGGCTCTAGGAGTTCACGACAGAAACCCGGCTGTACCCGCACGATCGCTATCCCCGGGATGGGATTATTTAAAAGGAGAGCACCGGGAACAACCATTCAGTATGATATAAGACAATGGGGACGGGGTGGTTCAATCCAGCCGCATATCACGTCCCTTTATCGTGCACGGGGAGAAACGAACCGGCATGCATGAGCTTCTCTCTGCCTGGACAGATCGGAAAGGGCTGGCCCTGATCGGAGCAACGGCGCTTCTCTATGCTCTTGTCCTGGTACCTTTCAACCAGCTTGCCCTGACCTTTGCCGGGATCTCCATCCGGCCGGCCGCAGCGCTTCCTGTCGTTCTTGGAATTCTCTTTGGTCCTGCTGCCGCATGGGGTTGTGGCATCGGGAACGTTGCCGGTGATCTTTCCGGTTCCTGGTCTCCGATGAGCGTCTTTGGGTTTCTGGTCAACTTCCTGTTACCCTGCCTTTCCTACCTGTTCTGGCACAGGCTCGTAAAAGGCCGCGTGGCCCGGCTGAATTTTCGGACGGTTGGCTCTTACCTGCTGGTCGCGTTCGTTGTCACCCTTGCATGCATGGGCCTCCTCGCCGCGTGCGGGACAATCTCCTTCGGTCGCCCGTTTTGGAGCAAATTCATCAGCTATTTCGGGAACAACATATTCTGGGCAGTGACTGCCGGGACCGTCCTTTTCTGGTTGTCCATCGGGCCGGCAGTCAGGAAGGGACTTGTATACGGAAAGGAATGGACGGAAAAAAGCACGGTCCCGGTACCGTGACGGGCAGACAAGTCTCCCGGGTAACCGCGGGGAACCTGCCCTTCTCGTCTTAACCGGTTATCTGCCCTCCCGCGGATGGATAACGAGGGAAAACGTCGTCCCTCCTGACCGGTCCAGTTCGATGGTGCCGTTCAGCTGGGTGACGAGGGAGTGGACGAGGCGAAGGCCAAGGGAATCGGGGTTCTTCCAGTCCACTGCCTGCGGGATGCCCACACCGTTATCCCTGACGATGAACCGGTAGGAATGGTCATCCTCCCTGCGTCCCAGGATATGGATCTCCCCTTTCCTCCCTTCCGGGAATGCATACTTGAGGCTGTTTGAGACGAGCTCGGTCATGATGAGCCCGAGGGGAATCGCCATATCGATTTCGATCGGGAGATCCTCCATCGAGATAACAGGGGAGACCCGGCGGGTATCGACCCCGTAGAACCGGAAGAGGCTTGAGACGAGGAACGTGACGTAGTCCCTGAACGTGATGCTGGATATCTCCTCGGAACAGTACAGGCGTTCATGGACGAGGGCCATCGCCCTGATACGGTTCTGGCTCTCGCGGATAGCTGCAAGGGTTTTTTCATCCGTGATGTACCGTGCCTGGAGGTTTAAGAGGGAAATGATGATCTGGAGGTTGTTCTTGACCCTGTGGTGAACTTCGCGGAGCAGGATCTCGCGGTCCTTCAAGGCGTTCGTCAGTTGTGCCGTCCTTTCATGCACCCTCTGTTCGAGGACCCTGTTGAGGGATACGAGTTCTTCTTCGATGCGTTTCCGGTCGGTGATGTCAGAAAACATCGAAAAGGAACCGCGGAAAGCCCCGTTGCAATCGAACACGGGGGTTACGGACGCGAAAGTACAGAGCAGGCTCCCGTCTTTGCGCCGGAATTTCCGCTCGAAATGATCGGTGATTCCCTGCTGCTGCCTCTCCATCCGGAATATCGCGTCGGGGATCTCCTGCCTGTCGATGAATGCCGCAAAGGGCTTTCCGATCATCTCCTCACGGGAATACCCCAGTAACTCCGTCATCCTCCTGTTTGCATAGGTGATGCGAAAGTCACTGTCCAGTTCCCATATCCCTTCTGCAGCGGTCTCGACAATCGTGCGGAACCTCTCCTCGCTCTCCCGCAGTGCGATCTCGGTCTTCTTGAGCTCGGTCACATCCCGTATGGACTCGATTGCACCTGTCAGCCGGCACCGGGTATCGTAGAGGGGGGTTGCCTTTGCCCACAGGATGGCCTCCCTGTCTTTCACTTTCACTCCCACAACTTCAGCAGTCAGAAACCGCCCCTCTCTGCGGACGAAGGTATATTTTTGTTCGATACCGGCATCCGGCCGGAGTGCAAGGTCTATGAGGACTGGCCTTCGCTGCCCGTAGAAAGGAATGGCATACGCGTAGTCTCCTTTCCCGATCATCCCGGATTCCGGAACCCCTGTCATCTCTTCGATGGCCTTGTTCCAGGCAATCACTCTGCCTTCGGTATCGATGGCAAACGTTGCATCAGGGAGGAACTGGGTGATCTGCCGGAGGCGTTCCTCGCTCTCGATGCGTTCGCGCTCGGCCCTGTATAATCTCACCGCACGGGTGATCTTCTGTGCAAGGTCCGCGAACTGGACTTTGGGATCGCCTGTCTTCTGGACGTAGAAGTCCACGCCGTTTTCATAAGCCTGGATGACCACGTCCTCCCGTCCCCTTCCCGTAAAAATGATGAACGGGATATCGTTTCCTGATGCACGAATTTTCTTGAGAACCTCGATCCCATCCGTTTCCTCCATGTGGTAGTCACACACGATCGCGTCATAGACCTTGTGCTTCAGTTTTTCGAAAGCATCGGGTGCTGACCGGGCAGTATCGACCGCAAATGCACCCGACCGTTCGAGCGTCAGTTTTGTCAGCTCGAGGAAGGGAACTTCGTCATCGATACAGAGAACCGATATCACCATGGATCTGCTCCGGATCGTGACCACCGGCCGGTGACCGGCCGGCATCAGTCACCTGACAAGTAACAATATCCCCGCCTTATTTAAAGTGTGAGGGTTGCCACGGCGGGTGTTTCCGGTTGCGTGAATTCATTTCTCTCTTTGGATCACAGGACACGGTATACTTCGGCATCACCTTTGCGGAAAACGAGCGAGACGCCGTCGTACCGGGTCAGGTTCTCGAGATCCGACCCGTACTGCTTCCTCTCGGTCTCTCCTATGAAGACGTATCTCACGTTGTATTTTGCAAAAAGTACGGACCTCTCCTCTCCCCCGGTATACATGCGGTTTACATCGGCGCATCTCTCCTCAATATCCGTCCAGTCCCTCCCCCACATGATCTCGTGGGTGCGCCATCCTATGACCGTCGGAAGCCCCGTGAATACCGGAACCCGCGACGAGTAGGTATACGCATCCCCGGGGGCTTCCAGGACAACGTCAGCGTTACCTGCCATTGCACCGAGCCGGCAGAGTGCCTCGTACTCATCCGGTTTCTGCTCCCTGAGCCATTCCGTCCCGTCGAGCGTAAGGTTCGCCGTCTTTCCCATGTATTCTGCATGGGGCATGGCAATTACCGAACAGACGGGGTGGACAGCCATGATGGCAAGCAGGACGACTGCTGCGGCGACCAGAACCCGTTTCCGGATCCGGAAAAGGAAATAGACGCATGCAATTGCCCACAGCGCCCAGGCCTGGAGATAGAACTTGAGGATCGTGTTCATGCGCTCGGCTGGCGGACCGTATGGGTCGTTGATGAAGAAGATCTCGCAGAAAAGAACGAGGAGAAGTGCGAGACCGGCGAATAACGCAGGGTATTCCTTCTGGTACCATGCACGGGCAAAGAAGGGGACGGCAAAGAGTGCGAGCATTGCGAGCGGGAAATGGAGCGAGAACGAGAGTACCCCGGCAACGATGACCACACCGGCAAGGAGGATATCTTCCCGGGAAAACCTGTGCGAGTCTGCGAGGTAAAGGAGAGAGAGCCCGGCAAAACCACCGAATACCAGGAGAAAAGCGGACAGTCCCGTTTTCTGCCCGACATCAACGATGCCTATTTCCCCGTGGGAAAGGAGCACCAGGAATGCACAACACTCGAGCACGATCAGGGACAGGAACACCTTGTCCCTCGTTGCATGGTATCCTGTCAGGGCGATGAGGGAAAGGGAGACGGGGAGCGTCCATGCATTGATGCCGGCAAGAAAGCCCGTGACAAGGATTGCAGCAGAAAATGTCGAAAGAGAGAATTCCTGCGACAGCGCAAGGCACAGCCCGGCGAGGGCCAGGAAGAACGGGATCGAGATGAAGTGGGCGTGCAGGTCCCCCTGGAGGAATGTGTAGAACGGGTACAGGGTGATTGTATCGGGGATAACCCGCGCTGCCGCCGTGAAGTCGAAGGAAACGAGCCATTCGGATAACGGTCCCGGAAAAGTATAAAACTGCATGATGTCTGTTTTCCCCAGGTATGCCAGGAGCTGCACGAACCCGGCGGGAAACCCGAGGACCATGACGAGGAAGGCGGAGAGGATGCCGTAGACCCGTTTTCCTGACACGTTTATCCCGATCCCGAACGCTGCCTGCACTGCAGTCGCAAAGAACGCGGCAACGGCAAGGTTGTACCCGATTCCTGCCTTTACCCCGGAGAGCATGACGAGGGCGGCCGCGGCAAGGTGGCCGAGATAATAGTAGGGAAGGGCAGTGCCGGCAAACCAGGGATCGGGAAGGGGGAGGACACCGGCACGCAGGACAGACTGGAGAAATGCAGAATCCATGAAGTCTTCGGAGTATGCAAAGTAGATTTCGGGTTTGTGCATGAGAAAAACGGCCGCGAGGATGAATGCCGACAGAAACACCCCTTCCTGCAGGACCATGTCATGGGAAAAATTCTGGTCACGCCCGTTTCTCCGGATGAAATACACTGCCGAAATGCCGAGGACGAACAATCCAGCATACATGCCCATTGCAAGCGGGAGCAGGTGGAGGGAGGAGAGGACAAATGCAACGAGGGTGATGCACATTATCCCCAGAAGCCGGGCAATGGAATACCCCCCATCGCGGAGACGGGGAGCACAGAAACGTGCGAGGGGAAACGAAAGGATGCCGATTGCCTCGAGGATCAGCAAAAAGGCAAGGGACTCCATTCAATCAGTCCTGCCCGCATCCGGCCGGGAACCGGGGGTCAATGGGACAGGGGAATCGTCCCTCCCTTGACTGCCGGACAGAGGAGAGGGTACAGTTTTCCGGGAATCCACCGGGAGTAAACCGGGGAGAATGGGGAACCATTCCGTGTCTTGTCCATTCACCGGGCATTTTGCGCACGAACCCGCCGGTCCCTTTTTCCTTTTCTGCATACCACATTGACGTTAAACTCTTTCGGAAGCAAAATCTTAATAATATCGTGAAAAATGTGACGCCCCGGGGTTTTTTACCGTACATTCCGAATCAAACCGGTATTTCTCCTTCGGCTCAACCGCACAGAACTGATGAAAGGCAGGGATGTTCCCTGTTGTTCACCCGCCTGACAGGGTAAAAGGAAAAACAACCTGCTCACTCCCTTTTTGCAGGCATTCCCTTCCCTTTTTACATCTGCTGACCGGTAATCCCCGCCGCACGCGTCCGGTTTTTGCAGGGCTGTCACAATCGCGTTCACCAGGACCTCCTTCATGAAAAGCCCCTTTTCCCGCGAAGCCTTCGCCGGATCCCCGGATGCACCGGTGGTCGTAATCTCCGGAAAGAGCCACCGGACATCGGGATACGGGGGGAGAT
>ENA-UPSM01003156-UPSM01003156.1-activated-sludge-metagenome-genome-assembly--contig:-NODE-3156-length-18897-cov-5.228320_pt1 | contig 18897 bp, 19 predicted proteins | sample MGYA00238181_ERZ773283 | MGnify/ENA primary metagenome ERZ773283 (study PRJEB29023, sample SAMN05720199) | activated sludge metagenome | isolation source: Anaerobic digester | place: Japan...
TATGGTTATCAAGACCAGGAACGATAGTGGCTAATGCGGGTCGTAATACACCCGGGATAACATTTAATGTATAGCTGGCTCCGACAAGCATTGCACCTGTATTGCCGGCACTGCAAAAACCATCAAGAGCATTTTCCTTAAGCATTTTATAACCCACTGCAATACTGGAATCAGGTTTCTGCGAATATGCCTTGGCTGGTATATCGCCCATACCAATGAACTGGGATGTATGAACGATAACAACATTTGATGAAGAAGTATTTAATTCCTTAAGTTTTTTATGTATAGGTGTTTCATCTCCGATCAGTACCAATTCGTCGCCGTGAGTTAAATGTTGAAGAGAATCAACTGCACCTTCAATTATTGAATCTGGTGCAAAATCACCACCCATTACATCAATACCTATTTTCATAGATCAAATGATTGGTTCGACCGGATCATGCCGTAGCCTTCTTCTCTACAGCAAGCTTCCCTCTGTAATAGCCGCATTCAGGACAAACCCTGTGATATTGAACTGAAGAACCGCAATTTGAACAGGTAGTCACTGTCGGTGCTGTTGCTTTATAATGAGTTCTGCGTTTGTCTCTTCTTGTTTTCGAATGTTTTCGTTTCGGATTTGGCATTTTCTTTAGTGTTTAATTTTTTACAAGATTTTTTAATTCATCCCATCGCGGGTCAGATTCGTTCTCATCAGTTAAAGTATGTTCCTGAATCTTTTTAAGCATATCCGGATCACAGGTACTATTACCGTTTTCATCATCCGGGTGTATCTTTTGTATTGGTAACGAAAGACATATATACTCATAAAAGTAATGGTTTAAATCAAATTCATGCTCTTCGGGCAGTAACACAATAACGTCGGGATCGCTTTCATCGTGTATTCTGCCTGATTTTATTACAAGGCGGTTTTCACAATTAACCGGGTATGAAAGAACTCCCAGACATCTGTCGCACATAATATTTACCACTCCTTCTATTGCTACTGAAACATCAGTAAGAGAGGATCTTTTCTCTGCCTTTACAGTTGCTTTAAGCTTCCCTTCCTTTATTTCCGACTCCTCATACTGCTCAAAAAACCCGTTACCAATTTCAAAATCAAAACAATAAAGTCCTTCTTTTAAACTGCTTACCGGTATGGTAAATGATCCGGACATTTTTATAATTTTTGGTTTGCAAAAATATGAAAGCTTATTCAATTAAAAAAATTATCAACAAAAAAGTAACAAAACCCTTAAAATCAAACCATCTACCCTAATAAATCCGTAGTTCACCGATTTTCAAAGTCAGGTATATAATCTATTAACTATTTTTGATGTGAACTAATAAATAAAGCCATGGGATACAGAAATAAAGATTATCTGAAAAGAGGCAGGGAGGTTCATCCTCAGATAAGTTTCGGAATCTTTTTAATTGTTCTGGGTCTTGCTCTCCTGGTTGCTACAAATGATATGCTGCATCTTGGGAGTGTCAGTGAATATTTTACCTGGCAGACTGTAATGATCTTTATCGGAGTACTGCTTCTGCTGAATCTCAACTTCATACCTGGTTTGCTCTTAATAGCTGCAGGTGTATGGTTTATGCTGGATGATTATTTTGATGAGATACCCTCTTTAATCAAGACTGTTTACTGGCCGGCTGTCATGGTCCTTCTGGGTCTTTCATTCATAATTTCATCTTTATTTAAAGGTAAGAAAGATAAATATCAAAGTAATTAATATTAAAATCAGATACTATGGAAACAAATAGCGGTTTTAAGGACGATAATTCAGTGCAGAGTCACGAAAGTCACCATTTGACAAATAACCGGGTAGTAATCGGTATAATTCTGGTTCTTGCTGGTTTGTTCCTCGTGATAAGGAATACCGGGTTCTTCCCGGATTTCATTGATAATGTAATTTTCAGCTGGCCTATGCTGCTCGTAACAATCGGACTCATTCTGACTCTGGGGGCAAGCGATAAGACTGCCGGGATAATAGTAATGGCGGTGGGAGGATTCTTCATGATCCCGCTCCTTTTCCGGGAGACTTTCCATATGTATAACATGTTCTGGCCCTCAATATTTATAATAATCGGTGTAATTTTTATTGTCACCCGCAGAAAAGGCTGGACACCAGGGAAATCGAGAGGAATGATAGGTGACGATGTCATTGATTATGTAAATATTTTCAGTGGAGGAGAACGCCAGATAATCTCACAGAATTTTAAAGGAGGCAAGATCTCAGCGGTGTTCGGAGGAATAGAACTGGATCTGACAAAAGCGAAACTATCCCCCGGAAGGAATGACCTGGAAATAGCATGTGTTTTTGGCGGGGCTACAATAATTGTTCCTGACAGCTGGTTCGTAACTATTGAAGTCACTCCGATCCTCGGTGGTTTCAGCGATTCAAGGAAACTGAGTCCGGGAAGATCCTTTGATACTTCAAGTCAGCTTGTTATTAAAGGAGCTGTTGTATTTGGAGGAGGAGAAGTTAAATCATACTGATAGCAAAAAATGAAACATCCTGTACTTGGTAACAGGGTAAGTCTTTTGGTGTGGTGGTTGGTCTGGCTTTTTCTAACGCTGGGCCAGCTGCTTTTATATTATTATGCCTTTGGCAACTATACCCAATTGATAATTGCTGACGGTATTATATCGTATGTAACATTCTCCGGAATAGGCCTGTCATTATGGTACCCATTCCGTTACCTTAATGCAACAGCAAACAGTACGGCAAGGATAATTACTAACCTGGTAATCAGCGGAGCTGTTGCTATTACCTTATGGCTGCTGATAATAAGATATGGCATACCCCTGGCCCTTCCCAAAGTAACCTATTTCAAAGAGTACTGGGATGCCACCTTTCCCTACAGAATAGGAATCGGGATTTTCATTTACTGCCTTCTGGTCCTTGCATATTACCTTTTTATAAGCCTTCATAATCTTGCTGAAAAAAATGCCAAGGAAGCCCGACTGGAAAGCCTTGTGAAAGAGACTGAACTCAAAATGCTCAGATCTCAGATTAATCCTCATTTCCTTTTCAACAGTCTTAACTCGGTAAGCTCCCTGACAATTACTGACCCCGACAAAGCAAGGGAAATGGTAATTAACCTGTCTGAGTTCATGAGATATGCTCTTTCCAAAAAAGATGAACAACCGGTCACTCTTAAAAGTGAACTTGAGAATCTGCGGCTCTATCTTGAAATAGAAAAAGTCCGTTTTGGAGATAAATTATCAACGGAAGAATATATTGATGCGGCCTGCCTTGAGACAAAAATGCCTGTTATGCTTTTACAGCCTCTTTATGAGAATGCAATAAAACATGGTGTTTATGAGAGCACTGAGAGTGTCAGAATAACCACCAGCGTCAGGTTGATTAATGATTTTGTGGAAATAACAGTTACAAATAATTACGACGACACTGCCCCGCCAAGAAAAGGAACAGGGACCGGACTTCTTAATGTTGAACGGCGCCTTGAGCTTTCCTACGGCAATAAGGCCTCCCTGAAGACTATACGAGAGAATGGCATCTACAGAGTATCTATCTATATCCCGGCATTGACCTGAAATCCCGTTATTCTCTTTTCCTTTCTTCTATAAATGAATTTCCCGGAAATTTTGTAGATTCACGATCAGGATTACTTTGAAATATCTGTATAACTTTAGGGATAATTATTATGGATAAGATCAGGACAATAATAATTGATGATGAAGCTCCTGCCCGCGAAATAATTAAAAAATACCTGGAGGATTTTGATTATATTGACGTGGCAGCAGAATGCGCGGACGGATTTTCAGGATTGAAGACAATCACATCTCTGAAGCCTGATCTGGTTTTTCTTGATATCCAGATGCCAAGGCTTACAGGCATCGAATTGCTTGAGGTCATGACTGAAAAACCTGAAATAATTTTTACGACAGCCTATGACCAGTTCGCAATCAGGGCGTTCGAGCTTAATGCCATTGATTATCTTCTTAAGCCATTCCCAAAAAGAAGATTTATCGAAGCCGTACAGAAAGCAGCAGAAAAGATCAGGTCCGGTACTATTGACAAAAAGCCCGCAAATCAGCTTCTTACAAAAAGCCCTGAATCGTCTCCCCCGGTAAACAGGGTAGTTGTCCGTAAAGGAACCGCCATCAGCCTTATCCCGGTTGAAGAGATAAAATATCTTGAAGCCCAGGATGATTATGTAATGATCCATTACAAAGACGGGAAAGCCCTTAAGCAGCAAACAATGAGATTTTATGAAGAAAAACTGTCCAAAACTGATTTTGTAAGGATCCACAGATCTTATATAGTAAGGGTGGAAGAAATAAAACGCATTGAACCTTACGGGAAGGATAACCATGTGGCAGTCCTTCAGTCGGGTGATAAACTTCCTGTAAGCAGATCGGGTTATAAGCAGCTTAAGGAGGAGCTCAATTTTTAAGAACGCTTTCAGCTTTTATTTCAGCCTGCTGCATTTATCGTATCTTCTGAATGGCATATAGTGCCTGAACCTGAAACGCGGCACAGGATCAAAACCATGAGTGCCCCCCGGGCGGCATCTTAATATCCTGTTGGTTCCCATTAAAAATCCGGTAAGCGGGCCATGGGTCTTCAATGCATTAAGCATATATTCTGAACATGAAGGAATATGCCTGCAGGACGGCCTTATAAAAGGAGATATGGCTGCCCTGTAAATATGCACCGGCACTGACAATAAGAAAATTAATATATTTCTAAGTAATTTTACCACGTTTCAAAGATAGTAAATGCAAACCTGCAATTATATTATTCCGCTATCTCTGACAATTTGGCAAAATCCTGGCATGGAACCATTAATGGCAGGACTTTTGAAGAGTAGAAAATAAAAAGATAAACTACAATGACTGCAAATATCTGGATAATATTCATCGTGTTCATGATCCTGAGCTGGATCGTCAGCGCAACACTGAAATCTAAATTCAAAAAATATTCAAAGATCCCTGTTGACAGCGGGATGTCGGGAAGAGATGTGGCAGAAAGGATGCTGCGTGACAACGGGATATTTGACGTGAGGGTCGAAAGTGTGCCCGGCAGCCTGACTGATCATTATAATCCTCAGACCAGGACAATAAACCTCAGTCAGGATGTTTATAACAGCAGAAGTATTGCTGCTGCTGCCGTTGCTGCCCATGAAACAGGACATGCTGTCCAGCATGCCACTGCTTATGCCTGGCTGGCGTTTCGTTCAAAAATGGTTCCTGTTGTCAGCTTCTCATCAAAATGGGTTCAATGGATATTACTTGGCGGAGTGATTTTGATAAATACGTTTCCAGCTCTCCTCTTTGCCGGAATCATACTCTTTGCATTGACCACTCTTTTCAGCTTTATAACTCTCCCTGTTGAGATCAACGCCAGCCAGAGGGCTCTGGCATGGCTCTCAACAACCGGAATTACATCTTACGAGAATCATGACAAAGCCCAGGATGCATTGAAATGGGCTGCATATACTTATGTGATAGCAGCGCTGGGATCTCTGGCTACCTTACTTTATTATATAATGATCTTTACCGGATCAAGGGATGACTAGGTATCAGTGAGAGAGAACTCAGTTCTTACCTGCCCTCAACTTCAAGCCAACGGGTATATTTATGGATTGACCTTATGATAAGCCAGATAACTGCGGCGCCGATAAGAAGCAGCAACCATATTCGGGTCATGAATATCCTGCCCGTCAGGTAATAATTTCTGAACAGGTCAAGTATTGAAAATATCAGGAAGATGTTAACGAAGCTGTTATATTCCCTTTTCAGGACATTCCTGAATGAGAAGCCCAGTTTCGGCGGAATCCATTTAAACTGAAACGGCAAAAATGCAGATACTTTCGCTGACCAGCTATCGTAAGCATCCCCGAATTTTCTTCTTAAGAACTGTTCTTCAGCGAACATGATCCGCTCATAATAAAGCCAGTAAACAAGTAAAAATACGACAGCAAACCATGCTGACCGGATGAAGATCACCGGTCCGAGCCACATAAGGAAATTACCAAGATAGAGGGGATGTCTGATAATAGAATAGAATCCGGTAGTGTTGAGTTCATCAGCAATCTGTCCGGCAGCAGTATTCCTGCCCGAAGTATTCCTGGGTGCAAAACCTACTGTAAAAATCCTTACAAGCTCACCCAGTACACTGATCCCGAGAAATATCATTTCATCACGAAGATCAAAGATTATGGCCTGCCTGTTCCCGAGGTACATCATGATGAGACCTGAAACTACAAGGAAAAGGGGGAGCCAGCTCCTTCTTCTGAAAAGCCAGTTGCCACTGCTTTCCAATTCATGCACCAATGCCATTATGCCTGTTTTTGTTGCGACAAAAGTAGAAAATTCCTAGAAACTGTACTTCACACGCAGATAAACAAGGTTCATCTTTGTATCAACCCCTCCTATCTCACCATTAAAATGCTGCCAAATCAATGAAAAATCTATGTTTTCGGCTGCAGAATAATCAAGGGAGGGCCCGGAAAAAAATCCTTTAAGATCAGGAAACCACATTACTGATATGCCGGTGTTAAGCAGGGGAGTTGCAGCCCAGGTGAATTGCCCCAAGGCTGTAAATTCCGAAAATGCAAGGTCCTTCGCTGTGAGACTTCCGGAATAAAGCCTTGTAAAACTGTTCAGATCCAAAGGATTATTACAGTACATTAATTGTACCTGGGCCATGGAGTTATCTTTGAATATCCTGTCGACACCGGCAGTCAGGATCATAGTTCCCGTTGTGTTGCTGAATTCTTTCAGGGGATGGAACCATGTGGCTTCACCCCTGAATGAAAAGGGGCCTAAAGAACCCGACCATCCTGCACCTGCCGTAAGATCACTGCTGTTCGAGTAACCTGTAAGAAACTGGATATCATAACCCCACTTATTGAAACGGAACAAAGCTGCTGCAGTCAGGTCATTATCCCTGTCGCCTTTTACCGCCAGTTCAATAACTGATGATGGAGAAGGATAGTATTGTAACCGTACAGCATCACTTCCCGGTCGTTCAATATAATCAATATCAAAAAATGAATATGCATTGAAAATATCATTAGGATTCCATACCAGAGCCTGCCCCCAGTTAATTCGCTGCCGGCCTATCCTTGCCTGGAACTTTTTAAAATTAAAATCAGCGTACAATCTGTCGATCGTTGTGTTCAGGAAAAAAGAATTTTTTTCAATTATGTTCCACGATAAATCAGCTATCCCTTCATCAGCATCTATCATTTCAGAATAGGCATTCCCCATCCTGGCCATGTCACCCGTGAACAAACGGTTTCTGAATTCAGCCGCAAGGGTAATATGATCCTGCACATAATATTTGAAATTCAATCTGTTGTGCAGTACGTTATCGAACAGTACCGGACCAGATAAAGAATCAAAGATCGCACTTTCCATAGTCACAAGATATCCATTGAAGGAAAAGGGACTGGATTTCTCCTGTGAGAAACTGTGTGAAGCACTAATAATATAGCTAAGGATCAGGAGAAAGACTCTGCCGGTTTTAAACATTCTGTTCAAATAATTCGTATAATATATTATTCCCTCTTATCATCAGAAACAACCCTTCCGTCTTCGAGTGTTATAACCCGGTGCGCCATTTTAACAACGCGCGGGTCGTGAGTTGAAAAAATAAATGTTATTTTCTCTCCGTGGTTCAGGGTTTCCATTATTTCAAGCAAGGTTGTTGCTGCTTTTGAATCCAGATTGGCAGTAGGTTCATCAGCAAGCACAAATTTTGGTTTCGACGCCAGGGCTCTTGCTACTGCGACCCTTTGCTGCTGTCCGCCGGAAAGCTTTGCCGGCCGGGAGTTGATCCTGTCTTCAAGTCCTACAGCTTTCAGGAGTTCAAATGACCGCCCTTCCCTGTCTTGCCTGGTCCATTTCTGAAGTGACATTATAAACTCTACATTTTCCTTTGCCGTCAGAACAGGGATCAGATTATATGACTGAAAAACAAATCCTATATTCCTCATCCTGAAGTCGATGAGAGCGGAAGATTTTAAAGTTGACAGGTCTACTCCGTCTATAATGATCTTCCCGGAACTGGGGAGATCAAGACCTCCGAGCATGTTGAGGAGTGTCGTTTTTCCGGATCCCGACGGACCTACTATAGCGACGAATTCACCTTCCTCAAAATCGAGAGTCACATTATTTACCGCATGGACCTTAACTTCCGAAGAATTATATATTTTATTCACTTCCTTAATCTCGATGACTTTCATTGCTTTAACTGTTTAGTTTCTGATCATTCCGTTCTTATAGCCTCAACCGGGTTCAGTTTCAATGCTTTCCGCGCCGGATAAACTGAAGAGAGAATACCTGTGAGTATAATAAGTATCGTTGTAATTATAAAAAACTGGGCATCAATTGTGGGGAACAGATGTGCCGAATAACCTATAGCCTCAAATCCTTCAGAATAGTTTATGAGATTGATGCCTTTTTTTGCCGTTGCAGCAATAACTGCTCCCCCAACAACCATTCCGGAAATGCCCCCGACAACCGACAGGAATATTGATTCAAGCATGATCATAGTGAATATTTTTCTCCTGTTCATTCCGATTGCAGCAAGCATTCCTAATTCCTTCGTTCTTTCCAGGACCGACATAAGCATCGTGTTAACTATTCCGAAAGCAAGTGCGGCAAGAATAATTGCCATGAATAAGGCGTAAATCTGCTGCATCATATCTGCGAACATTGCAAGATCAGGCTGAATTTCCTTCCAGTTTAAAACTTCATAACCGGGAAGCAATTCTCTTAACTTTGTTGTTGCTTTTTCTGTAAGCGAATTCGAATCAAGCTTGCCTATTATCCTGTGATAAGTGTTCTCCGGTAATCCGGTCAGTTCCCTGAGTTCGGATTCGGGAACAAAAACTGAAAAGGCTTCAAACATGTCATTGTTTGTCCTGAAAATACCACTTACCCGGAAAGTTGCTCCTGTCTGGATATTATTTACATCGAGGAAAGTAAGAATGATCCTCGATCCATTCCTGTAAGACCAGGCTGATTCCTTTATCCGCCAGCCGTACTTCCTCATTTCAGAAGGCTCAAGCAAAGCTTCAACTGCTTTTGAAAACTTTTTATCAGACGTAAATCTCTGGTCAAATAATGGTTCCAGCCTGCCGATTACTTTTTCGGGAATATCAGCTTCCCTGAGTTTTTCTAATGCATCCTGATCAAGGAAATATCTGATGATATTCAGTTCTCTTGCCAGTTTTTCACCAATAAAGACCGAATTGAATTTTGTATCCGATTCAAGAAAAGTTCCTGTGCCGGGAATGAGCTTCTGAGACAAGGTGAACATCTCCTTTTCCTTCTGCACATCAATCCCGTTGATTTCCACACCTGCACTTTTTGTCGAAGTTGAAGCCATGCCCCTTACAATGATCCTGGCTGTGGTTTCTTTCATGCCCGGGACTGCCTGAATCGAAGAGACAATCTCATCAAAATCCTTAATTGTACTGTTCAGGTCAGCACTGCTTCTGAAGTTTTTATTATTAATTTGGATATGTGATAATTCTTCATTTACGGCAGCATCAATTCTCTGAACAACAGCACTGTTCATTATTGCAATGGAAAAGACCCCTGCAAAAACTCCGACTGTCACGGCAGCTATCACGATAAGACTTCGGGATTTGTTGCGCCAAACATTCTTCCATGCTATTCCGGTTATCATAATACCTGATAATTAAGCTTTTAATGAACTAATTACATTGATCCTGAATATTTTTCTTATGCTGAATAATACTGCAATTGTAAGAATAATGAGTACCACCACTGTCTGCCAGAGGTAATAGGAATCAGGTAAAAGAGTGGGCATAACAGGTTCGAAACCATAATCTTCCCACATATGTGCCATCTGACCTGTAAATCTCAGTGGATGGACGTTGAAATAGAGAACAACCGGCAATGAAACGATTACTCCTGAAATCACTCCAAGTAATCCTGTCATTAGAAGTTCCAGGGCAATAACCTTTGACAGTTTGTGTTTCTGCATGCCGACCGATACAAGCATGCCGAATTCCCTTCTTCTTTCAGCAAGCATCATGAGAACTGTCCCGAATACTCCGAATGCGATCACCAGATAAAGGATGCCGATCATTATCATTCCGGACTTATTATCAGCATCAAGCTGGTTAATCAGAAGGGCATTGAGTTCCCTCCAGTTCCTGACTGTAAGCGGTTCCGGGATTATTTGTCTGAGACCGGAATATATTTCCATCACACTCTTTTCATCATTTTTTTTAAGTGTTATTACAGCTGATGTTGAAATTCCTTCAGCTCCGTATAGCTGCCTTGCCGAGTTAATAGGAAGATACACTATTGAGTTGTCAATATCTGGAGCAGGGAGTTTGACTATCCCGCTGACCATGTATTTTCCCGCCGCCGATACTCCGTGATAGCCCTGCCCGATGAGTACGACTGTATCACCGATATTTATCCTGAGATATTCAGACAAGCCATTGCCGATAACAACTTTCCCGGTATCTTTCTCTGTAAAATACCCGTTGCTGAAAGAAGAATATTTGCGAAGAACCGGTAGTATTGCTGATGAATCTTTCACAGATATTCCAAGGTCGAGCATAAGCCTTCCTGTACCAGAATAAGATTCATCCCTGAATATTTCAAGAAGTTTTTTAATCCTGTCGGGCAGGGCTTCATTTTCCATTCTGTTTACAGCTTCCTCAGTGAACCGGAACTTCACCATCCTGTTTTTGATATCGGAAACTTCATTTTCAGGGTCAATGCCCATGACAATTACACCCTGGGTACGGCTCCCTGCTGCTGCCAGGGCAAAAGACTCAAGCCTGGGAACGATCTTCTCTACATTTTCATTCTTTTTAATGGTCTCAATATGCTCCTGATCCATCTCAAAACTGTTATCAAGTACAGGATCGTCAAAATAATCCTGATGCTGCAACTGCAGGTAACCAGAATAGGATTCTATTATGTTTTTGAACATTCTGTCGTATGACCCAAGTTGTATAGATCTCATGATCAATGCAAAGAATACTGCAAAGAAGACCGATGCTGCAGTTATAATTGTTCTCCTTTTATTCCTCCAGAGATTCTTCCAGGCCAGTTGAAAATCATTCATCGCTTTGCCATTATTTTCTTAATATTGTTTTATGCAGAGTTAACCATCTAAAAACCTGCACCTTGCAACCTGCATCTTGCAACCCTTATTCACCTTACAGTCTTCATATTCTGCTGAGAGAAAAAGCTCTCTTCTATATTCACATTGAATTTCATCTCAACGATTTTCAATATTGTTTTCTGCCCTTCCGCTTCTGCCGGAACAAGTTCAATAAGTGACGGTAATAATCTTCCATCCATAATTTTAAGATCTGATGCTGTTTCAGTTCTTACCAGGTATCCATCCTCATCGTACAGTTCAGCTTTTAACACAATAAATTCTTTCTTATCCACCCACCATATTTGTGAGCTCCATAGTATATCAGCATCTTCTTTTGCTGTTAGCCTGATCTTATAACACTGCAGCCCATTGATCGTTTCTTCTCCCTCGATTGAATGACTATAGTCATCAACTACCGAGGATTCCCTCAGGATATCATCATTTGTGTAGTCTGAACCCATCCATCCCTGCGACATCATTGAAGGAGGAAGCTTTATCAGCCTGTTTATTGAAGGGTTCCAGCTCCACATCTCATTTTTCCGCTTAAGGAATGACTGGCCCTTTTCGCGGGCAGGAGCAGTAATAAGAGTAAGGGCATAGTCATCCTCCCTGGACCATGATTTGAATTCGATGGTTCTCTGCCAGCCCGGCCTCACAATTGTCATTGTCATTACACTGTAACCCGACTGTTCTCCTTTGAATTTTTCGTCTGCTTTCTTTATTATTTCGGTAGCTGACAGAGTCTGAGCAACAAGATTAACAGAACATCCGGAAATAAAAAATAAGGATAGGAAAGTTATTAAATCTCTTTTCATGACAGCTCTATTTATAAAGTGCAATAATGTTGTTTACACTTTTTTCAAAGTATTCATTATCAATATCTGAATATATATACGTGATTGCAAAGCCCTTGAAAGTCAGAATAAACATATTGAGGTCAAGTACAGGATCATAATCAGGACCCCTGGTTTCTTTCTTTCGTTCAAAATAATCTGAGAATGTTTTCATTATCCTTGAGATGAAATGACCTTCCCCAGAATATTTTGCCGATTCAAGAAGAGATTCCGTACCCATAAAAGATCTGAGAAACTGTTCCCTTACTTCATTTTGCATCAGGACCTGAACCAAAAGTTTCCAGAATGTTTTCTTATTCTTTAGTATCTGAGCCATTTTTTTAATAAAGAATTCAAATTCATCGACTGAGAGTATCCCATCCCTGTCAATGTCAAAATAATCGTAAACTTCTGATACCGATTTCCGGATTATTGAATCGAGAAGGTCCTCCTTGCTCTTAAAATAATTATACATCAATCCCTTGGAAATCCCGGCATGTTTAGCAATATGGTTTATTGTTGTTGCATGAAAACCTTCCCTGGCAAAGTGTTCAAGGGCAGTATCCATTATAAGATTCCTTTTTTCCTCTCTTATTTCCTCAAACTGAAGTGGCGTCCTGGGTGACATTTTTGACTGATCGTTCGTTCAATAAAATTCTGTACTAAAAACCGTTTATGATTGAACGGTTAGTCAAAGATAAATAAAATATTTTGATTTACCAAATTCTTAACACTATTTTTTATTGTTTCCCGTCTTAAAAAGCAGTAATGATCAAAATGGAGCTGTGCCGATAAAGTATTCACGGTTTCTTCATAAATAATTTCGTTTCTTTGACGTTCTTACAAAGGGGTCAAACAACATCCGGATTGCTGCATATGATTTATAAAAAGACATTCAGATTAATCAGGAGAAAATTATCCGTTTCGATTTTCCGAAAACTTGTGTTCAATAAATACATTTCTACTGTAGTATTTACGATTGCTGTTTTAGTTCAATATGTATCAGGAGGGTCCTTTGAGGAAAGATATAAATTTGATATTGCAGCGAGTTACGGCTTCCCGGAAACTCTATGCCTGAAACTAAGGTACGGTAATAATTTTCAGGCAGGGATCAGTCAGGCATTCGACACGCATGGGCTGGGTGCAAGTGCGATGGAACTTTATTACAGGCTTGGTGAAAAACCACGATTCTCTGAGCAGAAACCCTGGTATGCCCTGTTGGGAGCAGCCATTTATCTTTTTGAAACTGATTATAAAAAAGAATACAGCTTTTTATTATATCCCAGAATTGGAAGAACATTTGAATTTTCAAAGTATCTTGGAATAAATGCTGACATCGGATTTGGTGCTCCGTTCGGACGTAAGGAAGCTTCAGCAGATCCTATCTCCCCTGTTATTCTTACAGGAAGTATAAACCTGTATTTCAGGTTTTAATCAGGATTTAAACGGGTTTCAGTTACTGTGAATCAATTATGCAAAAATAAAAACAGACAATAAACTGCAACATTAATTGAAGGATTTCCGTTAATGCAGGGAATGAAATATTTGAATTCCGACTTCTGATATTTCAGAAAAGATTTTCTATCTTTATCAGTTGTACCTAAAACAATTATGCAATGGCAAGTCTTAAATTTCTGTTGGGACTGATCCCCGCGACCGCAAAAATTGAACAGGCAGAAAAAGCTCTGGTTGCTGAATTCGACAAGCTGAAAGCTTTTGCTGAATCCGACACTCTGAAGAAATTCAATGAGCTTAAGGATCTGATCAACTCATCAGATTTTCGTGATAAGAAAAAAGAAATAGAATCCCTCGTATATAAAAATTCTGAAGAATATATGAAGGAAAAAGAATTCCTTTCGCTTCAGAAGGCAAAGGACATTGTACTCTATTTCAGAACCATTGCAGGATCAATGCTCAAGAAATTCAAAGAACTTGACGGTTCCGAAAAAATTTCGAATTTCGAATCACTTCAGAACCTTGTCACTTCTCTTGAATTCAGGGAAAAAATGAAGACAAAAGAATTCCGTAACAGCGCTGATGAGAAAAAACTCCTTGATTACAAAAGGCTGAAAGAGAGTTCGGAAATAAAAAATTATTACAACTTCAGGAAGTCAAAAGAATATTCCAATTTCCTTAATATCGACGGATCATCAAGACTGGCAAGATATAATGAGCTTAAGGATTATGTAGCCACAGCTGAGTTCAGGGAAAAGAAAAATTATCTCCTCGATAAAAAAAGATTTGAAAAAACTGAAATGTTCCGGAAAATCCAGGAGTTTGATAAAATCAAAAAGAACGAGGATATCTTATGGTATTTTAAAGTCAAGGATTCAAATAAGTTCGATATTCTTAAAGAAAGAGAGCTTACCTTCAGTGATGAATTTGAAGGTGATAAGCTTGATACCGGTAAATGGCTTACAAATTACTTCTGGGGAGACAAGCTTTTAAATGACAGGTATTCTGTAGAACCTGATCTTCAAGCTTATACGGAAAAAGAGAATTTTGAAGTCCGTAACAGTCTCCTGAAGATCATCACAAAGCCTCAGAAAATACAGGGTAAGGCCTGGACTGAAGGTGGATTTAAAGTAAAGGATTTTTCTTTCACGTCCGGTATCCTGAACACCGGTAAAAGCTTCCGCCAGAAATATGGGATCTTTACCGCTAAGGTAAAACTGGGCAATCCCAACGCAAAATGTGCCTTCTGGATGCTTGCAGACAAGATCACTCCTCATATCGATATCTGCCGGACAACTGACGGTAAGGTCTTCTTTGATTATTTTGCATCAGCTGACAAAAGGGCAAAAACCTCCCTGTCAGGGAAATATGCCAACGATTTCTATATCTATACTCTCGAATGGACGCCGGACAAGCTTACCTGGAAAGTCAACGGCACTGAAGTCTTTTCTACTACCTCAGATGTTCCCCAGGTCCCGATGTACATAGGTTTTTCAGGCGGCCTGAATAAACCTGTCAATAGTATGATGACAACAGAAATTGACTGGGTAAGGGTTTACATGCCTAAAAAATAGCGCGGTTTCTTTTCGGCACATTCATTTTCTGTAACTTTTGGATTTTTTATCCGTCTTTACAGTGTATTTGCATTTATGACTGTAAAAGAATATAACAGATCCGTGGAAGAATATGCTGATTCTGTTTATCGCTTCATCCGTGCTGATTTAAAAGATGATGAGCGTGCCAATGATATTGTGCAGGATGCATATGAAAAACTCTGGCGTCATGTTACGGAACTGGAATATCCTGTTGTAAAATCGTGGCTTTTCTCTACAGCCTATCACACAATGATAGATGTAATACGTAAAGAGAAAAAGATCTCTTCTGTAGAAGAAATAGCACCGGACGATTTACGGTATGATACCCAATACTCTGATCTGAACGATATACTTCATGAAGCGCTAAGCAGGATTCCCGAACAACAGAGATCAGTAGTGCTTCTGCGCGACTATGAAGGCTACAGTTATAAAGAGATTGGAGAAATAACCGGACTAAGTGAAGCCCAGGTCAAAATTAATATTTACAGGGGAAGATTAGCCCTCAGGGATTTTATCGGAAAAATTGAAATAATAATCTGATATGAAGCCTGACAGATCCAACTACGAAATATGGCTCATTGACTGGCTCGATGGAGCCCTTGACAACTCGCAGACCGAACAACTAATGGCGTTTCTCGAGGAAAATCCAGACATAAGGGAGGAAGCTGAATCCCTTTCATTATCACGCCTTTCCGTGCATCAAGTTCATATGCCCGGCAAAAATGAAATGAAGAGATCGGTAAAAGACCTTATAGAATCACAAATAGAATTACTCTCAGTTGCATATCTGGAGAACGATCTTAAGGCTGAACAGATTGAAGAGCTTAACAGGAACCTGCAAGAGGAGCCCCGCAACAGGCAAATTTTTGAAACAATCCAGAAAATCAGGCTCACGCCTCCGGAACTCAGTTTCAGGAATAAAAAGACCCTTAGGAAATTGACCCCGGGTGAACGGATACTGCGCATTTCAATAACTGCATTCAGCGCTGCTACTGCAATGGCATTATTAATTTTATGTACATTTTATTTATCGGAATATGTAAGGGAGCAGCATGCAATTACTGCTGAAAATAATATTAAGGAAAGTCCTTCCCCTGTAGCTGATATAATAATTACCCCTGCTTTGCATGAACCCCTGAGTGAATCACACGCGGCCAAAAAAACGACCGTAAATATTGCTAAACAGACAATGATTGCCGAAAATATTCAAACTGATGCTCTAACCATTGCTGAAGAAAACAAGGATGCCCCGCTTACAACAGTAACCGATACTTTTCCTTTGTTGACAGGAATTTCAACAGATAATTTAAAAATATCCGTAACCAGCGGTATAATGTATAATTCACTGGCTGCTTTCAATAATGCCTATCCGGCTTTTACAGTGAATGAAGATGAACGCAGTCGCCTGAACAGATTCCTTACCAGGACATTCCGCGAAAAGATACTGAATGAGAATATCAGTTCCGACGACCCCGTTAAGGCTTTTGAAATTGCCCAGGCCGGAATTAACGGGCTGAATAAGCTTATGGGATGGGAAATGGCCCTTGTGGAAACTACCGGCAACGAAGGTGAAAAAAGATCAGTCTACTTCAGTTCCCGGCTATTGAAACTCAATGTACCCGTAAGAAAAGAAGAATCCGGCCAGTAACTTTTTTAACAGGTTTCACGTCTCAGCAATATAAATACAGAAAGACTGAAATGAAAAGAATTGGAACATTAGTATTATTTATATCATTAATTATCAGCGGATTCGGACAAAAGGCCTCTGCTGAGAAAAATGATAAATCAACGAGAACTGACAGAGCTGATTCAAATGATGTTGTCAGAGTTATAGCAGGAAACAACCGGGTTATTATTGAAAGTGATACCGGCACTGTAAGGATCCTTACAGGTAACAGGGAAATAATAATTCTTGATTCAGCTGGCAGCAGGCTGCCTAAAATTGAAACCAGAAAAAGGGAAGATGAAGAAATTGAAAAATACGAATATGAGGACAGCCGGGAAGAAAAGGAAAACAGGAGAAGGCACTTTAAAGGACATTGGGCAGGAGCAGAAGCAGGTTTTAATAGTTACTTAACCTCAGGATACAGTAATTCTATTCCTGAAGAGATTGATTACATGTCCCTGCATACAGGAAAATCAATCAATTTCAATATTAATTTTTCCCAGCTGAGCATTGGATTGACAAGGCATACGGGATTTGTCACAGGATTAGGTTTTACCTGGAATAATTATGTTTTTGATGGCAATAATAATATTCAGAAAGGTGTAAACGGAGTGATCGAGATCCTTAATCCTCCTGACCTGCTGAAGAAATCGAAGTTCACTACACTGTATTTGCATGTACCGCTAATCCTTGAGTTTCAGATCCCTACTGACCATCAGCGGCTTAACCTTGCTGTCGGAGCTATCGGAGCTGTTAAACTTCATTCACATTCAAAGATGGTATTTGATAATAATGATAAGGTAAAATCAAATGATGATTTCAGCCTGAATATGTTACGCCTGGGAACAACGGCCAGGATCGGATATGAGAATTTAAGTATTTACGGAACATATTATTTAACCCCGCTTTTCAAATCCGGCAAAGAACCGGGAGGTATAGATCTGTTCCCCTGTGAAATTGGCCTGGCATTCAATATTAATTAATGATTTTGTATCTATCCGGCAGGGTTATATATTTGTAATTCAAATTAATATTCCAGGATGCCGGAGGATAAATTATCCCAACGCGAAATAAGACGATACAGCAGGCAAATCATGATCCCTGAAATAGGGATCAGAGGACAGAAACTGCTTAAGGAAGCTGCCGTTATTGTAGTCGGGGCAGGCGGACTGGGGTGCCCTGTCCTTCAGCACCTTGCATCCGGAGGGGTCGGCAGGCTGACTATTATGGACTACGACTTCGTTGATGAACAGAACCTGCAACGTCAGTTTCTTTATAATTCAAATGATGTCGGGAAACTCAAAACTGTTATCGCCAGGTCACGGCTCGAACAACTTAATCCTTTGATCACTATTGAAGCACTGAACTTAAAACTTTCTACTTCAAATTCGCTGCAAATTCTTAAGAACTATGACATTGTTGTTGATGCAACAGACAATATCGGTGCCAGGTACCTGATAAACGATTCCTGCGTCATTCTTGGAAAACCGATGGTCCACGGAGCTGTGTACAAATTCGAAGGACAGGTATCGGTTTTTAATTTCATGGGAGGGCCAACTTACAGATGTTATAACCCCGTGGAAAATATCAAAAAACAAAGCGAGCCTGGATCAGAAGATTCAGGGCTTACAAACGTACTCCCGGGAATAACAGGAACATTAATGGCAAATGAAGTTATAAAGATCATAACAGGGATCGGAAAAGTGCTTGCCGGAGAGCTTCTGTTGTTCAATATCCTGACAAATTCATTTAATATATTGAATATCAAAAATATTCCTGAGAATCATTCCATTAAAGATTTGAATCCAATCAATTACTAAGACAATTGAAATGAGGTTATTACTTATAAGCAATTCAACTAATCCGGGGGAGCCCTATCTTGACTATCCAAAAGAGAATATAAGGATTTTTCTCGGAAAAAAGCCAGTCAGGGCGATATTCATACCTTATGCGGCAGTGACATTTTCATATGATACATACGAAGAAAAAGTATCTGAAAGATTCCGTGAGATCGGACATGATATAGTCTCAATTCATCATTTTAAGGATCCGGTCAGGGCAATAAAAGATGCTTCCGCAATTGTTGTTGGGGGAGGAAATACATGGAAACTCCTTAAAACAATTCAGGAGAATAATTTGATAGGTGCTGTTAGTGCAAAAGTGCTGTCAGGAACACTATATATCGGCTGGAGTGCCGGGTCTAATGTTGCCTGTCCTTCTATAAAGACCAC
>ENA-UPSM01003172-UPSM01003172.1-activated-sludge-metagenome-genome-assembly--contig:-NODE-3172-length-18844-cov-5.465592_pt1 | contig 18844 bp, 14 predicted proteins | sample MGYA00238181_ERZ773283 | MGnify/ENA primary metagenome ERZ773283 (study PRJEB29023, sample SAMN05720199) | activated sludge metagenome | isolation source: Anaerobic digester | place: Japan...
CCCCGCATCCAGCCCCGGAGGGGCGGAAGAGAACAGCCCAGCCCAAGCCCCTGCAGCTCGTGAAAAGAGCCCTCTCCGGAGCCCCGCAAGGGGCGAAAGGCCGTAGCCCAGGGCAAGCCGCGCGTTCTGCGCGGCGCAGCCCTGGGACCCCCGGGCTCCCCCCCATCCAGCCCCGGAGGGGCGTCAGAGGCTGCACTTCAGCCCACCTGAGGAATACAGGAATCCCTTCCGCGCCGTTCAAAATCGAGACCTTCGGTCGCAAACGCCGCTCGGTCAGGGCCGCGCCACGGCAAGAGCCCTGCTGCTTGCGCGTGGCGCGAGGCTTGGGTATCCTCACCCCGGTCGCGAAATCCGCGCATATTCAGGCCGGGACAGGTGTTTTGAGTCCGCGGGCCGCGTTTCGGGGGTAAGGCCGCATGAAACACAGCCAAGACCGCGTCGGCTACTTGTTCATCAGTCCCTGGCTGATCGGGTTTGTGCTGTTCACTGTCGGCCCGTTCCTGATCAGCATCTACCTGTCGTTTACGCGCTACGACATCGTCTCTCCGCCTGAGCTTATCGGTCCGGCGAACTACCAGAAACTGCTTTTTGACGACCCTCTGTTCTGGAAATCGTTGTGGATCACGCTTAAATACGCCATGGTAGCGGTTCCGGTGGGGATCGTGTTCGGGGTCGGCCTCGCGTTGTTGCTGAACCTCGACCTGCGCGGGATAAGCGTGTACCGCACAGTGTTCTACGTCCCGGCGATTGTGCCCGTGGTGGCTACCTCCGTGGTATTTGTGTGGATTCTCAACCCGCAGATTGGGCTGCTGAACGGCCTGCTTCGCAATGTCGGGATCATCGGTCCCGCCTGGCTGCAAGACACCCGCTGGGCGTTCTGGTCACTGGTATTCATGTCGCTGTGGGCCGTGGGCGGCAGCATGATCATTTATCTCGCGGGGTTGAAAGACGTACCGGTTACGCTGTACGAAGCCGCCATCATTGACGGAGCAAGCGCCTGGCAACGCACCCGCCACGTCACGCTTCCGATGATTACCCCCGTCATCTTCTTCAACCTCATCATGGGCGTGATCGGCTCGTTCCAGTACTTCACGCAAGCCTACATCATGACGTTGGGCGGCCCCGAGGACAGCACGCATTTCTACGCCCTCTACCTTTTCAACCGCGCATGGCGCTATCTCGACATGGGGTATGCGAGCGCTATGGCCTGGATTCTCTTTGTGATCGTCATGATGCTCACGATCGTGATTTTCCGGTCGCACCACCGATGGGTGCATTACGGCGGGTAACCCGAGTCTCCAATGTCCAACATCGAAGACATACGGCCACGCAGACGAACGCGAGCCCTCTGGGCCGCCGCCATTGCCGCCGCGATTGGGACGCTCGTGGTGCTGGCATTGCCGGGTCCGCCCCCGCGCAAATACCCTGGCCGCATCCCCGTCCGATTCTGGCACATGTGGACCGCCGAATGGAAAGACGTGGTCGACGATATCGTAGACCGCTTCAACGAGAGCCAGAACGTCTATGAGGTGATTCCGCTGTCCATACCGTACACGGCGGCGGATTCGAAGTTTTTGCTCGCAGTCGCGGGCGGCGACCCGCCGGACGTGATGGCGCAATGGAACTCGGTCATTCCGAAATGGGCCGACAGCAAGCTCATCATCCCGCTCGACGACCTCATGAAGCCCGGAGAATGGCAGGAATTCCAGGAGACGGTCTATCCGGCCGCGCAGAAGATCGGCATGTATCAAGGGAGGCTTTACGGGGTCACGACGGGGCTCAACATCCGCGCGAACTACATCCGCCTCGACCATCTGCGGGAGGCCGGTCTCTCCCCCGATGATATTCCTGACACGCTCGAAGAATTGTGCGCATGGAGCCAGCAGCTTCACCGGTTCAATGAAAGCGGCGACCTCATCCGCATCGGATTCATGCCACAGAACCTGTACGACTACGCCCCGGCCTTCGGCGGCGGGTTCTACGACTGGAAAACCGGCCAAGTGCAGATTGACACGCCGGAAAACCGGGCCGCTCTCCAGTTTCTAGTGGACGAACGCCAGAAGCTGGGCTTCGACAAGGTGGTCCGGTTCATCTCCGGGCTCGCAATCGGGCTCGGCAACGTCGAGTGGCCGTTTATCAGCGGGTCGTACACGATCACGGCCGACGGACAGTGGCGGGTCGAGCAATTGCGAAAGTACGCGCCCGAACTCGAGTACATCACCCGGCCCGTTCCGCCCCCCAAGGGCGGGAAAGAACACGCGGGATGGGTCAACGGCAATTTCATGATCATCCCGCGCGGCGCGGCATGCGTCCAGGGCGCCTGGGAGTTCATCAAGTTCTGGAGCGGACTCGAGAACCCCGAGCGCGCGGCCGAATTCTATACGTGGGGCGGATGGCTCCCCTTGTCTCCCGCGATCGCCGAAGCCCCCATCTTCCGCAAATACGTCGAGGAGTTTCCCCAGTTCCAGACATTTCTCGACATGCTTCCCAGCGAAAACATGCTCCCCATGCCGCCCGTACCCTACCAAGTATTCCTGTGGGACCGCCTGATACAGGCGGACGAAGCCGCAATGCGCGGCACGTTGACCGCCGAGGAAGCGCTCGACCGCCTCGAGCGGGAGATCGCGCGCGAACGGGCATCGCGCAAGGAGCTGGGCTATGAAGAGTAGCGCATCTCCCCTGCGCCCGAGCAGAACCCAGCGTATCGCGGCACACGCGCTCCTCCTCGCCTTGTGCCTTCCCTTCATCCTGCCGCTGGTATGGATGACATCGACCTCGCTCAAGACAGACGACCAGATCTACGCCCGCGAAGGGCGTGACACGGCCATCTCGCTGACGAGCCTCATTCCGAACCCCATCAAGTGGAGTAACTATGCCGAGGCCGTTCAGACCGTGCCCGTGGGCGCGTATCTGCGCAACACGATCTTCCTGTGCGCGGCAAACGTCGCCGGGGCGGTCCTGGCAAGCGCCATAGTGGCCTACGGATTTGCGCGATTGCGATTCCGCGGGCGGGAAGTGTTGTTTATGCTCATGATCTCGACCATGGCGCTTCCCGGGCAGGTAACGATGATCCCCGTGTTCGCCTTGTTCCGCGCCCTCGGATGGTACGGCACCTTTCTGCCCCTTATCGTGCCGGCGTGTTTCGGCAACCCGTTTTACATCTTCCTGATGCGGCAGTTCTTCCGGACAATTCCCGAGGAGCTTGCCGAAGCCGCCCGGATAGACGGCGCGAGCGAATGGCGCATCTTCTGGCAGGTCATGTTGCCCCTCGCAAAACCCGCCATGGCCACCTGCGCCCTGTTCCAGTTCCTGTATACGTGGAACGACTTCTTCGGGCCGCTGCTCTACATCAACGATCCCACGAAATACACCCTCGCCTATGGGCTGCAGCAGTTCATGTCGAGCTACGGCGGCGAATGGGCACAGCTCATGGCTGGCGCGTGCATTTTTACCGTCCCCGTGATCGTGCTGTTCTTCCTTGCACAGCGCACCTTTATCCAGGGGATCGCCACCACCGGCGGCAAGGCGTAGGAACACGACACAGCGGCGGGCCCATGCGTCCCGCGCCAAGCCGCCTTGCCTCGCAACGGTCCAGCCCGGCGCCAAAACCCACGGCTTGAGGCCAGAAACCCGGTCCCTCTATACTCCCGCACGTGTTGGGCGGGAACAGGGACGGCTCGAATGTACGCGTATTCCGCGCTCAAAAGGATTTCATGATGATGTTTGCATTGCTTTCAATGTGTTGCGCGGCGGGTGATGCCGGAGTACTGCCGGTGCAGTGGGACATGGCGCGTTTGTCGCAACCGCCCGCAACGTATCCCGCGGAAGGGTTCGCCGCGGAGGGGGTGCGGGCCCTGTTTTACGATGCGCTGCCATTCGAGAATAAGCCCACGCGCGTATTTGCGTGGATGGGTATCCCAGACCATCCTGAGGGCGAACGCGTCCCCGGCATGGTGCTTGTTCACGGCGGCGGAGGCACCGCCTACGACGAGTGGGTGCGCATCTGGAACGCGCGCGGCTATGCTGCCATCGCCATGGACCTCGACGGAACGGTTCCCCAAGGCGAGCACGGCAGCCGCCCGACACACGAGTTCAGCGGTCCTACGAGTTTCGGCGGCGTAACGCCCATGGACGGTGCGAAAGAGGATTTCTGGGCCTATCATGCGGTTGCCGACATTGCGTTGGCGCATTCGCTGCTGGCTTCACAAGCGGGTGTCGATCCCGGACGCATCGGGCTCACAGGCATTTCGTGGGGTGGATTTCTCACGCACATCGCCGCGGCGGTCGACACCCGGTTCCAGTTCGCCATACCCGTCTACGGATGCGGGTTCATCAACGAGATCTCGTGGAAACCCGTATTCGACGCCATGCCTCCCGAGAAGGCCGGCGAATGGATACGCCTGTGGGATCCCTCGCAGTACGTGGCCGCCATCACCATCCCCACGCTCTGGGTGAACGCGGCCAGCGACCCCCACTACTATCTGGGTGTCTACGGCCGCACCTATCTTCGCGCGGGCGGCACAAAGACCCTCAGCGTCCAGCCCGGCCTCGGCCACAGCCATCAGGACGGGTGGGCGCCCAAGGAAATCTATGCCTACGCCGACAGCAAGTTTAAGGGAGGCGAGCCGCTCATCCGCATCGTGGCCGAAGCGGAGGAAGGCGATACCGCCATGGCGATCTTCGAGAACGGCACACCTGTCAAGGCCGACTTGGTCTGGACCCGCGATATCAGCGATTGGAGCGCCTGCGCGTGGGAACTCGTTCCCGCAACCGTCCAGGACAACCGCGTTGCCGTGGAGCTGCCGGGAGACTGCGCCGCCTACTTCATCAACCTGACCGACAGCCGGGGGCTGATCACCAGCACCGTGTGCCGGTCACGCAAATAGCTATCCGCTATCGACATACGGAAACTTCCACGCGCTTTCCGTGCCACCCTGGCCCGGCGCGGCGTATTGCAGTGCCGCCCGCGGAGACCCGTCCAACGCCTCGCTTCCAAACCCGCACAGGGCTCAGATGCCCATGTAGATAAAAGACGACCATATCCCCAGGTTGCCGGTCAGAAGCATAAGCAGCGACAACAACAGCAGCACGATGATGATGGGCGCGAGCCAGAATCGCTTACGGCTCCACAGGAACACCGACAGCGCGATGATAGTGCCGAAAACATGGTGCGAGGATTGCCCAAGATACGCTTCGAGTTCCTCGGGCTGTTCCTCGGGCTCTTCCCAGTAACTCGCCTTTTCGGGTTCCCATTGCCGCTGCAGCGGGTCGTCGCCCGCGAGCTTCAATACCAGCCGCGCGGGCGTGACCATGCCGTAAAAGACCAGGCCCAGCAACACGCGGGTCACCACCCAGTTGATCGCCAGGACCGTCTTTATCCACGCGGCCAACAGCGGCCGCAACGCCCACGGAAGGAATGCGCTGACAACAAAAAACGTCGCCGCGAGCATCAGAAACATTACGGGACGCGTCTCGGCCGTCCACCAGCGAATGCCGCCAAGGATAAGCAACGCCGCGCACAAGCCAAAGCCGAACTTGCGCTGTTCCGTGCGATTTCGGGGGTCTATGGTATCGAGCGGCATGTATTCAGGCTTTCGTCATTAGTCCATCATTAGTCCAAGGGATAATCCTCGCGCCATGCGTCGTCCGGCGGCCATTCCTTTTGCAGCGCCTTGTCGAGAATGAACGGCCCCATGGCCAGGTAATCCATCTTCGTGCGCATGAAACAGGCATACGCGTCTCTTGGCGCGCACACGATGGGTTCCCCGCGCACATTGAACGAAGTATTGATGATGACCGGGCACCCCGTCAGCTCGTGGAATCGCGAGATCATCCGGTGATAGAGGGGATTGTCCCGTTTGTTTACCGTCTGGATGCGCGCTGAGTTGTCGACATGGGTCACCGCGGGAATCTCGGACCGCGCGACCCGGAGCCTGTCGAAACCCCGGGCGCTGGCTTCGTCTTCGGTGAGTTCGGCCAGCCTGCCGTTGCGCACTTGGGCAACCAGCAACATGTACGGACTTTCGCGGTCGAGATCGAAATACTGGTCCACATACTCTGCCAGCACCGACGGCGCGAATGGCCGGAAAGACTCCCGGTACTTTATCTTGCGGTTGAGCAGCGACTGCATGGCCGGCGAGCGGGCATCGCCCAGAATGCTGCGCGCGCCGAGCGCGCGAGGCCCGAACTCCATGCGTCCCTGAAACCAGCCCACGACCTTGCCGCGTTCCAGGAGTTGCGCCACGGTATCGCACATCGTCTCGTCGTCGAGACGTTCGTAGTGAATGCGCTCTTCCTGCAGGTAGGTCTCGATGGCCTCTTCGCTGAACCCGGGCCCGAGATAACTCGCCTTCTGGCGGCGGCTGTCGGCGTGCCGCTCGTTTCCGAGCAGTTGGTGCCACGCAAACAGGGCCGCGCCCAACGCCCCGCCCGCATCGCCCGCCGAAGGTTGGATCCAGATGTCTTCGAACGGGCTTTCCCGCAGCAAACGGCCGTTGGCCACGCAGTTCAGGCCCACGCCGCCGGCGATGGCGAGATGCCGCATGCCCGTTTCCCGGTGGATGGCCTTCGCCATCCGGAGCATGACTTCCTCGGTCACGATCTGCACCGACCGCGCCAGGTCCATCTCACGCTGCGTAATCTCGGTTTCGGGGCGTCGCGGAGGCCCGCCAAACAGTTCCGCGAACCGGTCGTTCGTCATGCGCAATCCGCCGCAGTAATCGAAGTAGTCCATATTTAAGCGAAACGACCCGTCTTCTTTCACATCCATGAGATGCTCGAGGATCGCCGCCGCGTACTTCGGCTCGCCGTACGGCGCCAGCCCCATGAGTTTGTACTCGCCGCTGTTGACCTTGAACCCCGTGAAATACGTGAACGCCGAATACAGAAGCCCCAGCGAATGCGGAAAGTTGATCTGCTTGAGGATTTGAACCCTGTTCCCCTCCCCGATCCCGTAGGTCGACGTGGCCCACTCGCCCACGCCGTCCAGGGTCAGGAACGCCGCTTTCTCGAAGGGTGACGGGAAAAACGCCGACGCCGCGTGGGCCTGATGGTGCATCGTATAGAGAACCGGCCCATCGTATTCCAACTGTTTGCGAATGATGTTGTGGACAAACAGTTTCTCTTTCAGCCAGGACGGCATCTGGGCGAAAAAGGAGCGAATCCCTTTGGGCGCCACGGAAAGGCAGGTCAGCAGTAGCCGCTCGAATTTCACGAAAGGCTTGTCGTAGAAGACCACGTAGTCCAGGCCGCCGGCATCGATGCCCGCTTCGTGAAGGCAATACTCGGCCGCGCCCGAGGGGAAACCCGGGTCATGCTTCTTGCGCGTGAACCGTTCCTCCTGTGCCGCCGCGACAATTTCGCCGTCCCGCACGATTGCCGCAGCACTGTCGTGGTAGAATCCCGAAAGGCCGAGTATATGCATAAAGGCCAAACCTCGCGACAAAGACCGGAGCCGCCAAGGTTGAATCTATCCCATTGAGACAAATAGTATCAACTCGCTCCGCGATTTCCCGCGCTGCGCGTGAAAAGGAAGAAGCCCTTGCGCGAAGACCGCCCGCGTGTTTTTTCGGCGAAGCGCGCCTGCGAAGCCCGAACGACACGCCCGTAAACGGAGGAGTGTTCCGATGCAAAGAACGACGATTGCAGCCTTGGCGCTGCTGACGCTGGCCGCGGCCGGATGCCAGACCACCGGCGGAGATATCCTGAGTGTTCCAACCGCCCGCGAATATGCCGAGCTGGAACGGGTCGACATCGACACGGCCAGGGTCAAAATCGAGGAGGCGCGCAGCCTGGGCGCCGCCGCCTATGCGCCCTACGAATTCTTCTCCGCCCAGTACTATCTCGATATCGCCCGCCAGCAGAGGCGCGCCCACAACCGCCGTGGCGCGTGGGATTACGCCGATCTCGCCCTGAACATGGCCGAGGCGTCCATCCGGGCCATCCCCGAGAACCAGCGCGTTCCCGTCACCGCCGAACCCGCTCGAGACCCGGCAACATGTCAGGCGGAATTCGGGCGGATAAAGACGCGCTACCTCGAAATCGACCAGGACAAGGCCAAGACGACCGCGCCCCTCTTGTACGCCCAGGCAACGGCCCGTCTCAGCGTCGCCGAACACAACCTCGTGCGAGGCAAGGACTGGCGCGAAGCCGCCAAGGCCCTCGTGGATACCGAAGCCCTCATCGATACCATGTGGCGCCGCGACACCGACGGCGACGGCATTGTCGACCTCAAAGACGCCGAGCCCCTGTTGCCGGAAGACCTGGATGGATTCGAAGACGAGGATGGCGCGCCCGACCCGGACAACGACCAGGACGGCATTCCCGACAGCGTCGATCTCGCTCCCCTCGAACCCGAAACGCGCAACCGCTGGCGCGATTTCGACGGCGCACCGGACGAATATCCCAGGTTCGAAGCGATCCCGTTCGCCCGCGGCAGCACGACTCTTGACGCCACCGCAAAAGGATACCTGCGCGGTATCGCCCAGTTGTTGACCGAGTGGCCGGAGATCATGGTCCACGTAAAAGGCTACACGGATAACAGCCACTCGCCCAAGTACAACATGGACTTGTCCCGGCGGCGCGCACAAAAGGTGCAGCAATATTTCATGGAGCAGGGCATTCCCCCCGAGCGGCTGATCGTGTCCTTCCACGGCGAGGCGCAGCCGGTCAGCGCGAACGATACGGCGGCGGGCGCCGCGCTCAACCGCCGCGTGGAAATCGTGTTGGAATAGCCGGGACACACAGAACGGAGCATGGGCTGGAGGCATCAGCCGGCGCCATGACCGCCGGGTTCTTCATTGCAGCGTTACGGGACCCAGATCCGTTTTACCCCCGGGAGACAGACGCACGCTCCCCAGCTCGAGCTGTCCGCTCGTGACGGCCTTGACCTTCACCGTGTATTCGCCTGGAGGCACGAGCGCGAATTGCACCCGGCCGTTCTCATCGGTATTGCCTTCGGCCGGCCACCACGCGCCGTGCACCCCGTGAAACATCATGAGCCCCACGTTCTCGTTCGCCGCGGGATTCTGGTTGGCGTCAAGCAGCGTCATGGCAAGCGTAGCGCCTTCCACCATCGTGATGGTCATGGTCTCGGTCGTATCCCCCGTGGCAGGCAGCACTTCGTAGAAATTGTTGGGGAACATGCGCAACGCCGGGTCCCACGCGCGCACATAGAGGTGCCTATCGCGCGGCAACGACAGCTCGCTCGTCCCGCCGGACCCCGTAAGTTCCCCTTGCACCACCGGCTTCTGAAATGCGTTTGGGCTGTCCGTAGCGAGCGGAAGCATATTGGCGAGGGGACGGCCCTCCAGATCCACCACCATGACGGGCGCCCGGGTAAACCGCTGCATCTCCCCGGAAACCGGCCCGCCCGCGCCGGTTTGAGCCATTTCCGAAGGCTCTGCACGCTGTGGCGCCGTTTCCTCTTCTCCGCAGCTGCCGAGCACGAGAAGAAGCGCGACGGCGGCTGGGAGCGCCCTCTTCATGCGGTGTCCTCGCCGCCCGACAACAACTGCTGCTCGTACAAGCGGCGGTATATGCCGCCATTCGCGAGAAGTTCCTGATGCGTGCCGAGTTCCGCGATACGGCCCTCATCCATCACGACAATCCGGTGGGCGCGCTGCACGGTCGCCAGCCGGTGGGCGATCACGATGGTCGTGCGGCCCTCCACGAACGCCGCCAACGCCTTCTGTATGGCACGTTCGCTCTCGGAATCCAGGTTCGAGGTCGCTTCGTCCAAGATGAGTATCGCAGGGTCCTTGATGATGGCCCGGGCAATGGCCAGCCGCTGGCGTTGGCCGCCGGACAAGGTCGCGCCACTTTCCCCAATAACCGTGTCGTACCCCTCGGGCAGCGCATCGATGAACCCGTCGGCATAGGCGGCCCGTGCGGCTGCGAGCACTTGCCCGGCGGTATAGTCTTTGCGTCCGAACGCGATATTGTCGCGCACGGATTCGTTGAACAGGATCGTCTCCTGGGTAACGATGCTGATCTGATCGCGCAGGCTCGTGAACGATACGTCCCGGATGTCGACGCCGTCGATCTTCACGGCCCCCTCCGTTACGTCGTAGAAACGGGGCAAGAGTTTCACCAGCGTGCTTTTTCCCGCGCCGCTGAACCCCACCAATGCCACCATCTCGCCCCTTTTCACCTCGAGATCGATGCCCCGCAACACTTCGGTCCCCCGCTTATAGGCGAAGTGAATATTCTCAAAACGGATGGAATTGGACAGCCTCGGCAGGGCGCGCGCCCCGGCCTTTTCGACGATTTCCGGTTGCATGTCGATGAACTCGAACACGCGTTCCGCGCTCGCCACGCTGGTCTGGATCTGATTGTTCACCGTCGAAAGCTTGCGCAGCGGGTCCAGCATGAGGGCGAACGCGAAGATCAGGCCTGCAACGTCGCCCTGGCTCATCTCCTGGCTCATCACGCGCGCTCCCGCAAACAGAACCAGCGCGGCCACGCCAAGTATCAACACGAATTCGACCACCGGGCCGACCGCTGCATCTACCTTCACCATCTTCACGAGATACCGCCGCAGTTTGGCGAATTCGGCGTTCGTGCGTGCGATCTCGTAAGCTTCCATGCAGAAACCCTTGACTATCGCAATCCCGTTGAACGTCTCCGACGCAACCATCGCCATTGAGGCCACCTTCTCCAGGGACCGCCGCACGCTCTTCTTGAACTTCCGGCCGAGTTGATAGATCGCGGCGGCAACGGGCGGCAGCACGCACAATCCGATCAGGGTCATCAGCGGATCGATTGTGAACGCCGTAATCATAAAGAAGACCGCCTTGAACGGCTCGCGCATGAGTTTCACGAATACGCCCGACAGACCGCGGTTCACCTGAAATATGTCGTTCGCGAATCGGGCGATCAGTTCCCCGGTAGGGTGTTTCTCAAAGAACCCGAGCGACAGGCGCATGATGTTCGCGTACATTTCCTGCCCCAGTTCGACCGAAATGTTCGCTCCTATCGTCCCCGCAAGATACTCCTGGAGAAAACGCGCAATACCGGCTACCAGCGACAAGCCCACGAGCAAGAAGCACGCCACTTCAATGGCATACATCGGCCGGGCCCGCATGCCCGCAATAACATCATGGACGCCCTGGCGGAGGGCGATCTCATCCATCCCGTGCGCGAACTCGAGCGGTTTCAACGCCGAAACCACCCGGGGCGCATATTTCTCAGTTAATTGGTCTGTTGCCCGCGCCTCAGCCTGCTCGATCGTCTCCTTGGCGGCTCCGGTGTTCCCGAGCGGCTCGGGCGGGCTCAGCGACACATCAACCACCGCCGCTACGCCCACAATCATCGAAGTGAACGACCCCGCAACGAGCAGGGCGAACAGAATCGACACCGCAAGGCGTCCCTTGTAGCGCAGTGCATAGCCCAGCAACCGCCTATAGACGGACCACACGCTTGTCCTGGGCGGAGTCAGGTTGCGCGGGTTGTAATTGGGGTCTTCGCTGATCTCGATCATGAGCACATCCGTGGTAGCCGAAACACATCAAGCCAACGGATGCTAACATAGCACTTTAGGCCAATCAAAACCCCGCACCCGTTCCCCCGGCGATAAGCCCGGGCAGGCCACGCCAGCACTGAGCGCCGCTCGGAGCTGAACCGGCGCACAAAACCTCCGGCGCCCGGCGCCTGTCCCGGGCGCCGGAGGACGTGCATTACTTCGAGTAGGCCTTGATGACTTTCACGAGCGCATGGGCGATCTGGCGCATGTCATCCTCGGTATAGGTGGGGAAGGCAAAACAGGTAAACGTGTGGCTCTGATGCCAGACGGCGTTCGGCACCTCGACCTTGGCGTAGTCGACGCTTTCGGGCTCGGCGTATTCCTTCGAGGTGAACGGGAAACCCGAATCTCCGAAGCCCCGCTTCTTCGTGAACGCCTTTTCCGTGTGGCATTGCGGCCAGAACACCTTCCAGCATGGAGCGCCCTCGGCGCCGGCCGCTTCGACGAACTTGTTGATGTCGCACGCCATGTTCTCGATGTCGAGCGAGAACGCCATCACGAACCAGCCGTTCTGGCGTTCGGCCGTGTCGATCGGCCCATACAGAACCTGCGGCAGCCCCTCGAGCGCGTCCATTACAATATGGGCGTTGCGGCGCCGGGCCGGCATGTTCCACGAGTCGATCCGGTCCAATTCGGCCAGACCGATCACCGACTGCATTTCCGTCATGCGGTAGTTCCAGCCGACGCGGTTGTGGATGTACGGCAGCTTCTGTTCGAGTTCGAGCAGGCTCAGGCGCGCTTTCACATCGTAACCGTGGTCGCGGAAACTCCGCGCCTCCCAAGCCAAATCCTCATTGTCCGTAGTGACCATACCGCCTTCGCCGCCCGTCGTGAAGGTCTTGTTCTGGCAGAAGCTGCACGCCGCGATGTCTCCCAGGGCGCCGGTCTTCCTGCCTTTGTATACGCCGCCGAACGCCTCGGCATTGTCTTCGATCACGAACAGATTGTGCTTCTTCGCAAAGGCGTTGATCTCGTCCATATCCGCGACATTGCCGTACAAGTGCACCGGCATGATGGCCTTGGTGCGCTTGTTCACGAGCTTCTCGGCGGACTCCACGCTGATGCAGTGGTCCTCCAGGTTGACGTCGGCAAACCGCGGAATGGCGCCCGCCTGACAAATCGAAAAACTCGACGCGATGAACGAGTAGCTCGGGACGATGACCTCGTCGCCAGGCCCGACGCCCAGCGCCGCCAATCCCACGTGCAGGGCGGATGTGCCCGAGTTCACGCTGATCGCGTATTTGCTGCCTTGCCACTTCGCAAACCGCTCCTCGAACTCGCGGCCCTTCTTGCCGGTCCAGTAATTGACTTTCCCCGAACGCAACACTTCCTCCACCGCTTTGATTGCCGCTTCGTTGAACTGCGGCCAGGGGGCCAGTTTGTTGGTAACCGCCTTTTGCCCTCCGTCAATGGCCAATTTCTCGCTCATGATCGCCTATCCTTTTCCTTGTTTCAGTTTCCCCGCTTGAGCATGGAAACACCCCAACCGGGACCGAACGAACCCTATGCCCCCGATTCTGCATCAGAACGCGTGCGAACCGCAAACCCGAGAGTTTGAAATCCCGGGATTCAGAACGAATACCGGGCTGTGGCGTACACGTTGGTGTTGTCTTCAAACTGCCCAAAGAAGGTGGCCCGATTTTCGCCGAAGAACACGTTGCCCCCACACTCGACCGTCCAGTGGTCGTTCACCTTGTAACTCACCAGGGGCCGCAGGTACGTATCCACATCGCTGGGGCTGAAGAACGCGAACAGCGAGAGCGTCAAGTCCTGTCGCATCAGTAGTTTCGTCAGCCGCACCGTGAACAGGTGGCGGTCCTGGTCTCGCGCATCCATGATGAACGGCACGAGCGAATTGCGGTAACTGCTGTAGTCCATCATGTGCTCGAGATAGTACTGTACGCCGCCCGTGAATTCCTTGGCCAATTCGCGCTCGTAGCCCAGCAGGAGCCGGAACTCGCTGTTGTTGACGAATGGGTTGCCGCCGCCGCGGTCCTGGCGCGAGTCGTAATACGCCATCTCCACGTTCCCAATGCCCTTGAAAATGTTCCCGCGCAAACTCGCCCCGTATACGCTCAGTTTCGGGAAACTGGCCTGCATCGGGGGAAAACGCTGGCCGCCCGGACTCTTCCAGTACCCCGAATACGCATAGAACGCCAGCTCCGCTGAGCCCACCATGCGATACAGACGCAGCGCAAACTCGTCATCCTCGAACCACGTGCTGGGTGCGTTGTAATCCGCTTGGTGGTCCGAACCCACCGTGCGCCCGAACAGCCCGTTGTAGAAACTCAGGCGTTCGCCGGTGATAAACCGGTCGGGATCAAACTGAGGGGTATAAACGAAATCGATATTGATCCAGTCGGTGAACCACGTCGTGCGGATAGCGTCCGACGGCGCCTTGAGATACTCGACGTCGCGCCCGCTCAAGAACGCTTGCCAATCCTTCGGGAACAGGTCGTTGAGGAACAACAAATCGCCCGTGCCCCAGGTCAGCACCTGGCGGCCCAGGCGCACGTCAAGGAAACTCGCGGGCGACAGCGTGAGGGACAACTCGCGCAAATCGTAATCGCCCTGTTCGAGTACCGCGTCGCCAATAAAATCGCCCCGGTACTTCAACACGACATTGTTCCATGCCTTATCGGCCTCGAGTTGAAGCCGAAGTTCGCCCAGCGTGGCGTCTTTGGACTGCGCCGGGTCGTTCTGCGTGCGGACGCCCCCGCGCACGTCCCAGAACCCGTGCAACCAGTTGGGCCGCAGCTTCTTGGGCCGCTCCTGTTCACCGGCAGCGGCCTGTTCGCCGGAGACCGTTTTCCCGAGGCCCTCCGGCAACTGAGGTCCCTCTGCCTCTGCATCGGGCGCTGCGGGAGCCGCCGGTCTGCTGTCCAGACCCTCGGGCAACGCGGGCCCGGCAGGTTCGTCGGTGCCGAGCCCTTCCGGCAGCGCGGGCCCCTGGGCGTCTGCCTTGTCTTGGGCCTGTGCTGGCTCATTAAGACCTTCCGGCAGCGCGGGCGCCTCATCCCCCGCCGATGCTGCCCACGCGAAAAGAACGACAGCGAACGCCGCGCTCGAGACAACAAGAAACCGTCGTGATGGCCTATTGACAATTGTCATGATTGCATACCCGTATTCAGTGCGCCTCTTTATCCTGAAAGAAGACCGGCACTAGAGTACCCGGAAACCGCGGCGAATCCAAGAGACGAACGGGCGCAGGAGCCATCAAGGCAGGCATCGAGCCCGCGGGCCGTTGTGTTTTGGAGACCTTCGGTCGTGAGAGTGGCGCGGTCGGGAAACCGCGCCACAGCGGGGGTTTGCGCCCTTGTTCGCCCAATTGACTGCGTCTGCGGGGTTTATTACACTCTGTGGGGTGGGGAGGCCGTGTTGCGGAAGGCCAGCCTGCATCGGGAACTTTGCAGTTCGTGAAACCCCCATGGCGCTGAATGTGTCCTATGGTCATGATGGGGAATAGCGCGCCCCGGGTGTGGAATGAAACGTCTAGAGGGGAGTCTGATGAACAGCCTGCGTGTGATGTTCGCGGGGACGATCCTGTTGATTCTGGCGTCCGCTGGGACGGTCCGTGGCGACGAACGTCTGCATCTGGCCCAAGCAGAAGCGGCGGCATCTTCTCCGGAACCCGAGAGGACGCAGGAGGCACAACCCGGCCCCGAGGAAGCCGCGGAATCCGCCCCTCCGGAGGCCAGCGAGGCAAACCCCTACGTCGCGCCGCGCTTCGAGCAGAAGATAGACTTGGAAGCGATCGAACTCGAACCGTTTTATGAGAAGCTCGCTGCGAAGGCCGCCCGTGACGAAATGCCGTTGACGCTCGAGGAGTGCATCCGGCGCGCGCTCGAATCCAATCTGACAATTCAGATAGTATCTTTCAGTCCGTTGAAATCCGCGGCGGACATCATGGCGGCGCGCGGTGAATTTGATCCCATCGGGTCGGGAAGCCTTACCTACACGGAGGCCCAACAACAGGCGTCATCTCAAGTCTATGTGTTTGGCGGCATTTCGCAGATTGAAGACTACCTCACGAGCGGCAAGGCGGGAATCTCGGGAAAGCTTCAATGGGGCACGCAATATGACGTGTCGCTCATGGTCGAGACCGAGGAAAGCACCTTCAACTACTTCATCAAGGAGTGGAGCGGGGGATTGACCCTCTCCCTTACCCAGCCGTTGCTGCGCGGGCGCGGCAAGGCCGTGAACCTGGCGCGCGTGCGTATTGCCCAGAATGCCGAGGAGTCGGCCGAAAACCAGCTCAAACTGCAAACGATGAGTTCGGTTGCCGAAGTCGTTAAGGCCTATTGGGACCTTGTTGGCGCCATCGAGCAGTTGAAGGTGCGGCAGAGCAGCATGGCGAACGCCGAGCGGTTACTCACGCTGAACGAGAAGCGGCTCGAGATCGGGGTGGGCGCCGCCATCGACGTGGTCCAGGCCCGCGCGGGCCTGGCAGCGCGCCAAAGCGACGTGATTTCGGCCATGGGTACGGTCGGTGACGCGACAAACCGGCTTAGGAATCTGCTCAATGTGCAGCAGGGGGAACCGCTGCAGGAACGCCGGATCGTGCCCGTAGACCGGCCCCGCCCCGACGATTCCGAGGTGAATATCGACGAGAGCCTTGGGCGCGCGCTCGAGATGCGTCCCGAAGTGCGTTCCGCCGAGTTGGCCATCGAGAGCGCCCGGATCAACAAGACCGTGGCCAGGAATAGCCTGCTGCCCCAGCTGGACATCGGCGGCTCCGTGTCTCAGGGCGGCCGCGGCCCCGACAAGAACGACGTGTTCGACGGCATCAAGGACCGCACCGACAATTCTTACACCATCAATATTCAGGGCTCGGTACCCATTGGCAACCGCACGGCGCGAGGACAATACCAGCGCTCTCGCATTGAAGTGAGCGAGGCCGAACGGCAACTCGACAAGGCGCGTCAGGACATCATGCTCGCCGTTCGCACGGCATACATAACCATCGAGACAAACCGCACCCTCGTCGAAAGCAGCAAGCAGTCGCGCAAGCTGCAGGAAGTCAACGTGTCGGCTGAAGAGAAGCGCCTCGAACTCGGTCTCACCTCGAGTTACCAGGTGTTGGATATGCAGGACGACCTCACCGCGGCCCAGAGCCAGGAAGTGCAGGCCACCATTGCCCTCGAGAAGGCTTTCGTTGACCTTCGGCTTGCGGAGGGCTCACTGTTGAACATGCTGGGCATCGAGTTTGTCGCGCCGGAACCCGAGCCCACGATCGGGTTCGTTCGCAGCGTAGTTCCTTTCATCGACAAAGAATAGTCTCGGCTGGGCTCAGGCGTTCGGCGCGGCCCCGCCATTACCCCTTCCACGGGAAAAGGAAATCTCGAAAACCCCGGTTCAAATAGTCGTCTTCTTCATCGGAAGGATACGGAGGCCGGTCCTGTCTGGCGCCGGTTTCCGCGGCCCTGGCCGCGTACTTGCGCGCCAGCATCTCGTACGCACTGCCGGTCAAAGCGGCGAACCCGGGCCCGTACAGGAAGATGAATACCGGGAAGATTGCAAGACATACGGCCGTGAGCGTCAGCACCTGAAAAGCCAGGCCCAGCGAGAACAAGGGATTGCCGAGAACCAGGAGGGCTGTCAGCTTGAGGGTTTCGTAGATGCCTGCTTTCTTCTGCACCAGGGCCGGCAGAACGAGCAAGCCCATCAGCGCGGCAAACAAGAGGCACCAGAGTGCGAGGCCGCTGATGGCATAGCCAAGCCATGGCGCCGTGTCGCGAAGCTTGGCGGCGTAGAACCACGTGCTGGTGCCCAGGCTGGCGGCGGCAAATACGAAGAAGAGCCCGATTGCCACGGCGCGCACCGCGTACAGCTTGATGCCGCGAAAGAAGTCGCCGATGCTTCCGTCGCGTTCGTCGATCAGGACCTTGATGAAGTATGCCAGTCCCGCGCTGGGGACGGGGAGGATGATCCCGAACGCGGCCAGCGCCGCAGGTATGCCGATAATGGCGCGCACCCCGGGCTCGCCGCTGAAGAGGCCAACCAGGGCAATCCACCCCGGCACAAACAGCGCCACGGACCATAGAAGCCCAACGACGAGGAACTTTCCGAGGTGGTCGTAGGTGATCCAGAAGGCCATTTTCATCGCGCGTGCGAGCATGAAGCTATCCGGCCGGCCGGCACAAGAACGGCTGTTTCGATCAATAGAAAACGCGGACGCGGCTTTCCTTGCGCAATTCCTGAACCCACTTCTTGTAACGTTCCGCGGCGACTTGAGCGCGCAATTTGGGTTCGATGTCCTTGCGCACGTCTTCCAGCGTGGCCTGGCCCGCGTCTTGCCGTTCTTCGACTTTGAGGATGTGGAAGCCGCCGGGGCTTTCGAGGACTTCGCTGATGCCGCCCACAGGCAACGTGAACGCGGCTTCCTCGAGAACCTGCACCAAATCGCCCCGCACCACCCATCCGATGACGCCGCCCTGTTCCGCACTGGGCTCTTTAGAGTAAGCTTTCGCGACCGCGGCAAAATCCCCGCCCTGCTTCAGCTCGCTCAGAATCTCTTCCATCCGCGCTTTGACGGTGGCGCGCTCGTTCGCGTCGTTGGAAGCGGGCAGGTAGACCTGGCTGACGCGCACGCGTTCAGGCCGGGAGAATTCCTTTTCATGGTCCTCGAAATACTGGGCAACATCCGACTCCGACACCACGACTTCCTTTTCGAACTCGTTCTGCTTGCGCACCGCCATGGCCCGGGCAAGGGTCTGTTTGCGGATACGGACGCGCAGGTCGCCGAGCGTCTCGCCCGACGCCTCGAGTTCCTTGTTGAACTGCTCGGGCGAATCGTAGCGTTTCCTCATTTCCTGGAGCCGTTCGTCGACGCGTTCTTCGTCGAACTCGATACCGGTGCGCACGGCTTCCCGCAGGAGGATCTTGGTCTCGATGGCTTGGTCGAGCGCCTCGCGGATGAGTTTATCGGCGGCCCGACCAAAAGACGCCTGGTCCGCCGAGGACGCCTGGAGTTCAGCCAGACCGGGGGCAATCTCCATCATGACCTCGCTCAAAAGGATCGCCTCGGTATCCACCGTCGCCAGGATTTGGTCCACAATCTCCGCATGAAGAACCGGCACCGCCGCTACGAACATCACCACAAGCACTTGCAGGGTACGCACCTTCGGCTTCCTCTTCGTTTCGGTTCGGGGCATGGAACCTTCGGAAAGGCTTCCAGGGTTTACAGTTACCGCCCGGCTGCACGCCGTGCCCCAACAACCCTGCAGCATAGCACATGGTCTGGCCCTGTGCAACCGGCCCGGGCCGCATTGTCAAACCACATTAGAAATGTCCTCAGTCTTATCTCGTTAGAAATGTCCTCTT
>ENA-UPSM01003177-UPSM01003177.1-activated-sludge-metagenome-genome-assembly--contig:-NODE-3177-length-18826-cov-5.958340_pt1 | contig 18826 bp, 18 predicted proteins | sample MGYA00238181_ERZ773283 | MGnify/ENA primary metagenome ERZ773283 (study PRJEB29023, sample SAMN05720199) | activated sludge metagenome | isolation source: Anaerobic digester | place: Japan...
AATCCTCCTCCAGGATCTGGAACAACTTTTAAATTCTTTTATCCAAATGCAAATGTAACTTACACTATGACTTCTTATGGTAAGTATCAATTCAGATTTGTTGAAACATTTGATGATTTTTTTGATATTGCAGTAACAGCAACTAACAGTTGCGGTACATATTCTATTTATAGCGAAGAATATATTAGTAGTTGTACTGGAGGAGCTTTGAGCAGATTAAATGCTCCAACTAAAACAAAAAAATATAAAATTTATCCAAATCCAACAAGCGATATAATAAATATTTCGCTAGTAGATGAAGCACAAAAACCTGTTACAACCTCAAAAATTGTAGCTGAACTATATGATTTTACAGGACAACCAAAATACAAAGTAGAAGTTAAAAATAATATTGCTTCTATAAATTGTAATGGTCTTTCAAGCGGTATTTATATTTTAAAAATTATAATTGATGGGAACGTCGAAAGTCATCAAGTATTCGTTCAATAAGCAATACTGAATATATTTAAGAAACAGCGGTTTTAGCATTGGTCTGAAACCGCTGTTTTTATTTTCTGTTTTCCGCCAAATGATTTAATTATAATTACATTTACTCAATGATAAAGAAACTAATATTCATATCACTTTTATTCCTTTCTCAGTTTTCAAATGCACAGAAATATGTGGATTTATTCTCCATCAATTATGGAAAATCTGCGGTGACTAGCTATGAAAATGGCTCTCAATCAACAACAATTACAAACATAGATATTGATTTCACCTTGCCAATAAAGTTGGATGAAAAAAATGCGATTATTACCGGAATAGATTTTAGTAATAATATCTTGCAGTTATTTCCTGATGCAAGCTATAACAATCTATACTTAACGAGAATAAAGACAGGAATTAATATCATTCATTCTGAGCATTGGAGCGGAACTTATATTTTTCTTCCCAAAATATCTTCTGATTATATAAATGTTAGTATGGAAGATTTTTATATAGGAGGTTTGGTAGTTTTGAAATATAGAAAAAGGAATAATTTAAGTTATAAATTCGGACTTTATGCTGGTAATGAAGCTTTTGGATTGTTTATTTCGCCTGTAATCGGGCTGTATTATTTGAGCCCAAACTCTAGTTTTGAAATGAATTTGTATTTGCCAAGCAATGCCGATATAAATTATAGTTTAACTAATAAAACAAAAGCAGGAATTGATTTTGTTGCACGAGGAAAAAGTTACAAACTCACTACTGATGATGTTCGTTCAAGTTATGCTGAAAACAATTCTTTAGAATTTTCATCCTATTTACAAAATAATTCACTCAATAAAAACATGCTTATTCGCTTAAAATTGGGATTTTCGACCAATAGTTTTGAAGTTTATCCCATTGACCAAAAAATAACTTTTGCAACAACTCTATTAAAATTTGGAGATCACAGAACCCAATTAAACAGTACTTTATCAAGTAGTCCTTTCATCAAGATAGAGGCAATATATCGGTTTGATATTCCTACTAGTAAGGAAAAATAATTAAAAAAGTGTAGAGAGATTCAGTTTCTGAATTAAAATTGTTAACCCGATTCTTTATTTTTCCGTATTCCATCAAATGATTTACTATTTTTGTAAACAATAGAAATTGTAATTTAAAAATAAAATGAACAAAAATTATTACGCAATTATAATGGCTGGTGGAGTTGGATCTCGATTTTGGCCAGTAAGTACAGCAGAGTTTCCAAAACAATTTCACGATATGCTTGGGGCAGGGGAAACCTTAATCCAAAAGACCTTCAGTAGATTGTCGAAATTGATTCCAGTGGAAAATATATTGGTTTTAACCAATGAAAAATACAATGCTATTGTATTGGAGCAATTGCCATTGGTAAAACAAGAGCAAGTTTTGTTAGAACCAGCCATGCGAAATACAGCTCCTTGTATTTTATATGCTTCGCTAAAAATTCAAAAACAAAATCCAGATGCTGTTATGGTTGTTGCACCAAGCGATCACTGGATTGAAGACGAAAATGAATTTGCAGCCAATTTAAAGCAATGCTTTGATTTTTGCGCCAATGAAAATGCGTTGATGACACTTGGAATTCAACCCACATTCCCAAACACTGGTTTTGGATATATTGAATATGACAAAACCGATGCTAATCCAATCAAAAAAGTGTCGCAATTTCGTGAAAAACCAGATTATGAAACTGCAAAAACATTCTTGCAAAGCGGTAATTTCTTGTGGAATGGTGGTATTTTTATTTGGAGTGCAAAATCGATAACTGAAGCCTTCGAAAAATTTCAACCACAGATGAACGCCTTGTTTCTTAAAGGTTTAGAAAGTTATAATACTCCTGCCGAGAAAACTTTCATCGAAGAGAATTATGCTTTATCCGAAAATGTTTCTATTGATTATGCCGTGATGGAAAGTGCCAAAAATGTTTATGTTCTTCCAGCTACTTTTGATTGGAACGACTTGGGAACTTGGGGTCAGCTTCACGAAAAACTAGATAAAGATGAGAATAAAAATGGGGTTATTAATGCAAAAGTTGTCTTAGAAAATGCCTCAGGTAATATCATCAGGTCTGATGCCGATAAAATCATCGTTGTTGATGGTTTGCACGATTACATTATTGTGGACAAAGAGGGAGTTCTACTTATTTACCCTAAAAGTAAAGAGCAAGATATAAAACGAATAACAACTTTGGCAAATAAACTTTAATTTAGTTATTCATTTATAGGTGTATTCAGTTCGTATAAAAGACTATGCAAATTTAAAAACGGGTTCTATCTAAAAAAAATATTTAGATAGAACTTTTTTTATTCCTTCAAATAAGCTTCTCTTACCTTTTTGAACAAATTTGAGGAATAAACGAAGTCAACAACAGCTTCGTTGTCTGTTCTGAAAATTTCTTCTTTTGTGCCTTCCCATTCTTTTAAACCATTTTTAAGAAAGACAATTTTTTTGCCAATTTCCATCACAGAATTCATATCGTGGGTGTTGATTACTGTCGTGATGTTATACTCTTCGGTAATTTCTCGGATAAGATTATCAATTAGAGTTGCCGTGTTTGGGTCTAAACCTGAGTTGGGTTCGTCACAAAAAAGATATTTTGGATTGTTCACAATGGCTCTAGCGATGGCAACCCGCTTTTGCATTCCTCCCGATATTTCGGAGGGTAATTTATTATGAGCGCCAACTAAAGCGACTCTTTCTAAAACAAAATCAACACGCTCTTTTATCTTTTTTTTGTTGTCGTTTGTGAACATTTTTAATGGAAATCCAACATTTTCAGATACGGTCATCGAGTCAAAAAGGGCGCTTCCTTGAAAAAGCATTCCTATTTCGGTTCGCAATTCGCGTTTTTCATCCGAGTTGAGGTCGGAATATATTCTGCCATCAAAAGAAATTGTTCCTACTTCAGGAGTGTGAATTCCGAGTAGTGATTTCAATAAAACGGTTTTCCCTGAACCACTTTGCCCAATAATTAAATTCGTTTTTCCAGCTTCAAAAATTGTAGAAACGCCTTTAAGAATTTTGGTTTCACCAAATGATTTTTCTATGTTTTTAATTTCTATCATTAGGTTAAAAGTAATTGTGTTAGTATATAATTCACTAAAATAATTAAAACCGATGTCCAAACAAAGGCAACGGTACTTGCTTTCCCTACTTCAAGTGCGCCACCTTTCATATAATAGCCGTGAAAAGCAGGAATAGACGCTAGTAATATTCCAAAAATGAAAGTTTTAATAAAGGCATAGGTAACGTGAAAAGGTTCGAAATTAATTTGTAAACCATCGATAAAATCTGAACTAGCACCAAACCCACCGTAAACTGCTGCAATATACCCACCAAAAACGCCCAGAAACATACTAATTCCAATTACGAATGGATACAAAAGAACAGCAATTAGTTTGGGGAAAACCAAATAATTTAAGGAGTTTACTCCCATAACTTCTAAGGCATCTATTTGTTCGGTTACTCGCATAGACCCAATACTTGATGTAATAAAGGAACCCATTTTTCCAGCCATAATTACCGAAATAAAAGTTGGTGCAAACTCTAGAATTACCGATTCTCGTGTGGCATAACCAATAAGAGTTTTGGGAATCAAAGGGTTATTTAAATTTAATGCGGTTTGAATAGAAACAACACCGCCTACAAAGAAGGAAATGAAAGCCACTATTCCTAAGGAGTCAATAATTAAATCATCAATTTCCTTGAAGATGAGCCCTCTCATTACAGACCATTTGGTTTGTTTGCTGAAAATTTCTTTCCACATCAAGAAGTATTTTCCGATTTGGGATAAATAGCGAAGAAGCATCATAATTTTTAAATATTGTCAAAAATACTAAGAAGTTGTGAGTTATAAGTTATGAGTTATGAGTTTTAACTTAAAACAATTTCTCCTTCATTTTCTGCAAACGATAGTTTCTTATGAATTTGGCTTGTTCGGGATTAACTAACATTGGTTTTTTGGCTGATTTGGCTTTCCAAAAACCTTGAATGTAATCAAAAAAAAGTAAAGGTTTTTTCTTCATCATTGCCAATTTAGCCGATGCAATGGAGGTTATCCAAAAGCCGTAACCAAGAGTGTAAAAAGCTTCACCTTGTTTGTATCGGGCTGTTTTGTTATAATTGGCTCCCGTTGGTTTAAGGTGTTTTACGTGTAAACTTTCGTCTGTAACTACTTTCCAATTGTAATATTTACAAAGTAGTTCATCTACAGTGTCCCAACCCATTGCGGGTTTTAGTCCGCCAATTTGTTTGAAAGTTGCTGTACGATAAGCTTTCAATGCGCCTCTAATGTGATCTTTGTCGGTCAGGTTTTCCAGAATCCAATTGCCATTTTTTTCGATATAACAAAATCCGCCAACCATTCCAATTCGTTCATCTGATTGAAAATGTTTAATTATTGTTTCAAAATAATTGGTTGGAAAAATTAAATCGGCATCTATTTTTACAATTAAATCATAGTTTTCGTCTAATGTTTCGAATCCTTTCTGGAAAGCTTGAATGACTTTACTTCCAGGTAAATGGATGTTTTCGGAAGTTTTGTTTACCAATTGAATCCAAGGATGTTTTTGAGAATAAGAACTAACTATTTCGGCAGTTTTATCTGTGGAATTGTCATTGACGATGATTAATTTGCTAGGCAAAACCGTTTGATTGACTAGACTGTCTAATGTTAGCTGTATAAATGCTTCTTCGTTGTAGGCAGGTGCAATGATGTAATAACGCATAAGTGTATTCTTTTTTCTTTGCTCTATTCTCTTTTTTCTTTAACTGCATAAACGATATAATATCTCGGCGTAAAAAATCGCAACAAGGGACGAAAACCAATTTTCTTTACAGGATGTGTAAATTTTTCTCTGTCGATGATTTTCCAGCCTGTTTTTTCCAACAACCAGTCTAATTGCCAATCTTCAAATTCGTGGTAATGTCTGTCCCACATATCGGTTTTACTGCGATAAGCTGATGAAAACCACAAACGCAATGGAATTGAAATTAATAATTTATCACATTTTACATTTTCCAATACTGTGTAAGGATTCAATAAATGTTCAAAGATTTCGAAAGCTGTAAAAACAGTGTAGCTTTCGTTTTGCAATGCCGTTTGATTGTTGTCAATATCTTCGCCAGTAGTGTTTTTTACAGTATATCCGTTTTCGATCATTATTTTCGAAAAAGGATTAGGAACACCTAAATCGAAAATAATTTCGGAAGTCGAAATGTGTTTTTGTAAAAATTCTAAAGTGTGTTTGAATCTTTTATTGGGAAATGTTTTTTCGTACATAAAGTGATGTTTGTAGTTTATAGTTTATGGTTTATAGTTGTGTTAAAACCACGAACAATAAGCCATAAACCACAAACTTTTTAATATCTATAAACAAAAGCATTGATATTCATCCCAGCACCAACCGATGCAAAAATTAAAATATCTCCTTTATTGATTTCGTGATTTTCTAATTTTCCTTGCAAAATAAGGTCGTAAAGTGTTGGTACGGTTGCCACACTACTATTTCCTAAATCGTGAATGCTCATTGGCATAATGTTTTCAGGAGGGGTTTTGCCGTATAATTTGTAAAAACGGTGAATGATGGCTTCGTCCATTTTTTCGTTGGCTTGGTGAATTAGGATTTTCTTTACATCGTCTATGTCTAATCCGCTTTTGTCGAGGCAACTTTTCATTGCTGCGGGTACATTGCTTAAGGCAAATTCGTAAATTTTTCGACCAAACATTTTTATGTATTTTGTGTCTGAGGCTAAATCTGGATTGTATGATTTTCCAAAAAATAAATAGCCTGCTTCATCATTGGCGAAAGTGGCACTTTCGTAAGACAACATTCCTGTTTCGTCATCTGATGCTTCAATTATTGTGGCTCCAGCACCATCAGAATAAATCATAGAATCTCTATCGTGATCATCAACAACTCTGGAAAGTGTTTCGGCTCCAATAACCAAGCAACGTTTTGCCATACCCGAAAGGATAAAAGCATTGGCTTGCATCACGCCTTCAACCCAGCCAGGACAGCCAAAAAGGATGTCATAGGCAACACATTTTGGATTTTTTATTTGTAATTTATGTTTGACGCGTGTGGCCAAACTTGGAATTATATCCGATTGAGTGGTTCCTGATTTTACATCACCAAAATTGTGAGCAAAAATAATATAATCTATAGTTTCGGGATCAATACCTGCATTTTCAATCGCTTTTTGTGAAGCTAAAAAAGCCAAATCAGAGGAACATTGGTCTGGTGCAGCATATCTTCGTTGGTCTATTCCCGTTATGCTTTTAAATTTTTTGATTACAATTTCATTTGGATATCCAAATGAACTACCATCTTCATTCAAAAACACATGTTTGTCAAAATCAGAATTGGCAACTTGAATTTCGGGAATGTAACTCCCTACACCTGTTATTTTAATTTTCATTGTAAATAAATAAATAATATCATGCTAAATTATAGATAATAATTGAGATTTTCAGATAAAATATACTATGCGTGCATATAATTATTGAAAAGTGTGTATTTTAGCAAATTTCTGATGATATGTTGCTAAAAACAACAAAACGCTACATTTTTATTTTCATCACTGTTGCAATCGAAAGGGCTCTTGTTTTCATATTTTCGGCAATTTGACCTGCAAAATTTTTGTCAATTGTGGTGTTGAAATAATGGAGCCAAATAGCAAAATGTTCTTCAGAAAGTTTTGATTGTTGATTTAAATCCAAATGAATTTGCATCACATTTTTTTGGTAACTACCCCTGTCAAAAAGGATTTGTTCCCAAAAATCGACTAAGTCTAATAAATGAGGTTCTAAATCTATTTTTGCTATTTGGGTAAATATAAAACTGATTTTACTATCGCCAAGTAATTTTTTGTAGAATTCGCTCATTAATAAATGCAAATCCTCGCGTGTTTGAATGTCTGTCATAGTTTTTTAAATAAAAATGTCTCGATTTCTCGAGACATTTCAGTTGTATTTTAATTTTCTACGTAAGCCTCAATCGGCGCGCAACTACAAACCAAGTTTCTGTCTCCATAAGCGTCATCGGCTCTACGAACGGTTGGCCAGAATTTGTTTTCTGCAATATAATCTAATGGGAAAGCGGCTTGTTCTCTGGTGTATGGAAAGTTCCAAACATCAGCTGTAAGCATTGCTAAAGTATGCGGAGCGTTTTTCAAAACATTGTTTTTGTTTTCTAATGTTGAAGCTTCAATTTCTTCTCTGATAGAAATCATTGCATCACAAAAACGGTCTAATTCTTCTAGATTTTCGCTTTCAGTTGGTTCAATCATCAAGGTTCCAGCAACTGGGAAAGATACCGTTGGTGCGTGGAAACCATAATCCATCAAACGTTTAGCAATATCAGTTACTTCGATACCTTTTTGTTTGAAAGGGCGACATTCTAAGATCATTTCGTGAGCTGCACGACCCATTTCTCCAGAATATAGAGTGTCGTAATGTCCGTTTAATTTTTCTTTAATATAATTGGCATTCAAAATGGCGTGTTCAGTAGAGCTTTTTAAACCTTCGGCACCCAACATCGAAATATAACCGTAAGAAATTAAGCAAACCAAAGCCGAACCCCAAGGAGCAGCAGAAATAGCAGAAATAGCATTTTCGCCACCAGTTGAAACTACTGGATTTGTTGGTAAAAACGGAACTAAATGTTTAGCTACACAGATTGGTCCAACACCTGGTCCACCACCACCGTGAGGAATGGCGAATGTTTTATGTAAATTCAAGTGGCAAACGTCAGCTCCAATGGTTGCTGGATTTGTTAATCCAACTTGTGCATTCATATTGGCTCCGTCCATATAGACTTGACCACCGTTTTCGTGAATAATTTTTGTAATTTCTTGGATAGCACTTTCAAAAACACCGTGAGTCGAAGGATAAGTAACCATTAAACACGACAAATCGTCTTTGTGTTCGATAGCTTTTTGACGTAAATCTTCCACGTCGATATTTCCGTTTTCTAGTGTTTTAGTTACAATTATTTTCATTCCTGCCATTGCTGCCGAAGCAGGATTGGTTCCGTGTGCTGATGAAGGAATAAGAGCAACATTTCTATGATGGTCACCACGAGATTGATGATATGCACGAATTACCATCAATCCTGCATATTCTCCTTGTGCTCCAGAATTGGGTTGCAAAGTAGTTCCTGCAAAACCAGTAATTACGTTTAATTGTTGTTCGAGTTTTGACAACATTTCTTGATACCCTTGCACTTGATCTAATGGAGCAAAAGGGTGAATGTTGTTCCAATTGGCATTGCTTAATGGCAACATTTCGGCTGCAGCATTCAATTTCATGGTACAAGAACCTAACGAAATCATCGAGTGATTTAGGGATAAATCTTTGCGTTCTAGTTTTTTGATATAACGCATCAAATCGGTTTCGGAATGGTGTTTGTTGAAAATATCATATTCCAAAAATGTAGAAGTTCTTTCTAAATTAGCAGGAAAATGATTGGTTTCTGTTAAAGTTTCTATTGCTGTTGCCTGAGTATTATTTGCAGAAGCGAAAACAGAAATAATTTTATTCAAATCGGGAATACTTGTAGTTTCGTTCAAAGAAATGGAAACTGTATTTTCGTCAATATAGTAGAAATTAATTTCGTTTTGTTCTGCTATTGTTTTTACTTTTTTGGCATCGGCTTTTACAACAATGGTGTCAAAGAAAGCGGAGTTGGTTTGCTCGAAACCTAATTTTCCTAATTCGTTTGACAAAGTTGCAGCCAATGAATGGATTTTATTGGCAATATATCTCAAGCCTTTTGGTCCGTGATACACTACATACATTCCAGCCATTACGGCTAATAAAACTTGGGCTGTACAGATATTTGAAGTTGCTTTTTCTCGTTTTATGTGTTGTTCACGTGTTCCTAAAGCCATTCGAAGCGCACGATTTCCGTCGGTATCTATTGTTACGCCAATAATTCTTCCTGGCATACTTCTTTTGTATTCGTCTTTTGTGGCAAAATAAGCAGCATGTGGTCCGCCATAACCCAACGGAATTCCGAAACGTTGCGTGGTTCCTACTACAACAGCTGCTCCCATTTCTCCTGGAGGAGTTAGTTTTGCTAGACTTAAAATATCGGCAGCAACGGCTACTTTTATTTCGTTGTTTTTTGCATTGGCAATAAAATTAGTATAGTCGTGAACTTGTCCAAATTTGCCCGGATATTGAAGGATGGCTCCAAAAAACTCTGAAGAAAAATCAAAAGTTTCGTGGTTTCCAACAACCAATTCTATTCCGATTGGAGTTGAACGAGTTTCTAAAACCGATAAAGTTTGTGGTAAAATCTCTTCTGATACGAAGAATTTATTGATGTTATTTTTCTTTTGATCACGAGAACGAACGTCAAATAACAACGCCATAGCTTCGGCTGCAGCTGTTCCTTCGTCCAATAAAGAAGCGTTGGCAATTTCCATTCCTGTCAATTCAATAACCATCGTTTGGAAATTCAAAATAGCTTCTAATCGACCTTGTGCAATTTCGGCTTGATAGGGTGTGTAAGCGGTGTACCAACCCGGATTTTCAAAAATATTTCTCTGAATAACAGCAGGAACAATAGCCTGATTGTAGCCTAAACCAATATAGGATTGGAACATTTTATTTTTATTGCCCAATTGTTGAATATGATTGGAATACTCATATTCGGTCATTGCTGGATCTAAATTTAGGGGTTCTTTTAAACGAATATCATCTGGAAGTGTTTCATAAATGAGTTGTTCGATGGATTTTACTCCAATTGTTTTCAACATTTGTTGAATGTCATTTTCTCTTGGCCCAATATGTCTTAAAGCAAAAGCATCTGTTTTCATAGAAATAAAAAAAGGATTGTTTTTTAAAGGCGCAAATTTACGCAGAATATTCAAAAGAAAAGGACTTCAAGGATTTGATTTTTAGGAATCTTTCAACTAAAGTGGCTAGTTGTTAACAACGTTGTTTATTTTTGTGAGATGAAAGTTTTAAAAAGAGTTTTTGATTTTTATATTCAGAGTAGTATTCACGTTGCTTTGTCGGCTTATTCTTTGGTACAAATGACTCATTTTATGTTTCCTATTCCAAATATTAAACCAGTGGCTAATTTTGCTTTTTTTGGAACTATCGTGGGCTATAATTTTGTAAAATATGAAGCTTTAGCCAGAGCCAAGAGCCATCGAAAAAGAGACAAGCTTAAATCTATTGCTGTTTTGAGTTTTTTGAGTTTTTTGGCAGTTGGTTTCTACTTTTTTCAGCTGCAACGTCTTACTCAAATGGTTTCTGTTGCGGTTTTTATTCTGACATTATTATACACGCTTCCATTCTTCCCAAACCGAAAAAATGCTCGAAATTGGGCTGGTGTAAAAATCTATATTGTGTCTTTCTGTTGGGTTGGAGTTACTTTGATATTACCAATTTTGGATGCAGGCATTTCTATTACGATGGATTTTTACTTAAAATGTATGCAGCGATTTATCTTAATCTTTGTGCTAATATTGATTTTTGAAATCATTGATTTAGCTAATGATGATCCTCATTTGCAAACCGTTCCGCAGCAAATAGGAGTAAGGCGAACTAAAAATTTAGGCTATATTTTGTTGCTAATTTTTTGTGTATTAGAATTTTTTAATAGCAAATTTAATTTTCATTTTTTTTCATTACAATTGCTATTGGTTTTTGCCATTGCGATTATTGTGGCTTTGTTTTTGGCTTTTGTCAACGAAAACCGATCGAAATATTACACTTCTTTTTGGGTAGAAAGTGTGCCTATTTTGTGGTGGTGGTTGGTTTTAGTTTTTTAAATTTTCAACTATTTTCCGCTATAACTTTCAATATTTTATTTCTTTCCAAAATAAATTGTGTCAAATGTTTTTTCAAAAACAAATAATCAAATAATTTCCCAAAAATACCAAACGGAGTTTCATAGTGCAGTTGATCTGTCATTGTGGTAACTCCGTTTGTTTCTTCAAAAAAATGCTGATGTTTGAAGGTTTTGAATTTTCCTTCTTCCATTTCATCCACAAAATAGCTGTATAAATCCATTGCTGTAATTCGGCTTTTATGAGTTAAATAAAATCCAAAGTGTTTTCCTTTCCAAGTTACGGTTTCGTTTAGATTTATCAATCCAGAAGTTACACCAGCAATGGCGATTTCATTTGATTTGCTTGCAGATTGCTGATGAATATCAATGTTTCTGGAAACATCAAAAACGATTTGTTTTGTGGCTTTTATTTTTGTGGTTAGGTTTATGGTTGTCATTTTTTTAATAAATTTTGAAAAGCAGTATCAATATTTCCGAACTTGAATTGGAATCCATTTTCTAAAAGTCTTTTCGGAATCACATTTCTACTTTTTAGAACCAATTCGGCTTCTGTTCGAATGAAAAAAGATCCAATTTTCAACAAAAAAGTATTAATTGGAATACCAAAAGGAAAACCAACTGCTTTTCGTAGTTTTTTCATAAAATTAAAATTTAGAATTGGTTTTGGAGAAACTACATTTACAACTCCAGTCATTTCTTTTTCGATAATAAAATCAACTGCTCTTGCAAAATCCTTTTCGTGAATCCAGCTTATAAATTGATTGCCTTTTCCTTGTTTGCCGCCAAAGCCCAACTTTGCCAAAGCCTTTAACGGAATAAAAGCACCTCCTTTTTTCCCTAAAACGATAGAAGTTCGCAAAGCTGTTTTTAAGGTTTTGGGAGTTTCAGTTTTAAAAAAAGCTTTCTCCCAAGATTGAGCCACATTCATCGAGAAATCATTGCCAATTTCGCCATTAACTTCATCCATTTCTTTGTCTAATGAAAACCTATAAATGGTAGATGTTGATGAATTCAGCCAATGTTTTGGGGGATTTAAGCATTTTAAAACGGCTTGGTTTAAAATTTTGGTACTTTGAATTCGAGATAATAAAATCTCTTTTTTATTCTCTTTGGTATAGCGACAATCAACTGATTTTCCTGCAAGGTTTACTAAAACTGTCGCATTTTCTAATTCAGTTTCCCAGCCGGTTAGCGTTTTTGCATTCCAATTGACGTATTTTATACTGCCCTCCGTTCTGTTCTTTCCACGAGTAAGAATGACGATTTTGTCAAATTTATCTTTAAAGTGATCCAGCAGACTTTGACCTAAAAATCCAGTTCCTGCTGCGATAATGAGTTTGTTCATTTTGTCGGATGTTAAACCTAACAGGTTTTTGAAACCTGATTGGTTTGTTAGGCAATTAGGCTTTAAATACTAATCTATCTGTGGTTTGAGTTTCTTTGGCTTTTCTTTTTCCTCTAAAAAAAAAGTATAAATTAAAGAACAACATCAGTCCAAGATAAATAGAAAATCCGCCAATTTTGTAACTTAATTTTTCGATTAATTCCTGATAGTTGTTATTGTATAATTGAATTTCGAGAATCATCAAAGCAAACCCAATGTTGAGTAAATAAAACCCAGTTTCGAAGAGTTTGTTGGTGGCTTGTGCTATATCTTCTCTGCCTTTGAAAATGTCGAGCATAAATATTTTTCCGTTTTTGAAAAGTGTTTTAGAAACATAATAGGTTAGTAATAATGCAATTGGTAAATAGATGGCGTAGCCGATAAGAATTTTTGTAGTTTCCATAATGTTATTTTTAATATTATTTGATTAATTTTTGAATGTATTTGGTAATGATTATAATGTTCCCGTAATGTAATATCGAAATGATAAAAATGATAATTGCTGTTTTTATTGCAATGGTTTCAATGAGTTGATTAATCGAAATTATTTTCTCCCACGAAATCAAAGTCATTGCGCAATACCCAATGTTGAGTAGATAATACGCCAGTAACAAAACCTGATTTATTTTTTGGCAGATTTCTTTGTGATTTGGGATTAATTCAGCTACATAAACATTGCCATTAGTGTAGCAGATTTTACCCACTTTTAGAATAATGAAAACCGTGATGGCTAGGTAAATGAAATAGCCGATGATGTTGAGGTTCATAATAATTTCTTTTTATTTTCAACTGTTACGGTAGAGCCTTTTGCAAGGATGACAGAAGTTGGTTCCAGGTTTTGAAGAAAAACAAAGTCATTACCGTACACATTTTCAAAGTCAACATCAATTTTGTAGCTGACGACTTGTAATTGTTGCCATCTTGGGTGTTTTACTTCATATTCAAAAGTGATGTTTTTATTTGTTTTTGTATAACCAAAATAGTGCTCTGTGATGAATTCAGCTTCAGAATTATGATCAATTTCAATGCTGTTTTTTTCTGTTGCTACTAAAATTGAATTCCACTCATTATTGTTTTTCCATTGATAAACAAAATCAATTGAATTTTTATTTTCAGTGGCAGAATGTTTCATAGGCATCGTTTGATAATGCTCTTTGTAAATAGTATTTGCTACAAAAGTTAAGGCTGGCTTCGGCACAATTTCTTTAATAAAAGCAACACCGCGTTTCCATTCTCCATTCTCGAAGCGTTTTACATAGAATCTCAAATTTACTTCTTCAAAATTGCTGTGAAACGGAATTTTAAACCCGATTAATTTCACATTGTTAAACATAAAACCAACTAAACTTACATAACATTTGTTATTCCATAAATCAATTTCTGTTCCTTTTGGGAGGTGTTTTTAATAGTTTAGCATCAATTTCATAATTGATTAAGGCTAGGTTTTTCCATTCGGCGGTTAAAAAGCTCATAGTTCTTTATGTTTTAAACTTTCAGAAAAAAATGAAAGTTTTGGTTAAATTTTTTTAATTCTATTTCATAAACTTAACCACTAATTTGGTAAGCCAATTGTCTTTGTATTCGGTAATTTTATCCAAAACATTATCAGCTTTCAAAACAAAATCGTAAAGTTTGGTAGTTTGCTCAATAAACTGAGTTTCTTCAGCAGTATTATTAGACTGAATCGATGAAACTTCTTTTAAAATTTTTAGCGCTGGTTTAATTTCTCTTTTGCTTCTTTCTCTGGCGATTTTTACGGCCAATTCGTCTAAATCTTTTTCGGCTGTAAAAAACTCTCTTCTTTCGCCTGCTTTATATTCTTTATAGACAATGCCCCAATCCATCAAAGCTCTCAAATTCATACTGGCATTGCCACGGGAAATTTGCAATTCTTCCATTACTTCTTCCATAGAAACAGCTTCGTTAGACACCATCAACAAAGCGTGAATTTGCGCCATAGTTTTGTTAATGCCCCATTGCGAGCCTAATGCTCCCCAGGTTTGTACAAACTTATTTTTTGCTTCTTTGAATTCCATATAGCAAATGTAAGTAAAAGTTTTTAAACTTTCAAAAATAAATGAAAGTTTGTTTTAAAAAAACCGAAGCATTGCTACTTCGGTTTTACATCTGCTCCCGAAATTCGGGACTAAATTCTAAAAAAATTATTTTTTAGGTTCTTGTTTTTCGTTTTTGGTATCCATCATTTCCATTAGTTTCATCCCTAAAAGACCACTAATTCCACCATCGGAGCCTGAATTTCCTGAAATTAAAACATCTGGAATCACTTTAATGTTGCCCTTTCCAATTTCTTCTGTAATTTTATATTTGGTAAAGTTATCGCCACCCATTGCAGAAACTTGCAACTGATAAGCTTCGGCAGTAGATTTACCAATTGCCATAATTTTCTCAGCTTCGGCCAAACCTGTTTTTGAAATTTTTTCAGCTTCTGCACTGGCATTCAGTTTGGTTGCTTCGGCTTGGGCTCCTGCTCGAGCTTTGGTTGCTTCTGCCTCGGCATTGGCACGCATTTTAGTAGCTTCGGCTTCTGCATTTACATTCAATTTTAAACTGGTTGCATCTCCTTCGGCTTTTTTAACGGTTGCGTCGGCAGTTCGTTGAGCAATTTCTACACTTTGAGAGGCTTTTACAATTTCCTTTTGCATATCGGCAATGGCGGTTTCTTTTTCAACACCTTGGCGTTGTTCTTGTGCCATTCTTTGTGTTTGATAGGTTTTTTGTTCTTCCTCGGCAATTTTTCTATCGGTCAATGTCTTCATTAAAGAATCTGGTGGCACGATATCACCAATTAAGGTGTCAACAGCATTCACGTTATATTCGTCTAAAACTGCTTTGATGTGTTTTTTTGCTGATTCTTGACGTTCTTTTCGAGTGCTTAAGAATGAAATTACATCACTATCTTGTGCCGAGTTTCTAAAATAGTTACCAATGGTTGGTTCCAAAACTTGTGATACTAGATTGGTCATACTTCCAAAACGAGCAATTACTTTTGGAGCCTCATTAGCTGGGACGTGTATAATTTGTGCAACATCTAAATTAAAAGGGAAACCATCTTTAGAACGAACTGTAATCGTGGATAGATTTTTATCTAAATCGTGAGATTCGCTGCGTGCGTTAGCCCAATTCAAAACCAAGTTCGTTGTAGGAACAGGTTCTAGTTTTGTAGTGTATTTATTAAGCGCATATTTTCCTGGACCGAAAGGTTCCATCCAAACGCCACGTTGCCCTTTTGAAACAATATTTCCGTGTTTGAAAGTATCTCCAGTTACATCTTTTCCGTCTTCGCCAATATAAGAAATCACAACTCCTACATAACCAATAGGTACATCGGTCATAGGGGTTTGCTCGATTTGAATTGCCCAAGAGTTGATGTAATAGGAACCTGCCAACATTACTTGTGGCTGCAATCCACGATTTCCTCCATTTTTCAAAAATTGGTCAAAATCTTGAAAATTGTTATGATTTTCAGCAAATTTCCCTGCAATTTGTCCAATTGGAATAGGTTCGCCATCCATTGCGGTTACAATTCCCACCATATTTTCTGAGATGACTATTTGTGGAGCTACTACAACTTCAAATAAATAAGTATTAATACGATAAGATCCCGTTGTGATAAAGGCAGATTGTCGCCCTTTTTGTCCGCCATTATCTAGAAACAAAGTGGCATCTTGAAAATTGTCTGAGTTTACTTTTTGAGCTAAAATTCGACCTGTTGGAATTTCGACTCCATCTTTGCTTAATATCAATCCGATATTTCCTTCTGGAATAATTGTAAAAGGGGTCATATTTACAGAATATTGCCAAGGCCACATAGCCCAATACAACCCAGGGGCTAGTGTTTTAGCTTGGAAACCAGCTTCCCCTTTGGTCGCTATAATCCTTCCGTCAGGTAAGGATTTATCTGATCCAAAAAGCACAAATTTTTTGGTTACTAAACCAATTCTGTCTTCAGGAACAATTACCATCCCAAAGAAAACTCTTAAAACAAATTTGTAAAGAACAATGGATAGTACAAGTAAAATTACCCACCAAAAATCTAGAATTGTTGTCATTATTAAATAGTTTATTGATTGTTAATGTGTTTGATTTTTATAAATAATGACCATAGAAAAATAGCGTAATTTCCTTTTGTTAAGTTTATGAATTCAAATTTGTATATGAAATTTTAAATTCCTCCTGAAGTTACAACAGCTTTGTTTTATTTTAGAATATCGTTATGGTATAAAATCTCTTATTATACGGAAACACTTATTAATTGTTACAAAAAAATAAGAAATATTTTAGATATAAAAAAACCGAAGCATTGCTACTTCGGTTTCTATCGGCATTCTAAAATCTTTTTATATTAACCCAGCTCTTTTCAATAAAGCATCTGGTTTTGGTTCTTGTCCTCTAAAACGTTTGTACAATTCCATCGGCAATTCAGTCCCTCCTTTTGAAAGGATGTTGTCTTTGAATTTGGTAGCCACTTTTTTATTGAAAATGCCTTCTTGTTGAAAATATTCAAAAGCATCGGCATCGAGAACTTCAGCCCATTTGTAGCTGTAATAGCCAGAAGAATAACCACCTTGAAAAATATGCGAAAACGAAACCGACATGCAATTTTCGGCCACATCAGGATATAAAGTTGTTCCTTCAAAAGCGGTTTTTTCAAACGCTTTGATGTCTTTTATTTCGGTTGGATTGTTGCTATGGAAAGCCATATCCAATAAGCCAAAACTCAATTGACGCAAAGTCGCCATTCCTTCCTGAAAACTGGCACTTTCTTTGATTTTTTCTACATATTCCTGCGGTATAATTTCACCCGTTTGATAATGTTTCGCAAATAATGCCAAAGCTTCCGGTTCGTAGCACCAGTTTTCCATTACCTGGCTTGGCAATTCTACAAAGTCCCAATAAACCGATGTTCCAGATAAACTTGGGTAAGTCGTATTCGCCAACATTCCATGCAATCCGTGACCAAATTCGTGGAACAGCGTTGTTACTTCGTTAAAAGTCAGCAAAGACGGTTTGGTTTCGGTAGGTTTCGTAAAATTACAAACGTTAGAAATATGCGGTCTTTCGTTTACACCATCTTTTATAGATTGCGATTTGAAAGAAGTCATCCAAGCGCCATTTCGTTTTCCTTTTCTTGGAAAGAAATCGGCATAAAAAATAGAAACCAGTTCGCCAAATTCGTCTTTCACTTCATAAGTAGTTACTTCTTCGTGGTATTTTTCAATGTCAAACACTTCGGTAAAAGTCAATCCGTATAATTTTCCAGCAATAGTAAAAGCACCATTCAAAACGTTTTCTAACTGAAAGTAAGGTTTCAACTTTTCATCATCCAAATTGAATAATTTTTGTTTCAATTTTTCAGAATAATAAGCGCCATCCCATTTTTCTAGCTGATCAATTCCGTCTATTTCTTTGGCGAAAGCCGTTAATTCTGCAAATTCTTTCTCAGCTGCAGGTTTGGCTTTGGTTAATAAATCATTCAAAAACGATTTTACTTTATCAGGGTTTTGCGCCATTCTTTCTTCTAAAACAAAATGCGAATGGGTTTCATAACCTAATAAATTGGCTCTTTCGAAACGCAATTTCACAATTTTTAAAGTGATTTCCTTGTTGTCGAATTCGTTTCCTTGAAATGCTTTTTTACCAGCTGCAATTGCTATTTCTTTTCTCAATTCACGATTATCTGCATAAGTCACAAACGGAATATAACTTGGGAAATCCAGAGTAAAAATCCAGCCGTCCAGCTCTTTGCTTTTTGCCAATGATTTAGCGGCTTCAACCGTTCCTTCTGGCAAACCTGCCAAATCACTTTCATTCGTAATATGCAATTGATAGTTGTTGGTTTCAGCCAAAACATTTTCGCCAAAAGTCAGTTTCAGTTTGGCTAATTCTGTGTCAATTTCACGCAATTTTAATTTTTTATCTTCCGAAAGTAAAGCACCGTTTCTGGAAAAACTTTTGAATTTTTTATCCAATAATGTAGCTTGTTCTGGAGATAAATTCAGGCTTTCTTTTTGTTCGTAAACCGTTTTTATCCTTTGAAATAAATCTTCGTTGAGCGTAATGTCATTACTAAATTCAGTCAATAATGGCGAAACTTCTTGAGCAATTTTTTGCATTTCGTCAC
>ENA-UPSM01003210-UPSM01003210.1-activated-sludge-metagenome-genome-assembly--contig:-NODE-3210-length-18716-cov-6.318311_pt1 | contig 18716 bp, 14 predicted proteins | sample MGYA00238181_ERZ773283 | MGnify/ENA primary metagenome ERZ773283 (study PRJEB29023, sample SAMN05720199) | activated sludge metagenome | isolation source: Anaerobic digester | place: Japan...
TGCCAAGCGCCGCTCCCATCTCCGACACCGTCCTTCGCGATCTGGTGAACAAAGCGATGTCCGACGTGCTCATCACCATGCTGGCGCTCAATTCGCGACTGGTCTGGGTGTCGGACGATCATCCCGGGGTGGAACCGCCGCCGCTCAGCCAGAATTCGCCGCTGGTGGTCGGCGCGGTGGGTTTCATCGGCGATGTCAACGGCCTGATCTACCTGCACCTCGAGAGCGAGTTCGCGAAGCTGGTCACGAGCAAACTCGTGGGCCTCTCGCTCGACGACATCGAGGCCGAGGGCGACGAGGTCGTGAACGACGCGGTCGGCGAGCTCACGAACATGACGGTGGGCGGCTTCAAGAACGCCCTGTGCGACATGGGCCTGCCCTGCAACCTCACCATCCCCTCCATCCTGCGCGGCAGCAATTTCACCATCGAACCGGCGACCAACGCCCTGCGCCATGTCTACCAGTTCGAGGCCGACGGCCGGAAGATGACCGCCGACCTGCTCCTGCAGTACAACGAGTAAACCGACTCCTTCTTTCCATGCGCTACAAGATCCTCACCGTGGACGACTCCAAAACCGTCCGCATCATCGTCAAGAAGGCGTTCAAGAGTTTCGACTGCGATATTCTCGAGGCTGCCAACGGCGTCGAGGGTCTGGCGGTGGCCGCGAAGGAGGCGCCCGACGTGGTGCTGCTGGACATCACCATGCCCGTGATGGACGGCGTGGAGATGCTCACCAAGCTCAAGTCCGACCCTTTGCTCAAGAGCATCCCGGTCGTGATGCTCACCGCCGAGGGCGGTCGCGAGCATGTGCTCAAGATCGCGAAGATCGGTGTGCGCGACTACATCGTGAAGCCGTTCAAGGAGGAGCTGCTGGTCGAGAAGGTGATGCGGATCATCGACATCAAGCCGTTGAGCGAGGCGAACCAGCGGTTGAAGACAATCTTCGATCCGGCCGACATCCTGGTGGTGGAGGACAAACCCGCCATCGTGCAGCAGATCCAGGAGGGGCTGAAGCACACCCCGTGGCGGGTGCACGGCGTCAGCACCACCGGCGAGGCGATCGATTTCTGCGGCCGCACGATCCCCGACCTCGTGCTCTCCAGCCTGTCGCTGCCGGAGGACGGCGGTTTCACGCTCTTCCGGATGTTGCGGACCAACATCAAGACGAAGTTCACCCCGGTCTTCGCCCTCGTGGTGAAGACCGAGACCGCGGCGCAGCAGCAGGCGCAGCAGGTGGGCTTCTCGGCGATCATCACCAAGCCGATCGAGTTCTCCGAGCTGGAGAGCCGCATGGCCAAGGCGATGAACCTCGACACCTCGCTGCGCTATTTCGCGATCGAGGAGGGCACGCTGATCATGCGCCTGCCCGAGAACACCACCAACGTGACGATCAACGAGGTGACCGGCTACATGAAGGCCAAGGTCTCGGGCGCGGTCGACACCGGCGTGAACCGCGCGATCATCGACGTGAGCCCGCTCAAGGCGCTCGACATGGCGGTGATCAAGCTGCTCTTCCAGTTCATGCAGTCCTGCTCGGAGGTCTCGATCCAGTACGTGCTCGTGGGCAACGCGGTCGTGATCAAGGAGTGCAAGGGGTTCGAGGATACGAAGAACTGGACGTTCTTCGAGACGCTCGACCAGGCCAAGGCCAGCATCAAGGGCGAGGCCGCGGCGCCGGCCCCCGCCGCTGGCTGACCCGTTCCCGACGCCTCCGGTTTTCCGCAGACCCGGCCGCGCGCCGGGTCTGCCGTTTCCGGTGGTTGTGCGTCGGAGTCAGAGCCGCGCGGCGGCGACGCCGGCGCACTTCCGCACCACCCCGATCAGCGGTCGAGGCGCGGCCCGGCCGCCGGGTCCCGCGGCCGGCCCATTGTGCCGCATGCAGGACGCCGCAGGGCGTCGGTTCCGTGTGGGTGCCTCAAGAGGCACCGAGCGCATACGGCTCGAGCCATGTGTGCACCGCACCTCCCGGCCGCAGCTCGCTCGCAAAGAGCGCGAAACCTTCGACCGGGAACGGCTCGGCCGCGAACTCGCGCCGGCGGTGCAGCCAGGCGGCGACCCGCTCCGGGGGCGCCGCGCCGAGGCGGGCGAGCGTGATGTGCGGCACGAATACTCGCGGATCCCCCGGCAGACCCAGACCGTGGAGCACGTCGTCGAGCTGGCGGTGCAGGGCGAGGAGTCGGGGCTGCCCGGAGCCGACGCCGCACCAGAGCACGCGCGGCGTACCGAGCGGCGGAAACACGCCGACGCCCGCCACGCGCAACACGAAGCGCGGGCCCCGGATCGTCCGGAGCCGCTCGCGCAGGGGCGGGAGCAGCGCCGGCGGGATCTCGCCGATAAACCGGAGCGTGAGGTGGAGCCGCTCGGGCGGGGTCCACGCGCAACCGCCGAGCGGTTCGCGCAGGTCGCCGAGCGCGGCGACGAGCGCCGCCGGGGCCTCGATCGCCAGGAAGAGCCGCAGGCCTGCGGCGGGTTCAGGCGCGCTTGACGAGACGGACGATGGCACTGACGACGACCTCGTCGGCGGTGAAGGGGTAGTTGAGCACCTGATGCGCGACGAGGAAGTTGGGCACCGTGGTGGCATTGGGCGGCTGGTTGCTCAGCAGCACGGCGGGCATGTGGGCGCGGCCGGGGATCGACTGGCTGCGGCGGACGATGTCGCCGCCGGCCGGTTGCGCCAGATCGAGGTCGGCGATCAGGAGCTCGACCGGGTTGTCCTCGACGAAGGCGAGGGCCGAGGGGGCGTCGCGGAAGGCGACCGCCGGCTGGCCGGCCTGGCGCAGCGCCTCGGCGAGCAACGGCGCGACGCCGCGTTGCGGATGCACGACCAGCGCCAGCGTGGGCGCCTCGCTGTCCTGCCCCGGGCGGGGCACGAAGAGCGTGGGGATGACCTCGACGGCGCGGGCGAGCGTGCGGAAGCTCAGGGCGGTGATCTCGTCGGGGTGCTCGTGGAGGTCGGCGAGCATCAGCACGATGGCGCGGGCGAGCAGCACGAGGCGGGGCAGGTGCGCGAGGTCGGCGTCGCGGGCGAGGCGCTCGAAGCTGGTGCGCAGGGGGGTGAGTGTCGTGGCGCGTTGGGGACCGACGGCGGAGGCGGCGAAGGCCTGCAGCTGGGTGTTGAGGCGGGTCTCGATCGCGGCGGCGTCGCGGGCGAGGGCGGCGCGGGTCTCGGCGCGGCTTCCCGGGCCCGCCGGTTCGGCGACCGGCTGCACGGCGACGGACGGGGCCGGGCGGGGGGCGGCCGAGGGGGCGGCGAGGGCGGCGCGCACGATCTCGAGCAGGCGGTTGGGGCTGACGCTGTTCTTGTTGAGGCACTGGATCGCCCCGGCGGCGCGGGCGGCGTCGATGAGCTTCTCGTCGAAGCTGTGGGAGAAGACGATGACGGGGATCTCGCCGCAATTGGGCAGGGTGCGGATGTGGCCGAGGAGCTCGACGCCGTTCATGCCGGGCAGCATGAGGTCGAGCAGGATGAGGGCGGGCACGCTGGCGCGCAGGGCGGAGAGGGCGGAGGGGCCGTCGGCGGCCACCTCGACGACGAGACCCTCGGTCTCGAACTTCTTCTGGTAGACCTTCAGGATGAACTGGTCGTCGTCGATGATCAGGACCTTTTTCATGGCAAGGATGGGCGCGGGCGGAGCGGGGTGGGCGGGCAGGAGAGTGGCGGATACACGCTAGGCGCGGCGGTCAACCGGGCAACAGCTCGTTGAGGGCGGTGCGGGTGGCGGCGAGCACGCGCCGGGCTTCGGCGATGAGCTCGTGGGTGTGCTCGAGTTGCCCGGCCTCGATGGAGCGTTCCAGCCGGCGCATCACATTCTGGGCCTGCATCATGCCGCAGGTGGCGCAGGAGCCGGCGCCGGTGTGGGCGTGGCGGCGGGCCTCGGTGAGGTCGCCGGCGGCGAGGGTGCGCTCGAGTTCGGGCAGGAGCAGCTCCATGCGCTCGAACAGCAGGGCGGCGATCTCGCGGGCGGTGTCGGCATCGCCCGAGCTGAGCTCGTCGATCCGGGAACGTTCGATCAACGGGTTTTGCGTGGCGGCGGCCAGCATGGGGGCGCCGGCGGCGAGCGGGCCGGGTGGTTGGAAGCTCGGGACGAACTTCTGCAGGGACTCGCGCAGCCGGGTGTCGTTGATCGGCTTGGTCGCGTAATCGTCGAAGCCGGCGGCGAGGCCGGCCTCGCGGTCGCCGGGCATGACCTTGGCGGTGATGGCGACGATGGGCAGGCGGCGGGTGGGGCGGCCGGCGGCGTGTTCGTCGTTCTCGTGGCGGCGGATCTCGCGCACGGTCTGCATGCCGTCCATGCGCGGCATCATGATGTCGAGGAAGAGCACATCGCAGGGGTAGGCGGCGACGAGGGTGAGGGCTTCGACGCCGTTGGAGGCCAGCCGTACTTCGCAGCCGAGGCGCTCCAGATAGGTGCGCATGACCTTCTGGTTCACGAGGTCGTCGTCGGCGACGATGACGCGGGCCCGCGGCGGAGTGGCGGGGCGTGCGGGTGCGACCGGGGCCGGGGTGGCCGGCGCCGGGGCCGTGGTGTTGGCGGCCGGGATGGCGGGACTGGCGGCAGGAGGGGGCGCCGGGGCGACGGTTCTCTGGGGCGCGGCGCGCGGGGGGCGGCACAGGCACTCCAGAAGGGTTTCGGGGAAGAGGGGTTTGAGGAGGATGTCGCAGTGCTCGAGGTTATGTTTGGCCTCGGGCGGGCGGGCGGTGATGATGAGGCAGCGCGGGGGCGCCTTCTGTTGGTTGAGGGTGCGCAGGGCGGCGAGGCCGTTGGCGTGGGGCAGGTCGAAGTCGATGAGCGCGACCGAGCAGCGCCCGCCGGACTCGAGCCAGGGCACGATATCCGGGGCATCAATGGTGCGGGGACGCCCCCCCCAGCGTGTGATCCAGCTGCGCAGCACGCCGCCGAGGTTCGGGTTGTCCTCGACGATCAGGATGTCGCGGCCGTCGACCTTGATGTTCTTCTGGGTCCAGGTCGGGGGTTTCGAGCCGTTGACGGGCTCATACGGGAGTGCGAGGTGGAAAGTGCTGCCGTGGCCGGGCACGCTCTCGAACCAGAGGCGCCCCCCCATCAGGTCGGCGATGCGGCGGCTGGTCGCGAGGCCCAGTCCGGTGCCGCCGTAGAGGCTGGAGATGGAGGAGTCGGCCTGGCTGAAGGCCTTGAAAAGGTGGTCGTGTTTCTCCTGCGGGATGCCGATGCCGGTGTCGCGCACGGAGAAGCGCAGTTCGCCGACGTTGGGGTTGTCGGGAGAAGGTTCGAAGCCGGCGTGGAGGAAGACTTCGCCGCGGTCGGTGAACTTGAGGCCGTTGCTGAGCAGGTTGCCGAGGATCTGCCGCAGGCGCATGGGATCGGTCGTGATCTCGGCCGGAAGCATCGGGTCGAGGTCGCAGTAGAGATCGAGCCCTTTCTCCGCGGCGCGGGCGGCGTGGCCGCGGAGCAGTTCGTCGAGGAGGCTGCCGAGGTCGGTGGCTTGGGGGGTGATCTCGAGCTTGCCGGCCTCGATCTTGGCGAGATCGAGCAGTTCGTCGGTGAGCGTGATGACGCTCTCGGCACTTTCGACGACGGAGCGGGCGAGTTCCTGTTGTTGGGGCGTGAGGCCGGATTCGAGCAACAGGTTGGCCATGCCGAGCACGCCGTTCATGGGGACACGGATGTCGTGGCTGAGCGTGGAGACGAAATCGGAAGTCATGCGGGCCGCGTGCAAAGCGGCGTCGCGCTCGCGGGCGACGATCGCCTCCTGGCTCTTCTGCAGCGTGATGTCGCAGGGAAGCGCGAGCACGGTGCCGGACGGCAAGGTCGCCAAGCGCCAGTTGATCCAGAACTCGCCGACTTGGCAGTCGCAACTCTCGTCGGCGGTGTGGTTGCGGGAGCATTGGCGGATCCGTTCGACCAGATCGGTCGTCGTGGCCTCATCCGAGGAGAGGTTGCGGCTGGAGAAGAACTTGTCGGCGAGCGCGTTGGCGGCGGTCCAACGACCGTCGGCGCCGGCGAGCGCTCCGGGGAAGGGGAGGCGTTCGAGCGCCTTGGCCGCAGGCTCCGGAGCGGTGGCGCTGCGCGCCAGCCAGAAGCGGTGGCCGAACCAGCCCAACGCGAGGCCGGCGGCCAGTGCGAGCAGACCGAGCCCGAGGAACAGCGCGAGGCCGCCGGAAGTTGCTTGGGCGGCGAAAAGCGGGGAGTGGGAGAGGGAGAGTGATACGATCATGCGCGCCTGACTCGTTTTACTCGGCCGAAATAGGGTTTCCTCAAGGGGGGAAACGTGGCGTTGCGCAGAAAAAACAGGACTGGGCGGTTTGGCAATCCAATGACCGCGCGGTTGTTGCGACGGCCGCTCCCGCTATCCGCGGAGTCGACACGCGGGGCCGAAGACGCCAAGTTCGCCGCATGCTCATCGTCCATGTCCACGTGCAGGTGAAACCCGACTGCGTCGAGGCCTTCCAGACGGCGAGCCTGGCCAACGCGCGCGCCAGCGTGCAGGAGCCGGGCATCGCCCGCTTCGATGTGTGCCAGCAGGCGGACGATCCGACGCGGTTCGTCCTGGTCGAGGTCTATCGCGACACCGCCGCGCCGGCCGCGCACAAGGAGACGGCGCACTACGCCGCGTGGCGCGAAGCCGTGGCGCCGATGATGGCCGCGCCGCGCACGAGTGTGAAGTTTGCCAACCGTTTCCCCGACGATGCCGGCTGGTGAGGGCAACGGAGACGGGGGCGCGGTGCCGGAGCCGCAGGTGCCGGCGCGCTTCGAGTTCGCCACGGCGCAACGGATCGTGTTCGGCGCCGGGGTGCGGCGGGAACTGCCGGCGCTCGTCACCGGTTTCGGCCGACGGGTGCTTTTCGTGGGCGGAGCGGATCCGCGGCGCCACGGCGAACTGCTGGCGGCGCTCGCCGCCGCGGCCCAAGCCGTGGAGGTCTTCGGCGTGGCCGGCGAGCCGACGGTGGCCGTGGTGGAGGAGGGGGCGCGGTGTGCGCGCGCGACCGGTTGCACCGTGGTGGTGGCGGTGGGCGGCGGCAGTGCGCTCGACGCCGGCAAGGCGATCGCGGCGCTGGCGACCAACCCGGGCGCGGCGCTCGACTATCTCGAGGTCGTCGGCCGCGGCCGGGCGCTGCCGGAGACCCCGTTGCCGTTCATCGCCGTGCCGACCACGGCCGGCACCGGGGCGGAGGCGACGCGCAACGCCGTGCTGGCGGTGCCGGAGGCGCGGGTGAAGGTGAGCCTGCGCAGCGCGGCGATGTTGCCGCGCGTCGCGCTGATCGACCCGGAACTGGCGCTCGGGCTGCCGGCGGCGGTCACGGCCGCCACGGGGATGGATGCGCTCACGCAACTGATCGAACCGTACCTTTCGTGTCGCGCCAACCCGATGACGGATGCGCTCTGCCGCGAGAGCATCGGGCGGGTGGCGCGGGCGCTGCCGCGGGCGGTCGCCGCTCCCGACGACCTGGCGGCGCGCAGCGACCTGGCGCTGGGCGCGTTGCACAGCGGGATGGCGCTGGCCAATGCCGGGCTGGGCGCGGTGCACGGTTTTGCCGCGCCGATCGGCGGGCTGTTCCCCGCGCCGCACGGTGCGGTGTGCGCGGTGCTGCTCGCGCCGGTGCTGCGGGCGAATCTGGCGGCGTTGCGGGGCCGCGCGCCGCGGCATCCGGTGCTGGCACGCCTGGCCGACGTGGCGCGGTGGCTGACCGGCGACCCGGCGGCGCCGGCGGAGGCCGCGGCGGATTTCTGTGCGCAGCTCGCGCGGCGGCTGGGCCTCCCGTCGCTCGGCGCCTGGGGCGTGCGCCCGGCGGATGTGCCGGCGATCGTCGAGAAGGCCGCCGCGGCGAGCAGCATGAAGGGCAACCCGTTGCCGCTCACGCCGGCGGAGCTGGCCGCCGCGCTTGCGTCGGAACTTTGAATACTACGGGGCGCCGCGCGGCGGCGGGCCGTGGAATTCGCTCGTCTCCAGCGCGCCGGCACCCCCATGCTCGGCCGCGTCGGTCGGCCTGTGTTCCGCTCGCCCGGTGTTTCGGCACCGCGGTCGGGGAAGGGTTCCTGCGCCGCCGGCGGCAAACCCCGTCCGCGAACCTCCGAACCACGAGTCTCATGCGCCCACGCATCGTCTCCCTGTCGTTTCTCCATCATGGCGCCGCGCGCCTGCGCCGCGCCGCCGCGCCGCTCCTGCTGCTCGCCGGCCTGCTCGGTGCGCCGGTTGGCGCGCAGGCGGCCCGGTGGGAACCGGTCGATCCGGTGGAGCTGGCGGCGACGGAGTCGACGGCGTTCCCGGGCACCGATGTCGAATTCCTGTTGTCGCGGCACCTGATGCGGGAGACGGAGCAGCAGAAAATCGGGGGAGGGCGGATGGTCGTGGGCGAGGAGAGCCTGCTCACCGAGAACTACATCCGCGCCAAGGTGTACACGCAGAAGGGCGTCGGGGATCTCGGCAAGTACGCGATCCTCTTCCACACCGACCGGAAGGTGTTCGACACCGCGGCGCGGGTGATCAAACCCGACGGCACGAGCCGCGAGCTCAAAAAGTCGGACATTTTCGAGAGCGTGCGCGCGAAGACGCGCAACGAGGGGGAGATGAAGCAGGTCACGTTCGTCTTCCCGGACTTGGAGCCCGGGGATGTGGTCGAGTATCGCTGGACCGAACAACTCGGCGAGACCCTCTGGCTCGAGACGTTCTACTGCCAGGAGATGTTTCCTGTGCGCGAATACAGTTTTCGGGTCGGGGGCATGCGCAACAACGGCAAGGTCGGCTGGATGCACTGCCCGACACCCGAGACCAATGACCGGAACGGTTTCGAGGTGACGTTCCGGAACCTCCCGGCCTTCGAGGAGGAGGAGAACATGCCGCCGATGCGCGAGCTCCGCGGCTGGGTGTTCGTGGCGAAGACCTTCCCGCATTTCCCGAACGACAAGGCCATCTGGACCGAGCTGGGCCGTGCCTGGGGCGATGAGTTCAACCTGGCGACGCGCCCGGCGGCGGCGCTCAAGAAGAAGGCGGCGGAGCTGGTCGCCGGGGCCACCTCCGACGAGGAGAAGCTGCGCCGGTTGTATGAGTTCTGCCAGGTGGAGATCCTCAACACGACCTACCGGACGACGACCGAGTTGCAGGCCGAGATCGAGAAGCACAAGGGGGAGGATGCCCAATCGCCCGCGAAGACGCTGGAGAAGGGCCGGGGCCGGGCGGACGAGATCAACCTCCTGTTCGGCTCGTTGGCGCGTGCGCTCGGCTATGAGGCGCGCCTTGTCTACAACGCCAGCCGGTCGAACCTGCTCAACGTGGCCATCCCGAGCGGTTGGGCGTTCATCTACGACATGCGCAGTGTCGCGGTGAAGGTGGGCGGGCAGTGGCAGTACCACAATCCCGGCAACTACCTGCTGCCGTTCGGCCTGCTCGCGGCCGGCGCCGAGGGAGCCGCGGCGTTGATCTGCGACACCAGGAAGTTCGAGCAGGGCGTCATCCCGGTTTCCCGCGCCGAGCAGAATCGGCAACAGCGGAAGGGCCGTTTCACGCTCGACGCCGAGGGCACGCTCGAGGGCGAGGTCGAGGAGACCTTCCTCGGGCACGAGGCCACGACGTTCAAGGCGGACAATTGGGACAAGACCGCGGCGGAGGTGACGAAGAATTTCCGTGACGCGCTGAACCGGCGGTTGCCCAACGCCGAGGTGAGCGAGATCGTGTGGACGAACCTGGAGGACCGGGCGCTGCCGCTCGTGGTGAGATACCGTGTGCGGGTCCCCGGCTACGCGGAGCAGATGGGCCAGCGACTGGTGTTCCCGCCCGCCTTCTTCGAGGTGGGCGAGTCGGTGGTGTTCGCCGCGATGGAACGCAAGTTCCCGATCTTTTTCCTCTATCCGTGGTCGGAGCACGACGACATCGAGATCGTGCTCCCCGAGGGCTACGCCCTGGACAAACCGAGCGCGCCGCAACCGGTGAGCGACCCGGCGGGGCCCTTCGGGGCGCGCTACTCGCTGACGTACAGCGGCAAGACCCGCACGTTCGGCTACCAGCGCGACTTCGCACTGGGCGGCAACGGCGTCTTCTCCTTCCGGGCGGAGAGTTATCCCGTGCTGAAGAGCCTCTTCGAGCAACTCCACAAATCCGACACGCATGCGATCATGCTCAAGCCGAAGGAGGCTGCTCCCGTTCCGACCGCCACCGCGCCCGCATCCGCTCAGCCCTGATTCCCATGACGCTGCGTCGCCTTCTGCTGCTGTCCTTCCTGTCTCTGGCCGGCTCGGTGTTCGCCGGGTCCGCTCCGGCGTGGTTGCTCGAAGCCTCGCGCCGTCCCGTGGCGCCGCAACCGGCCGGCGCCGCCGTGGTCGTGCTGCTCGACGAGTTGGCCTACACGGTGCATCCCGACGCGCGGTGCACCGTGCGGCACCGCTATGCGGTGCGGGTCCTCAACGTGGGCGGGCACGGCTTTGCGACCGGGGCGGTCGACTACCTCCAGAAGGGCGAGTCCGTGCGCGGCGCGGAGGCCTGGCTTCTTCGCGCCGGCAAGGAGGTCCGCCCGCCGAAGCGCCGCGACTGGACCGATGTGAGCGACGCGGCCTCGGGCGCGGTCTTCGATGAACGGCGCAGCCGCACGATCAGCTACAGCGACCTGGTGACGGACGGCGATGTCTTCGGCTACGAAACGACGGTCGATCGCCGGCTGCTGTTCGCGCAGATCGGCTACGCCTGGGAGGGCCGGCAGCCGGCGCTCACGGAGCGGTTCACCCTCGATCTGCCGGCGGGTTGGACCTGCGACGCACTGCTCGACGGCCCGCAGGCCGGCCGGGTGGTGGCGGACCGTGGTGCGCTCACCTGGACGATGCTCGACCGCGCCTATCGCGCCGAGGAGCCCGCCCTGGCTCCGCGTCCCTGGCTCGATGCCCGCCTCATGCTCACCCTGCATCCACCGGCCGGGCTTGAGCGGCCGATCGTCCTGCGCGCGTGGGCCGAAGTGGCCGACTGGGATCAACGCAACAGCGCCGGGCAGTGCGACAGCGATCCGGCACTCGTGGCCACCGTGCGGGAGCTGACGGCCGGCTGCCCCGACACGCTCAGCCGTATCCGCGCTTTGGGTCGCCACGTGCAGCAACTCCGCTATGTGGCCGTGAACAAGGGGATCGCCGACGGGATGGGCGTGCGCCCGCGCAAGGCCACGGAGGTCCATGCCAAGGGGTGGGGCGACTGCAAGGACAAGGCCAACCTGCTGGCCGCGATGTTGCGGGAGGCGGGGATCACGGCGCACAATGTGAGCGCGATGGTCGGCGGCGGGCGCATGGTCCACGCGGGGTGGCCCACGCTCGGGCAGTTCAACCACGCCATCCTGGCCATCTGTGTCGACGCTTCGGTGACGCTGCCCCCGGTCGTGGAGGTGCCCGGCGCCGGGCGGTTGCTGTTCTTCGACCCCACCGATCCGGATGTGCTCGTGGGCGATCTGCCGTTGGCGCTGCAGGGCACGAAGGTCCATGTGCTCTTCCCCGGCAGCGCGGAGCTGACGACCTTGCCCATGCTCCCGGTGGATACCTGCCACCGGTTCGAGACCCGCGCGGAACTCATGCTGGCCGGCTCGGGTGTGGTCGGGGAATGCACGGTTGGGGGGCCGGCTCGCGCCGGGGCGGTTCTGCGGACAATGGCACGGTTGAAGTCCGAGAAGGAGCAGCGCGACCTCATGGTCGAACTGCTCAACAGCGGAGTGCGCGGTGCCCAGATCCGGGAGTTGGCGGCAACCGACGATCTGGTCTCGGGCGATCGCCGGCTGAGATTCACCTTCGCCGCTCCGCGCTTCGGGCAGCAGATGCCCGGAGGCCTGCTGTTGCTGCGCCTGGATGTGCTGAGTCGCAACTCGGTGCCGGTGCTGCCCGCCAAGGAGCGGGCGATGCCCGTCCGCCTCGACCCGGTGATGCAGCGCGACGAGGTGGTCCTGGCGTTGCCCGCCGGTTCCGCGGTTGAGGAGATGCCGGTGGGGACGGAGTTGAGCAGCCCCTACGGCCGGTACGCGAGCAGTTATGAGCGGGTCGGGGAAACGGTCGTCGGGCGGCGCACGCTCCAGTTGGCCGACCTCGAGGTCCCGGTGCCCGAGTACGCCGCGTTGCGCAAGTTCCTCGGCGACGTGGCCAAGGCGGACCGCGCCTCGCTGGTGCTTCGGCTGGGCGGGACAGTGGCAGCCTCCCCGTAGGCGGCGGCGTGCCCCCGACATCGGGCTTGCGCCCGTGCGGCGGCACCGCTGACCCTCCCGGCCTACCTGGTGCGCGGCGGGCAACCGGACACTCGGTCCGGCTCCGCCACCACCACCTCCCACCGTCATGTCCCGCTCCGTCGTCTCCTTCCACTATTCGCTCCGTAACCAGCAGGGCCAGTTGCTCGACGCCTCCATCGGCGGGGAGCCGATCCTGTACCTCGAGGGCTCGGGGCAGATCATCGATGGACTGGAGGAGGCGCTCAGCGGCCTGCCGGCCGGCACCAAACGCGTGATCATGGTCGCCGCCGAGAAGGCCTACGGCCAACGCGACCCGGAGCTGATCCGCAAGGTCGCCCGCAACCGCCTGCCGGTCGAGAAGCTCAACATCGGCGACATGTTCCAGACCGACGGCGACCGCCACGCGGCCATCGTCACTGTGGTGGCGATCGAGGGCGAAGAGGTCACCCTCGATGGCAACCACCCGCTGGCCGGCCAGGATTTGGTGTTCGACGTCGAGGTGCTCAACGTCCGCCCGGCGACCCAGGACGAACTCGACCACGGCCACGCGCACGGACACGGCGGCCACCATCACCATGGCCACGAGCACGGCGAGGGCTGCTGCGGTCGGCACGATCACAGCGATGGTCAGACGCACGAAGACTGCTGCGGCGGACACGCCCACGATCATGACCACGGTCACGAGCATGGGCACGGCGGCTGCGGTTGCGGCGGCAAGCACTGAGCTGCGCGGTGGCACGGGTCTTCCGACCCGTGAACGCGGCGACCACCCGAGCTAGAACGGTACGGCCCCGCACAAAGGCATGGGGCTGGCGCCCCATGCCACGCTGAGGACCGCGCGCCTCGCGGGGGCCCCACCGCTCGTCCCCGCCGGGTGCCGATTGTCACGCTGGTCAACCGCCGGGGTGAGCGCCTTTGACATGCTGCGCGCGGGCGGGCATTCCAGCCGGAACCAACTCGCGCCATGTCCCCAAACGAATCTCCGCTCCGCCCGCCCTCGGTTAAACCGAAGAAAAGCCGCAAGAAGCTCTACTGGATCCTCGGAGGCTGCGTGGCGTTTGTCGCCATCTGCGCCGCCGCGGCGATCAAGGGCCGAGGCGAGCGCGCCATCACCGTCACCACCGAGAAGGCCGTCACCAAGACGCTCACCCAGCTCGTGTCCGCCACCGGCCGCGTGCAGCCCGAGATCGAGGTGAAGATCTCCGGCGAGGTGGCCGGCGAGATCATCGAGTTGCCGATCGTCGAGGGCCAGCAGGTCAGGCAGGGCGATCTGCTCGTGCGGATCAAGCGCGACTACTACGAGGCGCAGGTCGAGCAGGACCGGGCGCTGGTGGCCTCCGCGAAGGCCGCCGTGCTCCAGAGCGAGGCCCAGGCCGAGAAGGCCGAGCTCGACTTCGCCCAGGCCGACTCGCTGCACCAGCGCGGGCTGCTTTCCGAGACCGAGTTCACGGCCGGCCGTTCCGCCCTCCGGGTGGCGCAGGCCGGCGTCGAAAGCGCGCGAGCCAACCTGATGCGTGCGGAGAGTGCGCTGCGCCAGGCCGAGGACTACCTCGAGAAGACCACCATCCTCGCACCGCGCGACGGCACGATCAGCGTGCTCAACAGCAAGCTGGGCGAGCGCGTCGTCGCCACCGGCCAGTTCACCGGCACCGAGATCCTGCGCGTGGCCGACCTCGAGAAGATGGAGGTGCGCGTGAACGTGAACGAGAACGACGTGATCAACGTGAAGATCGGCGACAAGGCCCGCGTGCGCGTCGACGCCTTCCAGGGACGCGAGATCCTCGGCACCGTGCGCGAGATCGCCAACACCGCGCGCACCGCCGGTGCCGCCACCCAGGACGAGGTCACCAATTTCGAGGTGCGCATCAGCGTGCGCGAGCCCGGCCTCCAGTTGCGCCCCGGCATGAGCGCCACCGCCGACATCATGACGAAGACCGTCGAGAACGCCGTGGCCGTGCCGATCCAGAGCGTGACCACCCGCGTGAAGGAGACCAACCAGACGCAGGAGCAGCTCCAGGCCCAACGCGAGGCCGAGAAGGCGCAGCGGCAGGGCGCCGGCGCGGTCGTCGCGGTGAGCGATGCGCAGCGCCGCGAACAGGAGCGGCTCGACCGCGAGAACCTGGCGCGCGTGGTCTTCGTGCGCGACGGCACCAAGGTCCGTCAGCAGACCGTGGACACGGGCATCCTCGACCACACCCACATCCAGATCGTGTCCGGGCTGAAGGAGGGCGACGAGGTCGTCTCCGGCAGCTACGGCGCGATCACCCGCGACCTGAAGGACGGCGCGAAGATCCGGGTGCAGCCGCCGGCGAAGAAGGCCGGGGCCGGCAAGGACGCGAAGACGGCCGACGCCGAGCCGAAGCCCTGAGCGCACCGCCATGAGCACCGCTCCCGCACCGTCCGTCGACCGCACCGTGCGCCCGCCCGGGCCGCTCGTCATCGACATCCGCGCCATCACCAAGTTGTACCGCATGGGCGACACCACGATCCATGCGTTGCGCGGCGTGAACCTCCAGATCCGCCGCAACGAGTATGTCGCCATCATGGGCCCCTCCGGCAGCGGCAAGTCGACCATGATGAACATGGTGGGATGCCTGGATACGCCGACCGCCGGCGACTACTACTTCAACGGCGGCAACGTCGCCCACATGGACGACGACGAACTGGCCGACATCCGCAACCGCGAGATCGGCTTCGTCTTCCAGACCTTCAACCTGCTCCCGCGCAGCGATGCGCTGCGCAACGTCGAGTTGCCGCTGATCTACGCTGGCGTGCCCGCCGACGAGCGGCGCGAGCGCGCCGCGGAGGGGCTGCGCAACGTCGGGCTCGGCGACCGCATGCACCACAAGCCCAACGAACTCTCCGGCGGCCAGCGCCAGCGCGTGGCCATCGCCCGCGCGCTCGTGAACAATCCCTCGATCATCCTGGCCGACGAGCCGACCGGCAACCTCGACTCCCGCACGGGCGACGAGATCATGCAGTTGCTCGAGGTCCTCTACGCCCGCGGCAACACCATCGTCCTCGTCACCCACGAGGAGGACATCGCCCGCCACGCCCGCCGCATCGTGCGCCTGCGCGACGGCGTGGTGGAGAGCGACAAGGCGGCGGCCGCCTGATTGCGGATTGCGGAATGCGGATTGCGGAATGTCGAACCAGAGGAACGCCATGAATGACACCGAACTGAAGAAACGGACCAAGCAGTTTGCCCTTAGGACGATTCGCTTGGTCGAGTCACTTCCTCGCACGGTGAGCGCCGATGTGCTGGGCCGGCAGGTGCTGCGTTCCGCGACTTCTGTGGCGGCCAACTATCGCTCGGCCTGCCGTGCGAAATCCCGCGCGGACTTCGTCTCGAAGATGGGCACCGTCGAAGAGGAGGCGGACGAATCGGGTCTGTGGTTTGAGCTTCTTGGCGAATCCGAAATCATCGCGGTCGAGCGCGTCGCCGATTTGTTGCGCGAGTCCGGCGAACTCACGGCTATCGCGGTAGCCTCGATCCGTACGGCCCGCGAGCATTCGACCGCGGCGAAACTGGCTTCAGCCAATCCGCAATCCACATTCCGCAATCCGCAATCGACGTGAAGCGCCTGCTCTTCGAGTTCAACGAGTCCGTGCGGATCGCCGTGCAGCAGATCCGGGCCAACCGCATGCGCTCCTTCCTCACCGCCCTGGGCGTGATCATCGGCATCGTCGCGATCACCCTCATGGGCAGCGCGATCGGCGGCATCGACCGCGGTGTCAACGACAGCCTCGCCGTCGTGGGCGACGACATCCTCTACGTCACCAAATGGCCGTGGCGCGACATCGAGGACTGGTGGAACTTCCACAACCGGCCGAAGATCCGCACCGAGTACGCCGAGCAGATCAACGACCACCTGGCCGCGCACCCGGACCTGCCCCTCAAGCTCGCCGTGCCGTGCGACGAGATGTTCACCAACGTCTATCGCGCGGACTACGCGGTGAACGCCGTCTACACCCTCGGCACCACCGCGGACTTCCCGCGGATCGGCCGCGGCGACATCAAGGAGGGGCGCTTCTTCAACGAGACGGAGGCCCGCGGCGGCCGCAACGTCGTCGTGCTCGGGTTCGATGTGGCCGAGGCGCTGTTCCCCGGCACCAACCCGGTCGGGCAGACGGTGCGCATCCGCGACCAGCAGTTCACGGTCGTGGGCGTGGCCGCCAAACAGGGGTCGTTCCTCGGGATGTTCAGCTGGGACACCAACGTCATCATCCCGCTGCCGGCCTTCCGGCGGATGTTCATGCGCGCCACCGAGGGCGCGCACCTCCGCGTGCAGATCGACCGCACCCGCGCCGACGAGGCGCGGCTGGAGTTGCGCGGCATCATGCGCCGACTCCGCGGGGTGTCGCCGGAGCTCCCGGACAATTTCGAGATCAATACCCAGGACAGCATCAAGAAGCAGCTCGACCCCGTGCGCAACGGGCTCGCGCTGGCCGGGTTCGTGATCACCGGGCTGGCGCTCTTCGTCGGCGCGATCGGCATCATGAACATCACGTATGTGAGCGTGAAGGAGCGCACCCGCGAGATCGGCACCCGCAAGGCGCTCGGCGCGCGGCGGCGGGCGATCCTGCTGCAGTTCCTCGTGGAGGCGGTGGCGATCTGCGTGGTCGGCGGGGTGGTGGGCCTCATCCTGTCCGGCACGCTGGCGGCGTCGGTTGCCGCGCTCGCGCCGAGCCTGCCCGTCGTGTTCCCGCTCTGGCTGGTGCTGTTCAGCCTGGCGATCTCCGTGGCGACGGGGATCGTGTCGGGCTTCGCCCCGGCGGTGAACGCCAGCCGTCTCGATCCCGTGGAGGCGCTGCGCTATGAATGAGACCAAGCGAAACCTCGGCCTGCCGTTCGCCGAGATCCTGCGCATGGCGTGGGTCTCGGTGTGCACGCACAAGCTGCGCTCCGCGCTGACGATGCTCGGCATCGCCATCGGCGTGTTCTCCGTGATCGGGGCGATGACGGTGATCACCGCCCTCCAGGCCTCGATCGAGGAGCAGCTCAACGTCCTCGGCTCGACCAGTTTCCAGGTCAGCAAGTATCCGGCGATCCACAGCCACGGTCCGATCAACCCCTACGCCAACCGCCGCAACATCAACATCGGGCAGGCCCAGCGCGCGAAGGAACTGCTCGCCGACACCGGCGCGACCATCAGCCTCAACGTCGGCCGCTACGGCCGGCAGGTCTTCTTCGAGGACAAGAAGACCAATCCGAACAACAGCCTGATCGGCACCGACGAGGCGTTCATCGCCGGGCGGTCCTTCAATATCGCGCTCGGACGCAACCTCACCGCGGAGGATGGCGAGTTCGGGCGCGCCGTCTGCGTGATCGGCTCGGATACACGCGACCGGTTGATCCCGGTCGGCGATCCGATCGGCGCCGTGATCCGCGTCGACGGCCAGGGCTACCGCGTGGTCGGGGTGCTCGAGCGCAAGGGCGAGCTGTTCGGCAACAGCCAGGACAACCTCGTGGTCATCCCGATCACCCGTTTCCTGCAGGTGTACGGGCGGGAGAACCGCTCGATCGGCATCAACGTGCAGGCGCGCACGCAGGCGGAGATGGGCGCGACGATGGACCGCGCCTACGGGGCGATGCGCGTCGTCCGCGGTCTCCAGCCGGAGGATGCGAACGACTTCGAGATCTTCTCCAACGACACCCTCGTGCAGGCCTTCGACAAGATCGCCAACGTCGTGGGGGCCGGGGCTTTCGTGATCAGCCTGATCGCGCTGCTCGCCGCGGGCGTGGGCATCATGAACATCATGCTGGTGAGCGTGACCGAGCGCACGAAGGAGATCGGCATCCGCAAGTCGCTCGGCGCGCAGCGGCGCGCGATCCTCAAGCAGTTCCTGATCGAGGCGATGGTCATCGCGCAGTGTGGCGGGCTGATCGGCATCGCGCTGGGCGTGGGCGGCGGCAACCTGGCCGCGAAGGCCATGGAGGCCGGCGCGGTGTTCCCGGTGACCTGGACGATCGTCGGCTTCGCCTTCTGCTCGGCTATCGGCATCGGCTTCGGCTTCTATCCGGCCTGGAAGGCCGCCGGCCTCGATCCGATCGAGGCGCTGCGCTTCGAGTAGGGCGGGGGCGGGCGGCAACGAAGTGGCACGTGGCATGGCTCGCCAGAGCCATGATTCCGGGTTGCGCGGGAAGCGCGCGGTGCAGGTCGGAGCGCGGGGACACGGGTCTGGAGACCCGTGCCACGGACTATGTGGCATGGCTCTCCAGAGCCATGATTCCGGGTTGCGCGGGAGCGCGCGGTGCAGATCGGAGCGCGGGGACACGGGTCTGGAGACCCGTGCCACGGAGGAGACCCAGTGTGGCATGGCTCGCCAGAGCCATGTTTCCGGGTTGCGCGGGAGCGCGCGGTGCAGATCGGAGCGCGGGACACGGGTCGGGAGACCCGTGCCACGGGCTATGTGGCATGGCTCTCCAGAGCCATGTTTCCGGGCGAGGTGGACCATTTTTGCGATTTCGCGAACAGGTCGGGTGCGGCATGGTGCGCACGGTGGACGATGCGTTATTCAGATACGCGGTGCACATCCGAAACGGTGCGTACC
>ENA-UPSM01003213-UPSM01003213.1-activated-sludge-metagenome-genome-assembly--contig:-NODE-3213-length-18704-cov-6.655209_pt1 | contig 18704 bp, 18 predicted proteins | sample MGYA00238181_ERZ773283 | MGnify/ENA primary metagenome ERZ773283 (study PRJEB29023, sample SAMN05720199) | activated sludge metagenome | isolation source: Anaerobic digester | place: Japan...
GGCGGGGAGGGCGGGCGGAGCAGCGCGGGCCCGGTCCTGCCCGGGCCTGTTCGCGGCGCGGGCGAAGCCGGTGGGCGGATGCCACGGGACTCTGCCGTGGCCGTGGAGGCTCGCGTTCGCCCCCGCGGGTCCGCGTTGGTCCCCGTATGTCATAAGTGGGGTCGCCCGGTCCGACAGTTTACCCTCACGGTCGTGAAGGTAAACTGTCGTGCCGGGCGTGACCGATCACGGGGACGGAGAGCGATGTGCGGCAGCGGGGGCTGCGAAATAGTGGGCGGCGAGGGTCCGTAGCGCCTTGCGGCGGGCGCGGACGGCTTTGCGGCCGAGGTAGTCGGAGGGGAGGAGGCGCTCGGGAAGAAACGGGTCGATGGCGGCAGCCTCCTGCCACGCCTCGCGCTCCGCGGCGAGCCAGAGGCGCCACTGTTGCGACGAGTCGGCGGGGGCGGGGATTGTGTCGTGAATGCGGAGATACTTCCGGTGGGCTTCGTTGATCCGGGCGAAGTTCCACGCTCCGGCGACGATGGCGGCATCGCGTTCGCCGGCGCAGGGACGGCCTTCGATGAAGAGCAGCGCCTCGGGGTCGGCGGTAAGCGACGAGATGGTTTGGCGGAGACCGGCGAGAGGGTCGGGCGTGACCCACACGCTGCCCTGGAGGTAGCCGAGGCGGGTGGCGGCGAGCTCGCGGCGCAGGCGGTCGCGCAGCTTGCGGTCGTGTTCGGCGACGTCGAAGAGGACGAACCGCCAGATGCCGTCCCACGGTCGGCTCCACTGCTGGTCGGGGTCGACGGCCGGCGTGATGCTGCTGCGGCCAAGTTCCGTGAGGCGGATGATCCGCCGGTCGGTGGCGCGCGGCCTGTCGATGATGCCGCGCTGGGCCAGTATGCGGAGTTTCCGCTCGAAGTTGTCGTCGCCGCAGCCATGGCCGGGCGCCAGCTTGATGAAGGCCGGTCGGAGCAGGAGTTCGGTCGCGTCGAGTGAGGCTTCCGCGAGGCACTCGAGGAAGAACCTGGTTTCGAGCCGCAGATTCCGGGGCATGGAAGGATGGGGGCTCCGACAGTTTACCTTCACGGCCGTGAAGGTAAACTGTCGGAGTGAGATTCAGGTCGGCAGAGGTGAGGTGGCGGATACGGGATGAGCGCGCGCGATGGCGGAAGGGGGGCGAGCCGCGGGAACGACCTCGGCCCCGGGTGCGCGGGGGTGGGCAGGTGTGCGGGCCTCGACAGTTTAGGTTCACGGTCGTGAGGGTAAACGGTCGGGGAGGGGAGGCGGAGGCGAAGAATGGTTTTGTCGTGCGGCGGCGGGGGCGGTGGAGTGGCGGGGTGTTCCCCGGATTCGAAGACCAACGGCGCCGTTACGCCGACGTGATCGTGCGGTTCGGGCTGAACCTGCAGCCAGGACAACGCGTTCTGCTCGCCGAGCCGTACGAGCTGCAGGGCGTGGATCCGGCGGCGGCTCCGCTGGTCGAGGCCATCGCGGCGGCGGCGCGGGCGGCGGGCGCGGCGGAGGTGGAAACGATCTGGGGCGAGGCGGCGGCGTGGCGCAGGGCGGCATGCGACTGGCCCGAGCGCGACTTCCTCGAACGGCTCGAACGGAACACCGCGCGACTGGAACGGGCGATCGCGACGGGCGAGGCGTTGGTCTTCCCGATGAGCGCGCATCCGGAACTCGCGGACGGTATCGCCCCGCGGGGCGCGGCGCGGCTGCGCCGCACCTGCGGCGACTACTACGGGCGGGTGGCTTCGGCCCTGATGGCCGGCGCGACGAATTGGACCGCCGTGCCGGCGCCGACTCCCGCGTGGGCCGAGGTGGTCTTCGCGGACACCGCGGCGCCGCAGCGTTTCGCGAACTTGTGGTCCTCCGTCCTCGCGGCGTGCCGGGCGGACGCGGCGGACCCGGTCGCGGCCTGGGAGGATCGTGTGGCGGAGCTGGAGCGGCGCCGCGACGAACTCGAGGCCCGGCATTTCCGTCGGCTGCGGCTCCACGGTCCGGGTACGGATCTCACGTTGGCGCTGCCGGCGGCGCACCGGTGGTGCACGGCGCTGCTGCGGACGCGCGAGGGCCGGCGTTTCGCGCCGAACCTGCCGACGGAGGAGGTGTTCACGGCGCCGCATCGCGGCTCGGCCGAGGGCTGGTTGCGCGTGGCGCGGCCGGTTTGTCACGGCGGGGCGGTGATGGAGGGCGTGGAGTTGGAGTTTCGTGGCGGGCAGGTGGTGTGCGCCCGGGCGCGGCGCGGTGCGGAATTGCTCGAGCGCGTGCTGGCGGTCGACCGCGGCGCAGTGCGGTTGGGCGAGGTGGCGCTGGTCGACGGGGTGTCGCCCGTGGCCCGCAGCGGGCGGTGTTTCCGGCAGGCGCTGCTCGACGAGAACGCGATGAACCACGTCGCGCTGGGGGACGCCTATGCGTTCACCGCGGCGGCCGGTGCCCGCGAGACGCTCAACCGCAGCGTGCTGCATCTCGACCTACCGGTGGAGTGCGAGGCGCTGCTGACGTGAGCGGCGGCGGAGCGAGCGTGCAGTTGCGCGATTGAAACCGGTGAGCCGGCGGTGCACACCGTGTGCACTCCTCCCATGCGCCAGATCATCACCCTGCTCCTGCTCACCATGCTTTCCGCCACGACGACCCTCATTCGTGCCAGCGATGCCGCCGCGCCCGAACCGCGCACAGTCGACTACGAGTGGATGTCTGTCGCCACGTGGAAGAACATGCACGCCGCCGACATGGCGATCGCGCAGAAGGGCGGAGTGGATGTGCTCTTCGTGGGCGACTCGATCACCGAGGGCTGGGAGTGGGGCGAGGGCGAGCACTGGAAGAAACACTTCGCGCCGCTCGGCGCGGCGAACTTCGGCATCGGCGGAGACACGACGCAGAACCTCCTCTGGCGGCTCGACAACGGCGCCGTCGGCATGCTGCGGCCGAAGGTCGTCGTGGTGCTGATTGGCACCAACAACCTGGGACGCGAGAACGCGACCGCCGCCGAGGTGGCGCGCGGCGTGGAGGCGGTGGTGCGCAAGCTGCGCGCGGCCTTTCCCGCGGCGACGATCGTGCTGCACGGCATTTTCCCCTGCGACTACTCGCCGAAGGCCGAGGTGCGGCAGCGCGTGAAGGACGTGAACGCCCTGCTCAGCCGGCTCGACGGTCTCGGCGGGCAGGTCGTCTTCCGCGACATCGGTGCGGTCTTTCTCGAGCCGGACGGCTCGATCCTGCCCGCAGTTTCCAACGACGGCCTGCACCTCACGCCCGAGGGCTACCGCCGCTGGGCCGGAGCGCTGGCGCCGGTGGTGCGCGAGCTGCTCGCCGCCGCGGCGAAGTAGGCCCGGCGCTGGCGCCGTTTTCTGGCTACGGGAAATTGCCGCTTGAAACGCGCGGCGCCGGCGCTCAACCATCGACGCGTTCTTTGGAAGCGCGCCGGAGCAGTCGAACCCGGCGCCGTTATGCTCAGCAACGCAGGGAAGGCCGTGCGAATCGGCCACAGTTGCGCTGCGGTAACAGGTCACAGACCCCTCTCCCGTCCACCGACGGGAAAAACCAGTCGGACGCGAGTCCGGTGAAGGCGGGGGGCGAGGCGAGAGCGGGCGCGAGAGCGCCCGCCCCACAAACCTGGAGTCCGAATATCTGCCTGCCGAGCCTCACCTCGGCCGCCGCGGCTTCGCCGTGCCGGCCGGTTCCACTTCATCGCAAAAATGAAGGGTGGGAGTAGGAATGCGCTTCCGCTGCGGACCGTCCCGGTCCGCCGGCATGGCGATCGATCGTTTCTGCTCTCCCGCGTCACGATCTCCATGCTCAACCGGCATATCCTCACCACCACGTCGGCCGTCGCGGCCGGCGCCGTCTCCCTTGCCCTGGCGGCCACCGCCTCGGCCCAGCACTCGCGTTACGACGCCGTCGTCGACCTGCCCGACTATGTCGTCAGCGCCACGCGCACTCCGCAGGACGCGCAGTTCACGACCAGCAGTGTCGACGTCGTCCCGCTGCTCCGGCTCGACCTCGCCCAGGTCGCCGACCTGCGCACCGCGCTCGCGACGGTCCCCGGTGTGAACATCGTCAACACCGGCGCCCCCGGCGGCCAGACCTCCGTCTTCATCCGCGGCTCGTCCTCGACGCAGACGCTCCTTGTCGTCGACGGCATTCCGATGAACTCGCGCGCGGCGCAGGCGAACAACTTCCTCGGCGCCGCCGATCTGGCCGGCATCGACCGCATCGAGGTCCTTCGCGGTCCGCAGAGCACGCTCTACGGCAGCTCGGCGATGGGCGGCGTGATCTTCATCGACTCGACCCGCGGTTGCGGCGCGCCGACCGGCAGTGTCGCCACCATGTTCGGCGCGTTCGATACCTGGGGCGCCTCCGCGGCCGTCTCCGGCGGCACGCGTACGGTTGGCTACAGCGCCTCGCTCGGCCGGTTCTCGACCGAGAACGAGCACGCGCACAACGGCTTCGACTCGTGGAGCTACTCGGCGCGCGTCGAGGGCACGCCGACCCCGAACCTGCTTGTCGGCGCGACGTTCCGTGGCCAGCAGGGCGACAGCGAGCAGTACGTCTACGGCGACGCTGACGTGGCCGCCGACAACCACCTCACGACCGTCTACGCCCAGTGGAGCGAGACCAAGGAGTTCTCCTCCCGCCTGACCGCCGGCCAGCACCAGCGGCGGTACTACTACGACGACGGCGCCTTCCCCTCCGACATCCGCGACCGGCGCAACGTGATCGATTGGCAGAACAACTGGTTCAACTTCCACGGCGCCGAGATCGTCGCCGGTGCCACGTACGAGAACGACCGGCACGTCACCGACGGCGTCGCGGCCGAGTCCGACAGCACCGCCGGCTACTTCTCCACCACGGTCCATCCGTCCAAGAATTCCACGGTCAACGCCGGCCTGCGGTACGACGACTTCGAGACCTTCGGCTCCGCCTGGACTTGGCGCACCGGCGCCGCGTGGCGGCCGGTCGCCGGCACGAAGCTGCACGCCTCCGTGGGCACCGGCTTCAGCGCCCCGTCCGACGAGGACATCGACGGCAATCCCGCCTGGGGCATGCTGGCCAATCCCGACCTGAGTGCCGAGAAGTCGACCGGCTGGGATCTCGGCGTCGACCAGAAGCTCTTCGGCGAGGCCCTCACCGCCAGCGTCACCTATTTCCAGACACGCTACAAGGACCGCATCGTCTACGTCTCCGATCCGGTCACCTGGGTCGGGCGCATGGAGAACGTGAGCCGGTCGAAGTCGTCCGGCGTCGAGACCGCTCTGGCCGCCAAACTCGGCAAGAGTGCCAATGTCCGCCTCGCCTACACCTATCTCGAGGCGCGCGACACCACCGCCGACAAGCGTCTCGCCCGCCAGCCGCGCCACACGCTCGACGCCGAGGTGACGGTGCAACCGCTGGCGGCGTGGACGATCGGTGCGGGCCTGCGCGTCGTCGCCTCCCGGGTCGACACCTACGTGCCGCTCGAGGACTTCACCACCGTGCGGCTCTTCACCAGCTACGAGGTTCGCAAGAACCTCCTGCTGAAGGCCCGCATCGAGAACGCGCTCAACGAGCAGTATCAGGAGACCGCGGGCTACGATGCCCTGCCGTTCCGCGCCTTCGGCGGCGTCGAGTACAAGTTCTGACCCTTTCTCACCGCTCATGAGAATCCCGCTACGGTTTCCGGTCGCACTCCTCGCCGTCGTCTGTGCCGTTCTCGGCGCGGTGGCGGCGGCGGGGGCGCCGGAGCCGGTGCGGGTCGTTTCCCAGACGGTCGGGACCGACGAGCTGCTGCTCGCGCTCGCCGAGCCCGGGCAGATCGCCGCGCTCAGCCATCTTGCGCGCAATCCGGTCTTCTCGACCACGGCCCAGCAGGCCGAGGCCTATCCGCAGCTCGTGCTCGGCGACTCCGAGACGATCCTGCGCCATGCTCCCACGCTCGTGCTCGTGACCGACTACAGCCGGGCCGAGCTCGTTGCGCAGATTCGCCGCGCCGGCGTGCGCGTGCTGGTGTTCAGCCGCTACAAGACGCTCGACGATGTCTACGCCAACCTCCGGCTGCTCGCCCGCGAGCTCGGTGCGGAGGCGAAGGCCGAGGCGTTGATCGCCGACTGCGAGGCGCGCGTGGCCGCGCTGCGCGAGAAGCTGCACGGCCGCAAGCCGGTGCGCATCCTCGCCCCCTCGATCTACGGCATGCTCGCCGGCACCGACACCACGTTCCAGGATCTTTGCGACAACGCCGGCGCCGAGAACATAGCCGCGACCGTCGGCGGTCTGAGCGGACACGCGAGCGCTCCGAGCGAGCGCATGCTCACTTGGCCCATCGAGGTTCTCGTCGTCTCCGGTGAGACCACGGAGGCGGCGCTCGCGCCGTACCGCGATTTGCTGCCCTACAAGCTGATGCCCTCCGTGCGCGAGGGGCGCGCCGTGCTGATGCCGGAGAACCTGCTCGCGTGCGTCTCGCACCACCGCATCGACGGCTACGAGCGCCTCGCGCGGCAACTCCACCCGGAGGCGTTTCGATGATCCCGTCGCGTTACCTCTCGTGGGCGATGCCGGCAACGATTCTGGTGCTGCTGGTGCTCGCGTCGTTGTCGCTGATGATCGGCGACATGGCGCTTTCGCCCGTGCGGCTCTGGCAGGGGCTGCTGCGGCAGGAGGAGATGGCGACGATCGTGGTCTGGCAGATCCGCGTGCCGCGCATGATCGTGGCGATGCTCGTGGGCGCCGCGCTCTCGGCCAGCGGTCTGGTCATGCAGGCGTATTTCCGCAACAGCCTCGCGAGCCCCGGTCTGCTCGGCGTGAGCAGCGGCGGCGCGGCTGGCGCAGTGGTCGTGCTGGCTTGCGGACTGACCGCGTACTCTCTCTGGGTCCTCCCGCTGGCGGCGGTCGCCGGGGCGTTCGTCGCCACGCTGGCGGTGATCGCGCTCGCGCGCCACGGCACCGGCACCGAGCGGCTCCTGCTCGCCGGTATCGCGCTCAACGCGCTGCTCGGCGCGGTGACCAGTTTTGTTCTCTCGCGGCAGACCGCCGTCTTCAACCGGCAGACCCAGATCCTCTACTGGCTGCTGGGGGGGCTGGAAGATCGCACGTGGGAACACGTGCTGATGGCCGCGCCCATCGTGCTTGCGGCGGCACTGCTCTGGCCGCTCGGCCGGCCGATGGATTTGCTCAGCCTTGGCGCGGCGGAGGCGCAGAGCCTCGGCGTCGATGTGCGTGCGCTGCGGCGACGCCTGCTCGCTCTGTCGACGGTGCTCACCGCGGTGGCCACCGCGGTGGCCGGCACGGTCGGTTTCGTCGGTCTGATCGTACCGCACGTGCTGCGGTTGCTCGTGGGGCCGGAACACCGCCGGCTCGTGCCGCTGTCGTTGCTCGGCGGAGCCGCCTTCGTGCTTGCCTGCGACCTGCTCACGCGCTGCGTGGGCGACATCCGGCTGGGCATCGTTACCGCGCTGGTCGGCGGGCCGTTCTTCCTGTGGTTGCTGAGGAGGCAGGCATGAAGCGCGCGCAACCCGGTTCTGCACCGTCCGCCGATCCCGCGCCCGAGGAGCACGGGAAGATCGCGGCGTTCCCCCAGAAGGCGCTCGCGCTGCATGGGGCCACGGTGCCGGGCCGCATCGCCGATGTGAGTCTGGAAATACCGGCCGGCATGCTGGTCGGGCTCGTCGGGCCCAACGGCGCGGGTAAGTCCACGCTGCTCCAGGTCGCCGCCGGACTGCTCCCGGCTGCCGGTGGCACGGTGAATTGGTCGGGCCGGCCGCTCGACGAGATCGTGGCGCAGGAGCGCGGACGTTGCGCGACCTGGGTGCCGCAGGAGGCGCACTTCGAATTCGGCTTCTCGGTGCGCTCGGTCGTCGCCCAGGGGCGTTTCGCGCACGGTGACGACGAGCTCGGCGTCGACTCCGCGCTGGCGCGGCTCGATCTGGTCCAGCTCGCGCAGCGTCCGGTCAATCGCCTCTCCGGCGGCGAGCGGCAGCGCGTACTGATCGCGCGCGCACTCGCGACCGCCGCGCCGCTTCAGCTCTGGGACGAACCCCTCGCGCCGCTCGACCCGCGCCACGTACTCGAGGTGCTCAAGCTTGCGCGCGAACTCGCGACGAAGGGCGGCTCGGTGCTGATGTCGTTGCACGACCTGCGCGTCGCCAGCCGGCTCGACCTCATTGTGGTGCTGCAGGACGGCCGGTTGCGCGCCGTGGGCCGTCCCGAGGAAGTGCTCACTGCGGAGTTGCTCGCCGACGTCTTCGGCGTGCGCGCGCGGGTGGCGCCCGGCCTCACCCTCGATCTACCATGAAACCCGTTTTCAAGCCGCTCACCGAACCCTCCAACGAAACCGAGTCCGCCCATCGCGCCGCGATGCAGGAGAAGCAGCGCGAGATGCGCGAGCTGATGGCCGCCGCGAAGGACAAGCGCGGGCTGACGATCGTGCACACCGGCAACGGCAAGGGGAAGAGCACCGCGGCCTTCGGCATGGTTACGCGCATGCTCGGCCACGGGAAACGTTGCGTGGTCGTGCAGTTCATCAAGTCCGGCGACGCCGCCACGGAGCGCAACCTGCGTTGCCCGCAACTGGCGTGGCACCGCTGTGGCGAGGGCTTCACGTGGGACACGCAGAACCGCGCGGGCGACATCGAGTCGGTGCGCACCGGCTGGGAGATCGCCGTGCAGGCGATGCAGGACCCCGAGGTGAGCCTCGTGTTGCTCGACGAGCTCAACATCGCGCTGGCCTTCGACTACCTGCCGGTCGACGAGGTGCTCGGCGCGCTGCGCGAGCGGCAGCCGCACCAGCATGTGGTTTTCACCGGGCGCGACGCGCCGGCCGAGCTGATCGAGCAGGCCGACCTCGTGACCGAGATGCGCGAGATCAAGCACCCGTTCCGTGCCGGCATCCAGGCGCAGGCCGGGATCGAGTATTGAACGGCCGGAAACGGGAACCGATCTTGTCGCGATGAAGGCCATCGGCGTTCTCGGCACCGGATCCAGCGTCGGCAAGACTTGGGTCGCGACCGCGCTCTGCGCGTGGCTGCACCGCGAGGGCGTGCGCGTGGCGCCGTGCAAGACGCAGAACATGTCGAACAACGCCTGGGCGTTGCCGACCGGTGGCGAGATGGCGCGGGCGCAGGCGATGCAGGCCGAGGCGTGCGGGTTGGAGCCCGTCGCCGAGATGAACCCCGTGCTGCTCAAGCCCAGCGGGCGCGCCGGCTCGCAGGTGATCGTGGGCGGCCGGCCGGAGGGCGTGATCCCGGCTTCCGAATACTACCGCCACCACGAGCGGCTGTGGGTCTTCGCCGCCGGCGTGCTCGACGGCTGGCGCGACCGCTGCGATGTGCTCGTGCTCGAAGGCGCGGGCTCGCCGGTCGAGCTCAACCTGATGGACCGCGACTTCGCCAACCTCCGCCCGATCCGGCACCTCGACGGCCGGTGGTTGCTCGTCGGCGACATCGACCGCGGCGGCGTCTTCGCCCAGCTCGCCGGCACCTGGCAGCTCCTGCCCGAGGCGGACCGCGCGCGCGGGCTCGGCGCCATCGTGAATCGTTTCCGCGGCGATCTTTCGCTTTTTGCTGACCCCACCCAGCACCTGCGCCCGTTCGCGCCGGGGTTGCCCGTGCTCGGCACGCTGCCGCTGCGCCGCGACCTCCAGCCGGAGACGGAAGACGGCTTCGACGCCGCCGACTGGGATCGCGGCACCGGCGCCACCATCGCTTGGATCCGCTATCCGCGCGTGGCCAACGTGACCGACTGCCAGCCGTGGTGGGACGACGAGGGCGTGCGCACCCGCTGGGTCGACGACCCGGCGCAGCTCGCCGGCGCGAAGGCGATCGTGCTGCCCGGTTCGAAGAACACCCTCGGCGACCTGCGCTGGCTGCGCGCCAACGGATGGTTCGAGGCCATCCGCGGCGCGGCGCAGCGCGGCACACTCGTCGTGGGCGTGTGCGGCGGTTACCAGATGCTCGGCGAACTCCTCGACGATCCCACCGGGCTCGCCGGCGACCGCGGCACGGAGGAGGGAATCGGGTTGTTGCCGATCAAAACCGGTTTTGTGCCCGAAAAGCTGGTGCAGCAGGTGACCGCCGAGTGCGATGGCCGCCGCTGGCAGGCGTACGAGATCCACATGGGGCGCAGCAAGGTCACGCAGTCGTGCGATGCGCTGCAGACGGTGACCGACGCCGCCGGCCCGCGCCCGGAGGGGCTGCGCCGCGGCAAAGTCTGGGGCACCTATCTGCACGGCTGGTTCGAGGCGCCGGAGCTGCGGCGCAAAGTCGCCGCCGCGGCCGGCATCACCGGGCATCGCGCGGCGCCGCTGGGCTGGGCCGAGAAACGCCGCGAGATCTACGTGCAGATGGCCGAGCACCTCGCCGCGCACGTCGACCTCGATCCGGTCCGCCGTTACCTCGGGCTCTGACCGCCGCCACCATGATCTACGGACACGGCAACGACGGTTATCGGCTCGGGCGCGCAGTGCGGGCGGACTTCAGCAGCAACGTTCTCCCCGGGGGCCCGCACCCCGCGCTGCGCGAGCGGCTGGTCCGGGCGCTCGACGACATTGGCGGTTATCCCGATGCCGGGGCGGAGAGCTTCGTGCTCGAACTCGCGCGACGCGAAGGCGTGCCGGCGTTGAACATCGGCGCGACCAGCGGCGCCGTGGCGGCGATCCATCTCCTCGCCCAGTCGCTGCGAGGCAAGCGGCACGCCATCGCGGTGCCGGCGTTCTCGGAGTACGAGGACGCCGTGCGACTGCAGCGCGACGAACCGGTCTTCTTCGCGGCGGACGAGCTGGCGGCCGGCACGGTGCCGCCGGCGGAGGTGGTCTGGCTGGCGAATCCGAACAATCCCACGGGCACGGTCGTGGCGCGCGAGGCGTTGCTCGCCATTGTCGACGCGCGTCCGGAGACGCTCTTCGTGGTCGATCTCGCCTATGCCGGGCTCTGCGCGGCGGAGTCGCTGCGGCCGGCCGACGCCGTCGCGCGGCGGAACCTCGTGCTCGTGCTTTCCTACACGAAGCAGTTCGCGATCCCCGGGCTGCGGCTCGGCGCGGTCGTCGGGCCGGAGGGTCTGGTGGGCGAGGTCGTGGCGCGCGGCGGGCCGTGGGCGGTGAATACGCTGGCGCTGGTCGCTGGGCGGTTCCTGCTCGGTGAGCAGTCCATCGACGACGAACCGCGCCGGCTCGGCTGCCTGGCGGAGTCGCTGCGGTTGCAGGCGGCGCTGGGCGAACTGCCGGGGCTGAGCGTGCGGCCGAGCCCGACCAACTACTTCCTGCTCCACACGGGGCGTGCCACCGGCGCGGAGCTGCGTGAGCATCTCGTGCGCGAGCACGGGCTGCTCGTGCGGGATGCCGCCAACTTCCGCGGGCTCGACGCGCACCAGGTGCGCATCGCCGCGCAGACTGCGCGCGAGAACGCCTGGCTCGAGGAGGCCATGAGGTCATGGGCGAAGCGCAATTGATCGCCGCGGCGCTCGGCGCGGGCTACCTCCTGGATCTGCTGTTCGGCGATCCGGTGTGGCTGCCGCATCCGGTCGTCGGATTCGGCCGCGCGATCTCCCTCGGCGAGTGGGCGCTCAACCGCGGCGCCGCCGTGCGGCGCTTCCTGAGCGGCGCCCTTCTCGCGCTCGGGCTGGTCGGCGGCACGTTTGCGCTGACGGCGCTGGCCGTGGCCGCGGCGTGGCGGGCGCACCCGGTGGCCGGCGCGGCACTGGTCGCGGTCGGCGTCTTCTTCGGCCTGGCGAACCGCACGCTGATCGACGAGGGCCGCGCGGTGTTCGCCGCCCTGGACGAGAGCCTCGACGCGGGGCGGCGGCGGCTCTCGCGGATCGTCGGGCGCGACACGGCGCGGCTCGATGCGCAGCAAGTGCGCACGGCGGTGGGCGAGACGATGGCGGAGAATCTCAACGACGGCGTGGTGGCGCCGCTGTTCTGGTTCGCGCTGCTCGGGCTGCCCGGGCTGATGGCGTACAAGATGGTCAACACACTCGACTCGATGATCGCGCACCGCGACGCGCGGTACGAGTGGTTCGGCAAGCCGGCGGCGCGGCTCGACGACGCGGCGAACTTCGTGCCCGCGCGGCTCACGGCGCTGCTCCAGTGCGCGCTGGCCGGCCGTGGCGGCGCGCGGGGGCTGGGTTTTCTCGTGCGGTACGGCCGGGCCCACGCCAGCCCGAACTCCGGATACCCGGAGGCGGCGCTGGCCGGCATCCTCGACGTGCGTTTCGGCGGGCCGCATACCTACGACGGGGAACTGGTCCACAAGCCGTGGATCGGCAGGAACACCCGCGCGCTCGCCGGCGGCGAGTTCGCACGCATCGCCCGGCTCAACCACGCGGTGGCGCTGGCGGCGACGCTGCTCGCCGGCGCGGTGTGGTGGCATGCACCCGAATTTCTTCTACCATGGGCCGATTGATTCTCCTCACCGGACCGGTGCGCTCGGGCAAGAGCGCGCGGGCCGTCGCAATGGCACGCCACTGGGGCGACGACGTCGTCTTCGTCGCCACCTACCGGCCGGCGACGACCGACCCCGAGATGGACGACCGCGTGCGGCGCCACCGCGCCGAGCGGCCGGCGTGGCGCACGCTCGAGGCGGTGGACGACGCCGCGGCCGAGTTGCGCAAACTCGACCCACCGCCGAGCGGCGTGGTGCTCGACTGCCTCACGCTCTGGCTGAGCGACCGTTTCGACCGTGACGACGAGACGATCCTCGCCGCGTGGGACGCGCAGCTGCGCGGCATGCGCGAGGCGCCGTGGCCCACGGTGGTTGTTGGCAACGAGATCGGCTGGAGCCCGGTGCCGGAATCGGCGCCGCTGCGGCGATTTCGCGATCTGGCCGGCTGGCTCGCGCAGCGCACGGCCGCGGCCGCGGACGAGGCGTGGCTGCTCGTCGCCGGCTGTCCGGTACGGCTGAAATAAGGAGACCTCTTTCATGTCCTGGAAAACCCCGACCATCCCGCCCCTCGCCAACGAGCTCGCGCCGGCCCTGCAGGCGCGCATCGACAACAAGACGAAGCCGCCGCGTTCGCTCGGCCGGCTCGAGGAGATCGCGCTGCGGCTCGGCTTGATGCAGGCGACGGTGCACCCGAAGCTCGTCGCGCCGCACGTGCTCGTGTTCGCCGGCGACCACGGGCTGGCGCGCGAGGGCGTGAGCCCGTTTCCGCCGGAGGTGACGCCGCAGATGGTGCTCAACTTCCTGGCCGGCGGCGCCGGCATCAACGTGCTCGCACGGCTGTCGAATCTCCCGATCAAGGTGATCGACGCCGGTGTGGCCACCGAGCTCCCCAACCATCCCGATCTGATCAAGCGCAAGGTCCGCCTCGGCACGCGCAACGCGTTGCACGAGCCCGCGCTCACGCCCGCCGAGGTCGAGCAGTGCCTGGAGGCAGGCGCTGCCGTTGTGCGCGAGCTGGCGGAGAAGCACGGGACGAACGCCATCCTGCCGGGCGAACTCGGTATCGGAAACTCGGCTTCGGCGGCGCTGCTCTACAGCGCGTTCACCGGACGGCCGATCGCCGAGTGCACCGGCCGCGGCGCCGGGCACGACGACGCCGGGTTGGCGCGCAAGATCGCCATCCTCGAGCGCGTGCAGGGGAGGCATGGCGACATCCGCGAACCGCTCGCGGCGTTGGCGGCCTTCGGCGGCTGCGAGATCGCGATGATGACCGGCGCGATGCTCGAGGCCGCGAGCCGGCGGATGCTGGTGATGGTCGATGGCTTCATCAGCACGTCGTCGGCGCTGGCGGCGGCGCGGCTGGCACCGGCGGCGAGCGACTACTTCATCTTCGCTCACGCCTCCGGAGACGGCCCGCACCGCATCGCGGTCGAGGCGCTCGGCGGCAAACCGCTGATCGATCTCGGAATGAAACTCGGCGAGGGCACGGGCGCGGCGATGGCGTGGCCGATCGTGCGCGCGTCTGTGGCGTTCCTGGACGAGATGGCGACGTTCGAGTCGGCCGGCGTGAGCGAGCGGGCGAAGGAGTCGGCGCAGTGAACGCGCTCCGCAACGAACTGCGCACGCTGGCGGGGGCGGTGTTGTTCTTCACGCGGCTGCCGTTGCCGGCGCGGCTCGGCGTCGAGGCGGCGGATCTGCGGCGGGCGATCACGTATTTCCCATTGTGCGGCGTGCTCGTGGGCGGCTTTGCCGCGCTCGACTGGTGGCTGGCGTCGCTGGTTTTCCCGGCGGCGGTGGCGGCCGGCGTCGCGCTGGTCGTGGGCGTGGTGTTCACCGGCGCGATGCACGAGGACGGCTGGGCCGATGTGTGCGACGGCTTCGGCGGCGGGCACACGAAGGAGCGGGTGCTGGAGATCATGAAGGACTCGCACGTCGGCGCGTACGGCGTGATCGGGCTGGTGCTCTTGCTCGGGCTGAAGTGGCAGACGCTGGCGGCGCTGCCCGGCGCGCTCGTGCCGGCGGTGCTGGTGGCGGGGCAAACGCTCAGTCGCGGGATGGCGGCGACGCTGATGGCGACGCTCGATTATGCGCGCCCGGAGGGGCCGTCGAAGGCGCGCGCGCTGGTCGTGCGGCTGGGCGGCTGGCGGCTGCTTTTCGTGCTGGCGACGGCGCTGGCACCGCTGGCGTTGCTGCCGTGGCGGGTCTGGTGGGGCGTGGCGGCGCTGGTCGTGGTTCGGGTGGTGCTGGCGCGCTGGTTTCGGTCGCGAATCGGCGGTTACACGGGGGACTGTCTCGGCGCGGCGCAGCAGCTCGGGGAGGTCGTGTTCTATCTCGTGGTGCTGGGGGTGGCGCGATGAACGGAACGCTTTCCAGAGAGGGCCACAGAGGGCACGGAGGCGGAGGAGGGCACGGAGCGTCCGCCGCGGACAACGCGCCGGCGACGGCGGCCGACGTGGCGTTGGGTTTTGGTTCCGCCGGCACGAGCTATCGTCGCTGTAGCGAAAGGTGCGAAGGGTTCTGTCCGGGGCCAGGCTGTCGAATTTCTGGCGAGTTTCGCTACGGGCGGGGAGGCGATGTTGCGCTGTGGCGGCGTGCGGCGCACGCCGGACTGCGGCTGGCGTGCGGTGATGTCTCGGGTCGTGCGAGCGCCGCTCTCGGTGAACGGGGCCTGCGGAGTCCGGTCGGAGACCGGACCTACGGGCGGAGGGTTGGCGCATGAGCGGCCTGCTGATCCGGCATACGCGCGTGGCGATACCGCAGGGGCTTTGTTACGGACGGACGGATGTGCCGCTGGCGGAGAGTTTCGAGCGCGAGGCGGCGACGGTGCGCGCGAGTCTGCCGTGGACGCCGCTGGCGGTGTGGTCGAGTCCGGCGGAACGTTGTCGGCGGCTGGCGGCGCGGTTGGCCGCGGGTGAGGTGCGGATCGAGCCGCGGCTGGCCGAGCTCGACATGGGCGAATGGGACGGCCGCAAGTGGGACGAACTCTCCGGACCGGTGCACGAGGCATGGAAGGCCGATCCGTGGGGGACGCGTCCGCCCGGTGGCGAGTCGGCGGAGGATCTGGTGGCGCGGGTGCGTGTGTTGCGTGCCGAGGTCATGGCGACGCGGCCGGAGCGGCTGGTGCTGGTGACGCATGCCGGGGTGATCCGGGCGTGGCGCAGCATCGGCGAAGGGCGGCAGTTGGCGGAGCTGTTCGCGGAACCGATCGGCTTCGGCTCGCTCACGAGGCTGTCGCGGTGAGCGGGACGGCGGTGCGCACAGGTCTGGGCTTGTGACTGCGGGGAACGCTGGCATTTCCACCGTCGTCCATGGAAACCACCACCACCGGAGAACCGACTCCGCTCACCGAGCCGCAACAGCGCGAGGCCACGCGGCTGTGCGTGGAGACGGGGCTGATCCTGCTGCAGCACGGCGCCGAGAGCGCGCTGGTCGAGAACCTCGCGCGGCGGCTCGCGCTGGCGCTCGGGGTGCCGCGCGCGGAGGTCGCGCTGCTGGCCAACGCCGTGGTGGTGACGACGCTGAGCGAGGGCCACTGCATCACGACGGTGCGTCGCAACGAGGACCGCGGGATCAACATGCACATGGTCACCGAGGTGCAGCGGGCGGTGCTGGCGGCGGAGGCGGGAGCGCTCGATCTCGACGGCTACCGGGCGCGGCTCGCGACGATCAAGCCGCTGCGGTATCCGCGGTGGCTGACGTCGGTCATGGTCGGGCTGTCGTGCGCGTGTTTCGCGCGGCTGGTGGGGGCCGACTGGACGAGCTGCGCGGTGGCGCTGGTGGCGGCGGGGGTGGCGATGGCGGTGCGCCTCCAGCTGGTCCGGCTGCATTTCAATCCGCTGGTGAACTTCTTCGTGACCGCGTTCGTCGCCACGTCGGTGGCGGGGCAGGGGGCGATCTACGGGATCGGCGACAAGCCGCAGGTGGCGATGGCGAGCTGCGTGCTGCTGCTGGTGCCCGGGTATCCGCTGATCAACTCGATCTCGGACATGGTGAAGGGCTACATCAACACCGGGCTGGCGCGGGGCATGTACGCGGTGCTGCTCTCGGCCGGCGCCTGCGCCGGCATCCTGCTGGCGATGAGCGTGTGGAAAGTGTGGGTGTGGCTATGAACCTTCTTCTCGGGATTCTCCAACAGATGGCGCTGGCGGCCGTGCCGGCGGCGGGGTTCGGGATGCTGTTCAACGTGCCGGCGCGCGTGCTGTGGTACTGCGCCGCGGGCGGCGCGCTCGGCCGCGGGCTGCGGTTCGCCCTCGTCGAGGGGGCGCACCTGCCGGTGGAGTGGAGCACGCTGCTGGCGGCGGCGACGGTGAGCCTGCTCGGCGTCGCGGTCGCGCAACGACTGCGCGCGCACCCGAAGGTGTTCACGGTGGCGGCGATGATCCCGATGATCCCGGGCGTGCCGCTCTTCAAGACGCTCATCGCGATCGCGCAGATCCAGCAACGGGGCTTGAGCGACGCGCTGCTGTCGACGGCGATCACGCAGGGCCTGCAGGCGTTGTTCATCGTGGCCGCGCTGGCCGTGGGTCTGGCGGTGCCCGGCCTGCTGTTCTACCGGCGGCGCCCGGTGGTGTGAGCCGGCGGGTTCGCCCCGCAGCTTCGGTCTGGCGGTCGGGCGCGCGCCGGCGCAGAGTGCCGGGCGCGATGAACTCGAGCCCTGCCAGCAACGTGGTCCGCCGGATCAAGTGCGATCCGATCGCGGCGTTCATCCAACTGCCCGAGCGGCCGCTGCGCGTGGTGTCGCTGGTCTCCGGATTCACCGAGGCGATCGTGGCGATGGGCCTGGGCGAGCGGCTGGCGGGCGTGTCGCAGTATTGTGCGCGCTACGCACCGGTGGCGGGCATCCCGGTGGTGGGCGACTACCTGCGGATCGACGCGGACAAGCTGCGCGAGGCGCGGCCCGACCTGGTGCTGATGACGAGCGGCGTGCAGCTGGGGCTGGCGCGCAAGCTGGCGCAGGCCGGGGTGCCGGTGTACGTGCTGCACCTGCCCGACAGCTTCGGCGGGATCGTCGAGAATATCCGGAAACTCGGGGCGCTGCTGGGCGAGATGGATGCGGCGCTGGAGCTGGCGGAGCGCATGTCCAACGAGGCGGCGGCGCTGCGGCTCTCGCGGCCGGCGGTGCGCCCGCGGGTGTACGCGGAGCTGTGGTTCGGCCGGCATCCGCGGATGGCGGGCGGGCTGAGTTTCGTGCAGGACATTCTCGAACTGGCCGGCGGCGTGAACATCCTGCGCGGCTCGGCCGCCGGCTACATGGCGCTCAACCTGCCGGCGGTGGCGGCGGCGAAGCCGGAGGCGGTGATCGTGTTCTCGGAGGAGGACGACCATCCGGTCGACGGGGCGGCGCTGCTGGCCGAGCGGGGCTGGACCGGGGCGTGGCCGCACGTGCGGATCGAGAGCGGCATCGCGCGCGGGACGAATCTCATCCACGACGGTCCTTCGATGCTGGAGACAGCGCGCTGGCTGCGGGGCGAGCTCATCGCCAAGGGCGTGATGGCGGCGCCGTGAACTGCGGCCCCGGCGCCGCGGGCGGTGCCGGAAAACAAGAAACCCGCGGCCGAAGCCGCGGGTTTCAAATGGTCGGGGCGGTGAGATTCGAACTCACGACCTCTACGTCCCGAACGTAGCGCTCTACCAGGCTAAGCTACGCCCCGATTGCTGGGATTCTTCGCGGCCTCGGCCGAAACCTCGGTTGCGAAAGAGGGGCGAGGCTGCGAACCGGCCCGAGGTGAATCAAGGACAAACTTGGGCGAGTTTCGGCGGCGCGGAGCTTCTGGGGTGGAGTTTCGCAGACGATAGAAGATAACGAAGGCAACCAAGGATACTGGGCAGAGGCGGAACGGTAGGCAGGGGGCCAAACCGGTTTTGCCCGAGTCCGGGGCTCCGCTGACCTGAGGAGGAGACCTTGGTGGCAACGCCCCCGCACGTGCTCCGGCCAAGCGGTGGGCGCGAGCTCGCGCCCTGCACCGACTGGCTGATCACGTGGGCACTCAATGCGCGGGCTGGTCGCGGTGGTGGACGCAGACGCTGTTGCCATCGGGGTCGGTGACGACCGCCATGTGGCAGACGGGCGAGGAGTAGGGCTCGGCGAGAAACTTGACCCCGGCGGCGCGGAGCGCGGCGATGGCGGCGTCGAAGTCGGCGACCTCCAGTGCGACGCTCGGGCCGGCGGGCGACGGTTTCCAGTCGGGGACCATGTTGGTGATGCCGAGGGCGGCGCCGGCGATCTCGTACTCGATCCAGTGTTTGCCCTCGTGCTCGAAGGTCGAGGCGGGCTGGAGGCCGAGGATACCTTCGTAGAAGGCGCGGGCGCGGGGCATGTCGGTGACGGGGTAGGCGGTGAAGGCGATCTCGGTGACCTGGATCATGATGGGTGCG
>ENA-UPSM01003240-UPSM01003240.1-activated-sludge-metagenome-genome-assembly--contig:-NODE-3240-length-18579-cov-4.522889_pt1 | contig 18579 bp, 18 predicted proteins | sample MGYA00238181_ERZ773283 | MGnify/ENA primary metagenome ERZ773283 (study PRJEB29023, sample SAMN05720199) | activated sludge metagenome | isolation source: Anaerobic digester | place: Japan...
TGCCTTCTGGAAAAATGAAATCTCGTGAAGGAACCGTTGTCGATGCTGATGATTTGATGCAAGAAATGACCGATACGGCTCAAAAAATTGCAGAAGATTTAGGAAAATTAGACGAATATTCAGTTGAAGAGAAAGCTAAATTGTACAAAACCATTGGTTTGGGTGCTTTGAAATATTACATTTTGAAAGTTGATCCTAAAAAGCGAATTCTTTTTGACCCAGCAGAATCGGTTGATTTTGCAGGAAATACAGGTTCGTTTATTCAATATACGTATGCGAGAATCCAGTCGATTATTCGCAAAGCTAATTTCGATTTTACTTCTGCAAGCACTGTAAAAGCTTTGCACGAAAAGGAAAAAGAATTAGTAAAACAACTCGAATTGTTCCCAGAAGTAATTCAAAATGCGGCTCAAAATCACAGTCCCGCTTTGATTGCGAATTATACTTATGATTTGGTTCGTGAATACAATTCGTTTTACCAAGCCGTTTCTATTTTGGGCGAAGAAGATTTGCAGAAGAAAATATTTAGAGTACAACTTTCAAAAAAGGTTGCCGAAACTATTGCGTTAGCTTTTCAACTTTTAGGAATTGATGTTCCTGAAAGGATGTAGTTTGTTTAACACATAAAAAATAGACCTCAATTTGGGGTCTTTTTTTATGAAAAAAAACTAAATTTACGAATGTTAATGTATCGAAAATTATGAAGAAAATGAATTTCTGCTTGGGATTTGTATTGTTTTTTACCACAATGGTTTATTGTCAATCAGAGCCTATTAAAATTGAAGGAGAAGCCCAAGGAACAACTTATCATATCACTTATTTTGATGCTCAAAATAGAAACTTGCAACCTGAAATTGTTCAATTATTAAAGGACTTTGACCTGTCGGTTTCAACATATATTCCCAATTCGATTATTTCAAGAATCAATTCAAACGAGGAAAATGTAATTGTCGATAAATACTTCACGGCTTGTTTCAAAAAAGCCAAGGAAGTTTGGAAAAACACCAACGGCGCTTTCGACCCAACGGTTTACCCACTGGTCAATGCTTATGGTTTTGGTCCTGGAAAAAAACAAAAAATCGAAAAATCGAAGATTGATAGCATCCTTAAATTTGTGGGTTTTCAATTGATTGAATTAAAAGGGAACAAAATAGTCAAAAAAGACCCAAGAGTGGCTTTGGATTTTAATGCTTTTGCACAAGGATATTCTGTAGATGTGGTTTCTAATTTTTTAAATTCAAAAGGAATATCGGCTTATATTGTAGAAATAGGAGGAGAAGTTTATGCAAAAGGACGGAAACCTAATGGAAAAAATTGGACTATAGGAATTGAAAAACCTATTGACAACAAGGAATCGGAAAATCCATTCAAGGCCATCGTAAAACTGGAAAATTTGGCCATAGCTACTTCGGGAAATTATCGCCGGTTTATTATTGAAGACGGCGTGAAATATGTCCATCATATTGATCCGAAAACGGGTTATCCCACAAAAAATAATCTGTTGAGTGCTTCGATATTTGCCAAGGAATGTATTTCTTCTGATGCCAATGCAACGGGTGTTTTGGTTTTGGGTCTTGATAAAGCCAAAGTGTTTTTGAAGAAACATCCAGAATTGCAAGCATATTTGATTTATTCTGACGAAAAAGGGAATTATCAGGTTTATGAAACTTCAGGTATTAAAGCAATTATTTCTGAAATTGGAGAATAAAAAAAAAATACCAGCCAAATTTTGACTAGTACTTTTTTACTAACTAAACTAATTCAACCAATTCTCTTTATTTTTTCAAAATAACTTCATAATTTGAAACACCATTATCATTAGATAAGCTAATAACATAATTACCATTGGACAAATTTGAAAGATTAATTTGTTTAGTGGTCTCAGCATTATTAGTGCTTAAAGATTCAGAATAGACGGTTTCTCCCAATAAGTTATAAACTTTAATATTTTGTATATCATTTTTTAAATCAAGGTTGAATAAACCTGTTGAAGGAACAGGATAAATGACTACTGCAGGTTCTTTGTGTTGAACATCTTCAAACCCTAGTCCAGTCGCAACCCAATTCATTACAATGGTATTCACATAAGTATCTCCTACGGCAGTGGTTGTTGCAGAAGTTGGACCTTTTGTGAAAGAATAACTGGAAAGTTCTTGATGATTATTAGCTCCTGAATCAACCCAAGTGCTTTCAATCCAAATTTTGTAAACGCCATCGGCTACAGTAGTGCCATTAGTTGCTCCAACCACGTTTTTGCCATCCCATACAAAACTTTTTGTACCAAAACCTGTAGGTGTTGTCGTGTTTTTTAGAGTGGCTCCAGTTGCTGCATCAGTTACATTTACAGTAGCAGCTAATGCATTCGATGCTGTTCCTCCTGCTTTTACTGCAAAAGTGGGTAGATGATCTGAAGTATTGCTTCCTACATAACGCATTTTAGTTTTAATAAAGGCGCCTGCACTGTTTTCAATCCAAACTGCCGTTACGCAATATCCTGTATATGTTGGTGCTGGAGAAGTGGGTACGGGTTGGTTGAAAGAAAAGGTCAACGTACCAGTTGTTTGTGCTGATACAATTGTCGAAAAGCAAAGTAAAAATGCAATTCCTGCTAGGTTGTGTAATTTTGTTATCATTTCATTTTATTTTTATTGTTGTTTCTAAAAAGAACTATTTAGAAATAGTTCAAAAATGTAAAACTCTATAATGAATTATTGATAGAGTTTTACATTGACTAATTAATTAGCTTCAAGGACTAAATTGATGTTGACTTTAGCGTTTTCAGCAATTTTTCCTTTTACAAGACTTGGAATTTCAATGTTGTAATCTTGTGGTCTAACTAAAATTGAGCTTGTTGCAATTATTTTAGTTCCATTCAATGTAAGGTTGATTTTCGATTTGATCTTTTTGGTCACACCGTGAATCATTAAATCTCCTTCTAAATCATAGCTTGTTTTTGCAGCAGATAATTTTTTAGCATCAAAATTTACAATCTTGCCTTTAAAAGTGGCTTTAGGAAACTTGGATGATTCCATATAATTTTCGTTAAAATGTTCTTCCATTAAAGGAGCTTTAAACTTGAAAGATTTTATCAAAGCCAAAGCGACTAAATCTCCTGTTGTTTTGTCAAGAATACTAGAAACGGTACTGTTTGTACCTGCTATTTCTTCAAAAGCTGGCATTGAAGCTTCAAATTTAATTTCTCCTGATCGAGTTATCATTTTTTGGGAAAAAATTACATTACCCATTAATAAAACAATTGCTATTATAATTCTTTTTTTCATAATGTAGTTATTTGAATTAATTGAGACATCCTTGTTGTTGCCATAGCAAAAACAAATCTATTGAGGTTTTTGACATTGGACCGCTTTGAGGCATTACTCTACCACAGGCTTGGGTTTGATCTATTCTGCATATTAAGTCGCCATTTTGAGTTGATTCTTTTACTTCGGCATACGTTTCCAAGTTTGGAAATTGCGAATTTCCTGAGTGACAACTGAGGCAATTTGCTTTTACAATTGGAGCAATGTTCTTGGTATAGGTTGGATTTGTGGTTACTTCAGCTATTTCAGTATAAGTGTTTGATTCACAAGAAACGATGAATGCACTAATCATAATTAGCAATACGATATTTATTTTTTTCATAATTAATTTCTTTATCTTTTAAAAAACTCGGTACATATTAAATCCAAAATACAAACTTCCTCCATTCCATTTTCCAGTAGCATTTGTGAAAACAGCAACATCATTCATCGGTTGGCTATTGGAGAAAACCATCTGAAAAACGTGTCCTCCTGTTTCTATATCCAATCCTAAAGTCAATGGATTTTGATACAAAGGAGCATTCTCCAATTGATTTATTTTGTAGGCATAATCAAGATTTACGCTTAATCTTTTAGATAATTTACATCTTCCTCCAGCAGCTACCAGATATTGATCTTTTAGTTCTTGAGAATCATCATAGAGATTTTTATGTACATAAACTCCACCTATTTCAAAAGAAAGTCCTTCCGAAAATTTTCTAGAAGCTAACAATTGTGTTGAATAGGCCAATCTATTGTTGAATTGTAAATTAGGATACAAATCGGTACTTAGCGCTGTATTTATGTCCATAGTGTTGTAACCCACAATAGTAACAGGGAAACCATTTGTGATTTGGTCTGCTAATTTATATTTGGCGGTCAACTCATATATTTTATTATAAGTATGTCTAGATGCACCCAGCGATAACCAGTCTGTAACACCATAGATACCGCCAATTTTTGTTAGCGCATTGTCTAATCCAAAAAAGTTATCTAATCCTTCAGTCAAATCACCAAAACGGTGTGAAATCACCATATACCATTCGCCTTTTGCCGTCATCTTTGTAGATTGAATATTGCAAATTTGAAGCCCCTTGAAAGCGGTTGTCTCTTTGTCTTTGACCTCCGATTTTTCGGCATTTAATTGATTTAATAAATCATCTTGTGCTGAGGCATAGCCAATAGTGAAAAACACAAACACAAAAGAAAAAAACTTTTTCATTCCCATAATTTAGTTGTTTTGATTTTAATTGATTTGAACTGTATTTAAGAAGCTTTAAAACATTGATCCAATTTTAACTCGCCCATTAAGTCGTCATAACCTACAACTCTACCTTTTAGAGTAATGACTTGGTCTTTAGTTATAGAAGGGTCTAATTCTTTTAAATTGCAAATAATAGAATTATCAATAATCACTTCGGTACCAGTTATTTTGGTAATGGTTCCTTTGATAGCGATTGCTTTTTCAAGATATTTTTTATTTGACATTTCAATATTGGTAGCAAATTCATTAGCAATGCTTTTTGAGGAAACCGTATAAGCCGTTTCTTCTGAAGATAAATTTCTTGCTCCACCGTGCATAATATAATTGTATCCCGTGAAGGACAGAATTCCAACCACTGCGATTGAAAAAAGAATAATTCTAAATTTTTTGTTCATAATTATTGATTTTAGGTTTTGGTTTTTAAAGACAAATGAAGTCTCTATTTTGACTCTAATTGTTATTAAAACATTTCTAAAAGGGAATACCCTACCTAAAAATTCAAAAGTTTATTAAAAACAATCTATTAAGGGTAATAATTATCGACAAAGTGAATAGTGAAATTATTAATATAAGAATACTATTCTATTTTATCTAGCTGATTTTCAACTGACTTTAAAATAGTAATCAATTGTTTTAATCTTTTCTATGAATCCAAAATAGAGTTGGATTAAAATTTTGTTTTGGATAACACAGGAAAACTACAGTTTAAGTTTTTTCTGTTTGTTATAAATCAGTAATTCTAAAAATTATTTAATTTAAGTAGGGTAGTTTGCGCTAAGGATGTTTTTAGTATAGAAACCTTAAAAAATAGTATGTTGAAAGAAAATTACTTGTTCCATAAATAATTTAAAAACTTAATCTAAAAAAAACAATGAAAATCAAACAAGTAATCACAATTTCTGCAATTATTAGTGTACTTTTTTTGCAATCTTGCACCGTTTCAAATCCCTATGAGGAAATTACTCCGACACCAACACCAACACCAACTGTTTCAACAGTTAGCGTTCCTGCAAATTTTGAAGTTGTTAAAGGAAGTAGTGTGGCTGCAACTAATTTTGTAAGTACCCCAACTGGAGCTACATTCACTTGGACAAATTCTAATTCTGCTATAGGCTTGGCTGTCAGTGGTTCTGGAAATGTTCCTTCTTTTACGGCAACAAATACTGGAACTACAGCTCTAGTAGCAACCATTACAGTTACACCAACCTTGAGTGGAACTGTGGGCACGCCTTCTTATTACACAATTACAGTAACACCGTCAACACCTAGTTCTACGACACCAACAGTTACAGTTCCAGTAAACAGTACGGTTATCAATAAAGGGATTGTGCCTGCATCGAGTTTTGTTAGTACACCAGCTGGCGGAACATTTGCTTGGACCAATTCAAATACAGCTATTGGTTTAGCCGCAAGTGGTACTGGAAATGTGCCTTCTTTTACGGCAACAAATACAGGAACCGTAGCTATTGTAGCTACAATTACGGTTACTCCAACGGTCAACGGACTTAAAGGAACTCCTTCTTCTTATACTATTACTGTTAACCCAACTCCACCAGTTACAAATGCAATAACGCTTACAGGTAGTTCTTCTGGCTCAACAAAAAGCCATAATGCAGGGAAAAATTGTATGAGTTGTCATACCCCCGGGACTTCGGCAGGTAGTAAAGGAGTATGGGTAATTGGAGGGACGGTTTATACTAGTTCTGCTGGGTCTTCAATTGCCAAAAATTTGGTTATTAAATTTTATACAGGGCCAAACGGAACAGGGACTTTAAAATATATACTAAATAGCGATGCACTTGGAAATCTATATTCTGCCAATTCGGTTGATTTTACGGGAGGCTTATATCCAGCAATTACTGGAGCAACGACCACAAAATATATGGGTTCCCCTATAACAAATGGAGCTTGCAACAGTTGCCATACGGGAGGTTCAGGGACTTCCAGAATTTGGGCTAACTAATTAAAATAGATGAAAAATAAGCAGTAATACAAAGTATGTTGATTGCTGCTTATTATGTTTTATAGCAAAAAATAATTTCAATAATTAATAATTAAAAACAATAAAATGAAACAAAAAACAATTACGCTTTTTGCATTAATGCTAATGCTTACTACAATGCAGTCATGTACAGAAAATGAATATGGCTCAATAACAGATAGTAAATCTGGGAGTACTGAAAGTCATAATATGGGGCAAAACTGTATGAATTGTCACAAGCCTGGAGGAGGAGAAGCTCCTGCTTGGAAAGTTGCTGGAACGGTATATAACGAAGCATTGACGGCTACCAATTCGAATGCTACTGTAAAACTTTATACAGGTCCAAATGAAACAGGAATTTTGAAATATACGATTCAAGTAGATGCCAAAGGAAACTTTTATACCACTTCAGCTATCGATTTTACAGGAGGTTTGTATCCTTCAGTTACAGGAGCCACTTCAACATATTCTATGTCAACTCCTATTGAAACTGGTGCTTGCAACAGCTGTCACAATGGGGTGATTAAAAGCAAAATATGGACTAACTAGAAAAGGTATTTTGCTTTTTATAGTGAAAATAGCATTAAAAAAGAAACTGTCTCTTAGTTCGAGGCAGTTTTTTTATGGGAAAACGAATAATTCTTTTTAAAAAGTTGGGATTAAAAAATCACTCTAAAGCTCAAATTAGGAGTTCGTTCAAGCGAGTAGGCTTTTACATCTTCAATAGAGTTGGTATGGGTATTAATCCTGTAATATTCGCTAATTTCATTTTGTTTGTTGAAAACATTTATTATAGATAATCCCAGTTTATATTGAGTATTATTTGAACTTTCCCATCTGTATGTTGTCGAAAAGTTAACTTGAAAAAAATTCTCAAGATTTTTATTGTTGGGAGTGTTGTATTCGATTGTAGGATTTAAAGAATCGCTATAGTCAATTCCTATTGGAGTGGTTTCAGGTCTTCCAGAATACCATTTTGATCCTAACGCTATTTTTAGATTGCCTATATCATAAGTTCCAGCCCAAGACACCACATTATTCAATTCAAAATTGTTCGAAAATTCTGTTTGTTCAATACCTGGAAAGTGATAATTGTTGTCATTAAAGGCATAGCTCAACCAAGTGATAAAATGATTTATTTTTTTTTGAACCAGTATTTCAGAACCAAAAACTTCATAGTCGCCATTTATTTTGGCAAACTCCAATTGGTTTTGAAACCCTTGCCCCGAACTGTTGATTCCAGTTACTTTTTTATAAAAATTATCTAAAGTAATCAACCAATTGTTCTTGTTGTAAGAAACTCCAATCGAGGCTTGTTTGCTTTTCTGGATGGGCACTGTACTGTTGTTTGATAGGATCCAACGTCTTTTTTCGACACCAAAATAATCGCCTTGAAGATCTATAACCTGAAAGCAGTTTTGGCTTTTAAATTCTCCCAATATTTCCAAACTCAAGCTGTTTGAAATGCCATAATTAAACTGAAATCTCGGCTCAAATAAATATTTTTTGAATTTTTCAATATAATTTAGACGCATTCCAACATTGAAAAATATTTTAGAAAGGGTATCCTTGTATTTTCCTTCTGCTATGAGTGCGTGCGTGCGCAAAACTTCTTTGATTTTTCTATAAAAAGCGGGCGTATTGACTTGGTCGAGATTCGTAGAGCCAATTTCGTTAAACTGGTAGCCATTATTAAAAGAAAATTTGGAAGTGATGCTGTGGTTGTTTTCGATTTTTAGACCATTGTCTAATAGTGTGTTTTCTTGTTTTACAATTTGGTTGTCCTGAATTTTATTTTTCTCTGCATCTAGCTCGTATGAGGAACTAAAAATGCTGATTTTACTACTATTGTTAGTGTTCCAGTTTCGTTTCCACAAAAGATTTGCTCCGTGATTTTTTTGATATAAACGGTTGTTTTCAGATTGAACAATTTCATTAATCGTTGCTTTTTGATTCACATCGAGTTGGTCATTAATGGCAATGAGATCTAAAATTAGATGGTCTTTTTCTCCTATTTTTTGGGAATATTTAAGCGTAATGTCATAAAAATTAAACTTCTCATCATTCTGGTAATCTATATTTTGTTTGGTGGCAAAATCAGAAACGGTTGTGTTTTGAAAAGCCTTGTTATAGTATTTGGTATAAGTGGGAGTTTTTACTAAATCAGTAATAGATTTTCTTGCAGCAATTTCTAAAAAACCATTTTTATTGATGTTAAATTTAGAATAAATATCAGCATTAATCATATTAATTCCAGCACTAAATTGTGGTTTTTCGAACTTATTTGGATCAGAAGAAATATCCACTACACTCGAAACACTTTCGCCATAAAAAGCTGAACTTCCATTTTTTGAAATAGAAACCGTACTAGGCAAATTAGGATTGAATGCCGATATTAAACCAAAAAAATGTCCCGTTTGGTACATTTTTATTCCATTCCATAAGAATAGGTTTTGGTCGTGAGTTCCACCTCTAACATTGATGCTTGATAAACTCTCGTCAGCGGTGTAGATTCCCGGAATTTGTAGCATAGTTTGCAATACGTCGGGTTCAATTAAGCCGGGTAATATTCCAAGCTTTTTGGGTTTTACCACAAATGTTCCTTCTGTAGTTTTTGAAATTCCAGAAGCTAAATAATGGTTGGCCATCACATTGTCAAGTTCTAACACATCAAGTTCCAGAAAAATTTTGAGACAATTTTTATTCTTTAAATTGGCTACAGCAATTTTTTGAGATCTAAAACCAACATGGCTTATTTCTATTTCAGTTGCATTTTCTTTTTTAATTTCAAAATAGCCCTTTTTATCGGTGGTAGTATGACTGCCATTTAGGATTTGAATGTTGGCACTTTCTTGGGGTAAGTTGTCATTTTTCGAAAATACGTAACCACAAATGAGTTCGACCTCTTTTTTTGAAGAAATCGTGATGAACTGTGAATCGACTTTATCGAATAAAAGATTGGTTTTTTTTTCGAGATAGACAATCTTATCATTCAATGATAATGATCTTTTGGGTGGTTCAATTTTAATAACAACAATTTCGTTTTCTATATAATTGAAATAAACATGGTGTTGTTTTTCAATAGATTGCAGGATTGTTTTTAATGCAATTGCTTTGCTTCCGTCCTGAGCTTTTAGATTCAAGGCAAAAACAAAGCAAAAAAACAAAACACAATTACGTTTTATAAAAAACATTTATTTTCCTTCAAAAATTATTTTATTTGGGCTAATTTTATTTGGTTCTAAATGATACGTTGTTGCAATAATTTCTAGAGCGACATCAAGGTTGTTGAGCGGGATTTTTCCGGTAAACAATTCACTTGGATAATCTGCTTGAACCTCGATAGTTAGGTTGTACTGTCTTTGAATTTCATCTAATATGTTGCGTAAATTTTCTTTACTAAAAGCAATTTTGTTTTCTAGCCATTCTGGTTTTTGATTGTCCACCAACAAGTTGATTTGTTTCCCGTTTTCGAAAGCCACACTTTTTCCGGGTGTCAAAATAATTTCTTTGTCTTTGTAATTGACTTTTACTCTTCCTTCAAAACAAGTAATGTCAAAACGATTTTTTCTGGCTTTTACATTGAATTGAGTTCCAAGAACTGTTACTTTTCCTAGAGTAGTCTTTACTTCAAATTTTTCACCTTTTGCTACTTTAAAGTAGGCTTCACCTTTTAATTGCAGGTTTCTGTTATTGTCCCAATTCCATTTTTTATATTCAATTTCTGAACCAGCGTTCAAAACTACTTCTGAATGATCAGGAAGCGAAAAAGTAGTTCTAGCTCCATTGAGCGCCAATTGAGTTTCACTCGAAAAATTTTGAACCGTAAATGTTATTCCTAATGCTATCACTAAAATTGCAGCCACTCTAAAAATCCAATTTTTGTACAACGGAATCACTTTAGGTGTTGTTTTTTTATGCTGAAGAATGTTTTCTAAAACTTTTGCTTCATCAAAATCGGTGACTTTTAGTTGAGCAGAATAATTTTTTATTTTTTCGTATTTTTCAAAATCAGGATCGGCTTTAAATTCTGCTAATTCCGCATCAGTCAATTCATCATTGAGCCATTTCGTTAAGATGTAATTTTTTTCCATATTTTTAATCTTGTTATGTATAGAACAAGCAACACTGTTTTTACCCTACTTAAAATCAATTGTTTTTCTTAATTCGACTAATGCCAAGTGTATCCGTTTTTCGACTGCTTTAACACTAATATTTAATTCTTCGGCAATTTCACTGTATTTTTTTTGGTCAATTCGGTGCATCAAAAAAGCGACTCTTTGGGTCTCGTTTAAGTCTTCAATTGCTTTTAGAAGCTTATTTTTAAACTGCTTTTCTTCTAAAATAAATTCAGGGTTTTCATTGGTTTTATCCGCCCCAGTAAAATTATTCTCATACTCCAAAACTACTTTTTTATGCTTAATTTCGTTTAACGAACTATTGTTGGCAATGGTGTAAATATAAGATTTAGCTTTTTCGACAGGAACAGATGTGCAGTTTTGCCAAAGTTTTATAAATGCTTCTTGGGTTAAATCTTCGGCTTGATCCTTGTTGCCAAATTTGTAAAAAAGGAAATTTCGCAAAGATTTTGCATGGGTTTTAAAAAAAGATGAAAAAACAATTTCATCACAAGTATTTGATTTTAAGGGGTTTGACATTTTTATGAAATACAGTTTGGGCTTTGCAAATATATTTATTTTTCAATAAGTAGGGTAAAAGTAAACTAAATTGTTTTATAGAGGTCTGACCAAGCTTAATGTTTGCTTAGAAAATTTAAAATCAGTTTTTTGACACAATATTTTTGATTAGAAAATTAATGTTTTGGGTTAAAAATAACGAACTTATTTTTGAAGTTGTTGAATGAATATTGCATTTATAACAAATGCATAAATTGTAAAAAGAAATCTTTAAATTTGAATTTTATTACATTTGATTAAAAAACTACCATGTTAAGTTTTAAAAAACAGTTACTCTATTTGTCTGTAGTCAGTTTGTTTCTTCTCTTCTCTTGTCAAAGTGAAATAGAAGAACAGGTTTATAATACACAGGAAACAATTACAAAATCTTCTCCAATTACGTCTTACCTGCAAAGAGTTGCGATGGTGCAAACTATTCAAGATAATATTATTGACAAATCGAGTTATTGTACCATAAAATTGCCTTATAAAGTTACAGTTAATTACGCAACTATTTCAATAAACACCGCTGCCGATTATCAAAAAGTATTGGACAACATCAATGCCTATACGAATGATAATGATATTGTCAAAATAACTTTTCCTGTAACAATGATTTACTATAATTATGTTGAAAAAGTTATTACAAATCAAACTGAATTTGAATCATTGTTGTCTTATTGGTCAAAATACCCTGATTTATTGTCTAAAATTAATTGCGTAAACATTAATTATCCGATAACAATTGATATTTATAATAGTGCTAATCAAATTGCAAGTTCAGTAAAAATAGAAAGCGATTCCTCTTTTTTTAGTTTTATAAATAATTTAAACGAAAGCCAGTTTATAGCCTTAAAATATCCTATTTCAATATCTGATAATAATAGTGTTCCAATCTCTATTGCAAACAATTCACAATTTGAAAATGCAATCAAACACGCTATTGATACTTGTCCAGATAATGTAAATGCTAATTTGAATTTTATTCAAATACTTACAACCAATACTTGGAAAATTTCTTATTATTCTCACGAAAGCGGAAAAACCTCGGATTATGATGGCTATACTTTTGTTTTTAATTCTTACTATAAAGTTATTGCCACAAAATCGGGAGTTACCTATAATGGTACTTGGTCATCAAAATTAGATAATGGGGTTCGGGAATTTAAAATAAAATTGGATGCACCTGTATTAGAAAAACTGGACGAAGATTGGAAAGTATTCGAATTTAATAATTCACAGTTGCGTTTTAGAGATACAGATAGCAATAATATTGCTAGTTACCTTTATTTGGAAAAAATATAATCTAAATAAATAAATTGAAGAATAAAGCCAGTCTATTGACTGGTTTATTTTTTTTTAAGGAACGCTATATTTTACATATTGCTATCTTTGTGACTTTATAACTTTAGTTTATATTTGCACCTCAATAAAAGACAATTACCATTATGTTCGATAATTTAAGCGATAAATTAGACAAAGCCTTTCATATACTAAAAGGGCACGGAAAAATAACCGAAGTAAACGTTGCCGAAACCCTAAAAGAAGTTCGTCGTGCTTTATTGGACGCCGATGTCAACTTTAAGATTGCCAAAGATTTTACTACCAAAGTAAAGGATAAAGCCATTGGTCAAAACGTATTGACAACCCTTCAACCGGGACAATTATTGGTAAAGTTAGTCAAAGACGAACTAACTGAATTAATGGGCGGAGATGTGTCTGGAATCAATCTTTCTGGAAATCCAACCGTTATCTTAATGTCAGGTTTGCAAGGTTCTGGAAAAACTACCTTCTCTGGAAAATTAGCTAATTATCTTAAAACTAAGAAAAATAAAAAACCACTTTTGGTGGCTTGTGATATTTATCGTCCAGCGGCTATAAAACAATTGCACGTAGTTGGAGAGTCATTAGGAATTGATGTATATTCAGAACCCGATAATACAAATCCAGTGATTATTGCCCAAAACGCCATCAGTTTTGCAAAACATCAAGGATTGAATGTTGTGATTATCGATACTGCTGGTCGTTTGGCTGTTGATGAGGCGATGATGACCGAAATTTCGAATGTTCATCAAGCGATCAAACCTCACGAAACTTTGTTTGTAGTTGATTCGATGACAGGACAAGATGCAGTAAATACTGCAAAAGCCTTCAATGATATTCTAAATTTTGACGGAGTTGTTTTAACCAAATTAGATGGTGATACTCGTGGTGGAGCTGCCATTTCGATTAAAACAGTTGTCAATAAACCAATTAAATTCGTAGGAACTGGCGAAAAAATGGATGCCATCGACGTGTTCTATCCAGAACGTATGGCTGAACGTATTCTCGGAATGGGAGATGTGGTGTCTTTGGTTGAAAAAGCACAAGAGCATTATGACGAAGAAGAAGCCAGAAAAATCCAAAAGAAAATCGCCAAAAATGAATTTGGTTTTGATGATTTCCTTTCCCAAATTCAGCAAGTAAAGAAAATGGGGAATATGAAAGACTTGGTTGGAATGATACCAGGAGCTTCAAAAGCGATGAAAGATGTAGAAATTGAAGACGATGCCTTCAAACATATTGAAGCTATTATCCATTCGATGACTCCAATCGAAAGATCAAAACCTGCTATTATTGACGTTAAAAGAAAAGCTAGAATTGCCAAAGGTTCAGGAACAAAAATCGAACAAGTGAATCAGTTGATGAAACAGTTTGATCAAATGAGCAAAATGATGAAAATGATGCAAGGCCCAGGCGGAAAGAATATGATGAAAATGATGGGGAATATGAAGGGAATGCCAGGTGGAATGCCAGGAATGAGATAAAAAAAGGTTTAAAAGTTTAAGGTTTAATAGTTTAAAAGGTTAGAGGGTAACTCTTAAACTTTTAAACTATTTTTTAAACTTCTAAACTACTTTTAAACTTTTTTTAAACTTTTAAATAATATAAAAAATGCAACTACTAGACGGAAAAAAAACATCGGAAGATATTAAAAACGAAATCGCTGCCGAAGTACAAAGAATGAAGGCCGATGGGCAAAAAGTACCTCATTTAGCAGCAGTTATTGTGGGTACAAACGGTGCCAGTTTGACTTATGTGGGGAGCAAAGTAAAATCGTGTCAGCAAATTGGTTTTGAATCTACCTTGGTGGCTTTACCAGAAAATATTTCTGAAGAGGAATTGTTAGATAAAATCAAAGAACTCAACGAAGATGATGATTTAGATGGTTATATCGTTCAATTGCCTTTACCCAAACACATCGATGAGCAAAAAATACTAATGGCTATTGATCCTGACAAAGATGTAGATGGTTTTCATCCTGCCAATTTTGGAAAAATGGCTTTGGATATGGAAACGTTTTTACCAGCCACTCCATTTGGGATAATGGAATTGTTAGAGCGTTATAAAGTAGAAACTGCTGGAAAACATACCGTGGTTATTGGGCGCAGTCACATTGTAGGTCGACCAATGAGTATTTTGTTGAGTCGCAAAGGATATCCTGGAGATTCAACCGTCACTTTGACTCATAGCCGTACAAAAAACTTGGAAGAATTTACCAAAAATGCAGACATCATTGTTACAGCATTGGGAGTTCCTGAATTTTTAAAAGGAGATATGGTCAAAGAGGGTGTGGTTATTGTTGACGTGGGAATTACTCGTGTTGAGGATGCTTCCAATCCAAAAGGCTACGCGATTAAAGGGGATGTTGATTTTGCAAGCGTGAGTCCAAAGTCGTCTTTCATCACGCCAGTTCCGGGTGGAGTAGGACCAATGACCATTGCAATGTTGTTGAAAAATACACTTTTAGCTAGAAAAATTAGAAGTAGAAAATAAATTATTTTTACTTTAACTCAATAAACAAGCCTATTCAACCGAATAGGCTTTGTTGTTTTAAAACTTTTCCATAATTTTTTTTAATTATTTGTTTGTCAATTCAAAATATAAATTAACTTTGCAGTACAAAGTACTTTAAATATGAATCAGAAGCACCAAGAAGATTTATCACACATTCGTTCTATGATGGAACGTTCTTCCAGATTTATTTCATTAAGCGGACTCTCAGGAGTATTTGCAGGTTTATCTGCCTTGATTGGCGGATTGTATGTGTATCTATTGTTTAAAGCCAATGGACTTGATTATTTTGACGGTGAGCACAAAATCTATTCTGGCAATTTGGTTTCAGAATTGGTTTGGATAGCTTTGATAATTTTATTTTTTGCGTTGACCTTCGGAATCTTTTTTACTATTCGAAAAAGTAGAAAGTACAATTTGCCGATTTGGACTTCGGCTACGAAGAACATGCTATTTAATTTGGCTATTCCTTTAAGTGTTGGTGGTGTGTTTTGTTTGGCACTTTTGTACCATCAAATCTATGTTTTGATCGCTCCAGCTACTTTGTTGTTTTATGGTTTAGCATTGGTTAATGCTGAGAAATATACTTTTTCGGATATTAAATATTTGGGATTTTGCGAATTAATATTAGGATGTATTTCGCTTTTCTTCTTAGGCTACGGTTTGCTATTTTGGATTATGGGATTTGGTGTTTTGCATATTTTGTACGGAATACTAGTTTTCAAAAAATATAAATAATCCATCCGAATGGGAATTATAGATAAACTAAATAAAGATTTTGAAAGCCGTGTGCGATTAGGTATTATGTCTATTCTGATGGTCAATGATTGGGTTGATTTTACCGAAATGAAAGCACTATTGAATATTACTGATGGCAATTTAGCGAGTCATTCTTCGGCATTGGAGAAGGGCGATTATATCGAAATTAAAAAAGAATTTGTGGGCAAAAAGCCCAAAACATCTTACCGTGTGACTAATTTAGGAAGAGTTTCATTTGTCTCACATCTCAACAGCTTAGAAAAATTATTCAAAACTAAATAACCCTTTTTTTTTAACCTTTCGCTTTGAAATGCAAAGTACTTTTAAATTTTAAATTATGAAAAAACATCAATTCATTTTTGTGTGCAGTTTGATTTTTACACTGCTTTTTTACGATCAATCAGTAGGACTGAATATGTCTATTTTTGGATTAGTCCTAACGGGATTCATCTGCTATTTTTTTCAAGACCGATTCACGAGTCGGACGCATTTGGTTCTTGTGGTGACCTCAGTACTTTCTTGTATTTCATTTGCTTGGTATGGTGATTTCGTGTCTTTTTTGGCTTTAGCCTTGTCAGTCTGTTTTTTACAATTCAAAACGCAAGAAAAAGAACTTAAAATACTGCAAGTTTTTCCGATTGCTTTTATAAACGGAATCACATCTTTAGGTCGTATGCTGATGTTTAGACAATGGCTTCCGAAACGAGAAGTTAAAAGCAATTTTGCCAAGAAACTAATCGCTTATTTCGTTATTCCAACGGTTTTTGTGACTTTGTTTTTTACAGTTTACGCCTTCGGAAGTGATCATTTTTCTTCTCTATTTACAGATTACACTTTAGATTTGAATATTTGGCAGCTCATTTTAATTACTCTTTTGGGATTTTATATCTCGTTTACTTTTTGGAATTATTGGGTTCCAGAGGTCTTTTATGAAAAGAATTCGCTGTTAGCTAATGATTTTCAAGATGAAAATGCAATCAGGAATGATAGGACTTTTTCGTTCTTAGATATTGATTTCGAACGAAAAAGCGGGGAGATCACATTGTTTCTTTTAAATGTTTTGATTTTGGTTTTTATCGTGACTTATAATTACGAGCAATTTTTTGAAGTAGTCGAAAAATCAAAATTAAGTGCTGCTACTCACGAGAGAGTAAATGCAGTGATTTTCTCTATTGTTATGGCTGTTGGTGTAATTATGTTTTACTTCAAAGGAGGTTTTAATTTTGATGAAAAGGCAAATGGACTTAAGAAATTATCTAAAATTTGGATTTTATTGAACGGAATTCTAATAATTTGTACTCTTATTAAAAATTCTGAATACGTTTCCTTCTTTGGATTAACTTACAAAAGGTTAGGGGTTTATGCGTTTTTGGTTTTGGCCATTATAGGTTTGTTTTTTACCTTTTTAAAAATCACAAAACAAAAAGCAAACGCTTATTTATTCAATCGAATGGTTTGGTATTTTTATGGAACAATACTTTTGTGCAGTTACGTCAATTGGGGAAATTTAATTATGAATTACAATATTTCGGTTAACAAAGGTGTGGAACCAATGTTTTTGAGTAGTTTGAATTTTAATGACGAAGTTCGAAGAAATTATTTTCTATTGCAGCATTTAGATGGGGGAGATAAAGAAGTGAGTCGTGAGGAAAATATTGAAGACTATAAAGAAAAATCATTCTTGTCTAAGGCTTTGTATTATGAGATGTTAAGCAAAAATAAGTAATATTTAGTTTTTCGAAATTTTCGTATTACCATATAAAAAATATATGATAGCAAATAGAAACATATTTTATTATCTGACAGCCATAGGACTTTTTATCGTATTGAAATTTGGCTATACAATTGCCAACACTAACGACTTATTTTTTTTACTTAAACCAACCGACAAATTGGTTGGTTTATTAACAAGTTCGAAATCGGTTTATTTTGCTGATAAAGGGTTCTATTATCGAAACTTAAATGTTGTTATTGAAAAATCGTGTTCAGGTTTCAATTTTTTGCTTTTATGCTTCTCTATGATTTGTATTTTGGGTTTAAAATATGTTAGGAATCCTTTGTGCAAAACCTTAATAACTCCGATAGCATTGGTGTCAGCTTACCTAATGACAATTTTTGTAAATGTGTCCAGAATATTTGCTTCCATTGTTTTGCAGCATCAAACAAATCAATTTTTGCCCCAAAACGCTCAATTAGTAGTTCACGAAACTATTGGAATCATAACAAATTTATCCTTTTTACTTCTAGGTTATTACCTATTAGAACGATTTTTTAAAAACAACACTAACTATGAAAAACGTACTTAATCCCAAATGGATTTTTATCATCAACACATTGCCAATTGTTGTGTTGTTTTTCCTTTTTGCTGGAGAATTTAATATTATAAAGAGTTTATTAAAGGATGAAAATTTATATCTGTGGAAAATCTTTGGTTTGACTTTAGGAATTTTAGGACTCCTAAATTTTGGATACGCTTTGTATCTAACCATTAAAAAACAAAGTGTATCCATTTGGTATGGTGTAGCGGCTTTGTCACTTTTTATTCCATTCCTTTATTTATATGGTTATCATATTGATGAAATATTTCCTAGTAGTATTCCTCAATGGATGATGCCTGGAAACATGATGGTGTATGTTGGTACATTCTTGATGCCCACATTAGCGTATTCATTGTTTGTATTGGTTTATCATTTTACATCTGAAGCTAAAGAGCATCAATCGTGGAAGAATTTTTTGATAGCATTTATTATTCCTTTAGCTGGCTAT
>ENA-UPSM01003243-UPSM01003243.1-activated-sludge-metagenome-genome-assembly--contig:-NODE-3243-length-18573-cov-3.958959_pt1 | contig 18573 bp, 14 predicted proteins | sample MGYA00238181_ERZ773283 | MGnify/ENA primary metagenome ERZ773283 (study PRJEB29023, sample SAMN05720199) | activated sludge metagenome | isolation source: Anaerobic digester | place: Japan...
CCCGCGACGGCAGGTTTCTCAACCTTACAGCGAACCTCATCCCCCCCGAAGAGATGATCTGGTCCAAGTCCTTCATCATGACACGCGACCGCTATGACGGTGCGGACATTGCACATATCATCCTCAAGTGCGCCCGCTGTTTGGACTGGGAGCGGATCCTCAGGCGATTCGGCCCCGACTGGCGTATACTCTACAACTATCTCATTCTCTTTGGGTATATCTACCCGTCCGAGCGCTCGCTCATCCCCTTATGGGTATTGGAGGAGATGAAGATTCGTCTGGAGAAGGAGACGGAGGCCTCTCCCCATACCGAACGCGTATGCCGGGGCACGCTCCTTTCCACTACCCAATACACGACGGATATCGAAAAGTGGGGATACTGCGACCCGCGTCCGGCAAGGCGCACTGCCTGCAGCAGGGCTTGGAAGGTCGAAATCTGAAAGGCTTCAATCCTGCAGGACTTCCTCCTGCCGGGAAGTTTTGAACTTCTTGACATCCTCTGCGAGCACGGCTGCCATGGCGCGAAGGTTGTCGAGAGTGCCCGCCAGCTCCTGAACCATTGATGCATTCTGTTGAGTGGAGCTGTCTATCTGAGTTATGGCCCTTGAGAGCTCGCCGATGCTCTGCCTCTGCTCTATGCTGGAGGTGCTGATCGTCTCCATCATCCTGAAAAAGAACTCCATGCGCGCCATGAGCTCCTCGAGGGAGGAGGAGGCCTTTTCCATCATCTCGTCGCCGTTCTTGATCCGGCTCACAGTCCCTTCAATGAGGGCCTTGATTTCACCGGCAGCCTGGGCAGACCGCTGGGCGAGATTTCTCACCTCGCCTGCAACCACGGCAAAGCCCTTGCCGTGCTCGCCCGCCCTGGCCGCCTCGACCGAGGCATTCAGTGCAAGGAGATTCGTATGAAAGGCCACTTCGTTGACGGTCGATACGATATCTCCGATCTTCCGGGAGTCCAGGGAAATCTCTCGGACAGCGCTCATGAGATCGGCAAAAACCTGCTTGTTCTGATCGATGAGCTCGGTGACGGCGCTCGAAGACTCTTTCCCTTCATTGATGAGCTCGGAGTTGCTCTTGACCGAAGAGTTCATCTCATCGATGGATGCCGATATCTGTTCCACAGTAGCCGCCTGTTCCTGGGTGGCCTGGGAGAGTCCCTGGGAACCGGTATTTACATCTTCAATGGTGTAGTGAAGCTCAAGAGAGGTTTCCCGGACATGCCCCACAATCTGCTCGAGATCATTCATGAACTCATTGAACCAGAAGGCGAGCTCTCCCACCTCATTGAGCCCTGTTACATGGAGCCGCCTGGTGAGATCACCCTGCCCCTTTGCCATGTCCTTGAACATGAAGGACATCTTCCCTATCGAGAGAGAAAGGCTCCTCATGAGCAGAAAGCCGCAGAGGACCGTAACCACTGCGGTCTCACAGAGGACAACAATGAACGCCAGATGGAGGGAGTCTATCCCGAGATTGGTCGCCACGGAAAGATTCAGCAGGCCGAGAATGAGAAGAAGGGGGGGAAGGGCTATCAGAAGAATCGTGAACAGGGTTTTTCTGCTGAGACTCATTCTGAACATACGCATGTCGCTGTCCAGCACCCCTCTGAGGTTGCTGTTCATATAGAAGGAGGTCAGACTGTTTTCCGAAGTAAGATAGAAAATCGGCATGGCCCAGAGACCGATCATGATCAATGAATTTATCGCGAACAGGTACACGGGCATCCCTATGGACCCCTTGAGGTAGACCGGCGTTACGGCAATGAGATTGCCGAAAAGACCGAACCTCAAGAAAATGACGATTGCCTCTGCCGAAGGAAGCATTGATACGCAGCGTACGGCTCGCTGGACCTCGGCCAGCGAGCATGATTCCTTCTCCATGACCTCGATGGCAGGGCGGACAAGGAAATATTTTGTCAGGGAACCCAGAATGAGGCCCCAGATCACGGCGGCAGATGCGAGCATCAGCACGAGGAGGAAATTCTCCATCACTGCATCAGAGACGTACATGAAAAAAACCACCAGGGTGGGAACGAGGACAGCGACGGGTATGGTCTCTTGAAACATCAACGGCCGAAGGAACAGGATTTTCATACTTTCTTTCATGCATTTCCCCTTATCCATGCACATGCAGTAAATGCACTCATCATAAATTCTTTGTGCTGATTCGTTTGTCGGTTCTCTGATTTCAAATCTTTATATTCATAGCGAAGTTCTTTTCCTCGAGGACATGGCCCAATCACGGAGAGATAGCGCCTCTCGTGCCCATTCCCCCATGCCTGTCCGTAAAGGCGTATCGTCAAATCTGCCCCGCGCGAGGCAATGACAATGCCTGTGTCGCTTTCATCGAATTGTGATAAAATCATGTCTTGGTATTCAGGAAGGTAACGGAAGCGGGATCGAGCCGGTCCCGTGATAAGAAACAGAAAGGAGAAGGCATGAGTACGAAGCTTATCATCATAGGCGGCGTTGCCGGAGGAGCGACCGCTGCTGCCCGGGCCCGCAGGCTTGATGAGCACGCGCGGATCATCATCTTCGAGAGGGGAGAGTTCGTCTCCTTTGCCAACTGCGGCCTGCCCTACTATATCGGAGGGACCATCAGGGAGCGCGGCAGCCTCCTGGTGACGACCTCTGCCGCCTTCAGCACCCGCTATAACATCGATATCCGCACCTTCAGCGAGGTAACAGGGATCGACCGCCAGGGCAAGGCGGTCGAGGTCAGGAATCTCCTGACCGGCGAAACCTATCGTGAAACTTATGACAAGCTCATCCTGTCTCCGGGCGCCGAGCCGATCCTTCCGCCCATTGAAGGGATAGACGGGGAGAATGTCTTCAGGCTCCGCACCATACCGGATGCAGACCGGATCAAGGCCAGGGTCGAGTCCGGAAATCCGGGATCGGCAGTTATCGTCGGCGGAGGCTTCATCGGCATCGAGATGGCAGAGAACCTCGTCCAGCGGGGAGTGAAGACGACCATCCTCGAAAAGCTCGACCAGATCCTCCCTCCTCTCGATCCGGAGATGGCAGCGATTGTTCAGGATGCCCTTGAAGAACAGGGGGTCGTATGCGAGCTCGGAAACGGGCTCAAAGCCATCACCCGGAAGGGAGACCGCCTTGCCGTCGAAACAGAGAAGGGCATTCCCATAGAGTGCGACATGCTCATCCTCTCCGTCGGGATCAGACCGGAGAACCGGCTTGCCAAAGAGGCCGGGCTTACTCTGTGCGAGAAGGGCCACATCTGGGTGAATCCGGCCATGCAGACCTCGGACCCCGATATCTATGCCGTGGGCGATGCGGTATGCACCCGTGATTTCGTTCTGGGGATTCCGACGGCCACGGCGCTTGCAGGCCCTGCGAACAAGCAGGCCCGTATCGCTGCGGACAATGCCATGGGCCGTTCATCGACGTTTCCGGGTACCCTGGGAACGGCAATACTCAAGGTATTCAACCTCACGGCAGCCTCGACCGGTGCCAATGAAAAGCTCCTCTTGCAGAACAAGATACCGTATCTCGTGAGCTATACCCATTCAGGGTCCCATGCCTCGTACTATCCCGGGGCAGAGCAGATGGCCATCAAGCTGCTCTTCTCGCCCGATAACGGAAGGATCCTCGGCGGCCAGATCGTTGGAGGAGGCGGCGTGGACAAGAGAATCGACGTGCTTGCCACAGCCCTCCATGGGGGGATGCGGGTCTCTGATCTCGAGGAGCTCGAGCTTGCCTATGCCCCGCCCTATTCCTCTGCCAAAGACCCCGTCAATATCGCGGGATTCGCTGCCGGCAACATCCTGAAAGGCGACATGGAGGCGATCTTCTGGCGCGAACTGCCCGAGCTGAATGAAGACCACGTCCTTCTAGACCTGCGCGAATCGTCGGAGATCAAGGCATCGGGCATGATCCCCGGGGCGGTCCATATCTCGCTTCGGGAGTTGCGCAAGAGGCTCCCCGAGCTCGACAAAACCAAGACCTATGTCGTGTACTGTGCAGTGGGAATGAGGGGCTACATCGCCCATCGCATTCTCGCGCAGCACGGGTTCACGTCGAAGAACCTCTCCGGCGGCTTCAAAACATATTCTTCCGCCAGGGGAAACCGCTGACGGATAGTCTTCCTGCGGCCGGGTTCTCCAAGGTGGACAGCATCAGGACAAAACCCCGAGGAACTTGACCAGCAAGAGGATCAGCAGGACCACCAGGTAGAACTGCAGGAAGTACAGCACCAGCTTTCCGGTTCTCGTCATCTTCACACGGGGCATGATCTCCTCCTATTTGATGTTTTTCAGCGGCTCGCGGCGCCTTTCATGACATCGTTGTAGTAGATGACGCCGAGCATGCGGTCCTGGCCGTCGACCACGGGTATCATCCGGTAATGGTACTTCGCGAACATCTCCTCGATGTCGTCCTGGACATCATCCTCTTCGGCAGTGACGACCGGAGAGCTCATGACCTCGGTCACGGGTAGATCATCGGGCGATATCACGAGCTCACGGAGATCGACGACGCCGAGCAGCGTCCTCCCATCGCCATTGACTATGTAAATGTAGGAGATGCTCCTCGGCTCTCTGCCGGAAGCCCTGACCGCTGCTAGAACATTGCCCACTTTGTCTGTTTTCGATGCAAGAAAGTAATCCGGAGACATGAGATTGTGCACCGTGATCTCACGCTCGGAAAGGATTTCCCGGACACGCTCTGCCTGCTCCCTGTCCAGGTAGGCCATGAGCTCGGTAACGTCGTCGTGGGGAAGCACCGAAAAGAGGCCCGCGAGCTGAGGAGTCGTCATCTCCGAGAGGATCTTACGCGCCTTCTCCTCACGGAGATTGGCAATGATCTGCCGCTGTGCCCTGGGCTCCGCCTCCATGAGGGTCTCTGCCGCCTTCTCGCTGTCGAGGGCGGAAAACAAAACCTGCTGCTCTTCTCCGGGCAGCTCTTCCAGGAAGTCCGCCAGGTCTTCGCTCGGAAGCTCGAGCATCTGCTTTTTGGTGACGGACAGGGTCACCTTGTCGGTCGATACTGCATCTTCAACAGAGAGAGGCTGGATGTATCTCCAGGAGATCAGATTGCTTTTAACGAGCTCGTATTTCCCGAGGCCCCACCTGCGGAAAAAACCGCCGAAGGAGAAGTCGACATGCACGAGCAGCAGGGTGCTCCTCGTCTCGAGAAAATGGACATCATTGACGACCTCGACCCTCCTCCCGTCGATATCGAGGACCGTCTTGCCCATGAGATGCTTTTCAATGAGGATCCAGCCCGGCTGATCGACGAAGGGAGGAAACGCCTCTCCTCCATCGGGAGGAGCGATGAAGATGGCGTCATCTTCGATCTTTATCACCTTCGACCACGGGACAAGCTCGGTGGGCTTCCCCCAACCGTGCTCGATATAGATGCCAACGACTTCGGGATAGGGCTCCTTCAGGAGGAAGACGAGATCGCTGAGCCTGCCGATCCGGTTCTTTATGTTGTCGATGCAGACAGGCCGCTTGAGCAGCTCAGAGAAGAAGTGGAAACGGAACTGCTCCGATCCGTGGATCTGATCGATTCCCTTTGCCTTGAAACCGTTGTCGGCTGCCATAGCGGCACCTCCCTGGTACTTATTTGAACAATTCCGGAAACAGGGTGCTTACACCCATGAGTGAAGACATTGCAATGACGAGAACGACGATAGACCAGTTCATGATGTTCTGCCGCCGCGTATTCACAAAATCCCCCATGAAGGACCTGTCGTTGAGGATGAGCAGGAGGAAGATGAGCGAAGCGGGAAGCAGGGTGACCGCCACCACCTGGACGTACATGGTGATCGTAACGAGCGGGGCGCCGGGTATGAGCACCACGGCCCCGGAGGTGATCAGCATGAGGAGATAGATGAGATAGAACCATGGCGCATCCTTGACCTTCTGGTTGAGGGAATGGGCCCATCCGAAAACCTCACCGACCGCCCACGAAGTCGCGAGCGAGATGCACAAGGCCCCCAGGAATCCCGCATCGAAGAGGCCTATGGCGAAGAGCTTCCGGGCAAGGTCCCCATGTCCTGCAGGAAGGAGAGGCACGATGGCCTCGGCGGTCTGCCGGGCGTCGGCGATTTCGATGGGCGGATGATGATAGAAGAAGGCTGCGCCGGTTGCAATGATGATGAATACGGCCACGAGACAGGTGAGAAAAGATCCGGCAAAGGTCTCGGCCTTCCCGAATCCGATATCGTGGATATCGAGCCCCTTGTCGACGACGGCGCTCTGCTGGAAAAAGAGCTGCCACGGTGTGATGGTGGTCCCGAGATTGGCGAGAATGATGAAGAGGAGATCGATGTTGAAGCTGCCCATTTCCGGACGGTAGAACCCCTGAAAGACCTTGCTCCACGCGGGCGCGGTCGGTGTGTCCATGGCCCAGATGGCTGCCGGGATGTAGACGAGGTTGAAGAGGCAGAATAAGAGGGTTATCTTCTCGAACGTCCAGTACTGTCCCGTACGGACAACGGTGAAGAGAATGATCGTCACTGCAATGAAGGTGATCCACGCGGGGATGCCGAAGAGGCTCATGGCGGCCGTCATGCCGACATATTCCGTAATCAAGGTGAGCCAGTTGATAAGGATCAGGTCCACGATGGAGAACCAGCCCCAGAAGGGGCCGAAGCCTTCGAAGATAACCTCGGCCTGCCCCCGTTTCGTCACGGCACCCACCCGGACGGTCATCTCCTGTACATAGTATGCCATGGGAAGGAGAATGAGAAAAACCCAGAGGAGCGAGAACCCGTACTTCGATCCGGTGACGGCGTAGGTTGATATCCCTCCCGCATCGTTGTCTGCAATCATGACGATGATCCCGGGTCCGAGCACGGAGAGGAAGATCAGGAGCCTCCTCCTGAATCGGCGGATGCGGTGAAAGGTTTTGCTCAGCCAATACATGCAGAACCCCCACGCTGTTGCCCGACAAAGGGCCTTCTCGATCCGGACGGATGCGGAAATTCAAGAACTTCTCGGAGGCAGTCTGCTTCCCGGGAATATGCATCTCGATCATGCTTGAACATACATCCGCACCTTTTGTGGATTTCGCAAGATCGACCGGGTTCTTAAGGATCAGGAGCTTTTAAGGATCCGGCACGATCATCTCTCCCCTGCCTGTGGACAGATGACCCGTGCCGAGGCAGAGGAATCAGATTTTCTTGTTTCTATCGCTCTCTTCGTTATCCATGACAGCACTCACCTAGCACAGTGCCCGGGTGGAGTCAAAGGCCAAAATGTCCGGCTCCTCCATCCAGGCATTTAAGCATTGTGCCCCTCTGAAAGAATCCATGCCTTTGTTGTATGCCGTCTTCCCTCCCCGGGTACTATAAGGGCCGATATGATTTCTGATAGGGGGTTACTGAATTATTGCAAGGACTCAAGGCATGAGAGTTCCGAGCAGTCGGATATGACGAGTACATGCCGGTGATCCTTTAAATCGGCACAATCAATCCTATATTAGGATATTAAGGAGAAAGATTTTATGGAAAAATCGTGGCAGGATGTGCTCGATACGTTTCACTACGGGATTTATCTTATCACGATATCTGCAGACGGGAGTTATAACGGCATGATTGCGTCATGGGTAACTCAGTGCTCCCATGATCCGGCCCTCGTGGCCGTTGCTGTGAGGAACAACCGCTTATCCCGATCACAGATTGTGAATGCGGGATATTTTGCCATCAATGTCCTTGCGGAAGATGCCCTCGATTCCGTAAAGAAATTCAAGATCCCGGACTGGAAGAGAAAATTCGATGACGTCGAGTTCGGCCTCTCCCCGGGCGGCAACCCTGTTCTGAACCAGGCCCTCGGATATCTTGACTGCGTGGTTGAGAGCACCGTCGCTACCGGAGACCACACTCTTTTCATCGCCCGTATCCAAGCGGGAGAGCTGAGCAGGGCCGGAAAATCTCTCTCATCGAATCACTATGGTGGGGTCTATCGAGGGGAGGCTTAAAAGATCTTCAAGAAGAAAGAGGGGCGGCGGATACACCTCCCCTCTTAATAGTATCTTTTCCCTGCCGCTTCTAGACGGCGAATGCCTCTTCCGGGATCCTGCAGGCGCTGATCTCGTCTTTCACGAGGGTCTCGCACTTTGCAGGAACGAGGGCAGTGATGCGGTTGATGAAGAACTTGGCGCCTTCGATCTTGCCGGTATAGAATGCCTTTTCCTTGTCGAGGGTCGCGGTCTTGAGGGCCTCGGTGGCGACATTGGCCATCCAGATATGGAACCAGCCCACGAGGGACTCGGACAGGCAGTTGAGGAAGTCGTACGCAGCGATGAGCGGGATGAAGGGGTTGGTTCTGATGAGCGCGCTGAAGGTCATGGCCGTCTCTGCGCACTTGTTGAGGGCCTTCTCCACGATGGCTGCCTCTTCCTTGAAGTTCTCGCTGTTCTTGGCCTTTGCGATCTCGGCCTGGGTCTCGCCGAGCAGGTTCATGAAGTACAGGCCCTTCTTCATGCCGAGCTTCCTGCCGAGGAGGTCCATTGCCTGGATGCCGTTGGTTCCTTCATAGAGGGTGTTGATCTTGTTGTCCCTGGCAAACTGCTCGACCGGGTACTCTCTGCAGAAGCCGTAGCCGCCGTAGGTCTGGATCGCCATCTTGATGATGTCGTCTGCAGCGTCGGTGCAGTAGGATTTGACCATCGGGGTCAGCATCTCGACCATGCCCTGCCACTTGTCCTTCTCGGCGTCGTCGGCCGCTGCTGACCTCTTGTCCATTGCGAAGTAGCAGTAGAAGCACAGCGCCCGGATACCCTCGGTCATGGACTTCATCTTGAGGAGCATCCTGCGGACGTCGGGGTGCTGAATGATCGGCACCTGCTTGGCATCGGGGTTCTTCATCTCCATGATGTTGACGCCCTGGAGCCTTTCCTTGGCATAGGACAGCGCATGGAGGTATGCGGCGGTGGAGAGGCCGACGCCCATCATGCCCACGCCCTGGCGCTCTTCGTTCATCATGTGGAACATGATCTTCATGCCCTCGCGCTCTTCGCCCATGAGCCAGCCGACGCACTTGCCGTTCTCGCCGAAGTTGAGCGTACAGGTTGCATTGCCGTGGATGCCCATCTTGCTCTCGATGTTGCCGGTGGTCACGTCATTGGACTCGCCCAGAGAGCCGTCCGGATTGATCTTTATCTTGGGAACCACGAAGATGGAGATGCCCCTCGTTCCGTTCGGATCGCCTTCGATCCTGGCAAGAACCGGGTGAATGATGTTCTCGGTGAGGTCGTGGTCGCCGGCAGAGATGAAGCATTTCGTACCGGTGATCGAGTAAGTGCCGTCAGCGTTCTTCTTTGCGGTGGTTTTCAGCGCACCCACGTCGGAACCGGCGCCCGGCTCGGTCAGACACATGGTGCCTGCCCATTTGCCGCTGTACATGTTCTGGAGGATGAGGTCTCTCATGGGGCCCTGGTAGAAATCATAGATGATCCGTGCAGCACCGTGGGTAAGACCAGGATACATGAGGAATGCCTGGTTGGTTGAGAGGAACATGTTCGCCGCAGCTGCGCTTACGATCGCCGGAAGGCCCTGGCCTCCGACATCGTATGGATCGGATGTGCCCATCCACCCGCCCTCGCAGTAGAGCTGCCACAATCTGTGGTATGCCTCGGGGACATAGACCTTGCCGTTTTCGAATCTCGCCTCGACAGGCTTCCTGTTCACCTCGTCGGGGTACGTTGGAGCGATCTCGTTCTCCGAGAGCTTCTCTGCCTCGCCGAGCACCATGTTGATCATGTCGACGTCATGATCCTGGTACGGCGGCTTTCCCAAAAGATCTTCAATCTTGAAAACTTCATGGATCAGGAATTTCATATCCCTCATGTCTACCCATTGACTTGCCATAATACCCTCCTTACTTGGATTGTCTTGACACTCGTTAACCCTTTTTTATGAATGAGCATTCATTCTTATAACGCTAATGACGGCGTCTGTCAACAGATCTTCGTGAGAATGACCGGTCTTGGAGTACCTGAAGGACCCTTTCGGGCAAATGGCGGTTGTGCTCGGGCACTCTTTATGACAATATCACACTCGTGTATATGAAATATAGTGAACAGGAGGCTATTCATGAAAACTGAAACCGGAAAGATAAAGACCGTTGACGGCCTGTCTCTCTACTGGAAGGCATGGCTGCCCGACGGCACGCCCAAGGCCGCCCTCCAGGTGATCCATGGATATGCCGAACACATCGACCGGTATGCCTTTGTCGTGAACGAGCTTGTGCCCGCCGGGTATGCGCTGTTCGGGACCGACCACCGGGGACACGGAAGGAGCGACGGACGGCGGGCATATGTGAACAGCTTCCAGGAGTTCATCGACGATCAGCGGCAGTTCCGCAGGGAAGTGATCCTGAAAGCCCTCCCCGGCGTCCCTTCCTTCGTCCTCGGCCACTCGATGGGGAGCCTCATCGCCATGAACCTCGTCGAGCAGTACCCCGAAGGGCTGCACGGGCTCATCCTCTCGGGAACGGGATCAGCACCGGGGCCCGAGATCGGCAAGCCCATTCTCATTGCCACCAGGGTCCTGTCGAGAATCCTTCCGAAGATCCATGTGAAATCCCCGCTGCCTCCCGAGTTCATCTCCCGGGATACGGATGTCGTAAAGGCTTATATCGCCGATCCTCTCGTCTTTGACGTGATCACGCCGAGGCTTGCCGAGCAGATGAACACCTACCTCGCCATCGGCGCCTCGAACGCGGGCAGGATTGAGGTACCCGTGCTCATCCAGTTCGGCTCGATCGATACCTCCTTTTCGGGTCAGAAAGAGCTCTTCGATGCTCTCGGATCGGCGGACAAGACGTTCAAACGCTACATCGGCCTCAAGCACGAGGTGTACAACGAGCTCCCCCCGGACCGTGCCAAGGTGCTCGCAGATCTCCACACCTGGCTCGATGCTCACGTTTGATTGAGAATGCAAAAAGGCCGGCCCTGCTTTTCATCCGCATGGACCGGACCCTGTTCGTTGAGATCTTTAATCAGTACCTGTAGTGGTCCGGCTTGAAAGGTCCCTCCACCGGAACCCCGATATAATCGGCCTGCTCACTGGTAAGTTTCGTGAGCTTGACCCCGAGCTTGCCCAGGTGGAGTCTGGCAACCTCTTCATCGAGAACCTTCGGCAGAGTCGTTACGCTGACCGTGCGGGGATTCTGCCAGAGGTCGAGCTGTGCGAGGGTCTGGTTTGTGAACGAGTTTGACATGACGAACGATGGATGGCCGGTGGCGCATCCGAGGTTTACGAGTCTTCCCTCTGCAAGCAGATAGATCGAGTGCCCGTCCGGGAAGGTGTACTTGTCGACCTGCGGCTTGATGTTCGTATGGACGATGCCGGGATAGGACTGGAGCTTGTCGACCTCGATCTCGTCATCGAAGTGCCCGATGTTGCAGACGATCGACTGGTCGAGCATCTTTTCCATGTGCTCGATCCTGATGATCTTGCAGTTCCCCGTGGCCGTAACGAAGATGTTGGCCTCGCTCAACGCGTCTTCGACCGTGGTGACCTGGTAGCCTTCCATGGCTGCCTGCAGGGCGCAGATGGGATCGATCTCGGTGACGAGGACTCTGGCCCCGAAGCCCCGCATGGACTGGGCGCAGCCTTTTCCCACGTCTCCATAGCCGCAGACGCAGACGACCTTTCCCGCCACCATCACGTCGGTTGCCCGCTTGATGCCGTCCGCAAGAGACTCCCTGCATCCGTAGAGGTTGTCGAACTTGCTCTTGGTGACCGAGTCATTGACGTTGATGGCGGGGAAAAGGAGGGTATTGTTCTCGAGCATCTGATAGAGCCGGTGCACGCCTGTCGTCGTCTCTTCCGATACGCCCCTGATCTCTTTGACCGCCCGGCGCCAGAAGGTCGGGTCCTGGGCAAGCCTGGCCTTGAGGGTGGCATTGATGATGGCAAGCTCTTTGTTGGTTGTCGGCTCATCGAGGATTGCGGGGTTTTCCTCTGCCTGGTATCCCCGGTGAACCATGAGCGTGGCATCTCCTCCGTCATCGACGATGAGGTTCGGCCCTTTGCCCCCCGGGAAGGTCAGAGCGGCGAGGGTGCATGCCCAATACTCCTCGAGGGTCTCTGCCTTCCAGGCAAAAACCGGCGTCCCCGTAGCCGCAATGGCCGCTGCAGCGTGGTCCTGGGTGGAAAAGATATTGCAGGATGCCCAGCGCACCTCCGCGCCGAGGCTCTTCAAGGTCTCGATGAGAACGGCCGTCTGGATGGTCATGTGGAGCGACCCGGTTACCCGGGCACCGGCAAGGGGTTCCTCCTTAGCGTACTTCTCCCTTACCGCCATGAGACCCGGCATCTCCCTCTCGGCGATCTCGATCTCTCTCCTGCCGAAATCTTTCAGTCCCAGGTCGGCGACTTTATAGCCCAGGCCCGAGTAGTCAGGCACTGCGGCTATCTTCAGCTTCTTTGCTCTTTCTGCCATTACACACCTGCCTTTTCCTTGAGTTGATCGACCATGTCGGTCTTTTCCCAGGTAAATTCAGGCTCTGTTCTGCCAAAGTGGCCGTATGCAGCCGTCTTCTTGAAGATTGGACGCAGGAGGTCGAGCTTCTGGATGATTCCCTTGGGCTTCAAGGGGAATACCTCCCCCACGACCTTGGCCAGCTTATTATCGTCGATGACGCCTGTGCCCTGAGTGTTGATCATTATCGATACCGGCTCCGCCACGCCGATGGCATAGGCAAGCTGTACGACGCAGCATTTTGCCAGGCCGGAAGCCACGATGTTCTTTGCCACGTATCGGGCCATATAGGCGGCCGAGCGGTCGACCTTCGAAGGGTCTTTGCCGGAGAAGGCCCCTCCGCCGTGGCTTGCAAAGCCGCCGTAGGTGTCAACGATAATCTTGCGTCCGGTGAGTCCGCAGTCGGCATGGGGGCCGCCGAGCACGAACCGGCCTGTGGCATTGATGAAGTATTTGGTTCTGCTGTCGAGCATGTCTGCAGGAATCTGCTTCTTGATGACCTCTTCCATGATCCCCTCGGTGAGGGTAGCGTTGTCCACGTCCTCGCTGTGCTGGGCAGCGATGACCACGGCATCCACCCTCTTGGGCCTGCCTTCTTCATACTCTACCGTCACCTGTGATTTGCCGTCCGGTCTCAGGAATTCCAGGATATTGCTCTTCCTGACATCGGCGAGACCCTTGGTGAGGCGCTGCGCATAGTAGATCGGGGCCGGCATCAGGACATCGGTCTCGTCACAAGCATATCCGAACATCATTCCCTGGTCGCCTGCTCCCTGCTCATGCACGCCGGTTTCTTCAACGCCCTGATTGATGTCCGGAGACTGGCGGTCAAGGGTTACCATGACGCCGCAGGTATTCCAGCTGAATCCCATGCTGTCTTCGGTGTATCCGATATCTTTTATGGTCTGGCGCACTGCCCTCTGGACATCGAAGGTGTGCGTTGTCGTTATCTCTCCTGAAACGATGGCAAGGCCGGTCGTCACCATGGTTTCGCAGGCCACATGGGCATTCTTATCATGTGCGATTATTTCATCGAGTATCGCATCAGAGATGTTGTCGGCAACCTTATCGGGATGGCCTTCGGTGACGGACTCGGATGAAAACAAAAAATTCCTGTTTGACATGAATTGCTCCTCCTAGCGGTCTTTATTCAGTTCATGCGAAATGATACCTTGATATATACCACAATCGTGCAAAGTCCAACGGTATATCCGGACACACATAATGCCTCGAAAACCTTAAGCATTTTCTCTGATGGCAGGAGCGCCTGCCGTTCTTTCCCACGAGATCGTTCTCTTTCATGCCCTACCCCTTCTTTTTCAACCCGAGGTACTGGGCTATCGTATGCGCGCTTGCATCCAGGGAAACAGGCTTGCTTTTCAGGCAGTCCTTGGTGACGATTCCATATTCCGGGCCGAACGCGTCTTCGAAATACATCTGCTGGAACAGCGCGAACTTGAGCTGGTGAGAGGTTGAATCCAGGACGAACCTGCTCGTCTTCTTGACGATGCCTTCTTCGAGGGCCTTCTTCAACCCGGCGACGGATTCTCCTCCCTGGGTGCACACGACGTGGCCGTGCCGGTTCGAAGTGAGCATGCCTTCCATGATCTCGGTCTCGGTCACGGACACGACATGGAACAGATCGTTGTAGTGGTTCTCCACGAGCTTCTTGACCTTGGGGAATGAAACCGGGTCTCCGATCATGGCTGCCTGGGCGACCGAAGGGCTTACCTTGAGCGGCGTATACGTTCCGGTGGCCCGCCAGCGCGTGATGGGGTCGGCGTGATGGCTCTGCACACCGAGGATCGTGGGCAGGGCCCTTATGATGCCGAGTTCGTGGAGGTCGATGAATCCCTCCATGATCGCCGTGATGTTTCCCGCATTCCCGATGGGAACCACCACCACCAGGTCCCCGGTATCCCAGCTCAGCTGCTGGGCGACTTCGTATGCGTACGACTTCTGCCCCAGGATCCTCACCGGATTTTTCGAATTGAGGAGAAAGACGTGGTAGTTCTGGGCAAGCTCCTCAACGACGCGCATGCAGTCGTCGAATACACCCGGCATCTCGATCACCTGGGCCCCTGACCCCAGCGGCTGGGAAAGCTGCGCCGGCGTGACCTTCCCCTTGGGAAGAAGGACGACTGCCTTGACCTTCGCCTTTGGAAGGTAGCTCAAGTAAAGGGCAGCCGCAGCCGACGTATCGCCGGTCGAGGCGCAGATGCCGAGCACGTCGTCGAGGTTCCTGGCTCGGATGGCATGATTCAGAAAGCTTGTGGCCGAGGCCATTCCGCGGTCCTTGAAGCTCGCCGACGGGTTGAGCCCGTCGTTCTTGACGAGAAACGGCGCCCCTGCCCAATCGCTCAACTCCGGGTTGGCTTTCACGATGGGGGTCTGACCCTCTCCCAGATAGATGATGTCCTCGAGGGGAACAATGGGCAGGATCAGCTCGTGAAAGCGGAAGATGCCGGAAAGCTCGGGCAAGGTGGTGTTTTTCCGCGAATCAAAGATCTCCTTCCATCTCTCCGGAGGGATATCTCTATATCGATCGAAGTTCAGGTTTTCTATTTTGAGAAGCGATCTGCACTCGGGGCAGGTGTAGACGAAATCGTAGATGTCATAGTGTGCTCCGCACCCTATGCATGAGTAAACCAGCTTTCCCTGAACTTCGGACATGTTCGCATCCGTCATCTCTGCCTCGTCGCAGCTTCTGCCTTTGAATACAGACGCAAAATCTGCATTCAAGTCCTTTCCAAAGGTCGTCAATGTATAATAGGCTATTGACTTTTTCAATACTTTTTTGGCATCCTTACCGTCTATTTTTTTCCTCGAGAGGAGAGTCTATGGAGAACCTTGCCGACTATACGATCCCCGGCGGCAAAAAGCTCGTCAGCGGAAAAGTGCGCGAGATATTCGAGGCGGACAAGGATCACCTCCTCATGGTGACGACAGACAGGATCTCGGCCTTCGATGTCGTCCTGCCCGATCCGATTCCCTTGAAGGGCCACGTATTGAATCAGATCTCGCTCTTCTGGTTCAGAAAGACCTCTCATCTCATAGACAACCACATCGTAACCTCCGATGTGAACAGGTATCCTGATCCTTTCAAAGGAGACGCCAGGCTCAAGGGGAGGTCCGTGCTGGTGAAAAAGGCAAAGCCCCTTCCCGTCGAGTGCATCGTGCGAGGTTACATCTCAGGGTCGGGATGGAAGGAGTACCGCGAGAAGGGCTCCTTATCCGGCATCACCCTTCCCAAGGGGCTCAAGGAATCCGATAAGCTTCCCGAGCCTGTCTTCACCCCGTCGACCAAGGCCGAGCAGGGCCAGCACGATCTCAACATCAGTCTCGATCAGGCAAAGGAGCTCGTGGGAGAAAGCCTCATGGAGCAGGTTCGTGACGTTTCCCTGGCGATCTACACCATGGCTTCGGAGGACGTCCTCGAGAAGGGAATCATCATTGCGGACACGAAGTTCGAGTTCGGCCTCATCGACGGCGAGCTCGTTTTCATAGACGAGGCTCTCACCCCAGATTCATCCCGGTTCTGGCCAAAAGAGGCATACAAGCCCGGAGGTCCGCAGCCGAGCTTCGACAAGCAGTTCGTGAGAGATTACCTGGAAACCCTCAACTGGGATAAGACACCGCCCGGGCCGAAGCTTCCCGAAGAGGTCATCCGGAAGACATCGCAGAAGTATCTCTCCGCCTACGAGATTTTGACGGGAAGATCCATATCGAGGTAAAACGGGGATCTATACATTAAGCCGGTAGCCGGCCTGCATGGTGAGGAGGCCCTTTACCCAGGCCTTTGCCTCGGGCGAGACTTCACCGAAGGGAATGGTTCTCCCGGCAATGAGATCGACGAAGTGCTTGAGGATCCTCGCGGTTGCTCCCCAGATCACCCCTCCATCGATCTGGAGGTAATAAATATGGATGCCTTTCCCCATGAAGCTCGTCTCTTCCGCCATCCAGACCGTGTCCTGGAGCGCACTCGCGAGGGAAACGAAGAGCAAGGTCTCGGATTCGGAATTGATCGTGAATTCGTAGGGGCACGGAACCACGCCCACGACGGGAGTGATATGGTAGCCGACAATGGAGATGTGGTCATCGAGCAACCCGAGGACCTCCACATCCTTGGGTTTAAGCCCGATCTCCTCTTCCGCCTCCCGTAAGGCCGTGAAGACGAGGCTCTCATCACTTTCTTCAGCCCTTCCTCCGGGGAAGGAGATCTCCCCCTTATGGTGCTCCACGCTCATCGAGCGCTTTGTGACGAGCAGGAAAGGATCGTCTCCATCCCAGCTCAAAGGTACGAGGACCGCCGATTCACGGAGATTATCCCGGGGAATGATCCTTCGCTCTCTTGAGCCCAGGACGTCTGCGATATGCCTCTTCAGTTCAGCCCTGTCGTGAAGCATGTTCTGAATATCTGCATGGCACATGAAATAGTATTAACATAAAGGTGACCATATGAACAGGCTTGACCATATCCCATATCGCTGTGTTATGATGCTTTCATGAAAAAGAACCGGTGCATCGGCAAGTACATAGATCTCATCAGGGACCTGTTCGATGAGGTGAGCAGCCTGCTGGCAGATCAGCTCGAGAGGGAGCCTTCCGTCGAGTGGAAGGATAAGGCGGACTCTCTTCTCACGAAAATCCTGGGCGAGGACCATCCGTACGTGCACGAGTTTCACTCCATCGAGTTCAGCACCTCATTCATGGAAGAGTACAACGAGATCGTGGTTGAAGAGACCTACCGGCTGGGCCTCGAGGACGCGAGGTCGTTCCTCTCCTCGCTCATCGACGAGCTCGAGTCCGAGAGTACGAGCACGCCCGGGCTCATGGACATGGAAAGCCTGTTTGCGGAAATGAGCCGGTATGTCTCCGCTTACGTGGAAGACGCCTCCATGAGAGACAGTCTGTACTTCCGCATCACCCGCCTGAGGGACGGGATGATCTCCGGTGACATCTCCGGAGCGGAGGTGAAGAACCACATGGAGCACATCGGTTATCTCGATATGGGGCTGTTCGAGAGAATGGTTCCGTTTCTTACCTGGTATTACATGCAAAGGGTGGGGTTTAACGGGGCACGGAACAATTAATTTCATTTTGAACTTGCCTGTTACTCTCTTTTGAATACATCTTACGAAAGGAGTTTTTATGCCGAAAATTGAACGTGCATTGGTCAGTGTTACCGATAAGGGGGGACTTGTTGATTTTATTAAACAGCTTGCATCCTTCGGCGTAGAAATCATCTCGACCGGGGGCACGGCCAGGGTCCTGCGGGAGAGCGGCATCAGCGTCGTCGACATCTCGGACTATACCGGATTCCCGGAGATGATGGACGGCCGCTTGAAGACGCTTCATCCCAAGGTTCACGGCGGGATGCTCGCCATGAGAGACAACCCCGAGCACCTCGAAGCCATGAAAAAGGAGGGCATCAAGCCCATCGACATGCTCGTGGTCAACCTGTACCGGTTCGAGGATACGGTCGCAAAAGGCGCTTCGCTCGAGCACGCCATCGAGAACATCGATATCGGCGGCCCTGCCATGGTGCGGGCGGCATCAAAGAACTACCGGTTTGTCACCGTGGTCACCGACCCTGCCGACTACGGGAAAATCATCGAGGAGATGAAGAGCACCGGCGGCTCCGTGAGCGAGAAGACCAACTTCGAACTCGCCCGGAACGCCTTCTCCCTGACTGCCCGCTACGATGCGGCCATCTCGAACTACCTGCAGTCCTTAGACATCGAAGAATCGGAGTTCCCGCTCACCTATACGGCCCAGTACAAACGCAGACAGGTCATGCGCTACGGCGAGAATCCCCATCAGAAGGCCGCCTTCTACAGCGATATCTCCGTGAACCAGCCTTCGCTCTCGAATGCCGAACAGCTCTGGGGAAAGGAGCTCTCCTACAACAACATCATGGACGCCGATGCCGCTCTCGATCTCATTATGGAGTTCGAAAAGCCCGCGTGCGTGATCCTCAAGCATTCGAATCCCTGCGGGGCTGCCCAGTCCGAAAAATCGCTCGCAGAGGCTTATAGGAATGCCTTCAACGTTGATGCGACCTCGGCCTTCGGCGGGATCGTGGCGCTGAACCAGGTGGTCGACGACGACACGGT
>ENA-UPSM01003248-UPSM01003248.1-activated-sludge-metagenome-genome-assembly--contig:-NODE-3248-length-18558-cov-5.910717_pt1 | contig 18558 bp, 21 predicted proteins | sample MGYA00238181_ERZ773283 | MGnify/ENA primary metagenome ERZ773283 (study PRJEB29023, sample SAMN05720199) | activated sludge metagenome | isolation source: Anaerobic digester | place: Japan...
AGGCCAGCCATGCCCTGTTGACAGCAGATATATTAAAGTCCCTACATACAAAAAGAATTGGATTAAACTGGTGTCCGTTCTTCTTAGAAATTTTTTGAGGTCATTCATACAATTTATGGAAAATATTATTCTAGTCCGCGTTTCATTAATTCAATTTCTTCATTTGTCCGTTTTTGTTCATAAGCAATCCTTTGATCTAAGTAGTCTTCATACTCCTTAACAAATTTCTTGACTCGTTTATCAGAATCATCTTTCAGGCCTTGAATTTCTTGTTTTTTTGCCTGATATGCCCTTACAAAACCATCTTCACCCGATACAACGCCAGTCTGGGATAAAAATCCGAATAAGTGGCCGCTAACCTCTTTGTATTCTTTTGTACCGGCATATTGCTGAATTAGAGCCTTAGTAACAACCCATAATGATTGCCCTCCTTTATACTTGCCAAGAATAGAAAAAATAACGTCTCTACCATCCTTAGTACCTTTTTTAATGAGATCGACCAGTGATTGCTCGAGTACCGAGCTAAATCCTGGAAATATTTCCTCAAAAAGATGACTGGCCTCCCATTTGAATAACCAATTATGTTTTTTCCCGCCATCTTCATACCAACTAAGTAATATAGGCACTAATATTTTTTCGTGTTGCCGTAATACCCCTCCGAGCTTATGAAAATTAAACGGAACGCCATCGTATCTATCCTTAATATCTCTTTTCCTTTTAGATTTTATCTCGACTCTTTTATGAAAGAAGCTGATAATTTTCTTTGGATACTTTTCGGCAATGGGTTTCAATATTTCTTCTGCCCGATAATCTATATCCGGAAGCAATAATAGACCTTCAAGAATCACATCAAATTCTTTTTCGTTAAGATCTGGAAAAATCGATGAGCCCTTAAACCATAAGTTATCAACCCACCATGTGTCTTTAAGTTTTGCCAACTCTTTTATAATCTCTAGAAAAACAGGCTTAAGATTTTTGTACTTAGGATAATGATGCAAAACTGATCGGAGGATATTATTTAAAGCACGAGTGTCTTTAATATCTTCTGCCTTTCTAATAATCTTATTAAAAAGGTTATCATCGATCTCGTCCACCACAACGAATATAAAAGCTAGGATATACAGATATTTTCCTCCATCTACCCATTTAGAAATTATTTCTTTGGCTTGTTGTTTCTCGTCGCTTTTCCAGATACCGGATAGCAAGCTGAGTAAAAAAGGTGCAAGCTCTGTTTCGTTTTTTTCGATCAAAAGTATTCCGAGATTTGGTTTTTTGCTGCCAAGTTCTAACAAAAACGTTTCAAAATATCCATAACTACCAGGCTCTGCAGCTGAATAATTTTTTACTACTTTCAAAATTTTTTGGCGCCATTCTTCAAAATTCTCCTCAGAAATACCGGAAACAAACTCGTTAATTTTTTGAGTACGAGTCTCTCTGTCCCTATTGAAATCATAATCTGGGTCAAGTCTTCCATCATATCCCACAAATACTCTAAACATACTGTAGGCGGAGTTTGATCGAATTGCTTCTTCAAGTTCATTTAATTTTTGAGGTGGCTCTTTTTTGAACCTCCTAACAAACCATATTTTTTGTTCTTCGATATCCTGAATTATTTCATTCTCTGCATTTGGTATAATTTCAAGATAAAAAGCTATAATATTATTTATATCTTCTAATACCATCTGTTCCATATCGTCACCGTAAACATGACTATGGGGAGTCTGGGTGGCTCCTCGTAAGACCTGGAGGATTTTTATTTTTTGACTCAAATCGTTAGAAAGTGGATAAGCTCTCTTGAGTAGCGAGATAGTACGACTACGTATTTTTTTAAGATTGTCAGAAACAATTAATGGACCGGAATGTAAAGTAAAAGTTTTATAGTCAGGCATTGACTGTCCTTCAAACGTCGGTTCGAGTAACTCCTTCGCTATTACAAACAAAATTTCAAGATTATTGCTTAGTCTTTTGTCGCTCCAGCCCTCCACTTCGTCCATTATTAAATTCTGTATTTTGTATTCTATCTGCTGTAAAACGAATAAATTATATTGCGACAAATGCTCAAATGTTTTTAAAATTTCGGACTGAATGGATTTATTACCGGTTTGATATAAACGCTCAAGCAATCCGATAATCTTTTTGGTTTCCAAATATTTAATTTTCCCCAGTATCTTTATGCATTGAATCAAAATATCTTCGTGAGATTTTCCATACAATTTCCCAAACCCCTTTAAACACGAAGCTTTCGCTTTCATTGGTTTTCTGCTCACAACCAATCGAACGGCCTTAAATGCTTTATCGGGAGTAATGTGGGCATACTCTTCAAGAAGTTCTAAATTATTAAAAATTTCATCGTTATTTTTTGACATAATGAAGTAGTTTATCCGCTTCTTTCTTTACATATTCAAAAACGACTGGGTGTCTGACATCGGCTAAGTTTTTATAGATTTGCAATTTCTGTTTATGTTCGGGAAATAGACTAAATAACTTATCAAGGTCAATTTTATTGATCGTTTCATACAGAATAAGCAATCCTACGTCCTGCTTAACCTCATCCTTTATTAACTTAAAAATGTAAGTGTCTTTATCTTTGTAAATTAATTGTTGCGCGTGCAAGCTTGATAAAATATCATTCATCTGGCCATCAGTTAGCTTTAGCATTTTTGCGATAGCTCTACGTTCAATTTTTGTCACCCTGCCAACCAGATAAATGATACTGGCAACAAGAAGTATTTCGTCTTTTAGTCCTACGGCGATATCTAATATTTCCTTTGGTAAATCTAAAAACTCATTTTTCTTCGCAAGATTTTTGATATGAATATAAAACTGATCGACGAAATCATTCTTACCGATCTTTAGTGGACGGAGGTTTGGAATACGGATATTATTGCTATTTGGTTTGTTTGTCTTATTTAGTATTTCAACGTTGACATTGCTGAAGTGATACCACCATATTTGAGAATCGCTTTGTTTTTCCGACTCTTCGATAATATTGGCCACCACAAATAAAATTGTTGGGAGATTTATTTCTTTACAAAATTCAATTAACTTACGAGAACTAGTGTAAGTACTATTTTCAATTTTTTTCTCATAACCCTTTAGTTGAAAGAAAACAACATTATTTAAGTATTTACCTCGCATTTTTACATTCGGTTCAGGTTCTCTTAAGCGCAGAAAGCCATCTGTATCGGGAGTATTATCTTTTATGCCGTGAAATTGCAAATCAAATTTATCTCCATGCTTGTTCATGAAGTAATCACCGATGATAGATACCGCCTTTTCGTCCAGTCGATTTTGTTTATTATATTTACTCATTTTTTACTCTTATAGATTTAAGGTATTGATTGCATAAAATTTTGTTTAACCTTAGCTTTGAATGCCAAATGAATTTGCGAATTTCATCTCATATTTTATGTTTTTGGTAATACGGGAAATTCGACAATTTTACCTAAACTATTTTTTATCATATCTCGACAACTTTTCGCAAAAACAGCGTCCTTTGACTCTTTTACATATTTTGCCACTCGGAAAAGGTCCATGGTTCTCACTAAGGTGCAATTTGACGACTTCGCTGTATTTATACACTTGGTCGTAAATTGTTCTGATCGTTCAGATGGCTTTGCAAGTCGAAAGCCATTCCCGAATAGAATGCCAGTTGCAGGATTTTCGACTTCCTCTTTTTGTAAATCTTCTTGGATATTTACTGCCAGTTGTCTAAATTTATCAATGTTTATTGCAGAAGTATCTTTGCCTTCGGCCTCGCCAATAAATCGATCTCCTTCTGGAGAAATAATAACGTGATCTAACTCAAGATTTCCATCATTGTAATTTTCGGCCTTATAACCCAAAATCTCCAGCGCGATAGTAATTGCATTTTCAAGTATTTTTCCTTTTTCAAAAAGTAAATCTCTTAACCTAATTTCCTCATCAACCTTTGTCAGTAGCTCATTCTTTTGCAAAATAAGTTTTTCAATTTCTTTCGTTTTCTTTTCAATGTCTTTTTGCAAAACCTGCTCTTGAACTAAATAGAAATCAGCCTCGTTGGTCCAATCTGGAGGCGGGGTTTTATCTCCACCCTTACGGAGAGCCTTGTCTATATCAACAAGTGCTTTAGCTAAAGATTTCCCAAATTGTGTTGCCTCTTTTGTCCAGTATTCTTTCTTTTCTTTGCCTTTACCTTTGTATTCGGTAAATTTTTCTTCGTTGTATTTTATAAAAGGCAAAACCACAAGATGCCCATTTTTTACTTTGTAAGTTGCGCCTAAAATTTTTGTTTTATCTTTACCAGTAAAAATTATTTGAGCTCCACTTAGGTTTTCTATATAGAGCTGGTATTCCAAATTTTTCTTAAACTTTCCATAAAAATCAGTAAATAATGAGTTCCCGGAAAATTCAATCTGCTTTCCGGAAGCAGATGTTAATATGCCGATGTTAATTGGTAGAAAATTATAATTGCTATACATTTCAGTATGAAAAGTATTTTGGCCTTTTCTTTCCGAAGATACGCTGCCTGCGAGCTGATATTCTTCTTCTTTAGCCAAAAGCACAAAAACATTTTTTCCTGCATTTAAATAATCCTCAATCTCTTTTCTCAAAAAAGAAATTTTTCGTTTATATGTTTTCGATGTAGAAACGTTATAACAGCCGCCATCACTTGTAGTAAAACTTACCCAATCTCCCCTCGGCGTAAATGAATCTGGAGAAATCAATAAAATATCAGCGTCCATTAAAGACAGCTCGTCATAAAAATCAACATAATTTTCATCAAATGTTGGTATCGTATATCCGATTGTGAATATTTGCTTTTCCATATTTGCCCCTACGTTTACTGTTTTATTTTCCTGATTTTGTTCGATTGCATTGTTTGCATAACATTTGGCAATTCTCTGCTACGGTTTTTCCGCCTTCGTGCCATGGTCTGATGTGATCGGCTTCCATATCTTCTATTCCAAAATATTCTTTACATTTTTTACAAATGCCTTTTTGCCTCTCATACGCTTCTCGTTTCATTTTGTCAGCAAAAGCACGGATATTCAAAAACTTTTCATTTCTAGTCAAAATATATTCGTAAATACCGGATTTTTTGGTTACATCCTCGTCTTGCATTAGCACAGTTATTTCCTTTTCAAGTTTTTTCGAATCAAATTTTTTATCTTTGAATTGGTTATACAAAACACCCCATGGAATATTGCTCATTTCTCGACGATAATTTTGGAAAACCTTTTGTGTCCATGCGATAACATCTTGAAAATATTGCCATAATTTATCAGCATTTTTGTCGTGCTGGTGTTTTGCCATATAATCTTCAATCTTTCCATCATTTATCCATGAAAGCGCAGTTTCTAAATACTCCTGTCGAATCGGTGAACCACTAACCAATTGCCCGCCATCGCTCGCTAACAGATACGCCACACAATTTGATTTACTAAATTTCAATTTGGCGTCGGATAACCACGGCCCGGTATAAACTGCGTTGCGAATTTCTTGATCGGTCAATTTTTCTCCGGCTATATTAATGATTCTAAACCAATCTAATCGTTCTTTATCCGTGCCCTCACAGAAGTAAATCATTAATTCGTAATCTAGAATTTTGTCCTGTTCCTCTTTAGTTAAATTATGGAAAAAGCGGTCATTGAGCGAAAAATCACCATTCACATACTGCCCAATACTGATGGTGCGTTGCTGGCCGTCTAAAACTTCGTAGCCACCATCTTCTCTGATCATCCAATACATCACATTCAGCGGAAAGCTATTTTTGATAGTTTCAATAACCGCATTACGCTGTTTTTCTTTATAGACAAATTCGCGCTGATATTTCGGGCGTATATCAAGTTTGCCACCATAAGCCACCACGCCCTCCTCAGCACTGTCTTCATAGCCGACAATCACTTTCCGAATTGAAATTTTATGTAGATCAATTTTCATATTATTTTTTTAATTTAATCAAAATACGATTATATATTTTCCTGCCTTGTATTAAAGTAAAACATTTATAACCAATCCATCTTGCAGAATTAGCCACGCCAAGTATTTCAAATTGTTTAGGGTTATATTTGTCAATAAATGTAATTGGAACGCCCATTACACCCTTGTAATTCATTGGAATGTCAGAAACTTTATCAACGTTTATAACATCGTAATTGTCATACTTTGAAAATTCTTCTGGTGTGTATTTTTTATATAACACGAAATTTTCATGTCTTTTAGTGGTATCAAGATTTGTAAACCACAAAATTCTTCCCATGCTGAAATATTTCACACCATTTACAATTTTCTTTCTTGATTCTGTTGGAATGTCATAATCCATTGGAACCTGAAACCATTTTGTGCCACCGTTATCATAGCCAAGCCACAATTTATTATCTTTTACATAGCCAAAAGTTTCTTTATAGGTTATAGCATTCTGATCGCCAAGAATTAAAAACTTCTTCTTATACTCCATTAGCTGTGCGACATATTCACGGAATAAAGAAAACGGAGGATTGGTTACAACTATATCGGCTTGTTTTAGTAATTCTATACATTCATCACTTCGAAAATCGCCACTGCCTTTCAGGGGCGTAGCGGTGTTTTTGTCGCGTTTAAGCAAATATTTAACATCATCAAGATTTATCGCTCCGTCTTTGTCTGTATCCGGTACTTCCGTGATCTCGATTTTGAACGGTTGTTTTCCCTTTGATCCAGCCATTTGGAATAGTGGTAATTGACCTCCGACAATCGGTGAACCGCTGTAACTCGTAGTGATGAGCTTCTTTAATCCAAGAGCATTGAAGTTGGCCGCAAATTATTTAAAAAAGTTGCTCTCGTACGGATCATCGCAATTACAATAAACAACTTTTCCGCGGAATTGACTCTTGTAATGCTTCAGTTCTTTTTCAATATCAACAAGCTGGGTGTAAAACTCGTCTGTTTTTGCAGTCCTTGCCGAATGTAAGTTTTTGTTTAAGGATTTGGTTACCATATTTTATTTCAATAAATCATCAAGTTCACATGAAAGCAAGGCTGATTTATTCAATACAATTTGTTCTTTCGGATTCAAATTATCAGCCGTCATACGAATTAATTTAGTAGCGATAATATTTCCAAGCATTATTCTATTTGTCTTTTTGAAATACTTTTCGGTTTTTTCGTAAAACAAAGTAATGTACTGTTTTAGTTTATCACTCACCTGATCTTTCATATTGCCCTCAACCAACTGTACCAACTTCTCATTTACCTTTGTCGGTAAGTCACCATCGCGAAATTCAATCCAGTAATCGCTGATGCTATAGATAATCCGCACTGTTCTACCTTCTTCCGTTTTATACCAATAAACGAAAGAAAAATTATCGGAGTGAAAATCCTGGTGGATACCGATATTTTCAAGCTCAATCACCGTATTGATTTTATACTCATCAAGGAGTCGCAAATAACTTTCTCGCCAATTTTTAAGCCAATTTTTGATGAACGTCTTATCAACAAACAGCTGCTCCAAGTCCTGTTCAAGATTCCTATCGCTCACCTTATTCATCTGAAGCGTTAGTTTATCAAAAAGCGTACGCGGATCTTTTGCATCAATCCCCTTAGCAATAAGATAATCAAAATCAGGCACTATCTTTTTGCCCATATACCAAAGTAAGTCGTATATATCGCGGCCCTTCTCTTCATAAACAGCGTCTCCGACACCGCGAGTTCCGCGCAGAAAAATCGCAGCTAATTTACTCGCCATAAGAGCAGACATATTGTAGGTTATAATGACAAACGACAGCTGATCGCGATTTATCGGTCGGCGTTCGGTAACCGTCTTGGGTGCAACAAAATGATTGAGGTCAATTTTTACATGCACCTGTTTTGACGGGTGGCCGAAACTGAGTTCCTCCCCCACATGGAATTTAAGCAATAAACCCCGGCCAGTAGTAATCTTTGCAGTCATAAAATCAGAACCTGCACCGTAGGTATTGAGAAAATGTTCCTCTATTTCTTTTTTTAATTCTTCTAGAAACTTTTCAGTTACAGCATGGGAGACTTCAAAATCAAGATCGACTGACATACGATCGAGCCCGTGTATAATGCGCAAGGCCGAACCACCATACATAATCCAACTGCCATATTCAGGATGGTGATAAATAAAATTAAGAACGTAATACTGCAATTCTTCTTTGAGCGCATTACGTCGTGTTTCCGCATCAAGACCGCCGTAAGTGGCAAGGTCTTCGAGTTTTCTTTTTAGAATTGTGGTTATCTGCTCACTCATGAAAATAATTTTTAATTATTGAATAAAATTTTTCCTGTTCCTCTTTGTTCATTTCATCAATATCTATCCGTAATTCCTCAACTAATGATTTAATGTTTTCTAAAGATACGCTGCGAAACTGATTGGTCCTAAAGTATAAAAGATCAAAAAGTGCCTTTGAAGGTGAGGCGATGAAAAAATCAAATTTGTTTTTTGTCAGAGTAAAATCAGTATAAAGTTCTTTCTTGATTGACTGATATGCAAAATTGCCAGCTTTAGTTCGGTATTCTCTTGTCACTTTTGGCGTGACAGATGTAACCGAATGAATCGCCTCGGTAGTAAGATTATAATACTGGAGAGCTGCCCAAGAACTCACATATGATGGCGTACGAATTATGTTTGCGAGATAAAAGGAATAAGAAATATCGTTCTTGTTTTTCTCAAAAAAATCAGCCGAAACGTAGGTTCCTCTTTTTAGCTGTATAATTTCTTTGAACTTTAAAAACCGGCTAATATAGGTGTTAACTGTTGAGTCTTTAAGCCCTAGCTGTTTTCCAAGCTGAAAAACAGTATTTTTACCGAAGTAGGGCAACGATTTTAACTGTTCTAAAAGGTTTTTTTTGCTTTTCATATATTTGACACTATTGTATCATATGTGAAACAATAAAGTCAATATAGGGCAAATTTAGTGAATAGCGGGCATAAAAGGGCTTGAATTCACTAAAACCCCATAATTTTATAGGTATGGATATGCAATACGAAGAAACGCCAAAAGAATATAAAGATAAATTCCTCATCATTTTCGTGGGTGAATTTTGGTCCGATGATCCGATTTATAAAACTTGGATTGAGGGCCGGATTGAATTTCGAAGATGGGAAGACGATCATGGCAACGATCAAATCCGTTACTGCACCGAGAAGAATGAGAAGTGGTTTGAATTTGAGAAAAAATATAACTGTAAATGGTTGACCGCAAATGAACTTGAAGAACTTAAAAAACTGGTAAAAGAAAAATTTCGCAGAAAGCCTGAATCGCATAAATAAAAATAATTCCTGTCAATTTCTTGTCAGCTTTTGTCAGATTAATTTATCCACATAGGGCCCTATTGACGGCGGCCTTTACGGTCCGCTATTATAAAAACATAGGATAGGAGTTTGCCTGACGGCGTTCCGATTTATCGGAACTAAGTGAGACGGGGCTACGACTTCTGTCATCAAGCACTACGTGTTTTTTGCTTGATGATGTGAAGTGGTAGCCCTTTTTTGTTTTTTAAGTCAAAATAATTTTCCCTCTGAGGTTAAGTGCCTCGATACGTGAGCTTAGAAGTTGAATAGAAAGATAAAGGCTAGTCCCAGCGGGGCCAGCCTTTTATGTTGCCCCAAGAAGCAGTCCAACAATTTAAAGAATTATACGAAAAACGCTACGGCGTAAAACTTTCCGATGAGGAAGCTTCTTTGCGCGCCAACAATCTTTTCAAGCTCTACAAAATCACCTACATAGGTGAGCCCTCGATAAAAGACTTTAATGAAAAAGTTGTGAAAAGCCATGACCTCAAACCAAACCACAATTAGCGAAATCCAATTCTATCCGATTAAACCCAAGGACGGCCTCCTCGGGTTTGTTTCGTTTGTCCTGGATGGAAAGTTCTGGATGGGATCGGTAGCGGTGTTCAGCAGACCCAATGGCGGCTACCGGTTGGTCTATCCGACTCGCAAAGTAGCCAACCAAAACATCAATATCTTCCACCCGATTACGCACGAAGCCGGCCAACAGGTCGAAGCGGCCGTTAATGAAAAAGTATCTGAAATATTTAATGAAAATTATGAACCAGAACAACCAACCCAAAACACATGGTAAAAGCTTAAATTTCTTTCCGGCGCCACACCAGGTTTTTGACGATAAGAAGTTCAAAGATTCATTAAGTCATACCGAGAGAGACTTTTTCATGACGCTTTGCCATTTATCGAACAGGGTCGGCAAGACAGATGGCTGGTTCGGTCACTGCGATAGAACATTCACGGATCGCAAAGGAAAACAATGGGGTTTTGAAAATTATGGTTTCAGCAGATCGACTTGCAGGCGCGTGAGGAAAAAGCTAACCGATCTGGGGCTTATCGAAACGAAACCGGGTACGGCCGAACGCGGACACTGGGCCGGAACGATGTATCGCATCAATCCTCAGCTGCTGAAAAATACGGGGGTTCACAATGAAGCACGGCCAGGCACCATAGAGAACCTTGGCCCGGGACCACCATGAAGCATTAAGTAATAAGGAGTGATTAATAAAAAATAATCAATAAAGCTTAAATAAAGCAAGCAAGCTTACAAAATATGAATCAACAACTAACAACTTCGAAGATGCCGACAGAAACCGAACAGCAATACACGGCCTGGCTTTTATATTGCGAAGCCGGCAGTCTTCAGAAGACATTAAACCTCTGGGACAAGGTTGGGCAAAGTGTGGGTGAAATGGGGGTGGAATTTGCCGGACGCCTTGGTAAAAAACCAAGCGACACAACGCTCGAAAGATGGTCAAAAAAGTACCACTGGGTTGAAAGACGGGAGTTTAAACTAAAAGAAGACCTTGAGATTTTATTGGAAAAAACCAGAAAAATAATCAGATATAAAAAACACAGAATCGCCGAAACGTTCGAAAGGATTATCAATAAACGGATCAAGCAATTAAAAGACGGCGAAATGGTAACCACTCTCGATCTTAAGCAGGCCTGGGAGATGCTTCAGGTCGAAATAGGCAAACCGACAAGTAGAGCCGAACTGAAGTCGGAACCGGAACAAAGATTACTAACGCCAGAAGAAAAAGAACACGGGAAAAAACTTCACGAAGCCGTAAAATGGTACCTAAAGCAACAGCGCAAAAATTCTTGACTTACTGAAACCTTGGGCCCATGTTGTGTGTTGAAAGGTCGAAATCAACATAATTAACGAATTAATGAACAAAACTATGACTACAAACACCAAAATTACAGACGTAATCGCCAGCGTAGCGGTCTTTGGAACGGACTACGAGACTTACTGCCTCTCAACACATAAAGCACCGCGTGGGGCCAATTTGCCAACCATGGATTTATTCCAAAAACTAACATGACGCAAGAAGCATTACCGAGAATCAAATACTTTCTCTACGCCAGAAAGTCATCGGAGCAGGAAGATCGACAGGTGCTTTCGATCGGCTCGCAGGAAAGTGAATTAAAATCGCTTGCCCAAAAAGAACATCTGGACATGGCTGAAGTACTTGAAGAATCTTATTCGGCTAAAGCGCCGGGCCGAGAGATTTTCAATGCTGTAATAAAAAGGATTGAGAACGGTGAAGCCAATGGCATTCTCGCCTGGCATCCGAACAGGCTATCAAGAAATTCCGTGGACACCGGCTACCTGATTTATTTGATGGACCAAAATAAACTTTTGGAAATCCGCACACCGGGCCAGACTTTCAAAAATACTCCCAACGACAAATTTCTTCTTAACCTTTTATGCAGCCAGGCTAAGTTGGAAAACGACAACAAGGGAGTCGACGTAAAGCGTGGACTGCGTCGCAAAGCGGAGCTGGGCTGGCATCCTGGGCCGGCACCGATCGGTTACCTCAACACCCCGAATAAAGAAAAGGGGTTCAGAACTATTCGCAAAGACCCGAAAATATTTCCGATAATCCGCAAGATGTTCGATCTGATATTAAGCGGGAGTTATACCGCGCCAAGAGTCCATGAAATCGCGGTTAATCAGTGGGGCTTGAAAAAGCTTGCCAGAAGCGGATTTTACCGCACACTTTATAATCCCTTTTATTATGGCTGGTTCGAATGGCCCAGGGGAAGCGGAAACTGGCACAAAGGAAAACACGAACCGATGATTACGCGCGATGAGTTTGACCGCGTCCAGAAACTTCTCCACCCGGGCAACAAACCAAAGCCTGAAGAACACGTCTTCGCTTTCACCGGCATGATCCGCTGTGCCGAATGCGGTTGCATGATTACGGCCGAAAATAAAGTTAAAAGAAACAAACAGGGCGGTGAACATCACTACACTTATTACCGCTGCACCAAACGCCGGGGTCCGTGCAGCCAAAAATACATCGAAGTGAAAGAACTGGAAAAACAGATCGCCAAAACTCTGGCCGACATAAAAGTCCCGCCGGAATTTCACGACTGGGCCATGCTGTGGCTAAAAAATGAAAACTCCAGGGAATCAACGGACCGAAACACTATCCTGAACAATCTGCAGAAGAATTACGAGACGTGCGTCAGAAAACTGGATGCGATTATAGACATGCGCGCTTCGGGAGAAATCACTGAAGATGAATTTACCAAAAAGAAAACGGAAGTCAGCAAAGAAAAAATCAGACTGCATGAACTTCTAAACGATACCGACAACCGTATAGACAGCTGGCTTGAAGTGGCAGACCGCGTCATCAGATTCTCCGAAGATGCCAAGGAAGCATTCGAAAACAAAGGATTGCAGGCCAAAAAGCTGATCCTGTCCGCGCTCGGTTCGAACCTCCTGTTAAAAGGCAAAATACTCGAAATTGACGTACAAAATGCGCTTCTGCCCATGCAATTCGTCTCACGCCCGGAAAAAACAAAAACCGGTGCGTTCGAACCGCCTAAAATAGGCATAAATAAAGAGAAAAGCAGAGCTTTTGGCTCTGCAAATCCCACATGGCTCCCGAATTAAAACCTTCGCAAACTTTTGAAATCATTTTGCCAAATTTGATACACAAATCCAAAAAGCGGAATCTGACATAACCGCCTCGCTTCGCTCGGCGGAACGCTCGGGCGTGGCGGAATTCCTCCCCCCAACCCCCTCCTTCCGCCACGCCCTCGCTTGGGCTTCGCAAAAAATTTTCGGCGGCTATTAAATCTTACCAAAAATCCCTAGAGTTTTCTCGTCAATATCTGTTCTCGTTCCCCACAAATCGCGCCGCATAGCGGCGGCGGACTTTATGTAATTTTCGTGATTGGGATTTTTAGAAAATTCCGCCATTGATTTTATGACTTCATCATTAGCAAAAAGAATAGCGTTTAACATTTCAGTTTTTAGTTCATCTTTGACATCTTCAATATCCTTAAAATCCGGGCGGAATTTTTTGGTTTTTTCTAAACCCCTCTCTGGGTCAAGAACGGTTAGCATTTGTATCAAAATTGCCCCATACCTTGCACGCTTCAATTCGTGAATGTCGGTTTTCAATTCTTTTTGATGTTGGAAGCGAGATTGAAAATACGCCCCAAAGAAACCGCCGCCAAAAGCAGTTAGAAGAATGACTATAATTTGAAAACCGACATTATCCATTGTTGATGACAAATTATTTTTTGAATTCGCACTTGCCGGTAGAAACTATTGCTCCCGTTCCAAGTGTCGCAATATCAACGAACTCACCTTTATTGCCCAAAACATCGCCAGTTGCGACCTTAAATATCATTGCTTGACCTTGCGACGGAATAAATTGTGTGAATTCTCCAGATTGATTTACTTCAACAGGATATGGGTCGCAACCTTTGGCGTCGCACCTAAAATATGTTCCGCTTTCTGTTCCATAATCAACAAAAAAGTAAGTGGCGGGAGCGACTGGCGTGCAACTTCCACCGCCACAATCAAAACGACTTGTCGGGAAACAGGAAAGCTCCGCAATATCTGCCATTGCAGAGCGTTGTGAGGATTCTTCGTAAGCTGTTTTTAATTCCTGACTAGGCGGAATTGCGTTTGTAACGGAACTTTTCTGTTGAGAAACTTGATTATTTTGAAAAGCAAAATAGATTGTCACTCCGAGAGCAATTAGCAGTATAACGATTGTAATATTTTTCTTGTCCATAGTTATTAAAAATTATTTATTATTTTAACCACTTTTTAATAAAATCTCCATAGGCGTTATCACTTGTAATCAAGGTTGTGCTATCGCCAGTTGCATCTTTCATTGAAACTGCTTTTGTTGATTTATCAATGAAAAATTTATTCCCGCTCTCATCTTCTAGCGTTATTGTGTTGCCAGTTTCGCTCACCTCAACTAATTCCGAAAGCCCCAAACTTCTGGGAGCGAGATATTGCATTTTGATAATTTCTTCCAATGAAAAGTATTGGCGCGAATTTCCGTCAAATTTATTAAGTGATTTGATAATGTAGTACTGTCGTAAATTTTTCGGCTGGTCTGCTATATTATCAAATTTAACAAAACCTCTAACTTCGCCAGACAAACCGCCTTGCGTTGTGACCAAGGTGTTTATTAATTCAATATCGGGGATAGCTTGATACTGGTAAAGTAGCGTAAATTTATAATTCTGTTTTTGACCAAATAGAACGCCAATAATTACTAGCAGAACAATAATTATCAAAAGTGAAAACTTTCGTTTTGAAATTGCATTTTTGATGTTTTCTTTGTTCATATTTTTATAAAAATTATTTTAATAATTCCTCAATAGAAACGCCTAACGACTTGGCGATTTTTTGGATTGTTTGAACGCTTGGTTTTGTGACAACACCACCCTCAATTTTAGTAAGGGTAGAATATTTGATGTCCGCTTTCTTCGCCAAGTCGTCTTGCGTCAATCCTTGTTTTGTTCGTATTCGTTTTATATTTTGTGATATTGTTGCCATAGTATCCAAAGTTTGATAGTATAGAGTTATGAGACAATTCTTTCTTTGCTCACAAATTAAGGATAGCACTATTTTGGGATTTTTTCAATTCGTAGCCGCCGAAAATTTTTTGCGAAGCCCAAGCGAGGGCGTGGCGGAAGGAGGGGGTTGGGGGGAGGAATTCCGCCACGCCCGAGCGTTCCGCCGAGCGAAGCGAGGCGGTTATGTCAGATTCCGCTTTTTGGATTTGTGTATCAAATTTGGCAAAATGATTTCAAAAGTTTGCGAAGGTTTTAATTCGGGAGCCATTAAATTAGGTACGAACTCATTTTTTGAAGATGAGAGTGTTCGCTCGCCCAGCCCCGCCACAAGCGGGGCTGGGCTCGCTTTCGCGGCGGCTTCGCCGCCGCTCTGGCAGGAAATAAAGCGGATTTTAATGCTTTCGGGGGAAATCAATTTTTTCTTTTTAATAATTAACAAAATAAATCTATGAATATGAAAAATTGCGCCATTTATACTCGTGTTTCAACTGATAACCAAGCAGAAAAAGAATTTTCGTCTTGTGAAGCGCAAGAGCAGAAAATCCGGTCGTTTATCTCTAGTCAAAATGATTGGCAAGTTTTCAAAATTTATAATGACGCCGGATTTTCGGGCGCAATTTTACAACGCCCCGCCTTGCAGGAATTACTCGCTGATTTGAAAAAAGAAAAAATTGATGTGGTTTTGGTCTATAAAATTGATCGGCTCACTCGTTCGCCGAAAGATTTTTACCAACTGATTGAATTTTTTGAGCAAGCAAAAATTGATTTTATTTCCATTACGGAAAGATTTGACACTTCCACACCCGCCGGCCGTTTGCTTCGCAATATCATGCTTACTTTTTCGCAATTTGAGCGAGAACTAACGAGCGAAAGAACAAAAGATAAAATGTTGGAACGCGCGAAAAAGGGGCTCGCAAACGGCGGGCTAACACCTTACGGCTATATGCGACAGGATAAGAAACTTATCCCGCACCCAAAAGAAGCAGAGGAAATAAAATCAATTTTTGAAACTTATATTGAAACTGGCTCAACCGCCAGAACTTACCAAATGTTGAAAGATAAAGGAGTAAAAAATAAGTTAGGCAAAAATTTCTCTAAAACAAACATCAGCCATATTTTGCGGAATGTTATTTACATCGGCAAAGTTTTACATAATGGCGAAATTTATCAGGGTATTCATGAACCAATAATTTCGGAGGAAATTTTTGCTCTTGCTCAAAAAATACATAAAGAAAAACAGAGAAATTTTAGAGTGTACAAAAATTTTCTATTCGGCGGATTGATAAAGTGCGAGGAGTGCGGTTCAAATATGACTTCTTGTTTTACTAATAAATATATCGGCGGAAAATTAAACCGCTATTATTACTATCGTTGCACCGCCACAATGAAACAAGACTGGCAGGCGTGCTCGGTAAAACAAGTGTCCGCCGAAAGAATAGAAAATTTTTGTTTGGAAAATTTAGAGCGCATTTCAGTTGATAAAAACTATATTGAAAATCTCGTTTTTCGTCTCAATAATGACAAGCAAGCGGGATACCGCGCTGGATACGAACTAACGGACGAATGCTCTAAATTTTCCGCCGAAAACATTTCGGACACTCTAAAATTTTTTATTAACGGACTCAAAACCACCAAAGGAATTGAAAGAAACCTTTTTGCAAAAAAGTTTCTTTCAAACATCTTTTATTCACCCGAAAGCATTAAAATCCGCTTTATTTCCTGCCAGAGCGGCGGCGAAGCCGCCGCGAAAGCGAGCCCAGCCCCGCTTGTGGCGGGGCTGGGCGAGCGAACACTCTCATCTTCAAAAAATGAGTTCGTACCTAATTTAATGGCTCCGAACGCTGAACGAAATCCGAACTTTTTTTAGCGAAAATCCGAACGCCAAATTTTGAAAAACTTTTAAGCTCGGGCGGGCAAAAAGGAAGGGGGTTGGGGGGAAGGAATTTTTGCCCGCCCTCGCTTTTCCGCCGCCGCCGAATTTCGTGCCAGCGAAGCTGGCGCGCCGCCACTATTGAATCTTTTTAATGTCTTGCCACGAATATTGTTTTACTTTACCGGATTTATCAACAGAAAAAACGTAAAGTAAAAGTTTCTTTGCAACTTGCCAAGGAATTCGTCGAATTGCTATTTTTGCGCTTATATCTGGCAAACCAAGGGCATAATAATTTCGTGTTGTTCCTCCAGCTTTCATTCTTGTAATAATCTGGCCAAGCGAATAAACAAAAGCAACTTCATCTGCCTGTCTTATTTTTCCTTGTCCTTTTGTTTCAATAAAAAAATAGCGGGAATATTTAAAGTTTTTTGCTTTTAAATCAACGCCGTGATCATGTAAATTGCCAAACTGAAAATGACCCCAGCCATTTGTCGATAGCCATTTGATAATCGAATGTTTTACAAAATCTTCAGTTATTTTCTTTTCCATAACAATCTAAACAATATTTTTTATCATGAATGCCAGCGAATTTGGTTGTCTTGGGATTTTCGCCGTAGTATTCTTCGCCACTTTTAATAACTTTCCTGCATTTTTTGCAAGTATGTTCTGTTTTAGCTTTTTTCTTTATTAAATCCATAAATATTATGCAATAATCTTTTTTTCAAAATCACCAAAATTATCAAACCAATATTTTCGGTAATTCTCAAGTGTTTCAGCTATTCCTCTTTTTGGCTTCAAAAGTAATTTTGTTTTTATATTAAAGCCGTTGAACGGATACGCCCTGCTTTGTTTTCCTTCTCTAGTTTCAAATATGCGCGAATAGCCATCAATTTTTCTATATCCGTCTGCGTGTTCTGTTCCTTTTGGATCTACGAACAAAATTACATATTCATTTCCTTTTTGCATCCAAAAAATAAAGTCCGGCTTAAATCTAGCCATATTATTTTCCTTCGGATTGTAATACGGAATATGTACCTCGTCTAAAGTTTGGTCGAGCTTGGAAAACATCCACCAATCAAATTGTTTAAAGACATTAGTTTCATTCTGTAAATACTCCTCAAGCTGTTCAATAAAATTAACTTCGCTAGGAACATCAATAATGTGATTTAAATAATCAACTTTTTCATTTTCAGAAACGATAAGAGGAATATAATAATGATTTTGAATATACTTTATTTTTAGCTTCTTTCCTTTATATTCAAAATTTTGTGCTTCAAATAAGCTCATTTGTTTTCGCGCAAATTCTTCTCTTGGCATTTTTCCGTATTGTTTATCAAGTTCTTTCTGTTTTTCAGGATATTGTTTTATTTCCTCAATTTTTTTCTTTATCTGCTCAAATTTTTCGCCGTCGCTAAACTTGATTCTCTTGAAGTGGACAATCTCATTCTCTAGTTTCTTAAACTTATCAAATTCTTTATCTCTAACACTAAAATAATTTAAGATTCTATCCACTAACAAATCCGGCTCTGAAATTGTCCTTACTTCTTCAAAGTCAAAATATTGGTCTGGTGTTCCAAAACTTTCGTTTGCTTTCTCAACTACCCTGACATCGCATTCATATTTTGTTAATGCGATTTTTGGGCCGAGATAATTAAACATTGATTTGGCTAAATCAAAATCGTCCCTATTGATTCCATATTTTTGAGGTTCTTTTTCTTCCGCAAATATTTTGTCTGATTCTTTATATATCGGAATAAGCAATAATCGCTTTTCAGCGTCTTTGTTGATAATAAACTCTTGTCCTAAGTCCTTTTCTTGCTTTTCTTCTTTGAGCGCTTTGATAATCTCCTTGAGA
>ENA-UPSM01003252-UPSM01003252.1-activated-sludge-metagenome-genome-assembly--contig:-NODE-3252-length-18534-cov-5.180205_pt1 | contig 18534 bp, 13 predicted proteins | sample MGYA00238181_ERZ773283 | MGnify/ENA primary metagenome ERZ773283 (study PRJEB29023, sample SAMN05720199) | activated sludge metagenome | isolation source: Anaerobic digester | place: Japan...
AGAGGACATTTCTAATGGGGACGCAAGAGGACATTATCACTGTGGTTTGACACCGGCCCGGGCCGCATCCACCTGGAATCATTCGCCGAAGCCGCTCACGCGCTCAGGGCTTCATAGACGGCCTCGGCAATGGCCAGATGCCCCGTGAGATTCGGGTGCACCGGCTCAGGGCAGAATACGTCGGATTCACGGTATTTCAACAGTTTCTGGAACATGTCCTGCGTCTTGATAAGCCGGGTACCGTATTTGCGGCTCAGATGCTGCACCACACGCACGTAGTGGGGCAGGAGTTCGAGCACTTGTCTTCGGAAAGAGCGGCTGTCGTTCTCGATGCTGATGTAGAAAGGCGTTATCAGCAGCAGTTGACACCTGGGCAGGTGCTTGACGGTGCGGCCCAGAATGGTCTCGTACGCCGCCTGGTAATCGGCAGGCGGAATCGGGCCGTCACCGGCGAGCGTCCGGTGAAGGTCGTTGATGCCGATTTTGACCGAGAGCCAGTCCGGTTTGTGCCGGAGCACATCGTCGCTCCACCGGTCGCGCAGCCCGGTGACGGTGTCGCCGCTGATGCCTTTGTTGATGATAGTCAACGCCTTGGCCGGTTCCCGCACGGCCATCATGTCGGCAAACAGCTTCACATACCCGTTTCCCAAGGGACTGAATTCCGCCCTGCGCCCACAGTCCGTGATGCTGTCGCCAATAAACACAAGGGTATCGCCGTTTCTGAGCTTTGTTTTCACGCCGTGTCTCCCCTCATTCCTTCGTCATCATTAGAAGCGCCCATTAGACCCCAAAGATGCGGGAGTGCGCAAGATATGGTCCCCCGCCTCATGAGACGGCCGCGCGCCATCGAATTTTCAGCGCGGCGGTCCTCTTTCCCGGCCGCACAACCTTGGAATCTCATTGGTTGCGGCTAACGGCCGTGGCGGGGCCTTGGGGCCATTTCCACCATTTACCCGAAGGCGTGGCGCCCGCTGATGATGCTGGTTGCGAAAAGACTCGGGACGGACCGGGTTTGCGGCGCAAACCGTTGGGTCCGTCCCAAGTGTCTGCCATGCGTCTTCAGAGCAGTAGAACTACTTCTTGAGTATTGGCCGCACGCTGGGGGCTGCGATCCGTTCCATGATGGGCAGGTCGCCGATAAGCGGCCGGGCGTAACGGATGAAAGCGTCGGTCACGCCGTTGCCCTGTTCGTTGATGAATTCGTCGGGCATGCAGGTGGATTCGCGTGCCACGTCCGTCAACTTTGCAAGACCGTATTCGACCGCGTAATCGCCAATGCGGCGGATGACCACCGAGCCGTCCAGGTTGTGCCAGATCGCGTACTGGGCGGCCTTTTCGCCGGCTTCGCGGGCCTCGAACTGGTCCACTTCGCTCACGCATCCCAGGAAACTGCGCTGCAGATAGCCGAGCGTATCGGCGCGGACGCGCTTGATGTTGGTCTCGTTCTTTACCCACGAGGCAAGGAGGTCGCCCAGGGCCCCCGTGCCCGAAAGCTGGATGTTGCCGTGCGAGTCTTTCTCGCCTCCCGTGAATTGCGACGCGATGGCCACGCCTTTCGCGTCGACAAGACCTTCAGACGCCGCGATGATGCAGCGGCCATACTTTTTGTATGCCTCCTGCACATCCTGCACGAACTGTTTCTTGTCGAAGGGCCGCTCGGGCATGTAGATCAGGTGCGGGCCGTCGTCCGGGTACTTCTTGCCAAGGATCGACGCGGCGGTCAGGAATCCGGCGTGGCGTCCCATGACAATGCCGATATACACGCCGGGGATGGCGCGGTTATCGAGGTTGGCGCCGGCAAACGCCTGGGCCACGAATTTCGCGGCGGAACCGTAGCCCGGGCAGTGGTCCGTCACTTTGAGGTCGTTATCGATGGTTTTCGGGATGTGAATGACCCTCAGCTCGTAGCCGGCCTTGTCGGATTCCTCGTTTACGATGCGGCAGGTGTCGGCGCTGTCGTTGCCGCCGATATAGAAGAAATAGCGCACTTCGTGGGCCTGGCATACCGTGAAGATCTTGCGGCAGTATTCGACATCGGGTTTGTCGCGGGTCGAGCACAGCCCCGACGACGGCGTTTGCGCGACGGCCTCGAGATTGTGCGTCGTCGCTTCGGTCAGATCGAGGAAATCTTCTTCGATGATGCCGCGCACGCCGTGAATCGCCCCATAGACCCGTGTGACTTGGGGGAACTTGCGCGACTCGAGCACCGCGCCAACCAGACTCTGGTTGATGACGGCCGTCGGCCCGCCGCCTTGCGCTACCAATACCTTGCCTTCCAGCACTTTCGCCATGACACTTCTCCTCCGAAATCAACGATGGTTGACTGATTTGCAACACGCGTGGCAAGTCAGAAGATACGGCCTGCGGACGTCCCGCTGCCGCCCGTGGCGTCTCAAATTATACCGGAACGCGGCCGGGCGTATCCATTTTCGCGATTTCGGTTTGGCTGGATGCGGCGGGGGTGTTAAGATGCAGCCGGTTCCCGGGGAGGCGCCCGGGCGCAGAACCATGTTTGGTCACTGGAAGGGAGCTTCTATGAGTGCGATACCGAAACCCGCGTCCGTAAAAGGCGACATGAAATGGTTTGTCGAGTCCCGGTTCGGAATGTTCATTCATTGGGGCCTGTACGCGCTGCCCGCCCGCCACGAGTGGATAAAACAATACGAAGAAATCCCCGATGAGGTTTACGACCGCTACTTCAAGTTCTTCGAGCCGGACCTGTTCGACCCCAAGTCCTGGGCAAGGATGGCGCGTGAAGCCGGGATGAAGTATTTCGTGATTACCACGAAGCATCATGAGGGGTTTTGCCTGTTTGATTCGAAGTTTACCGACTACAAAGCCACCAATACCCCGTGCGGAAAAGACTTGATCAAGGAAGTCGTGGACGCGTTTCGCGCCGAGGGGCTGCGCGCCGGGTTCTACTATTCGCTCATTGACTGGCATCATCCGGATTTCCCCATCGACGCGCTGCACTCGATGCGCAACCACCCGGGCGCCAAGAAGCTGAACCGGTCGCGCGATATGGCGAAATACCGCGAGTACCTGCTGAACCAGGTGCGCGAACTCCTCACGAACTACGGCAGAATCGACATCATGTGGTTCGATTTCTCCTATCCCCGCGCCAAGCTGGGAGATCTGGGCGGCAAGGGCCGGGACGACTGGGGCAGCGAGAAGATCTTGAAGCTCGTGCGCGAGTTGCAGCCGCACGTTATCGTCGACAACCGTCTCGACCTTCCCGCCGCAAAAGCTGACATTCATACGCCCGAGCAGTTTCAGCCCCGCGAGTGGGTGACCGTCAACGGCAAACCGGTGCATTGGGAAACCTGCCAGACCTTCAGCGGGTCGTGGGGCTACCACCGTGACGAGAGCACCTGGAAAAGCCCCGAGCAGCTCATCCAGATGCTGGTCAACAGCGTCAGTTGCGGCGGCAACCTGCTCATGAACGTCGGCCCTACCGCACGGGGCACGTTTGACCCGCGCGCGCAAGACGCCCTGGCCGTGTATCGCGATTGGATGGCCCTTCACGGCCGTTCGATATACGGGTGCACTCAGAGTGAATTCGCCGCGCCGGACCACTGCCGTCTCACCCAAAACGGCAAACGGCTCTACGTGCACCTCTTCGCGTGGCCGTTCCGCCATCTCCATTTTGACGGCATGGCGGACAAGGTCGAGTACGCGCAGCTCCTTAACGACGCCTCGGAAATCCACTTCAAAAAGGATGCAAACAGCGCTCGCAAGACGCTGATCCTGGAACTGCCGGTCAAGAAGCCCGCAGTGGTGGCGCCTGTGCTCGAACTGTTCCTGAAGTGATTCGTGAACCTCATGGACAAACAACGATGGCATCAGCCGGCGAAATGATCATATTGGACGCCATCCCCTTCGAAGCGGATGAGCGCGGCGTGTTGGCGGCCCTGAACCTCGAGCGGGACGCGCCCTTCGCCGGTGAGGCGCTGGCCCTGGCGCGGCAGGCAGCGCCTGTGGCGCGGCCAAAAGGCATCTACAAGCTCTCGGCCGTCGAAGCAATCGACGAGCACACGGTTGCCTTGGACGGCGTGCGGTTCTCGAGCCGGGTGTTGCGGGTCAACCTCGACGGGCGCGCGAGGGCGTTTCCGTTCGTTGCCACCTGTGGCGTTGAACTCGAAACGTGGTCGCAATGCCATAAGGACCCCATGCACATGTTCTGGGCGGACAAGATCAAGGAATTGGCGTTGCGGCGCGCCATCGAGGCCCTGGGCCAGCATCTGGCCGCCCGTTTCCGCCCCGGCCAGCGGGCCACCATGAACCCGGGGTCTTTGGAAGATTGGCCGGTCTCGGAACAGCCCCGCCTCTTCTCTTTGTTCGGCGGCGCGGCGGAGAGGATCGGGGTGCGTTTGACCGAGAGTTTTCTCATGATGCCCATCAAGTCCGTTTCCGGCGTGTGGTTCGAAACCGAGTCGGGGTTCGTCAACTGCCAGTTGTGTCCGCGCGAAAACTGTCCCAACCGCCGGGCGCCGTATGATCCTCACGGGCTCGAGCGCGATTTCGGGTGACCGGAGAGGCGGGGCTCCGCAGCAGCCGATAAAACGTGTAGCTCCCATTGCTCCCATTCGAGCCATCGCAGCAATGGCGCCGGTTCCACGAGCGGGCTGTGCGTCCTGCGGTGGGTGAAAAGAAACGCCGGGCCGAGGACATCTCCGCGACCCGGCGGTCGTTTGGTCAGGCTGGCGGCTCAGGCAGTGGATTCCGCCGCGCCCTTTCTTCCCTTCCGGCGGCGCGACCCGGGGCCGCTCTGTGCCCCAGCAGGCGCCGAGCCGGGCACCAGGCTCTTGTTCCAGTATTTCTGGATATAGTAGGCTATCGGGCTTGCGATGAAGATCGACGAATAGGTCCCGACAATGATGCCGACGCTAAGCGCCAACGCGAAATCAAAGATCGCGTCACCTCCAAAGATGAGCAGCACCACCGTAACAAACAAGGTGGTCAGCGATGTGAGCAATGTGCGGCTTAACGTCTGGTTGATACTGAGGTTCATGATCTCGGCGTAGGTCATGCCGCGCCCACGATACAATTTCAAAACCTCGCGAATGCGGTCAAACACCACAACCGTGTCGTTCACCGAATAGCCGATGATGGTCAGGATCGCGGCTACGACCGGCAGGTTGATCTGGCGGCGCAACAGCGCAAACACCCCGAGCGTAATCAACACGTCGTGCGCCAGCGCGACCACCGCGCCGATCGAGAACTTGAGCTCGAACCGGAACCACAGGTACAGAATCATGAAGAACATCGAATACAGAACCGCCAACAGGGCGTCGCGCCGCAGTTGGGAGCTCACCGCGGGCCCTACGGTGTCGACGCGCTGCACCATTTGGCTCGGGTCGGTGCTCAGGTCCGCAAGGGCATCCGCGATGCGTTGCGACACGGTAACGACTTCGCCATTCCCGGCCGCGCTTTCCGGCGGTGTCTGGCCCTCCACGGGCGCCCCGGCCTCCGGCGTGCCCGCCGCCTGCTCGGACTGGGTCACTTCGCTGACGCGAATCAGGAACTGCGTACCGGGCACATCGATATCTTTATTCTCGTACAACTGCACGACCGGACTCTCAAACCCCGCGTCTGAAAGCCGCTCGCGGACGTCCTCATCGGCGATAGAATCATTTGCATCGAGGGAGACGATCATGTTGGTGCCGGTCATGAAGTCTACGCCGAAGTTTCGACTGCCCCGAATCCCAAACAAGATCATGCCAATCACGATTGCGGTGCAGCTGGCGGCAATGGCGACGTTCCGGCGTTCCATAAAGCGGATCTTGGAGTCGGGATCGATCACGCTGAGCATATTGAGCTTGGTGATGATCTTGCGGCTCGTAAGGAAGTCCATGATGGCGCGGCTGACGATCAGGGCCGTGAACACGCTCGTGCAGACGCCGATACTGAGGGTCACGGCGAAACCTACGACGGGCCCCGTGCCGAACTGGAGGAGCACCGCAGCCGCAATCAGCGTCGTGATGTTGGCGTCCAGGATGGTCACCGCGGCGCGGTCAAAGCCGCTGTCCACCGCGGCGAGCAGCGACCGGCCGTTGCGCAGCTCCTCGCGAATGCGCTCATAAATGAGCACGTTTGAGTCCACGGCCATACCAACGGTCAGGATCAAGCCCGCGATGCCGGGGAGCGTCAAAGTGGATTTGAAATAGGCCAGCGCGGCGAGCAGCAGTATGGCATTCATCACGAGGGCGATGTCGGCCACGATCCCCGCCCACCTGTAGTAAATCAGCATGAACACCACCACAACCACGACGCCCAGGATCGACGAGGTCACGCCGCGCCGGATAAGGTCGCGGCCCAGACTCGCGCCCACTTGGGCGCTCGATTCCTCGACGAGCGGCGCGGGCATGGAACCCGAGCGCAGCGCGATGGCGAGGTCCACCGCCTCTTCCCGGCTGAAGCCGCCGGTGATCTGGCCTCTTGTCGTGATGCGGTCCTGAATGGTTGGCGCTGATTCGACTTGGTCGTCGATGACGATAGCAAGGGGTTTGCCGCGGTTTGCCTCGGTTACTTGGCCCATACGGCTGCCGCTGTCGGTGTTGAACTGGAACAGGATCATGTAGTTGCCCTGCGGGCTGCTGTCATCGACGCGCGCATAGGCCTGCTGCAGGCCCGACCCCGTCAGATCAGGGTCTTTGTTCATCAGGTATATCTTGTACACCTGATGAGTTTCCCAGGCTTTCGGCTCGCCGCTGAAGCCGATGTCTCTGCCTTCGGGAATCAGCCCTGGCACCTTGCGGGCTTCCTCGACCAGGGCGCGGATTTTCTCGATGTTTTCCTTGGGGATCCAGAGATAGGGGCCCTCGACGGGTTTCTGCATCAACCCCAGGAAATCCTTGTTGCTGTTCTTCTCGAAATACTTGTCGATCGCGAGGAACACCTGTTCCTGTTCGTCGGGCATGGCCACGAGATGGAACGTCAGGTACGCCGATTTGAAGATGAGGTCGCGCGCGCGGTCCAGGTCTTTCTCGCCCGGAAGCTGCACCTGGATCTTGTCATCACCCAGACGGGCGATGATGGGCTCGGTAGACTGGAATTCGAACACGCGGCGCTCGATGGTGCGCAGAGTCTGTTCCTGAAAATGCTTGACGATGTCCGCCTGCGTCCAATTCTCCGGGAAACTGGCCATTATCTGGGGGTCGGCCTTGGTTATGTCGAAACCGATAATCATGTTGATGCCGCCCTGGATGTCCAGGCCGAGGTTGATCACCCAATCCTTGTTGAACTGCGACCAGCGGCGGATACCGGCCCAGGTGTCGCGGAAGAATTCAGGTTTCCGGGTCTCGAGGTCTTCCTGTTTCCATGTGGCGAGGCGCTGCTCGCGCGCCTCGGGGCTGAGGGTCATCCACCCGATCGTGGGATAGATGTATATGGCGCCCCAAATCAAGGATGCGATAATGATGATGGCTCGCAAGGTCGGATTCTTCATTGGAACATCTCCATGGGCCGCGCTCCACGCGGCGAATCAGCGCAACATGCGCAATTACTCGTCACCATTGCCGGAATCTTTGGGCATTACCCGTGAAATGGAACTCCGCTGGAACTCCATCTTCACGGGCGGGTCGTCACTGACGCGCAGCACGACCGATTTTTCGGTGATTCCGACGATGGTCCCATGGATGCCTCCGGCAGTCACAACCGCATCGCCTTTGGAAAGACTCGAGAGCATGGACTGGCGCTCTCTTTCCCGTTTGGTATTGGGGCGAATCATCAGGAAATAGAAAATCGCAACCATGGCGACAATCATGAGAATCTGCGGACTTCCAAAAAGTCCGAGGGGGCTTTGAGGCGCTTCCGTGCCATTTTGCGCCGCTCCCTGAGCCGCCTCACCAAGGTAGAACAATCTCCACACGACGTACGATCCTCCGTTTTGGAAACAGAAAAGCCCCCTCAGGCCTGGTAATCCTGGAGGAAGGAGGCCTTGAACTCGCCAAAGCGTCCGGCGCGGATTGCCTCGCGCATCGCAGCGGATAAGTGTAGCATAAAGAAAAGGTTGTGTAAAGTATTCAGCCGAAGCGACAATATCTCACGCGCCATGTACAGGTGCCGCAGATAGGCCCTGCTGTAAGACGCGCACACCGGGCACCGGCACGCCGGGTCCAACGGCCCGAAATCGCGCTGGTATTTCTGGTTTCTGATGTTGAGTTTACCCTGCGACGTGAACAGGCAGCCGTTGCGCGCATTGCGCGTGGGCATGACGCAGTCAAACATGTCCACCCCGCGCTCGACCGCGTCGAGGATGTCCTCCGGCGGCCCAACCCCCATGAGGTAACGGGGCTTTTCCTCAGGAAGCAGCGGGGCGGTCCATTCCACGGCGCGCACCATGGTTTCCTTGCCTTCGCCCACGCTGACCCCCCCGATGGCGTAGCCCGGAAAATCGAGGGCCAGGGTGCGTTCGACGCTCTCGCGGCGCAGATGCTCGAACGTGCTGCCCTGGATTATGCCGAACAGCGCTTGATTCGCCGCCTCGCGCTCGACCCAGCGCTGTCTGCATCGCGCCGCCCACTCGGCGGTCATGCGCATGGACTCCGCCGCCACGTCCTCGCCGACGGGGTACCCCGTGCATTCATCCAGGCACATCATGATGTCGGCGCCGATGGCGATCTGCACGTCCACGGCGCTCTCGGGAGTCAGCGTGTGGCGGGAACCGTCAATGTGACTCTGAAACGTTACCCCCTCGGGCAACACTGTGCTTAATTCCGCGAGACTGAACAGTTGAAACCCGCCGGAGTCGGTCAAAATGGCCCGGTCCCAGCCCATGAACCGGTGCAATCCGCCCGCGTCTTCGAGGAGCTCGGTCCCCGGGCGCAAATAGAGGTGGTAAGCGTTGGCGAGAATGATCTGCGCTCCGAGAGCGCGCAGTTCCTCCTGGGTAACGGCTTTTACGGACGCCTGCGTGCCCACGGGCATGAACACGGGCGTCTCGACGGGGCCGTGAGGGGTGTGAAGGCGGCCCGCCCGCGCCCTACAGCCCGGGTCCCTGGCCTCGACTTCGAATGTAACCGCGCAATCCATCGCTCTGCCCGTATTCTGGCCGTGGTTTTCCGCTCTATTCCCTGGGTTTAACGAAATCCTTCTCGAGAATGCGGACCTTGACGGGCGGGGCCGGCTTGCCGCCTTCGAGGAAGGTGTAGCGGGTCATCACCCATAACTCGCCCGGGGTGCGTTCGAGAACGTACGGGTACGCCAACTGGCCGTTCGGCACGCGCATCAGCACGACGGGCGCTGTCCAGCTCTGGCCGTCATCTTCGGAGAAAGCAATGGACAGCTCTTCGCGGTGGCCGGGCGCCGGCACTTCATGAGCCTGGCCGCTCCAGAACGAGGTCGTCTTTTCGGCCCCCTCGAGTTTCGAACGGTTCCAGACAAAGACCAGGCGGCCGCTCTTGAGCCGTTCGACCCAGCCCGGCGCACTGCTGGCATCGATGCCGCTCGGCTTGATGGTCCGCCAATACTTGCCGCCGTCCTCCGAGTAGGCGTACCAGAACTGGCCCAATCCCGTGCGGATGAACATGAGGAGCCGTCCATCGCTCAGCGGGGCTACGCACGGCTCGACCGCGCCGTCGTGGTGGCCGTGCCCGCCGAGGTCGATGACGTTGCCGTGCTGCCAGGATTTGCCTTCGTCGTCCGAGAAGAACGACATGACCACCCAGCGGCACAGGTCCGGATCGAGATGTTCGACCGTGGCCACCAACCGGCCCGACTCGAGCTGGATGAAGCCCATGAAATCGGCGTTGTAGCCCGGCAACAGCTGCTGTTTATCGGTCCAGGTCTTTCCGCCGTCGGTGCTGCGGATGGCCCAAAGTTCCAGGCGGCACTCGGGATTCGGTGCGGCCTTCTCGTCGTTCCAACTGAAAACGTAGTTGGTGAAATCAAGATACGCCACGACGACGGTCCCGTTGCGGGTCTGGAGAAACTGGCCGGGGTGGCCGCCGTAGTTGATGTCGAGCCCCGGAGTAATCTCGCCGCTGACGTCCTCCCACGTCGAACCGCCGTCGGTACTCTTGCGCAACACGTTTCTGTCGATGACCAGCAGCGTGCCGTCGTCGAGCTGCTCGAACGGGCCGTTGTAGGGAAGCTCGAGCGTCTGGCACAGCGGATTCAGCCACAGCGCCGGTTCCTGGGCGGCAGCCGCCCCCGCAACGCCTGTCACCGTTGCCAACACACACAGCATGACCTCTCGCATAACAAATACCTCCGGTAAACGCTTATGCCTTCGCCGAAACCGAGACCCTGTGGTACAGGAATCCGGGACGGGCCCGTCTGGCTCCGAACGCCGCTCGCCCCGGGTCAATCCCCGCAACCTCTGCCGGGGTTTCCCGGCGGACGGGAACCGGCCTCGGTTCTGCCCAAATGCCACAGTTTCGCGTATTTCATGAAAACCGAGAAGGCGCCGAGCATGCTGAGCACGGCGCCGTGGTATCCGTCAAGAAATCCCCTCCGAATGACGTACATCTTGAGGAAGCGCGATGCGGGGCGGAGCGTCAGATCGAACAGCGACGCGCGTTTGCCCTTCTCGAAAAGGTCCGCGGCGCCCCACGTGGTGAATCGCTGAAACGTCTCGAAATACTCGTCGAAATCACGGTAGGTGTCGTGATACATCACCTCGTCGAGCCGGCCCATGGTTCCGTCGACCACGACCTTCGAATGGACGCGGCGGTCGAGGTAGCGGCCCTTCTTCGTGCGAAACAGCCGCACATTGTAGTCGCGCTCCCATCCGCAACGCCGCATCAAGCGGCCCATGAAATAAGACATCCGCTTCACGTCGTACCCGTCGCAACTGCCGGGGTCCTTGATGACTTCCTGGATGCGCGCCGCCAGTTCGGGCGAGACCCATTCGTCGGCGTCCAGGACGAGGGTCCACTCGGTTTCGATCTGCGGGATAGCCCAATTGCGCTGAGCGGCCGCGTTCACGTATTCGTGAGCACAGACGTGCTCGGTATATTCCCGCGCGACCGCGTCAGACCCGTCGGTGGTCTTCGGGTCGATCACACAGAAGATGTCGTTTGCCCACTGGACGCTCTCGAGACAGCGCGCCAGGCGGTCTCCCGCGTTTGGCACCAGAGTAAGGACAGTCAGGTCATGCACGTGCTCGTTCCTCGGCCAAGGTTTCTGCGAATGCCCATTGTAGTGCAGCCGAAACGCCTCAATCCACCGGGGGCGCCTTCCCTCTGCGGGGCTTGCGCCGGCCTGACAGGACGGGTGCCGGCGGGGGTGCGTCCGCGAAGCCTTCATGGCGGTGCAGGGAACCATGGCGGACGCCGCCGGTTCCGTGTTCGATAACCGCTTTGGCCGCCACCGGATCTTTGGGTCCCTTGGACCGTTTGTGACCCTTGGGCATGGGCAACCCTGGTACGGCGCGGCGCAGTGCACGTCACGGCCGCGTCTCTCAGAACAACTCGGGGATTCTCATCATGTCGGTTTCTTCGGTTCGCTGTTCTTTGGGGGGCGTTTCGCGCGGGACAATGAATTCGCCGGTGATCATCTCTCCGTAGCCCAGCCCGGGGCCGACCATCGGGAACACTTTGGCGTACGGATCGATCATGACCTCGAGGAGCGCCGGGCCGTTGTGGGTCACGAACTTTTTCAGCACCTTCTTCATGTCGGTGCGTTTGGTGAGGCGCTGGGCAAAGGTGAAACCGTCCGCCTCGGCGGCTTTAACGAAATCTTTCCGGTGAAGGGACTTGTCGGTGCCCGAGTAACGCTCGCCGAAGTACATGGACTGCCATTGCCGCACCATGCCGTCGCCGAGATTGTTCAGAAGCAGTATTTTGACCGGCACATTGTAGGTGGTGAGCGTCTCGAGCTCGCCCAGGTTCATCCGGATACTGCCGTCGCCGTCGATATCGATAACGGTTCGGCCGGGAGACGCCACCTGCGCGCCGATAGATGCGGGCAGCCCAAATCCCATGGTGCCCATGCTGCCCGAGGTGATGAAGGAACGGGGATGGTGCAGCCGGCAATACTGGGCGGACCACATCTGATGCTGGCCCACTCCCGTGCACACGATGGCTTCGCCCTGGGTGATCTCGTTGAGAAACTCGATCACCTCGTACGGCTGAATCAGCTTGCTTTCGCGGTCATAGTTGAGGTGGTGCTTCTTCTTCAGCACATTAACGTAGTTCACCCATCTCGAGAAATCCTTCTTGAAGCGCCTGCCGTGGGCGAGCAGGTCCTGAAGGGCCTGTTTGGCGCAGCCGACGTGCGCCCAATCGACCGCCTTCACCTTTCCAATCTCGGCAGCGTCGATGTCGATGTGCGCCATGTGCTTGGCTCTGGGCGCAAATGCGTCCACCTTGCCCGCTACGCGGTCGTCGAACCGCGCGCCGACGGCCAGCAGAAAGTCGCAGTCCTCGACGGCGTAGTTGGCGTACGCCGTGCCGTGCATTCCGAGCATGTGAAGAGAGAGTTCGTCGGCCGTATCCATGCTGCCGATGCCCATCAGGGTGGTGACGACGGGGATGTTGAAGCGTTTTGCGAACTTTCGGAGTTCCATGGCGGCATTGGCGGTTATGACGCCTCCCCCGGCGTAGATCAGGGGCCGGGCACTGCCTTCGAGCATCTTGAAAAACTTGGCGGCATGCTCCTTTGAAATGCGCGAAGCACTCAGTGCGGCCATCCGCTGCTCGTATCCACGGAAGGTCAGGTATCCGGCGCCTTTGAAGGGCTGGACGGCGTTCTGCACGTCTTTCGGCACATCGACGACAACGGGTCCGGGCCTCCCGCTGCGGGCGAGCTTGAACGCCGTGCGCATGGTCTCTTCAAGTTTGCCGGGGTCTTTGCACAAGAACACGTGTTTCGAACACGCGCTCATGATATTGAATACCGGCGCTTCCTGGAACGCATCGCTTCCAATGGCCGCGCAGGGCACCTGCCCGCTGATCATGACTACGGGAATGGAATCCGCCATGCAGTCGCGAATGGGGGTCACGGTATTTGTCGCGCCGGGACCCGACGTAACCATGAGCACGCCCACCTTGCCGCTGGCCCGGGCATACCCTGCCGCCATGAACCCCGCCCCCTGTTCGTTTGCCGGCACGATAAGCCGGATCTGTTCTTTTGCGTTCCGCATCTGGTTGTAGCGGAAGATGGCGTCGTACGTTGGCAAAATGGCGCCGCCGCTATAGCCGAATATGGTGTCGACCCCTTCGTCCGCGCACACCTGGATGATGGTCTCGGCGCCGCTCATCTCGGCGCCGGCGAGTTTGTGTGTGCGGTTTCTTGCGGTGCTCATATGGTGCTCCCTGAATCGCGCCAGGAACTCTGTCCTCGCGCACGGTTCTGAATCATTCAGGAGACCGGCGTCCCCTGTCATTAGTTACGTTACGCCGTTTTCCGATACGCCGTGGAACGGCGCGTACCGTCCGCCCGGCCCCGGGCCGGACCTGTGTCAAGATAGCGTGCCCATATGCGAAAAGAGCGCCGTACCGCGGCACAACGCTCTCTCGGATTACGATTGGGCAACCATCCCGAGCAAAGGTCAGGATTCCTTGGTGTTTTCCTCTTCAACAGCGGAAGGTTCCGCGCCGGAGTCGGTCTCGGCCGGGGCTTCCGCCGAAGGCTCTGGCTGCGAGGCCTGCGGGGCGCCCGCGCTATCCTCTTTCAGCAGTTCATTGGCCGCCTCGCTGGGGTCCAGCGCGCCACGCAACAGCGATTTGGGCACGGCGTCGCCCAGAACCTCGCCTATGCTCACCGATGCGGTGCCGCTGGCGGCGTACTCGGACGTGATGCCCTGCTCGATGTCGCGCTTGTATTCACGGATGCTCAGGCCGATCTTGCGCTCGACCGGATCGATGCTGATGACTTTCGCCAGCACGGTATCCCCTACATTGAGGACCTCCTCCGGCTTTTGAACGCGCTCATCGGACAACTCGCTCACGTGAATCAGACCCTCGACCCCGTTGTCGAGCTTCGCGAACGCGCCGAAACTCACCAGCTTGGCGATCTCGACTTCCACGTGGGCGCCGATAGGCGTCCGTTCGACGACAGACTGCCACGGATCCGATTCAAGCTGTTTCAGGCCGACACTGATCTTCTCGTTGTTGGGGTCGATGCTGAGAATCTTCACCCGGATCTGCTGACCGCGCTCGAGCATCTCGGACGGGTGGTTCACCTTCTTCGTCCAGGAAATATCGCTCACGTGCAGCAGCGCGTCGATCCCCTCCTCGATTTCGACAAACGCGCCATAATCGGTGAGGTTGCGGACGGTCCCCGTAACCGTCGAATTGACCGGGTACCGCTCCTCAATTTCGCGCCACGGGTTCGGCAGCGTCTGCTTGAGACCCAACGCGATCTTCTCCGCTTCGGGATCCACGTTGAGCACCATTACGTCGACTTGCTGATCGAGACTCATCACCTCGTTGGGATGCCGCACGCGGCGGGTCCAGCTCATTTCGCTGACGTGGACCATGCCCTCGATCCCATCCTCGAGCTGGACGAACGCGCCGTAGTCGGTCATGCTGACCACTCTCCCGCGCACGACGCCGCCGATGGGATAGCGGTCGGTCGCGGTCTTCCACGGATTCTCGGTCTTCTGCTTCAGACCCAGGCTTATGCGCTCCGAATCGGGGTCGAAGTTCAACACCATCACCTGAATCTTGTCGCCGACGGAGACCACCTGCGACGGGTGTTTCACCCGGCCCCAGGACATGTCGGTCACGTGCAACAGGCCGTCGATGCCGCCAACGTCAACAAACGCCCCGAAATCGGTGATGTTCTTGACTTCGCCCGGGATGATCTGTCCGACCTCGATGGTCGACAACAGTCTGGCCTTCTCGCCCGCGCGCTGCTCTTCGAGGAGCTTGCGGCGGCTGACCACCACGTTGCGGCGCCGTTTCGTCAGCTTGATGATCTTGACTTCCATCGTAGCGCCAATGAAGCGGTCGAGGTCGCTCGTGGGCCGCCAGGTCAACTGGCTGGCCGGCATGAACGCGTCCACGCCGATGTCCACCTTGAGGCCACCTTTCACCCGGCGAACGATTCGGCCTTCGATGACCCCGTCGCGCTCATAGACTTCCTGGATATGCGCCCAGTTCTTTATTTTGTCGGCCTTGGTCTTCGACAGGACCGGCATCCCGTCGTCGTCTTCGGGTTGCTCGATGTACACGTCAAATTCTTCGCCGATGATGATGCTCGACGGGTCAGGGAATTCATAAATGGGAATCGCCCCCTCGCTCTTGTACCCGATGTCGACCAGCACGAAATCGTCGGTCGTCTCTACAATCCGGCCGCGTACGACCTCCCCCTCTTTGAAGCTGGCGATCGACTTGTCATAGAAAGCCTCCATCTGTTCCATCGAGAAGGTTTCCATGCCCTCGTCGGGGTTTTCGACGACCTGGGCCGCGTCCATCGCCGTTTGCTGCACCTCTTGTGCATCCGTGGTTTGTTTCCGTTCTTCTGCCATTGTTTCTACAACGTCCTTTCGTCGTGAATTTGCCCATCGCAGATGGACAGATCCACGAGTCTAGCAAGAAACGGGAAGAGCGGTCAAATCGAACACGCGCCGTCCTTTAGCGCATGCCGGGCGCAAGAATGGGCCACCCGGCCCCGCCGGGTTTCAGCGGTTTGCGCAAACACGGTTCGGCCGCGGGGCCTCGAAGCAAATGCCCCCCGCGAGCAGGACGCGGAGGGCATGGTTTCCTATCGGATATGTCGCGTGCTGTTCCTGTTACTTGACTGGGGGATAGTATCTCGGCCACGTGGGCAGCTTCTCGCGGACAATGCGGAACCCTACGGTCGGACTCTTCGCTTCGGGCGCCGCATGGCCCCGGGCTGCGAGGCGGCATTCGTCGGCTTTGGATTTGACGCATCCGCCGCGCACCACCCGCGATACGCCTTGCTCGGGTCCTGTGGGAGCGGTCGAACAGCTCTGCTGGTAGTAATCTTCGGCATAGACGTCGTAGCACCACTCGCCGAGGTTGCCGTGCACGTCATACAGGCCCCAACGGTTGGGCGCTTTCTGCCCCGGATACTGGACCGCTTTTTCCGGCGCATTGACGGCGTACCAGTCATACACGTCGAGCAGCAACGGGTCGTTGCCGAAGTGGTACGCCGTGCTGGCGCCAGCGCGGGCTGCGTATTCCCACTGCGCCTCGGTAGGCAGGCAATAGGCCGCGCCGCTGTCCGCCGACAGCTTCGCGCAGAAGGCCATGGCATCCAACCAGCTGACGTTTGTCACGGGCATCTCATCGTTTTTCTCGGGCGAGGGATGGTCATCCATGACAAGGGCATATTCCTGTTGGCTGATCTCGCGGCGGCTGATCCAGAAACCGTTTTCGAAGGTAACCGTGTGAACAGGCCCTTCATTGGGCTGGCTGCCGGCCTCCTCCGTCGCAGCGCCCATCTGGAAATTCCCTGGCGGTACCCATACAAAGTCGATTCCATTGAAGTCATGGGTTTTTACCTTGACGTCCGCAGCCGAGGTCTTCGGGTGGAAAGTTGAACAGCCTGTTGCGATTGCGAGCACAAGGGCAATCGCGAGAACGACGGAAAGCTTTCTGGCGAGGCGCATAAGAATCTCCCTCCTGAACATGCTGCTACTGCAGCGCTCCAGTTCTGTTCACTGGACTCCCCATGCAGACGAATGGCTGCCATGCCTCTGGACCGCCCGGCATCTCCCCGCCGCGCGGTCTCATATGACAAGAGTTTACCATGTTTTTGTTTGGTATTCCATTGGTATTCCGTCTGAACTCACAAAAAAGGGGGGCTTGCTACGTTTTCGCAGTTCAACCTTGACCCGTTTTCAGCCAGTAAGGTACGATGGGCGAGTCTGGGGCTGTCAAGGGCTTAATTGGTGCGATCCCAGCAGGTTGCGTGCCGGCGGTGCACATAGCTGCGGCCACCTGCCTGAGGCGGCATCCCCGGCGGGGACGTTGCCGGATTCCAGACGATGTAGTGCGGGCGGCTGTGTCCGCATAGGCGCGTATTGGTGGAAGGAGACGAGTCTTATGGACGACATCAAGCGTGTGGCCGTGCTGGGGTCAGGAGTGATGGGAGGTGCGATCGCCGCGCACTTGGCGAATTGTGGTGTTCCGTCTGTGATGCTCGACATCGTTCCGCCCAGCCTGACCGCTGAGGAGAGAAAAGACCCGGCAAAACGCAACAGTTTTGCGGCGGCCAGCAAGGCCGCGTTATTGAAGACGAAACCGGCTCCGGTGTATCTCCCTGAGTACGCGGACCTTATCGAAATCGGCAATTTCGAGGACGATTTTCCGAGGATTGCCGAGGCGGATTGGGTAATCGAGGTGGTCAAGGAAGACCTGGCAATCAAGAAGAAGGTGCTCGGGGAGGCGTCGAAGCACCGGCGGCCCGGTTCGATCATCAGCACCAATACGAGCGGCATCCTCGTGCGCTCCATGACGGAAGTCATGGACGGCGACATGCGGAAACACTTTCTGGGCACCCACTTCTTCAACCCGCCGCGATACCTGAAACTGCTCGAGATCATCCCGGGGCCAGACACCTTGCCCGAGGTGGTCGAGACCCTGAAACGTTTCGCGGAGAACGTCCTCGGCAAGGGTATCGTGATGGCCAGGGATACCCCTAATTTCGTTGCCAACCGCATATTGACGTACGCATGCCAATTCATCATGCGCGAGTTTCCGAAACACGGGCTCACGGTCGAAGATGTCGACAACCTGACCGGCCCCATCATCGGGCACGCCTCGTCCGCCACGTTCCGGACCTGCGACCTTGTCGGGCTGGATACCTACGTCCACGTGATCGGAAACGTGTACAACGGCTGCCCTGACGACGAGCAGCGCGAACTGTTCCGGCCGGAGCCCTGGCTGGAGAAACTCATCGACAGTAACCGGCTCGGCGAGAAGACCGGAGCGGGGTTCTTCAAGAAGACCGACGAACGCGACGAGAAGGGCAAGCGCATCATCCTCTCGCTTGACGTGGCCACCCTCGAGTATAAGCCCCAGAGCAAGACGAAGTTCGACTGCATCGGAGCGGCGCGCGGCACGGAGGACCCCGAGGAAAAGGTGCGCATCATGCACACCGGCGGGGACGAGGGTTCGAAGTTCGTGTGGAGACTGTTCGCTAACATGGCGATCTACGCCGCCAACCGCATCCCCGAGGTTGCGAACGATATCGTCAGCATCGACAACGCAGTGAAGTGGGGGTTCGCGTGGAGCATCGGAATCTTCGAGACCTGGGACGCACTCGGCGTCAAGTATGTATGCGACCGTATGGCGGCTGAGGGTCTGCCCCTGCCGGGCATCGCCAAAGCCCTCCTCCAAGCCGGAGGCGAATCGTTCTACAAGTACGAAAATGGAAAGAGAATGTTCTTCGACCTCGCGTCGAATGGCTACAAGGAGGTCGCGCGCAATCCCGCGGCCTTTTTTCTGAAAGACCTTAAGGCGGGCAACAAGACGGTCAGGAAGACCGAAAGCTGCAGTTTGATCGATGTGGGCGACGGGATTCTCTGCGCTGAGTTCCACAACAAAATGAATACCATCGACGGCGACCTGCTCGAGATGCTGAACGCGGGGGTAAGCCTGGTCAACGAAGGCGTTT
>ENA-UPSM01003260-UPSM01003260.1-activated-sludge-metagenome-genome-assembly--contig:-NODE-3260-length-18493-cov-16.520284_pt1 | contig 18493 bp, 17 predicted proteins | sample MGYA00238181_ERZ773283 | MGnify/ENA primary metagenome ERZ773283 (study PRJEB29023, sample SAMN05720199) | activated sludge metagenome | isolation source: Anaerobic digester | place: Japan...
CTCCATAGAACGCCTTGTTCAAGGCCTTGTCTTCTGCGCTAACTTTGAATTGCGCGTCGTCGATTTCCGAGAGATTCACATACAACTGGTTCTTGTCGAGCAGTTCCGCCAGCAGGTGTTTTTGCTTTTCCAGCCCGTTTTCTTCCCTGCCAATGGCTTCAAAATCCCGCACAGCTTCTTCGGGCATTGCGGGGTTGACGTACCAGTTCAGGAACGAGTCTTCTGCCATCTCGCGCCAGATTTGCACGAGTTCTTCGCTGGACTTGGCGGCCTGGATGCGCTCCATGAAGGCTTCGTTGTACTTCATCAGTTCGCAGTAGACGAAGTCGCCGCCACCTTTCTGTTCGATGACTTTCCTGACACGCTCCCTTGTTACTGTTTCAACATAATCCATTTGCTCGCATAGAATAAACTTGCGATTGCCGCCGTCTTTGTTTAATTCCACGACGGCATGAGCCGTTGTGCCGCTACCACCAAAAAAGTCCAAGATAATATCATCTTTTCCTGTTGTGATCTTAACGACATCCATAATCAAAAAGGGCGACTTGGGGTAACTGAATGCCCCTTCTCCCAATATCTTCTTCAACTCGCTAGTAGCTGTTTGCCCGGTATACTTCGGTTTATTCCAAACCGTTTTTGGCTTTTCGCCACCATAATCACATTCTCTCTCCTTGACAAAAATATCAAATCCTCTCTTAGTTCGTTTGACCTCAATGTATTTCTCAATTCGCTGTTCAAAGGTTTCATGCCCCCAACGCCAGCACCTTTCAATACCCTTTTCATCTATAGGTAATATCTTCAGGAAGTTAGGCGCTGGTTCGAGCCTAAGTTCGTTTGTGTTAGGGTTATAGTATATCGGATAGAACAAAGCAGGGCGTTGTTCCCGTCTTGAGTTATTACCACTACGCCTAAACGCTCTTAACTTGTATTTGCCATAAGCATCTATGTTCTGATACTGAGCGAGTTTTCTATCATCCATACCCAATGTGCCAATAGATGCATACTGGATGTTCTTCGCATAGAAGAGCATATTCTCATGAGCTGTCGGGAAGAAAATGTCATCTTGACGTCCTCCAGGATTGTGAACAACAGCTATAACGCCCATTCGATTCTCTCTACCGAATACCTCATCGCATATCACACCTAAATAGAAAAGTTCATAATGGTCAATAGCAACCACTAAAATTCCATTCTCGCTAAGCAATTCTTTCGCAATCTCCAACCGATTCTTCATGAATGTCAACCAAGTCGAATGATTGAAACTGTTGTTATACAGAAAGGTGTTTGCGGCACTTGCTGGGTTGAACGGCGGGTCAATGTAAATCAGCTTCACCTTGCTGCGAAACTGCATTTTGAGCGTGTGCAGGGCGAGCAGGTTGTTGCCTTTAATGATCAGGTTCTCGCGGATTACCCCGTTCTCGTCGCGTTTGAAATCCGTCACCTTCTCTTTGCCGTTGGCCGTGTAACGCGTGAAGTTCGTCAGCACTTTGGGGTCAAGCAAGCGGTTGATTTCATCCTGCGCCAGCACTTCGTTGAAGAAAATCTCCTTGCGCTTTTCTTCTTCCTTCGTCTGCCCGCCTTCCAGCACGCAATCCTTGTACGGCCAGACCAATGCCACCTCACCGCGTTCACGCAGGTATTTGCCGCCAATGGTCAAGCCGATGCGGTTGCGAAAGCGGGTGTAGGAGTTGTCCAGAAAATTCTTTTGGGAGATATAGTCAATGAAGGTATTGATGTTGAAAATCCAATGCCCTTCGATTTCGTCAAAAAACTTGGCTTTGATTTCCTTGTCTGAAAGGAGCAACTTCACAAGGCCATGGTCAATCTTCCAGGCGCGGTCTTGCACGGCGGCAAGGACCAGTTCGCCTTCATCGTCCACGAAGCGCGGATCGGTTTTGAGAAGGTTGATCAGTTTCGTGCTAAATGACATTTATTATTCTTCTCCTATGTTGAAGTTTCGATTGTTGGAAACGGCATAAATATTCTACCTCAGAAAACCCTATAAGTGAACAATCATAAAATTCAGAAAGAATAAAAGCGCAATAAGCTTCGCGCAAGAATTGTTAGGCTGTTTTGAAGCGTGAATAAGTTTCTCTGCGTCATATTTGATAGAAGCGTGATAAGCAATAAAGCAGCTGCTGTGCTTTCGTGCTTATGCTTCTTACCTGCTTCGTTTCAATCGGTCTTTAGTACTGACCTAAAGGACTTTCCTTCAAGAGAGCAATTAGGCAAAGCGCAACGCCGGTTAGCTTCATGGCTCATGGTGCAGTTACATAAAGGACAAGGGGGCTTTTATGTCATCACGCTATAATAAAAGCGATTTTATGCAATTTTTGATTGAGAAATGCCATTTTGGCAACAAAAAAACCAAATAGGCCTGCTATTGGGTTCAAAAGTCTGAGCAAAAGGAGCTGGAATCTGTCAATATAGTTGACACCTGAATCTTCCTGATCTTTGATATACGTTAGGATGCCTTATTGAGCCTGACTTCCCGCTGCAGCATAACCGTTCGGGATCCACGAACGAAGCGCTCAGGGTGCACAGCGGCGGCAGCATCCAGAGTTATTTGTCGTCGTTCAAAGATAAGGATATCGGCTCCACTGTGTTTCTCGTGCGGGGTGACGTAACCGATACCCGAATGCCGATGCTCGTTATTATACCAATCGATGAAGCGGGCAAAGCATTCTCGAGCTGAAAGAATACTGTTTAATGTCAACTGGATTTCCCTAGAATTATCATCAGAATTTCCCTATCGTTATCAACAGGAATTCCCTAGTTTCATCATCAGCCTGCATAACAGGCGGTTTTTCGTTATGCACCTCCTTCTTCAAGCCGAGATCCAGCTTCAACGAGTGTCTTTGGTTTTGGCTTGCCAGGCCCGGGTTGCCGCATGAGGGCATGCGTCATTCTATAGCTTTTGGCTTCGAAGAGTAAAAGATGACCATGATGGACCAAGCGATCAATCATGGCAGCGGCCATCTGCTCATCGGTGAAAATTCCACCCCACTTCGAAAATTCAAGGTTTGTCGTGAGGATCAGGCTTTTGCTCTCGTAGCTGTCGGCAATAATCCTGAACAAAAGTTGGGAACCTTCTCGATCCACGGGAACATAACCCCACTCGTCCAAGATTAAGAGATCCAGCTGCTTGAGCTCTCGTATGAGGCGTTCGAGCGTGCCTTGTTTGTACGCCTCGGTGAGTTTGAGCACAAGTTCGGTGACCGTAAGAAATCGTACCGAAAGCCCCTTTTCGCAGGCGGCAATGCCGAGGGCGATTGCCATGTGGGTTTTCCCTGTGCCGACACCACGTGCCGTTTCATTGCCTGCCTCCGAAGGCGGTACCAACCAACCTTGAATTGGCGTATAATAATCGACCAAAAATTCTTTGGCAAGAGTGTTTTGAAAAATAATTCAAAATTTTTGATTAATCTTGCGATTTTTTAAAAAAATGAGAACTCAGGAGTGAGAACGGCATCATTGCCTCAGCTTCTCTCTCCACGGCATTTTCAATCACCGTCATGGAGCTCTCGTTATGAAAACCTTTGCATAAATTGTGAAGATTTTATTGACAGCGAAGAATAATGGGCTTATACTTTGCTTTAATAAAAATCAAAATGAGCACTTAATTCTTTATTTTATAAGATGAAGAGTGCTCTATATTGATTTTCATAATTTTCTAGGAGGTGCAAGGATGAAGAAAACGATTGCAATTCTCTTGCTTGCGCTTGCAGTCGCAGTCAGCGCAAATGCAGCGCCTGCATCAAACGAAGTGCTCGTCGGTTGTCTGCAGGATATCACTGGTCCGACTTCAACGCTGGGCAAGATGATTAAGGAGGGGGCCCAATGGGCTGTCGATGAGATCAACAAATCGGGCGGTATTAAAGGGCGCCAGGTCAAATTGATTGTGTACGATACACGAGGCGACGTGCAAGAAGCCATCAATGCATTCAAGCGCTTATGTACCTCGGACAAGGTCAGCGCGATCATCGGACCACCAGTTGCCAATATTGGAATTGCTATTGCCCCTATTTCTGAGCAGTACAAAGTGCCTGTGCTGGGCTTTGCAATTGATGATAGAGCCACCATCAAGCCATCCGGACAACCTTACAAGAACATGTTCCTTTTCCAGCCTTCTTCGGATCAGCAAGGCGCAATTATGGCTGACTTTGCTGTGAGAGAGCGCAATCTTAAGAATTTCGGCATTATCTATAACCAAGGGAATGCGTACTCAGTCTCGCTGGTGGGGCCCTTTAAGGATACTCTCAAAAATCTACCAGGTACCAATGTGGCCATTGAAGTTCCTTATCAGCCGAACGACAAGGATTTCAAAACAATGCTCAGCAAGATCAAGGCAGCCAATGTCGATGCAATTTACGCCCCTAACTACACCCAGGAACTCATCCTCATCTCACAACAAGCCCGCGCAATTGGGTTCAATGGTCCTCTTATCTTTGGACTAGATGCCTGCCCACCGTTCGCTTCTCTTTGCGGTCCCGAGGCCGACGGGGTCATTTATATCAACAATATCACCGAGAGTGATCCACAAATTCAGGATATCTCCCAGGCATATCTGCAAAAAACAGGCAACATTGCGACGAACAAATTCTTCCTTGGCTACGATGTTATGAAAATCATCGCAAAGATAGTGGAAACAGTGGGCGACGACCCTGAAGCAGTACAAAAGGCTGTAGAAAACCTCACTGGCTATGTTGGCCTTACTGGTACGATTACGATTAATCCGGCCACTCATCAGACAATAGGGCTTGAGATGATTATGCACGAAATCAAAAATGGTCAGCCTGTAGTACTGAAACGGTATACAGCCCCCACTAAGAAATAAATCATCATGGAGGAATAGCCTTATAATAAAACTTCCCGCTCCTTTGAGCGGGAAGCGCGAGCTTTACTTAGTGCGCTAAAGGAATTTAGATGTCGCTCCAAATCATAATAAATGGTATCGCTTTAGGTTCAGTGTATGCCTTAATCGCAGTGGGATTCGCGTTGATCTTCAACATACTGAAATTCTCCAATTTTGCTCATGGCAGTATTATGACCGCAAGTGCTTTTCTAGGCTATTTGTTCGCAATAAAGACGAAATTAGGCCTTTTCCCTGTCATAATCGTTTCCATGCTTTCTGGAGGCATTTTGGCTATCCTGGGCGAACTCATCGCATTTCGAAGGCTTGTTGTCAGAAAAGCTTCTCCGATCTATTATTTTGTATCCTCAATCACTTTAGGATCCTTATATGAAGCCATTGTGACTATTGGAGCAGGGCCGAACTTTTATAACTATCCGCGATTCTTTAAAAAACTAGTGATATCTATTGGCAATATAGTGATTTCACGATCAGACATGATCATGTTTCTGACTTCATGGCTTGCTCTTGGTCTGTTAGTGGTGATGCTCGCAAAAACAAGGATAGGGCGGGCTGTTCGAGCAGTTTCTTTTGACCGTGGCACCGCGAGTCTCATGGGAATAGACACTATACACCACATTCAGCTGGCCTTTTTCCTATCAGGAGCCTTAGGCGGGCTTTCTGGAGTTTTTCTTGGAATCAATTATACGCTCTATCCGCAGCTAGGCAATTTAGTGACCAAAGGATTTATCGCTTCGGTCATTGGAGGATTGGGGTCGATGTCTGGTGCTGTGATAGGTGCGGTGCTCTTAGGGCTCACTGAGACTCTGCTTATCAATTTTATAGGATCAGGATATGCGCCGGTGTTTACTTTTCTCATAATGCTTGTATTTCTGCTTGTACATCCACAAGGAATATCCGGGTCCAACGTGCAAGAAAAAGCCTGAGGAGTACATCAATGGAATTATATTTATCAGTATTCACATTTGCGCTTATCTCGGTAGTCTCAGTCTGTGGGATATATGTGCTCACGGGTCTCACCGGAATGTTCTCTTTGGGCCAAGCTTCTTTCATGGCGATTGGTGCATATATTTCAGGGGTGCTGGTGGTGAGGCTTAATATGCCATTTTGGCCTGCTACCATCATCGCGGTGTTGGTAAGCATAATGATCGGCTTTATTGTTGGCCTACCTACCGTGCGGCTCCGTCGCGATTACATTTCTCTCGTGACTCTCGGTTTTGGAGAAGCCATCACCGCACTGCTCAATCAGTCTGTTCAGATCACCGGTGGAGCGATGGGCTTTTCTGGCATCCCTCAAAAAACCAATTTTGCTCTTGTCATTATCTCGGTAATTATATCTATTACGCTTGTTGCTTTCTTGAAGATCTCTAAATATGGACGTCAATGCATTGCCTTAAAGAGCGATGAGCTTGCAGCAAAGGCCATGGGTATAGATGTACCTAAAATGAAAATGATTGCCTTTCTGCTCTCCGTAGGGCTCACTGCATATTCTGGCGTTCTTTATGCATTTTATACGACATATGTCGATCCCAGCATGTTTGGATGGAGGAAGAGCGCAGAGTGGGTAATCATGGTATTCTTTGGAGGAGTGAATAGCCTCACTGGTTCCATTATCGCGACTCTTCTATTATCAGCTCTGCCTGAAATGCTGCGCTTTGCAAGCGAATATCGCATGTTTTTTTATTCTGTTCTTGTGCTTCTCATCATCAATTTTAAACCCTCTGGCTTATTCGAAGAGTTCGAACTCAGCCCTGCATTTATTGCCAAATTGTTCAAAAAAGGCAATAAAAATGGAGTTATAAATGCTACTACAGATAGAAAAAATCAGTAAGAGCTTTGGGGGTGTACACGCACTTGTGGATTTTTCTCTTTCAATGGATCGCGCAAAGATAATTGGTATCATTGGTCCTAATGGTGCAGGAAAGACCACGCTCTTCAACGTTATTTCTGGAGTATATCCCCCAGATAAAGGCAAAATATATTTGAATGATAAGGATATTTCAGGAAAAGAGCAATTCATTATCACGCGTGCAGGTATTGCGAGGACATTTCAGAATATAAGACTTTTTACAGGGTTATCGGTCATTGATAATGTAATGTGCGCTTTCGATCCTACTTCTCGCTATGGTATTTTCGGTGGTCTTTTCCCTACGCCTATGAGGATAAGGGAAGAAAAACGAGGACATAAATTGAGTGAAGATTATCTCCAACTTGTTGATCTATTGAAATACAGGGACGAGAAACCAGAGAATCTTCCTTATGGTCTACAAAGACGACTTGAAATTGCGCGCGCCCTTGCCTGTAAGCCAAAAATACTCTTGCTCGATGAACCAGCAGCGGGTCTCAATCCCAAAGAAGTAAGCGATCTCATGGAACTCATCCATAGAATTCGGGATGAACGAGGATTGGGCATTCTTGTTATTGAGCATCGTCTTGAACTCGTGATGGGCCTTTCTGAAGAAATATATGTTTTAGATTTTGGCCACACTATAGCGATAGGAAGCCCTTCCGAAATAAAGTCAAATCCGGCTGTTATCAAAGCTTATCTTGGTGAAGAGGAATGCAATTGATGTTGCACATAAGAAATCTAAGCGCATCCTATGGGCATATCGAAGCACTTAGAGATGTTTCCATTGATATTGGAAAAGGCCAAATCGTAAGTATTATTGGCTCAAACGGAGCGGGAAAGACTACCTTACTCCGTTGTATATCAGGATTGATAAAACCCACCTCAGGAAGCATCGAATTTATGGGGAAACCTATTTCCCAAAAGCCTCATCTCAATGTGGCTGCCGGTATTGTCCATGTCCCCGAGGGAAGAAAATGCTTCTCTGGACTGACAATCCAGGATAATCTTCTTGTAGGCGGGTATCTTATTAGAGGAAAGAAACTACTGCAGAATCTCAGGAGAGCATACGATCTGTTCCCCATTTTGGAACAGAGGCGCAATCAATACGCGGGTACCCTTTCAGGTGGAGAGCAGCAAATGCTTGCGATATGTCGTGGTCTCATGTCAGATCCAAAGCTTATGCTGCTTGATGAACCATCTTTAGGACTTGCACCGCTCGTGATGAGACAGGTCTTTGACCTTGTCGAGCAAATAAGGAATTCAGGCATCACTATTCTCCTCGTCGAACAAAATGCACAGAAGGCTCTCTGTGCGTGTGATAAAGCCTATGTACTGGAGAATGGGCGAATCGCTATTTGTGGGAGTGGTGCTGAACTTCTCGCTTCTCCCGCAGTAAAGAAAGCCTATCTTGGCGAATGAGGTATTTGAGAATATGGAATCATCAAATCAAATTTCTGAAGACCATTTCAGCTTCGAGATAGCGCATATTGGAATAAATCTTCCTAATGCACAAGAAGCAAAAAAGACTGCAGCCCTTTTTTCTTCTTTATTCCATCAGAAGGTAGGGAAAGAAAGCAGAAGTTCGCTTTATGCAGGCGACTTTATCGAACTTATGAAAGCTCCGGGGAGAGGAACACATGGTCATATCGCTATAGCGACAAATGATATCGAAGGAGCAAAGAGATGGTTCGAATCGCAAGGATTTCTTTTTGCAGAAGATTCCATAAAGCGCAATCAAAATAGTGATATGACAGTAATCTATTTTAAGGATGAAATCGCTGGTTTCGCGATTCATCTCCTGAAAAGAGAAGATTAGGGAGTCCTCTATCATGATACAAGAATGGAACGAAGAATCGCTCGACCATAGAAATGCGCTTTTTTATGCTATGGGCATTCGCGAAGAAGAAGCAAAGAACCCCGTCATAGGGATTATAAATTCTTGGAATGAGATGAATCCAGGGCATTTTCATTTCAAGCATATCCTTGATGCCATAAAAGGCGAAATTAACGCTCAGGGAGGGCTCCCTCGCGAACTCCCCGTTACCGGTATCTGCGATGGAATATGCTCCAATACTCCTGGCGACCGTTATACTCTGCCTGCGCGCGATCTTGTCTCTTCGGAAGTGGAAACCATTGCAGAACTCAACAAGCTTGATGGAATGGTGCTCCTCGGGAGCTGCGATAAGGTGGTCCCTGGAATGCTCATGGGTATTTTCAGGACAAACATCCCTTCGGTGATGCTCACCGGAGGATATATGCTTCCTGGCAACCATCATGGCAAAATGATTACATTGACCCACACAAAACAGGCCTATGCTGCCTATGTCGCTGGCACTATTCCCCATGATGAATATAAAGACATAGTGCGCCATGCTTGCCCTACTCCAGGAATCTGCCCATTCATGGGTACTGCACACACAATGTGCGCGATCGCTGAAATACTTGGTCTTACGCCGCATGGGAACGCGAGCGTACGTGCCGAGAGCGATGAGTGGCGACAGATGGCCGCCGTTGCGGCTCGTCGTATCATGGAACTCGTCCATGATGAAATACGGCCTCTTGATGTGGTAAAACAGCCCAATTTCGAGAATGCTGTGGCCTACATGATGGCTACAGGCGGATCCACAAATTCAATTCTCCATATTCCTGCAATTGCTCGGCAGGCAGATATTGCAATAACGCCAGAAGTATTTGACAAAATAAGCCGAAAAGTGCCTGTTATTTCTACTATCTATCCCAATCACGAAAAATATACGATGGTAGAATTTTCTGAAGCAGGAGGGCTTGGAGCTGTAATGGCGGAATTGGCTCGCAAAGGGCTTGTCGATGTATCTGCCAAGGGCATGTTTGGCACACTTGCTGAAAAAATTGCTCTGTCCAGAAACTACAATATGGAAGTAATCCATACTGTAGACGATCCCATTCTCTTCGAAGGCGGACTTGCAGTGCTATCGGGCAATATTGCCACTGAAAGTGCAATAGTCAAATTTTCAGCAGTGGATAGGGAAGCCTGGCATTTTCGAGGGCCAGCAAGAATTTATGAATCTCAGGATGAAGCGTGGCAGGCAGCACTAAAAGATGAAATCCATGAAGGCGACCTTGTGATCATACGATACGAGGGCCCCAAAGGAGCGCCTGGCATGCCACACATGGAGACCTTTATGGCTGCTATTCTAGGAAAAGGCTTAGGAAAGAAAATTGCACTCGTTTCCGATGGGCGATTTTCTGGAGCAACAGGGGGACTCGCGATCGGCCATGTATCGCCAGAGGCATATGAAGGAGGAAATATAGCGCTCCTCAAAAATGGCGATATCATCGATATCGACATAGAAGCGCGAAAACTCATGGCCCTCGTGACCGACGAGGAATTCGCAGAAAGGCGTCGATATTGGAAGAGGATTGAAAAACCTTCTTCTGGATGGCTCTCGCTCTACAAGAAGAATTGTTCCTCTGCCCACCGCGGAGCGAGCGTCTACTGGGATTTAGGGTGAGCCCTGTGATCAATCTCAAAGATGTGGGCCTTCGGGCTGGTGTCTCAGCAAGCACAGTCTCAAGGGTATTGAGAGATAAGGGCAATGTCAATGAAAAGACTAAGGAAAAAGTTCTCGATGCAATCAAGACCTTGAAATATTCCCCTAATGTCCTTGCGCAAGGGCTTAAATTGGGCAAAACCAACACGATAGCCCTGCTTGTCCCAAGCATCCATAATGAAATTTTCCCCGTTATTGCTCGCGGCGTAGAAAATGTGGCAAGAAAGAAAGGTTTTACTACTATTCTATGCAACACCGACGACGATATAGCAATCGAAAAGGAATACGTTGCCAAGCTCAAGACCCGCTATATTGATGGATTTATAGTTGCCTCAATGCTTCCAGAAAGTGACTATATCAGAGCACTTCATGAGGAGGGCTTCCCCGTAGTTCTTATCTCTCGATACTATGAGGAGAAAATCGATGCAGTGATAATAGATAACTATCAGGCTGCATATGATGGAGTGAGCTATCTCATACGCACTGGTCACCGCAAAATAGCTATCGCCTGTGGGCCACGCGAGCTATCGATCTATAAGCATCGTTACCAAGGGTATGTCGATGCTCTCAAAGCTGCTGAAATACCTTTTGATCCCGCGCTCGTCCTTATGGAAACCGCGGGAAATAATAGTTTCTACTATCTCATGCAAAATCTTTTAAAAAAGGGTCTTAGGCCGGATGCTGTATTCTGCACAAGCGATCCTAAAGCGATAATCATAATGCGGGCAATCCGAGATATGAGACTCGACATTCCTGCTGATATCTCTGTACTGGGCTTTGACAATATTGAGATGAGCGCTTTCGTCGATCCTCCTCTATCTACGATATCCCAGCCTCTCTATGAAATGGGGTCATTGGGTGCCCACAAATTGATAGATCTCATCGGAGGAGATGGAGATAGGAGAGAGCCATCGGTGGATGTTCTGGCCACTGATCTAATAATTCGCAAATCCACCAAGTAGAGGTATAAAACCATGGTAGAGCTCATTGGTATAAGCCTCTGGAACTGGATTCCCATTTTCATGGAAAAAGATATATCCCTCATCGAGCATGTCGCTTCGCTCGGTTTTGGTGTAGTTGAAATAGGCATGGACTCGCTTGACTTTGATCATAAGAAAGTGGGGCAAATCGCAAAGTCGCTTGGAATCACGATTGATCTCTGTGGTGCTTTTACCAAGGGTCGAGATCTGTCGAACTTCGACCCCTCTATAAGAGAATCCACCAAAAAGTATGTTATTGGATGCCTCAATGCGGCTGAGGAAATGGGCTCAAAGCTTTTTGCAGGTCCAGTCTATGCTGGCGGCGGCAAGGCGCATTTATTACCACTAGAAGAAAAAAAGCGCGAATGGGATTTCGCCGTGGAGAGCTTGAAAGAAATAACGCATGAAGCTATGGAAAGAGGGGTCACCATTGGACTTGAGCCTATCAACCGCTACCGCACGAGCGTGATCAATACAGTGCAAGAAGCTCTCTGCATGGTCGCAGATGTGGACAGTCCCGCCTTAGGAATCTTATTCGATACCTATCAGGCGAATATAGAGGAAAGCAATATGCAAGAAGCCTTGGATACAGCATGTAGAGAACATCGATTGGTACATTTTCATGCAAGCGAGAACCATAGAGGTCCACCAGGAAGCGGCCATATAGATTGGAACGCACTCTTTTCTGTGCTTGCTACTTCGAACTACAGCGGTCATATAGTTATGGAAACTTTCGCTCCTGGTGGCCTCGATGCTCCTTGGACTCAATCGATCATGGCTCCAGACGCCAGAGCATCCTCAGGATTGGCGTTTCTCTCAAATCTTGTGAATCGCCACAGATTATGAAATACACGATCATTGATATAAAAATATAGATATAGAAGGGAATCAGGAGAAAATAATGTCAGAATTCGAGGGATTCAATTTCAAAATTCTTGAGGACATACAGAGAAAAGCGAACGAAGTAAAGGCTGACATTCAATTTACAGAAGATTTGTCACCTCTCCTTCAAAAAGTCAAAATCGGTCCAAAGCAAGCCCCCAATTCCTTCGCTATCCTTCCTATGGAAGGATGCGATAGCGAGCTCGATGGAACTCCTTCTGATCTCGTTCGACGCAGATATCGACGTTATGCATCTGGAGGAGCTGGACTCATTTGGTGGGAAGCCTGCGCGGTGCTGCAAGAAGCGAAAGCCAATCCACATCAAATGAGTTTAACTTCGGCAAATGTTGGTTCCTTTGCCTCACTCTTGCATGAGACAATCAAAATAGCCCAAGAGACTTTCGGTCCATCGCATCGACCAATCAATATCTTGCAGCTTACTCATTCGGGTCGCTATTCGCGGCCAGAAGGGAAAGCCACACCGCTTGTGCCACAGCACGACCCGATCCTCGATCCACCATTAGGCATTTCAGCTGACTCGCCGCTCATCTCTGATGCATATCTCGACGATCTCATCGGAGCTTATGTGCAATCAGCCTTGCTTGCACAAGAAGCAGGCTACGATGGAGTGGATATCAAAAGCTGCCATCGTTATCTTATCTCCGAACTTCTTGCATCCTATACAAGATCGGGCAGATATGGAGGAAGTTTTGAAAACAGAACACGATTTCCTCTTACAATAATCGAGGAAATTCGCAATGCAGTAGGGAGTGATTTTATCATTGCCTCCAGGATCAATGTGTTCGATGCACATCCTTTTCCTTATGGATGGGGTGTCGATGAAAAAGATTTCCTGAAACCCAATCTCAATGAGCCGCTGAAATATATTGGACTATTAAAAAAACAAGGTATCAATCTTCTTTCGACTTCCGCGGGTAATCCCTATTCTCCTATCGCCTACATTACTCGTCCTTTTGACCAGTCGATCATAGGAGGCAAAAAGCCTCATGAGCACCCGCTCGAAAGCGTCGCGAGGCTCTTTCAATTCACTCGCATGGCTCAAGCCGAAATGAAGGATATTCCTGTAATAGGCAATGGCTATAGTTGGCTTCGTCAATTCCTCCCTTATGCGGGAGCAGCAAATATTGCGAATCAATCGTGCACGATGGTAGGCCTTGGAAGAGAAGCGTTTGCCTATCCAGATGCACCACGCGATATTATGGAAAAAGGCAAAATGAACCCCAGAAAAGTGTGCATCACCTGCAGCAAGTGTACCCAATTGATGAGAGATCATAGTTATACGGGCTGCGTCGTTCGAGACGCGGAGATCTATTTGAAGATGTACAATGAAGCAAGGAAACAAGCAAATGGCTGAGATATTGAACACATTAGGCATAGTAAAAGAGCCGGGTGTCATAGAATTCCAAACAAAAAAGATGGGAGACGTTCCAGACGCAAAAGTCAGAATCAAAATCATTTCGAGTGCCATATGTGGGAGCGATCTCCACATCTTCAAAGGCATGCACCCTTCGGTACAGTTGCCTGTCACTATTGGACATGAACTTTCGGGAGAGATAGTAGCTTTGGGAAAAGGCTGCACCAAATTCAATATTGGTCAGGCAGTCACCATCGAGCCCGTAATTACCTGTGGAAAATGCCAGGCTTGCCTTGCTGGAGACTATGGATATTGTGAAAATATAAGTTTCACCTATCGGAATGGCGACGGAGGTATGGCAAATTACATCGATGTATTTGAAAAGAACGTGTACTTACTCCCAAAAGGGATGACCTACGATCAAGGTGCGCTTATCGAGCCTCTTTCGGTAGCCACGCATGCAGTCCGCAGAGCTTCGATAGGCCTTGGTGATAAAATCATTATTTTTGGCGCAGGAGCAATCGGCCTTTTCGTCACCGCACTCAGCAAAAAAAATGGGGCAGCTGAGGTGCTCGTGGTGGACTATTCTCAAAATAGGCTGGATTTCGCACTTGGTCTTGGTGCCACCTATGTCATCAATCCCGCAAAAGAATCTGTAGAGGAGGCGATAGCAAAAGTTTCAGGGGGTACAGGAATGGACAAGGCTTTCGAATGTGTAGGCAAAGAAGAGACCTTTGTCCAGGCTATGACAAGCATTCGCAAGAATGGATTGGTGACTATCGTCGGCATTTTTGAAAACCAGCACATTACAATCCCCGCGAGTCGTTTTGTCACGCATGAAATACATATCCAAGGTGCACAAGGATATTGCCGAGATTTTCCTATTGCGCTTCATTTTGCCACGGAGCTGCCACTAGAAAGACTCATCACGCATCACTTTGCGCTTGCCGCCTTACAGAAAGCTTTTGAGACCGCATTCGATAAGTCCGAAAACCCAATAAAAATTATTGTGCACCCCTGGGCAGAATAGCGAGAATTTCGATGAAAAAGACAGCTTTAATTACCGGTGGATGTCGCGGAATTGGTTATGCTATTTCAAAACAGCTTGGTTTGGATGGCTATAATATCGTCATAATGGCAAGTTCGCCTGTCGATAACTATCGCCACGCGCTGGAGGAACTAACTCAGGCACACATCAGCTACCTTTATGTACAGGGAGATATATCGCGCAGCGCAGAGAGAGCAAATTGCATCAACAAGGCAATAGCCCACTTTGGACGAATCGATGTGCTCGTTAATAATGCTGGCGTTGCTCCTTCTCAAAGAGTCGATCTCCTCGATATGACCGAAGAGAGCTTTGATCGAGTAGTCGGGATCAACACGAAAGGGACAATGTTCATGACCCAGGCCGTTGCGCGCCAAATGCTAACACAGGAATTCTGTGGTCCTCGACGGGGTGTCATCATCAATATTTCATCCATATCAGCGGTGGTTTCGAGTACCAATCGAGGAGAATATTGCATATCCAAAGCTGGCGTTTCCATGCTCACTACGCTCTTTGCCGACAGGCTCGCTGCTGAAGGAATCTTTGTCTATGAAGTGAGGCCAGGGGTAATCGATACCGATATGACCGCAAAAGTAAGAAAAAAATATGATGAGCTCATTGAGCAGGGAGCTTTCCCCATAAAGCGCTGGGGACGCCCTGAAGATGTTGCAAGCGTGGTCTCTGCTTTCTGCTCGGATAAATTCCTCTATACCACTGGCAATTATATCGATGTCGATGGAGGATTCCATATTCAGAGACTTTAGGTAAGAGCTTGGGGTTAGGGGGCGATCATCTTCAAAGTTCTGAATCGATTATCTTGAAAGTTTAGGGGGCCACAATGGAAGAATTTTCTCTTGATATCGAGAATCATACTCTCCAATGTTTCGCATATAACACCATCATCGTAGGATCAGGGGCAGCGGGCCTTTGCGCAGCCGAGCGGCTTTTCTCTTTTGGTCAAGAAGACGTCGCAATGGTGACAGAAAACCTATTGGGAGGTACTTCGCGCAATGCAGGATCAGATAAACAGACTTATTATAAGCTTAGCTTAGGAGGAGATAGCCCTGATTCAGTAACTGAGCTTGCACAAACGCTTTTTAAGGGGGGATGCGTCGATGGCGATCTTGCATTAGTAGAAGCTGCCCTTTCAGTCAGAGCCTTTTTTCACCTTGTCGAATTGGGAGTTCCCTTTCCTCGTGATCGATATGGCCAATACATTGGCTACAAAACGGATTATGACCCCAAACAACGAGCTACTTCAGCAGGACCCTATACCTCAAAGCTCATGACCGAGCGACTCGAAGCGGCAATAGTGCGAAAAGGGATCAAAGTTTTCGATAGGCTTCAAGCGATTAAAGTATTGACAGAAGAAAAAAAGAAAGTAATTGGGCTCTTATGTCTCGATTTGGACCACATCGACGATCCTGATACGCGCTATGTCGTTTTTTCCTGCACAAATCTCATATGGGCTACGGGAGGACCAGCATGTATCTATTCGGATTCTGTTTATCCCATAAGCCAGACGGGTTCTACTGGTATTGCCTTAGAAGCCGGAGTTATGGGCAAGAATCTCACCGAGTGGCAATATGGGCTTGCTTCAATAAGGCCACGCTGGAATGTTTCTGGTTCCTATATGCAGGCACTTCCGCGCTTTTTTTCTACCGATGCATTTGGGGGCAATGAGATAGAATTCCTCGACCAATATTTTGCTAATCGCAATGACATGCTTTCGGCTATTTTTCTCAAAGGCTACCAGTGGCCTTTCGACGCTTCAAAAGTATGGGGCGGTTCTTCATTGATCGATATCTATGTTTATATCGAACGATGTCTGAAAGGCCGCCAAGTATTTTTGGATTTTCGTAAAAATGCGAGTGATCTGTCTATTGAAATAACGAACCTCATTCCCGAAGCAGCAGAATATCTCAAAAAAGCAGGAGGAACGGGCAAGACGCCACTCGAAAGGCTGACCATCATCAATAAACCTGCCATCGAATTCTATAGAGAACATGGTGTTGATCTTGCAAAAGAACCCCTTGAAATTTTTATGGCTGCACAACATTGCAATGGTGGATTATCAATAGACTCAAATTGGCAAACCAACATCGAAGGATTCTTTGCTATCGGTGAGGCTGCAGGAAGCCATGGTATTCATCGACCTGGAGGCTCTGCTCTCAATGCTGGCCAAGTAGGCGCTTTGCGCGCCACCGAATACATTGCACAAAAGCGCAAATCATCCCCTCAAAAGCAGGCACCTTTTCGCAATTCTGCCGAAGCCCAGATATCCCACACGATAACAGAAGGCGAAGCTTTATTTCTCCGTCAAAAAAGAAACGAAAATCAAAAAAACATTATGCAAGAAGATAATGGTGATAAAGAAAATTCGCATATAGAAACCTTGCGCAAGGAAGCTTCAGAAAGAATGACCAAGGTAGGAGCTGCATTCAGGAATTTAGATGATATTGCAACAGCATTGACTCTCACTCATAACGCACTCACCACACTAAACAAGATAGCTACTCCTCGATCGCCATCTGAACTATCAGCATTCTACCATTACAAAGATATGCTCCTTACCCAGCTTGCCTGCCTTGCTTCGATGAAAGACTATCTAGAAAAGAATGGCAATAGCAGAGGCGGAGCCCTCTATCACAGTCCTGCAGGAAACCTTCCTCATCCCACGCTTCCTGACATGTTCAAGTCAAAGAAAGATGGAGATATTTTGCAAGATAAAGTACAAGAAGTCACCATAGAGAATCTCAAGCCACACCTCACATGGAGCATTACCTGGAGAAAGGTGCGCCCTATCCCAACTGTAGATGACATTTTTGAAAATATTTGGAAGGAATTTCGCGAAGAAAATAAGATAAATAAATCTCTTTAAAATTTTTATGTTGAAACTCCATGATAATGTCCCCTTAGTAGCATAACAGCCAGGAGCGAAGATGGCGGGGAAATTAGCGATGGGACAAAAAGAGCTGGTACGGGCAAAAGTGATGGAACAGGTAGTACAAAAGGAGCTTTCACTGAAAAGAGGCGGCAGTAAAGCTTAAAGTGTCGTATCGGCAATCGAAACGGATCTACCGGCGATATCTGGAGGAAGGCGACGAAGGGGTGCTGCACCGTAACCAAGGGAAGGCCTCAGGGAGGGCCTATGATGCGGGGATGCGAAAGGCGGTGGGAATGGTTTAGGGAGCTCTTGCAGTTTGACGGGAGCCATCACGATTGGTTTGAAGGGCGAAGGAGTGCCTGGTGCCTGATGAATATGGTGGATGACGCGACAGGAATCATCTTCTCATTTTTCTGTGAAGAAGAAACCACGTCCGATGAAAGGGCGGGTTGAACGAAGCCATGGGGTGTATCAGCACCGGCTGGTGAAAGAACTCAGGCTGGCCGGCATCTCGACGATTGAGGATGCCACTCGGTATCTCAAGGAAGTCTCCCTTCCGAAGATCAACGAGAAGTTTGCGAAGGCACCTGCACAGCCACAGGATGCTCATGTGCCGCTCACGACACCAACCTCGCTTGAGGACATCGTGTGCTATGAAACGCCTCGTGTGGTGAGCAATGACTATGTCGTCAGCTACAAACGCCGGCTGGTACAGATCAAGCGCACTGCACGAGTCCTCCCCAAGCCACGGGCACAGCTAACGGTCAGAGAACTGCTCGATGGGCGAATCACGCTGCTCTACCAGAACACTGAACTCGAGTATGTCGAACTCGAGCAACTACCACACAAGGAGGAACTGGCCACTCGCTCAGCCTGAATGGAAAGGCGACATTTTAATCGAGTCTTGACAATCTGACTTTTCCACTTTATTTCCTAAAAATAGCTTATAATCAATGATGCTATAATGAATAGTGAGAATGTCTTTACGATATAGAGTGTAGTCCATCTCCTAGGTTCTTTGCTTTGTCTGGGCTAAAAGATGGCGAATCTCCTGGGTAGTGAGCGACTGGCG
>ENA-UPSM01003276-UPSM01003276.1-activated-sludge-metagenome-genome-assembly--contig:-NODE-3276-length-18423-cov-21.077853_pt1 | contig 18423 bp, 19 predicted proteins | sample MGYA00238181_ERZ773283 | MGnify/ENA primary metagenome ERZ773283 (study PRJEB29023, sample SAMN05720199) | activated sludge metagenome | isolation source: Anaerobic digester | place: Japan...
CGCGCCGCCCAGGATGAGCGTCATGCCCTTTTCCGGAATTTCAGCAATCATCATTTTCCCCTTAAAGAACGATGGCGCCTGTTGTCCGCGCCGGTTTTCGCCGTCTCCCGGTCGGGTTAGCGCAGGTTCGCATGCATCGCCACGTCGATCGCCGCGCGGGAAGTCAAAAAATCAGCCTCGGAAAAAACTTCCATCGTCAATACGCCGCGGTAGTCGCTGCCGACCAGCTCGTCCAGGACGGCTTTCAGCTTCTCCCGCGGCGCTTTTGCCGCAGAGCGGTGATCGCGGTCCTCAATTCCGTGAATGTGAATCACGCGTGTGCGCGGCAGCGCTTTTTTTAGATACGCGACCGGATCGCAGCCGTCAAGCCACAAATGACCGACATCGACCGTCCGGCTGACGGAAATCCGATCCAGCACCGGATCGTAAAAATCCGGCGGATAGCCTTCCAGATTTTCCACGGCCAGACGCTGTGGGCCGCCCGCCCATTTGCCGACCAACTCAAGCGCAAGGACAGCCTGGTCCCGCCAGCGCTCCATACTCGCCGGCTCTGAGCGGTTCAAAACGTCTTTTCCGTCAAGGTGAAGAACGTAGGCCCAGGGATCGAGCGCCCGCGTGCGTTCGATGACACGTCGGGCCTTATCCAGGGAAGCGTGGCGCCGGAAACCGTCATCGGTCAGGCGCAAATCCAGCGGCAGATGGACCGTGTAGGTCAAATCACAACCGCGGGCGATGGCGACAAGCTCTGCAATCTCCGAATTTGCCGGCAGGTTGTTCGGGCCGTCATCGACTTCGAACAGCACCAGTTCCACGTCCCGCACTTTCCCGGCCAGATAGCGGACATTCGTCAGAATGTCCGCGGGGACGATGTAGGAGGTTGTGCCCAGTCGAAAAGGATAGGTCATGTTTCCCCTTTGGAACAAGGGGTCTTACCACCCGCAGGTGTGGCAACCTCTTGTTCTGTTGTGTGTATGCCGAGGATTTACAACGCACGACACGAGATCGTGAAAACCAATAGCACCGCTGTTTCGGTCACTTCAACCAGCGCGCCCAGGACGTCTCCGGTCACCCCGCCGATGCGCTTCCAGGCCAGTCCCAGGACCGCGGCGGCCGCGATCAGCGCGGCGAGGACAGCCATCCAGCCCTGCATTCCCAGCAGAAACGCGAGGCCGATCGGTAGAATCGCCGCGAAAAAAATCGAGCCCGTCTGAAGCCCTGCTGCAAAATCAGCGCCCATCCCGCCGGGGCGCGCCTGCGGCAGCCGTGAGACGGGCAGAAGAAGCCAGCGGCCAAGCGTCGCGGCAAGGACAATGGACAATCCGGAAGAAGGCGGCATCAGACCCAGCGCAGCAGCTTTCAGCATCAGCGCGAAGAACAGCCCGATGACGCCGAACGCGCCCAGGTGAGGGTCTTTCATGATCTCCAGACGGCGTTCCCGTGAAGCCGACCCCAAAAGGCCGTCGCAGCAATCCGCCAGTCCGTCCAGGTGCAGGCCGCCGGTCAGGCCAACCCAGACGGCAAGCGTAAGTACGGAGGCGACAAGCGCAGGAAAGATCAGGTTCAGTCCAAACCAGGCCAGCCAGACAAGACCGCCCACCGCAAGACCGACCACCGGATACCAGAAGGCGGCGCGACCGCTGTCGCCCGGCCGCCAGTTTTCCGGCACACCGACAGGCAGCGTGGTCAGCAATCCGAATGCCGTGCGCAAATTCCGCATACTGTTCCTCTTCCCCTTCAACCTTTACCCTTCAGCCTTCAGCCTGCTTTATCACTTACTCCCGCTTCGTCAAACGTCGCCATCTCCCGCAGGAGACGGCAGGCCGCTTCCAGCAGGTGAAACGCCAGCACCGCCCCCGTCCCTTCACCGAGGCGCAGATTGAGATTCAGAAGCGGGGTAAGACCGAGATGTTTGTGCATAACCTGATGCCCGATCTCCACCGACCGGTGCGCGCCGAAAAGATAATGACGCACATCCGGCACAAGCCCGACGCCAATCATCGCGGCAGCCGTTGAAATGAAGCCATCCACCGCTACGGGGATGCGGCGGGCGGCGGCGGCGATCATCACACCGGCAAGACCGGCGATTTCCAGGCCGCCGACTTTGCAAAGCACATCCATCGGGTCGTTCGGGTCTGGCTGGTTGACGGCGATGGCCTGTTCGATCACCTGTATCTTACGCAGGAGGCCGGCATCGTCAAGGCCTGTACCGCGTCCCGTTACTTTATCAACCGGTAATCCCGCCATTACGGCAACAATGGCCGCAGATGAGGTGGTGTTGCCGATGCCCATGTCGCCTGTGGCAATCACATCGAGGCCTTTTTCGGCAATTTCGGCCAGCACCTCCATACCGCAGGCAAGCGCCTGTTCGGCCTGGACGCGCGTCATGGCCGGCTCCTTTGCCATATTGCGCGTTCCATGCGCAATTTTCCGCCGCCAGAGCCCGGGCAGGGACGGATCAAAATCGGAAGCGACGCCGATATCGACAATATGCGTCGCGGCGCCCGCCTGACGCGCCAGCACATTGATGGCTGCGCCGCCGTGAAGAAAATTCAGCACCATTTGTTTTGTGACTTCGACCGGAAAGGCGCTGACGCCCTCCAGCGCCACGCCGTGGTCCGCGGCCATGACGATCACCGCTTTTCTGGAAACCTCCGGCATCGGGTAGGCCTTCATGCCCGCCAGTTGGATGGAAATCTCCTCCAGCCGGCCGAGGCTTCCCGGGGGTTTGGTCAGGCGGTTTTGCCTGGCCTGTGCTTGTTTCGCGGCCTGTTTGTCAATCGGGGGAATCGTCGGATAATGCATATGGTATCCTTTTTTACTGTTTTGGCTCCGGATGGAACATGAACGAAAGAATTTCGACCGCGTCAAAAATACGCGGAGAAGCGCGATTGATCAGATTGGCGTCGATCGGATAAATCTTGCCGTTTTTTACCGCCGGGACTTCTCCGAACGCCCGCCAGAATTTGTAAACGGCCTCAAACGTTTTGTCATTGACCATCGGCGCAAACACGATGATGTCCGGCGACGCGCTGATGATGCCCTCTGCGCTGTAGCGCGGATAGTTGGCGACGTCGTTTCCGGCAACGTTCACCCCGCCGGCCCGTTCAATGACTTCATGGATCAGGGTTCCCCGGCCGGCGGTGATCATGGGCTCCATGCCCAGCTGGAAAAAAACGCGCGGCTTCTTTTTGCCGCGTGTCCGGACGGCAACAGAGCGTAATTTCTGCCGGAGTTTTTCAACCAGCGCGGCAGCCTCCTTTTCCCGGCCGGTGATGGCGCCGATATGCCCGATGCTTTTCAAAACGCCGGACGTGCTGGTCGGATTGGTGACATAGACGGGCAGCCCCAGTTTTTCCAGTTGCCTCACGGTTTCCTTCCGGTTGCCGTCGGCGGCGGCCAGAATCAAATCCGGCCGGAGCGCGACAATTTTTTCTATGGAAGGATTCGTAAAGCCGCCGATTTTCGTCTTGGCCTGGACGGCCGGAGGCCAGTCGCAAAAAGTGGTGACCCCGACGATTTTATCTTCCAGGCCCAGCGCGTAAAGCGTCTCCGAAATTCCGGGGGCGAGGGAAACAATCCTCTGCGGCGCAGGGACAAGCCGGACAAGACGGCCGGTTTCGTCCGTCGCGGCGCGGGCAAAAGAAGTTGCCACACAAGAGATCGCAAGAAGACCAGAGAACAGAAAAATCAAGAAAATATTTCTTGCAAGATTATTAGAATTCATAAGACACGCTGCCGAAAAATGATCTTCCCGCCCCCGGATATCCGCACATTGTCGTTTTGACTGTGGTTTGATCGGTAAAAGATTGCAGATGAGTGTCGTATTCCTGATCAAAAAGGTTATTTGCCGACAGCGACAGAATCCAATTTTTGTAAAGCCGCTGCTGGATTTTCAGATCCGCCGTCCAGTAGGAATTGATGGTGTATATAACGGTTTTTGTGTTGGGATAGGTGGTGGACTCCGTATTGTAAACAACCTGGTCGCTCACGTATCGCGCTGTCGCCGTCGCGGTGAGCCCGAAATTGCTTTTGTAGGTGAGGTCGCCCTTGAACTGATTCTCCGGTGTCATGGTTGCTCGCCGTTTGACCATACTGTATTGGAAATCCGGTGGAAGAAACGGAGGCCAGCCGTAATCCTGTTTTGTATATTCCCTGTTCTCTTCTTCCGCGTTTGTGTAAGTATAAGCCAGACTCAGAGAAAGATCATAAAAGGGACCAAGCTTAAGCCCCGCCTCAATGCCATCCGCCTTGTAGCCTGCCAGATTGATGGGACGCCACACGCCCTGGGAATCCGGTTCCCACTGGATTTTATTATCTACATTCCAGCGAAAATAAGACAGCGTTATGAATAACTTGTCCTTAAGCAAGGACTGTTCGAGTGTAACATCCGTGTGCCAGCCCTTTTCGGGCTCTAAATCAGGGTTCCCCCTGGTATAAGGATCAGCCGGCCAATAGAGATCGTTAAGGGTGGGCGCCAGAAAGTGCTTTCCGTGGCTGATCTTCAATGCTGTTGTTTCAAACGGATTGACGACGATGCCGAAGAGGGGCAGGTTTTCCGAACCGAACGCCGAATGTCTTTCATGCCGAAAACCAGCTAAAGCCTTCCCGTATTTAAACGGCCTGTATTCAGCCTCTGTAAAATAGCCCTGGGTAAACACATGAGCCTCTGCCGTCGAATCGGAACCGTCGCGGATACCCGTCGTGCTTAAACCATAACTTTGATTCTTCCAGGCAAAGTTTTTGTATTCACCGCCTAAAAGTATTTTGACCCCCTCAACAGGATAGATGTCCATATGTCCGTCTGTTCCCAGCACCTTGTTGGTTACCCAGTTTTCCGCTCCGGAGCCATCGAATGCATAACGCGCATGGTTGTAATTTTCCATGTTCGTGTAATGGCCTTTGATGTCATAACCAAACCATTCCATCGGGTTGCCCTTGACATTGAGGACAAGGCGACCGTCCTTGTCGCGGCTGTGATCCAGCAGGGATGCGGATTCACTGTTATAAAACTTTTCCGAGCCGACATAATAATCCATCGTTCCCCTGGGCGGTACGACTCCGGGCGCGCCATACTTTCTGTCGATGTAATCACCGTAGAGACTGATATTAATCGTTTCTTTCTTGTCCAGTAAAAGTTTCAGGGACACATCGTTTTGCCGAAGCCAGCTGTTGTCCCTGAAGCCGTCCGTTTCCATTCTGCCGGCCGTCAGATAATATCCAAAGTCGCCAACGACAAACATCCCGTTTTCCGCAGCTATTCGATAGGTGTTTTGCGTGCCGTAACCGGCGCCAATCTTCAGAGCCATTTTATCCTTTTTGGGCGCCTTAGTGATGATATTGACCGTTCCAGCCATTGCCCCTGATCCGTAAAGAAGAGAACCGGAACCTTTGACTATTTCAATCCGCTCAATGCTGTCGATGGGAATCTTTCCGACATCCGCAACGCCTAATGACGGGGAACCGACATTGACCCCGTTGACAAGCACTTGGGTCGCGTTACCCCGCATCCCGCGAATATGGATCTCCTGGGAGGCCCCGCCGTAATTGCCGTAGGTCTGCCAATCTATGCCCGGCTCATTCGCCAGCAGCTCCCCGATGCTTTTCGCGCCGGACGCCTGAATATCCTTTTTATCTTTGATAATAACGGCATTGGGAATGTCTTTTCGCTTCTCCGGAACTTTCGTGGCGGTTACAATGACCGCATCCATTCGTATCGCATCATCCGGAGAACCACCCTCCGGCGCCGAAAACGAAAAACGGACTGAACCCATGACTAAAAGGAATAAAACAAGAATGACAACTGATTTTGGAACGTGCTTCATGGAACTTTTCCTTTCCCCCTCGGGATAAAAGAAAGCAGATGGAATTGTCCATAAAGTCTCCTGGCTTGCGGCAGCCTACTCTCCACGCCTTCCCGACATTTTAATGTCCGTGGCCTTTTGTGGATTTCGTTCCGCTTACAGTTGCGGGGCAGCGCCGGACTCTCACCGGCTTCCTTTTTTGGACAACCTTTTTCAGGTAAACAATGTCACGCGGGGCAACCCGTTATGAGGATTCGAATCGATCCCCACGTCAACATCATAAACCTCCTTGATGTTTTTCGCGGTCAGAACATCCGCTGGAGTGCCTATAGCATATTTTTTCCCGTTGTAAAGCAAAAGAATGGCATCGGCGTTCTGCGCGGCCAGATTGACGTCATGGGTGACAAAAACAACCGTCAGATGCTGAACGCGGCTAAGTTCGCGCAGCATCGACAGAAATTGCGCCTGGTGCTTCAAATCCAGAAAAACGGTGCTCTCGTCCAGGAGCAGAACTTTCGGCTCCTGCGCCAGGGCCCGCGCAATCAGCACCCGCTGACGCTCCCCGGCGGAAAGCTCGTTGAAACGCCGGTGCGCATACGCCAGGCAATCGGTTTTTGCCATGGCCTCGCGGACAATCCGGAAATCTTTTTTACCTTCAAACGCGATGGAACCCAAATGAGGAAAACGTCCCATCAGGACGATTTCTTCCGCAAAGAAAGGAAAAACAGCCGGCGATTCCTGGGGAACCATCGCCATGGTCCGGGCAATCTCCCGGCGGGTCCACCGGCGCGTGTCCCTGCCGTCGAGAAGCATCTGCCCCTGATCGGGAAAGAGCGTGGCATTGAGCATTTTCAGCAGCGTGGTCTTGCCGGAGCCGTTGGGCCCGATCACCGCGAGAATCCGCGCCGCGTCCAGGGCAAAGGACACACCGTCCAAAACAGGCCGGTCCGTGTAGCGAAAGGATATATTCCGCGCGTCAAGGATCGGCATTATCCGCGCCCCTTTCTTCTCATCAGAAAAATAAAATAGGGGGCGCCGCAAAGGGCGGTGATCACACCGACCGGCAGTTCCGCGGGCGCAATCATCGTCCGCGCCAGCGTGTCGGCAACGACCAGGAAGGAAGCGCCGAAAAGCGCCGCGGCGGGCAAAAGCAGCCGGTGATCGGAGCCGAACACCAGGCGCATCATGTGCGGAACCATGATGCCGACAAAACCAATGATGCCCGCCAGCGATACGGCCACCGCCGTGACAAGCGATGTCACACCGAGCAGGATGTATTTTGTGGCCCGGACATTGACGCCCATCTGCAGAGCCGTTTCCTCGCCCTGCACCATCAGGTTGAGCTTGCGCGCCTGCGCGTAAAGAATGCCAAAACCAAAAAGCAGGCACAAAGCCGCCAGAATCATTTCTTTCCCATCGGCGCCCGACAGATCGCCCATCAGCCAGAAGGTAATGCTGTGCAGTTCCATGCTGTTGACGACGGACAGGGCAAAGAGAATCGCGGCGGAAAAAAAAGCGTTGACCACGACGCCGGCCAAAAGCAGCGAGTTGTCCAGCAGGAGCCCCCGCGATCCCCCGGCCACGACAAACACCAGAAAAACGGTGGCCAGCGCGCCGCAAAAAGCAAGAAACGGCACACCCAGGCAAAAGGCGCCCGCGCCCAGCACAATGCCGACAATCGCCCCCAGCGCCGATCCGCCGGAAAGGCCCAGCACATAGGGATCGGCCAGCGGATTGCGCAAGAGCGCCTGAAAAACCACGCCGCCGGAAGACAAAGACGCGCCGACGATGCCGGCAAACAATATCCGCGGCAGCCGCACATTCAGTAAAATGATCTGCTCTTCAGACGGGGAGGAGGGAGAAACGCCAAGCGCACCTGCGACGGCCGCCAGCAGATCCTTTGCGGGAATCGCAACGACGCCGATGCAAAGCGACGCCAGACAAACGGCTGCGAACAAAGCAAATAACAGCGCGCTGATGCTCAGAACTCTTGATAACGTAACCCGGCGGTAAATAGACAGGTCCTCCAAAAATATTTTCCGCCCCCTGAAGGGCCGGACGAAGGGGTGGAGTTTTTCAACTTTTACTTTTTAACAAAGTCCGTTATCTCTTTCCACAAGGAGGCATCCGCGTAATACGGCCAGTCGTTGTGTCCCGCGTTCGGGATCACCCACATGCGCTTTCTGCCTTCGGGCAAGCTTTGGTAGAGTTGATGCGCGTGCCGGATGGGAAGAATTTCATCGTGCTCCGCGCCGACCACGGAAATATTTCGGGGGAAATTTTTCAGATTTTCAATGCTGTCATACCGGTCGGTAAGGACCAGCTTCACCGGCAGAAAGGGAAAGAGCGACTTGGCCACGGACGCCAGCGTGTCCCACGGCGTAATCAAAATGAGCCCGGCAAGCGGCACGGATGTCTGTCGGGCGACGGCGGCGGCTACACCACAGCCCAGCGATTCCCCCAGAAGATAAACCGGCTCTCCGTAGTCTTCGTGGGCAAGGCGAAGTGTCTCCAGGCCGTCGGCGACGAAAGACTTTTCGCCCACCTTGCCCGGACGGCCGCCATACAGCGGATACTCGGCCAGAATGACCCGGAAACCGAGGTTCCCCAGCGGTTCCAGATAAAAACCGCGGTCAAAAGCCGTTCCGCCGTTGCCGTGAAACAAAACGATCGTTCCGGATGTCGCCGCTTCGTTCTCTTTGGAAATCAGCCCCCGGTAATCCTGACCCGCAGCCCGCCAGAAGGCCATATTTTCCGACGCCAGCATGGCTGCCGTCGGCCGGTCGTCATTGGGAAAATAAAGAAATCGGTTCTGCATGTCACAGCCTCCCAAAACCAGGATGATCATGAGAAGTAGCCACTGCTTCTTCATCAACCGGCCCCCTCTCTCGATGCCCCAAAAGGCCGTGGGGCAACCACCGGCTGAAACGTAGCACATCTGATGATTTTGTAAAGCCCTTCCGTGGCGCGATGGCGGGAATCCAGTAATTTAAAATGGTTATGGATCCCCGCCCCCCGACTTCTCGAGGGCAGGCTTCGCGGAATGACAGGAATAATGACTTTTTACGAGTTCATCATTTTTTATGGCATTAAATTGCCGTTTCGGTTAAGTTGCGTCCCATGAACGCGAATTGGTTACTGGTGGACACCCCCGAAACCGTCCGGCGTGCGGCGGAACATCTGCGAAAAGCATCGGTATTGGGAATAGATACGGAGTATGATTCTTTCCGGTATTTCAGGGAAAAACTCTGCCTGATCCAGATTTATGCCCCTGAAACAACTTACGTTCTGGATGCAACGGCCGACCTGGATTTTTCATTTTTAGCCAAACCCCTGAAAAGCAAATCCGTGGTGAAGGTTCTCCACGCGGCAGACAACGATATTCGACTGCTCAAAAGAGATTATGGGTTTGAATTTCAAAACATTTTTGACACGCACCGGGCGGGGATGATCCTGGGATTCCAGCAACTGTCGCTGGATAAAATGATCAGGGAATTTCTGGGTGTGGAATTGAAAAAAAACAAAAAAATGCAGCGCTCCCGCTGGGACCAGCGTCCCCTGACTGCGGAACAGTTGGAATACGCGATCCAGGATGTGACGCTGCTGCCGGCGCTTTATGAAAAGCAAAAAGCCGCCCTGCGGGAAAAAGGGTTCGAGGCTTCGGCAAAAGAGGCCTTCGCGAAAATCGCTTCCGCCAGTTGGCAGGAAAGAGCTTTTGACCGTCGCGGCTACTCGAAAATCAAAGGATATTACGCGCTTGCGGGCGAACAGAAAGAATTGTTGAAAAAGCTCTACGTCTGGCGCTTTGAACGGGCCAGAGAAGCCAACTGCGCCGTCTTCATGTTCCTGTCCGATGAAAAGCTTGCGGAAATAGCACAAAATATCGATAACATTAAGGATATTTTATCGCCCGAAAAATATCAGCGATACGGAAATGACCTGAAACTGCTGCTTCAGGCCGGCGGGCGGCCTGTCTGATTTTCGGTTTGCCGCGGGTGATTATTACCAGATTTTCAGCTTATCCGTCAGGCTCTTCTTCTCTTTGAACAAATCCGCCATTTCCGTAATGATGTCGTCGAGCAGTTTGGATGCCGGCTCGGCTTCCGATTCTCTGTCGATCACGCTTAAAAGCTTTTTCTCTCCGACATTTTTGACGGTCTCGTAAAAAGTCTTTTTCGCGCTCTTTTCGTCATACCGGCGAAGGCCGGTATCCAGTAATTACAATGAGTTATGGACCCCGGCGCTTGTGCCCTTCAGGGTATTCGCCGGGGTGACGACTTGAGTTACTTTTTACGAGTTCATCATTTTTGATGAACCCGTAAAAAATCACCACTGTCACCCTGAGCCCGTCGAAGGGTGAACGTAAGTACTCTATATCACGTCATGCTTCGACAGGCTCAGCATGACAAAAGAGGGACAAGATGACTTTTTACGAACTTGTCATTTTTCGCTTTTGATTTTTTCAGAATTTCAGCGGACCAGAGCACTTCGCCGGTTTCCACCTTCAGCAGTTTCGCGGTCACGGATTCAACTTTCCTGTTCGTTGACCGTGATGATCGGGAAAGAGGGTAGTGCCTGTGCGCCAGACACCCCTCTGTTGTTACAATGGTGCCGAAGACTGGATTTGAACCAGCACGGGCGTGGCCCACTACCCCCTCAAGATAGCGTGTCTACCAATTCCACCACTTCGGCAACCATGAAACATCCGATATGAAAGCCAACGCAAAACGGCTGGAGAATCACCTGTGCGGCCGGTTTGCTCACCTGAAAAAGAACCGTTATTTCGCCGCGGGCGCCGTTTGCGGTATATTCGCCGCGCCTGGCACAGTCGCGGGAACCGCCGGCAACTGCGCGGGTGTCGGCGCTGCGGGAACCGCTTGTCTTGTTACGGGAGCGGATGCGCCGTCCATTAAACCTGAGGTTTTTCTTGAAGCGGTATAGGTCAGCGTGATCGACGTCAGCATGAAAATGATGGCGACGGCCGCCGTCATTTTCCCCAAAAAGGTTCCCGCTCCGCTGGAGCCGAAAACCGTTTGGCTGGATCCGCCGAAAGCGGCGCCCATGCTGGCCCCTTTACCCGCCTGCAGCAAAACGATCAGAATCAGCGTAATACAGGCCACAACATGGATAATGGTCAATAATGTTGTCATATTTATACCCTTATTTTAATTGCCCTCAACTATCGCGTTCATATCACCCGCCGATGATTTATTCAACGCTTCTTTAAAACCTTTGCATACTGTCTCTTAGTCATTGCGGTGAACCGAAGCCCTGAGCAAAGCGAAGGGGAAGTGAAGCAATCTCATTAGCATTTGAAATTTGAAGAGATCGCCGCGTCGCTGCGCTCCTCGCGATGACAAAATAGCAGTTATGCACCTCTCTCTTTGCTTGCGCAGGATCAAAAAATGAATCAATAAAAACAACGGGTTGATGATCCAACGCTTTTGTCGATCCCGCGTGCTGCGTGCAAAAGCGCGCGGATCATATCTAAACGACGGGAAATCGTCAACTTTTTTCTTTTCTCTGCCCGAACAGCTTTTATGATTTCGCTTCCCGGCTTTTTCGGATGCGTTCACAGTTGACGGTCTCTTAAAAAGTAATCCAAGCCGTCACCCCGGCGAATACCCTAACCACCTGACCACCTAAAGGTGGCGCGAGGGCACAAGCGCCGGGGTCCAGACGTCGTCCCCGCGGCGCCTGCCCTCGAGAAGTCGGGGGGCGGGGAACCAGTTCCTTTATACTGGATACCGACCTTCGTCGGTATGACGAAAAGGGTGCGACATTATCTTCTTACGAGTTCACCAAAGTGAAACGATGCGCCCGAGGGCTGTTGTTCAGGTGTTGTTTTGTCGGCGTCAAACTCATCCTGAATAAACTATACCGCTTTCGCCTGCCGTTTCAGCCAGCCCCGGACATCCTCGATCAGGGATAACCGGAACTCTTCCGGTTCGAGGATGATCATATTGGGGATCCAGGATTTGAGGATATGGCGGATGGCGTCGTAGTATCCGACCCGGAAAGTGACGACCAGCGATCCGTCCGGCCTCTCCTCCTTGATTTCCTGCGTCGGAAACATCTTCCGCCGCTTGAAATAATCGCCGGCCTTGCTGTCGATCAGCACCTTCACTTCCAGGTTTTTTTCTCCGGAAAACCAGATATTGGCGCTTCCCTTGAGGACGGAGTCCAGATCCCCGGGGATGGACTTGAAATGTGACGTCAGTAACCGGAGATCCTTTATCTTATCAAGGGCATAGCGTTTGAGGATGCCCGTGGCCGGCTCATTGCCGATCAGGTACCAGAAGCCGCCGTAATAAACGACCCGGTACGGTTCCAACTGGACGTCATGCGTCCTCCTGTTGCTTGAATAGCGGAATCCGACCTGCCTTTTCTCCCGGATGGCCTTCACCATCTTGTTGATGAAGGAACTGTCCAATGGAATGGCCTCATCGATCTTCACAAACACCGGCATACTCGTCACACAGTCATACAGACGATCCAGAACATCGTCCGCCGCTTTCTGAAAGGGTTTGCCCAACTGCCCCACGATATTCTTCAGCGCCACCATCAGCGCCAGTTCCGTATCATCGAAGACTTCCAGGTTTTTTACCAAGTCCCTGCTGAAACAATACGTTCCCTTCTTTTCTTCATGAAGGGGAAAGCCGGATTTTTTTAAAAGCAGCAGATCGCGCTGGATGGTTCGGGGTGTCGTCTGAAAATACTCGCTCAGCCAGGCGCTGGAGACTCTTTCCTTCTCCATGAAGATTCTGAGGATCTGTCCCAGACGGATCAGCTTTGTCCGCAAATTCTTGTCACGGGTCATGGCTTGTCCCTCCCTTTTGGCGAAATGCAGCAAAAAACCGGGCAAATGACGAAAAAACAGGTCCAAAGTAAAATAATGCGACTTACGGTTGTCGTTGTGGCTTTGAATTACCAGATGCGAACGGCTAAAGTCAATGCCCAAGAGGAGGTATTGCCATGAAAGAGATCATCAAAGAACAACTGGAAGCGTTGAAATTCGGGGAAATTCAAATTCACAAACACGTCGCCGTCCTTCCGATCATGAACGCTAATGGTTCGGTGATGGACTATTGGACCATGAAGGAAGCGATGGAGCACAATTTTCTGACCGTCACGGAAGTCACCAATGATGGTCACGTTCCGGAATTGAAAGTCATCAACAAAGGGGACAAGCCCGTTCTGCTGCTGGACGGCGAGGAACTGGCCGGGGCCAAGCAGAACCGCGTGCTCAACACCACCATCCTGCTGAAGGAACATTCGGAAACGATCATCCCCGTGAGCTGCACCGAGCATGGCCGCTGGTTTTACCGGTCTTCAAAATTTGAGGAATCGGGATACATCATGTCGGCCAATCTCAGAAGCGTCAAAAACGCCTCCGTGCATAAGAACCTGAAAGCCTGCAACGCATTCATTTCCGATCAACTTGCCGTCTGGGATGGAATCGCCGATCAGGCCAGGGCCAACCGGGTGGATGCCCCCACCGGGGCCATGAGGGACACACTGGAAGCAAAACAGGAAGATATGGATGATTTTCTTACGCATTTTCCGATGATTTCCGGTCAGAACGGCCTGCTGGTCATGGTGAACGGCAAAGTCGTCGGCATGGATATGGTATCCAGGACAGAGGCATTTGCGTCACTGCATCCGAAGTTGATCAAAAGCTACGTCATGGACGCCCTGACGGAAAAGCCGGCAAAAGGAAAGGCCGCTTCACGGAAAATGGCGGATGCTTTTCTTGCCGCGATTCTCGAGTGCAAAGAAAATGCCTTCGACTCCGTCGGCTACGGCCGGGATTACCGCTATGAAGGACAGAAGATCGTCGGTTCCGCGCTGGTTCACAACAGCATCGTGATCCACATGGCTTTCTTCCAGATCACCGAAGCAGAAAAGTCCGGCCGCATGTCTTCCGTCAACCGCAGACGGGCCTACCGGACGAATCCGTAAGCGACAAGGAGGCGTTCCATGCAACACAAAAATCTCACGATCCTGTTATCCATGACGGTCCTGCTGTCAGCCTTCGGCATGGCCAGCGCCGACACGACCGTTTACGACCGGCATTTCAACCGGCATGGATACGAGAAGGAGTCGCGGGGCGTAGTGACCCTGTATGATAGGAACTGGAACCGCACCGGTTATGAGAAAGACGGCAGGATTTACGATAAAAACTGGAATCTGCAAGGCTACAAAAAGAAAAGCGACACAACCGTGATTTATGATAAACAATGGAACCGAACCGGTTACGAAAAAGAAAATAAGATTTATGATAAGCAATGGAATCTGAAGGGATACAAGAAACGCTGATCATGGACGGTTAACAATAAAATGAGGTAACAACATGCCCGTATTTTCCAATTCCCGGCTTGGCGCCTACGAGCAGTGCCCGCTCAAGTACAAGTATCAGTATATCGACAAGATCAAAGTCGAGGAAGCCAAGACCGTCGAAGCCTTTATGGGGAGCTGCGTTCATGAGACGCTGGAAAAGCTCTACAGGGACCTGAAACTGCAGAAGCGCAATACACAGGAAGACCTTCTTAAATTTTACAATGACCTGTGGGCAAAAAACTGGTCGGACGATATTAAAATCGTCCGGAAAGAATACACGGCGGACAACTACCGCAAAACCGGCGAGAAGTGCATTGCCGACTATTACAACAAGTATGCTCCTTTCAAAGAACGCGTGCTGGGCATCGAGACGGAAGAATACGTCAACCTCGATCCTGAAGGGGAATTCAAATGGAACGTCCGGATGGACAGGTTGGATTACGCAGGCGATGGGAAATACGAGATCCACGATTACAAAACCGCGGGATATCTTCCCAAACAGGAGCAGGCGGATGAAGACCGGCAACTGGCGCTTTATTCCCTTTGGGTGAAAGAGAACTTCAGGGATGCCGAAAACGTTGAATTGGTCTGGCATTACCTGGCCTTCGACAGAGAAGTGCGCTCTGAAAGAACCGCGGAGCAACTGGAAAACCTGCGCGAAGAAACGCTTCAAGCGGTAAAGAAGGTTGTCAGCGCGAAAGAGTTCCCGGCTAATGAGTCCAATCTCTGCAACTGGTGCGAATATAAAAGCATCTGTCCGAAATGGGCGCACCTGTTCAAAGTGGAAACCCTGCCGCCGAAAGAGTTCAAAAAGGAAGACGGCGTCAGGCTTGTCGACGCGCTTGCCGTTCTTTCAGAGCAAAAGAAAGAACTGGATACACAAATCGAAGCCGTCAAGGATGATCTGATCGCTTATGCCCGGAACCTTGGCGTCGAGGTTGTTTTCGGGTCCAATAAAAAGGCGACTGTTTCCATCCGGAAAGATATCGCCTTTCCTGCGAAGAACACAGAAGAGCGTGAAGCCCTGATTCAATTGCTTAAGGCTGAAGGTCTGTGGGGTGAAGTCGAGGATCTGGATATTTTCGCTCTGAAGAAAATCGTTCAGAGCAGGGAATGGGACGAGGATGTTCTCAACAAGCTTGTGAAGTATCAGGAAGAGAAGACAAGCGCCACGGTGAGACTGGGGAAGTTGAACAAGGAGGAATAAAAAACCATACACACAGAAATCATAGCTTGGCGGCGCTTGCGGATAACAGAGAAAAATGATAAGAAAATCAAGGTAATTTTCAGAAAGGAGACGGTCGCCCATGAAGACACTATCGGTCACCGTGCCGGACCATCTGGCCGAGTGCATTAACGATTATGTGAAGGCGGGATTTTTCCTGTCCGAGCCGGATGTCGTCCTGGCAGCCATGTCGGAATTCGTCCGACGTAATCGGATGGATCTGATGGAGCGTTTTGCCCGAGAAGACATCGAGTGGGCTATTAAAGAGGCTCATGCAGCCAAATGAGAACCATCGTCTGTGATGCCGGACCCATCATACATCTTTATGAGGCTCATTCCCTGCAGTTGCTCAGACGAACAGGCGACCTGTTCCTGCCCTCGCGTGTGTTTGACGAAGTTCACGCCGTGCTCGATCTGAACGATCCCTGGCCTGAATGGCTCAGCGTCGAGACCCTTTCTCTCCATGAACAAAATGAAGCCGGGATCTGGAAGAAATCCGGAGACCTCCATGACGGCGAGGCGGAGGCCCTCGTCCTGGCGCGCAGGAAAAAGGCTGACTGGTTTCTCACAGACGATTCAACGACGCGGCTTTTTGTCGCTCTCCTGGGCATGGAAGTCCACGGGTCGCTTGGAGTGATCCTTTGGAATGCCGCCCATGGGCATCTGTCGCGAAAGGAAACCGAACTGGCGCTGGACAATCTTGAAGCTTCGTCGCTCTGGCTTTCCGTCCGCATTTACCAGGAGGCGCGGCAATCCCTCGACGCCATTTTTGATGCAAATCCCTGACGCAAACAAGCACTCAGAATCAAGATGCAGGAAGAACGCGACACACATAGTTCCAGCATCACAGATCACGCCCACAGGCCTCTACCCGCTCCTTGACTTCTTTTCGGACGAGGCCAAAGGCATTATTCAGATTTAGTTGAACCCTTGAATAATCAAAAGGATAGGTGTATGAAAACTTGCAGCAACTGCGGACAACCCATCCAGGAAAACGACATGGAAAATGCGGCGGAGATTTTAGGCGGTCTTCAAGAGGCGTCAACCGGCGAGGTTGACGATCAGAATCTTTGTCAGGCCTGCAAGGAAGAGCTGGGCATGCTCAGCCTGATGGGGTTTGGCGAGTGAACTCTGAGGACCATTATTATGCGTAAGGGTGAAAATCAAAACAAAGAATACAAACAGGCCTGGAATGATAACTGTTTGAAAACCATTTGCGCTTTTGCCAACACCGGCGGCGGAAAGCTCTTTATCGGCATTGACGATGAAGGCAACCCGATGGGTGTGAAAGACGCAGCTCGCTATCTTGACGACATCCCCAATAAAACCAAAGACATTCTGGGCATTACGCCGGATGTAACCGTCAAAAAGAAAGCCGGCAAGGATATTATTGAAGTAACCGTCGCCCCGTCTTCCGCCCCGATTTCCTACCACGGCCGTTTTTATACACGAAGCGGCAGTTCCTCGGTTGAAATCAAGGGGCATGCGCTGGTGGATCTGCTGATGCGGAAATCCGGACGCTCCTGGGACGGATTTATCGAAGAGGGCGCAACCCTAAAAGACATTGACACATCCGCCATTAACAAATTTCGGAAACTGGCCGCCAAAAAAATCCCGCAAATTGCGGCGGAAAAAAACGTGCAGGCGATCCTCCAGAAATTAAACCTTCTGGAAAAAGGCAAACTGCGTCGTGCCGCCGTTTTGCTTTTTGGAAAAAACCCGAAGAAATTTTACATCACCGCCTATATCAAGATCGGCAAATTTGTCAGCGCCACCGATCTGATCAGCACGGACGATATTGAGGGCAACCTCTTTGATCAGGTGGACAAGGCGATTGAAATGTTGCGGGTCAAATATCTGCTTTCCAACATCACGTATGAAGGCATTTACCGCAAGGACAACATGGAATATCCGGAAGAGGCTCTGCGCGAAGCCATCATCAACGCCGTCATTCACCGCAATTACATGGGCGCGCACACCCAACTGCGGATCGATCCGGACAGCCTCAATCTCTGGAATGAAGGCGGCCTGCCGCCCGGCATCGCAGTTGCGGATTTAAAGAAATGGCACTTATCCCGCCCCCGCAATGAGCTGCTGGCCGACGTCTTTTTCAAAGCGGGCATGATTGAGGCGTGGGGCCGCGGCACCGTCAAGATTGTGGACGAATGCAAAAAGGCAGGATTGCCGGAACCGGAATTCCGGGAAGAATTCGGCGGCTTGTCCGTCCATTTTCGCAAAGCGGACAAGGCCCAAGAGGCCCAAGTCGAGGCCCAAGAAGCCCAAGTCGAACTTCTCAATTGGCAGCGGGAAGTCATGAAATACTGCTTTGATGATGAAAAGACAGGCAATGAAATCATGAAAATTGCCGGTTATAGCAGCCGCACAGGGAATTTCAAGAAAGGCCTGCAAAGGCTGCTTGATTATCAGCTTCTTGAATTGACTATTCCCGACAAACCCCAAAGCCGTCTGCAAAAATACCGTCTCACCGACAAGGGTCGGCGGCTTATAGCCGGGATGAGGGGAGATAAAAGGAAATAAGCAGGGTGAGAACGCCGGGGAAAATTATGGAGCGCCTCCAGAGTAATCCCAGCCTGACCATACCGGAATTGGCCGAACAAGTAGGCAAATCAGCAAGTGCGGTGGAACGGGCGGTAAGAAAGCTCCGTGAAGCCGGCCGGATAAAACGCGTCGGCCCGGCCAAAGGCGGGTACTGGGAGGTTGTGAAGTGAAGAAAAAAGCATTGTTTCTCACACGCATGTTCAGCCCTGCCTCGTTTGCAGGACTTCTGAAAAGAGCGGTCACTTTGGATTTAATATAAACCATTGAAAAATCGAATCGACAATCCGAATATTCAATGTATAACGGTTGGCATGATTAAACGAACATCCTTCATAGAACAGCTATCCACTGCCTTGCGACGGTCACCGGTGACTGCCCTGCTGGGTCCCCGTCAATGCGGCAAAACCACGCTGGCGCGGACATTTGGTCAAAATCGTGTTTCGGTTTATGAAATCTCTTTGCAGAATACCCTGCGGCTTGCCGCAGGGATGAATGCAT
>ENA-UPSM01003278-UPSM01003278.1-activated-sludge-metagenome-genome-assembly--contig:-NODE-3278-length-18417-cov-5.657608_pt1 | contig 18417 bp, 13 predicted proteins | sample MGYA00238181_ERZ773283 | MGnify/ENA primary metagenome ERZ773283 (study PRJEB29023, sample SAMN05720199) | activated sludge metagenome | isolation source: Anaerobic digester | place: Japan...
TAGGTCTCTCCCGTCCCGGAGGCCCGAGGCGGTCATTCCTTGTCATGCTTGGCGCTGCGGCATCCAAAAAACCGGGTGGGGTGCGGCAAATGGATCGAGGGCGATTCCATGTGGCCATGGGGAACACCCCTCCGTGATCTTGCGTCAATCCATCAAGCAGCGAACACCGGCGCCGTTGCTCGAATAGGAGTAGTAGAAGCGAGATATCCTGCCGTCGTCCTCCTGATGGATCTGGATCGAAGATAGGAGCTTCATGAGTCCGTTTCGAGTCCAATACGCCGCACCCGAATAGCTCAGCGAGACGTCTCCCGTCACGCTTCCGCCTGTCCACCGATGGACGGCGTGGACTCCGAATCCGTAGTCGTCGGTGGCGGGGTAGTTGATCGTTCCTGCGGTTCCTCGTTGGGTGTACATGTACACCCAGTTGGATCCCGCGCGCAGCTTGCGCAGTCCGATCGAATCGGTCGAACCGGTCTCTCCGACGGAAGCTGTCAAGTTGGACCATTCCGTCGTGTCGGCGATGTGCCAGCCGGAGGGGCACAGGCCGCGTTGGACGCCGAACGGCTTGCACGTGGCCGTGTCGCAGGCCGGATCGAGAGACATCGCCTGCGCCCAGGTGTAGTTCCTTCCCGCGGAAGGCAAGGTGTCCCGCGCCCAAGCGGTATCTCCGAAAGACGCCTTGGTCCGGAGGTTTTCCCTCATCCAGACCTTCCCGTCGGGCATCCGTCGGGCGCGGTAGATGTTGCCTTGCGCGTCGAGCACGGTATCGACGATCTTGAGCAGGAGCCAATCAGACCATTCGCTGGAATCCACTCCACCGCGTGCCGTACCGCCGTTGTCCTTGAGACGGAAACGGATGTTCAAGTCGATGGATGTGTCGATCATGATCGTGCCGGAAAGTGATCCGTCGCCGGTCATGGAAAGGTTGGACAGAAATTGGGTATCCGTCGGCGATTTCTGCTGGATCTGCCAGATTCCGTTTTGGATGCTGTCGCCGGTACCCCAACTCGCGACGGTCGCGGCCTGGAGCTTGAACGTTCCCAGGTAGCTCTTGGCTCTCGGGGTGCTGGACGCAAGGGCGATGACCGGGGCGTGGTTGACGTGGTAGAGGTCGTAATAGCTTCCTGTCGCGATCGAATCCGTCTTGCCCGACACGTGCGCTTTCACTTGGATGGTTCCGGAAGTCTTCTGGGCGAACTTTCCCGGGCAGGGATTCCATGTCCGGCCATCCATGGACCACGAAAAGGTCGCACCGGGGTCGGATTCGGCAAGAATGGAAACCGAATCCGGGTCGGTCTGCGGAAGGTAGGTGAGCCGCAACTGCGCTTGAGTTCGCTTGACGATGACCACTCGCGAAGTATCAAGCCTTCCGCTGCTGTCGATGGTCGTCAGCAGGATCGAGGATGTGGATCCGGAAAGTGTCAGGTTCGCGGAATAGAGGGAATCGGGCGAAATGGCCACTTGTCCGCCGATCACGACGCTTTTGGCATTTTGCACCACCCAACTGACCACGATGGACCCCGCTTGAGCCTCCTGCGTATCGGATACGGGGGCGATGCGTACGGCTCTCACCGGCAGGACGACGTGCAGCAGCACGCTGTCCTGGAAGAGGTTCCCTTGGCGGTCGATGGCGTCGATCCGGATGATGTTGTCGCCAGTGTGCAAGGATGGCGTCGCCGAGTAGATGCCGTCGTTTCCATCCGTTTCGGCACCTTGGATGCGTACAAGCTTGATCTGGTCGTTGTCGGTCACTTTCCAGCTGACTTTTGCCGCGAGGCTGTCGTATGTCAAGATCCGTCCGCCAAGGATGCGGTTGACGACAGGGGGTATCGTGTCGGATGCACGGACCAGGCTTGCCCCGACCGTGGTCCAAAGGCCATCTGAGTTCTTCGCCTTGGCTACAAGGGTGGTTGGCTTGCCTGTGGTTTCCAAAGAAACGATGCAGGTCCAGATCGAGTCGTGCCCTGTGGCAGCGATCCCGTTGACCAGGACGGAATCGATGGATCCCTGCGGCGTGGTGACGATCCATCGGGTTGTCACACGGGAAGAGTCGAAGGGGATCGTCGCGTTGTCCAGGGGGGATTCCAGCCGAAGACTGGGGGCGAGGGGTTTGTCGGGTGCTTTGGGTTCCACATGAAAGTTGGCCGTGGCTCTGGCTGAATCGCCGTTGGGGAGCTGGGCCACGACCACCAGCTGGTAATCGCCTTCGACGGCGGTTCCACTCGCGAAGAGGGTGGTGGACGAACTGTCGAAGGATGCGCGTGTCGCTCCCGGGGAGGGAACCGGAAGCCCGATCGCGGCGACCGAAGTGGATTTGACGATGGTGGATCCATGCAGAACATAGCCCCGGAAAGTGGCAGGCCCGAGTTCGGCATCCCAAACGAAGGATCCTTGTATGGGAACGGGGTTCCCTCCTGCGGCGAGTCCCGGCGCGACGGAAATGGGTGTTTCCACCCGGATGGTCGGAGGAGGGAACAGTTTTGCGGAATCTGCGGAGGAAACCAGACCGTCAGCGATAAGCTCGAGAACCAGGATTCTGGCCGAATCCAACGAAAGGTTCAGGTACCACGACTTGGCCTGCTTGGAAAGAGAAGATCCGATCCTTGATGCGGCAAGCAGGGTGGCGTTGGTGACTTCGCGTACGGAAAGGCCATCCGGTATCGAATCGGGGAATGCAGGAACCTTCTGTGTGCTGTCGAGCAGCCACGATGCGTACAAAGCGACGAGGTTCGGGTGTGTGAAGGGAATGCCTCGGCGATTCAACGTGTCGAGCAGGGACAACGCGAAGGAATCGTACTCGATGCTCCCGGGGATCAGCGTCAATTCCTCGGATGTTCCTGTCGCGGAGTAGGAGGATCTGATGATTCGCACGCCGCATTTCCACAAGGAGAGATCGAGGGGTAGCGCGCCAAGAGGCGCAGGCATCGAAATGTCCGCTGCAAAGGTGGCCTGGGTTTCCGACCGGGACTCCACCACGGGAACGATTCCGCCGCCGGAATGGGCGCCTGCGCTCCAGGTCGCTGAGTCCGCGACCTTGTGCGGTTCCATATTTTGGATGCTGTATCTCACCACGACATGGGTGCGTTCGCTCGCGGAAGGTTCTGCCGATGCGTTCGTGGTGCTCTGGCAGGCGTAAAACAAGTTCACGCCGGAAATCGCCAGCGCAATTTTCAAGGCGGCACCGCGTGCGAAAGAGGTCACGAGGGGGTCTCCGGAGGAAGTTGCATTCCGAGAATAGGTAGTTCAGGAGATCCACGAGCGCACAGATCAGTGCGAGCAGTGCTGGCAAATCCCGAACGCCGAGATTTTCTTCGGCATATCCGAATCAAGGGGTGCGAATTGCACGTGGCCTCCGGGGCTACATTTCCACCCCGCACGGCGGGCGTGGTTCGTCCGCGATCGGGAGAAGGTCGATGGAATCGCTGAATCTGCGCATCGGGGGCATGGAGTCGCGCAAGGACGTGCAGCTCCTGGGGGACGTGCTGGAAACGCTGCCCGGGATCGAGGCCTACGACGTGAAGCCGGGACGCGTGCGCGTGGGATATCTGCCGGGCAAGGTTTCGCTGTCCGCGATCTTCGCGGCCTTGGCCGAAGCCGGCGAAGGCTACGACGTCGAGATGGATTGACGGGAATCGACCAAATAAGGAAACGGAAGGGACGCAGGATGAACAGGATCGTCGCAGCCGTCGCGTTGTCGGTCTTCGTGCTGGTGGGGTTGGCGCCGCGCAGGGCCGAAGCCGGAATGCTCGAGGGCGCCTTGATCGGAGCCGCCGTCGGCGCGATCGTGGGCGTGATCGCCCAGGCTTCCAAGCCGAAAACGCCGGAGGCCGAGGTCAAGGTGCCCGCTGCCGCGGTGGATTCCGCTTCCGCCGCCGATTCCGTTCCCGTCTTCAGGTAGGTTCCGCTCCTCCGACCGGGAAGCGGCGGGAATCGTTCCGCCTTCCACTGCGTCCAGTGTCCAAGGGCGACGGAGCAACCGGGGTGCGATGCGATCCGGGCCTCGGGGTGGTACTTTCCTACGGACATGGTCCTTTCCATCGCGATCCTCGCGGTCCGGCTTTCGGCTGGATCCGTCTCGCCGCTGCCGGAACGCTGGCGCGACGGGTACGAACCATTTTCCGTCGCGTGGGTGGATTCCCTGGCGCAGGACCCGCGGGTGGTGAAGGCCGCGGCCAAATGGTTCCCGACCTACGTGGCGGTGAGATTCTCACCGTTGGCACGCGACACGGCGAAGAATCCCGAGTACCTGTGGGTGAGGATCCTGGATCTCGATGCGCGAAGCGGCATCTACCTGGGAGAGGTGGTCGAACCGCCTCGGCGCGTCGCGTCGGTGAAGCGCCGCGACAATGTCGTGTTCCGGTTCCGGACGATCATGGACACGATCCCTTCGGCCCTGCCGGTGGGGGATTCCTATCTCGCGCACCCCGGGGTGAAGACGGAATTCGACAAGGCGTTCGTCGAGGCCGTGGCGGCCTACCGGGAGACGGAGTTCGGGCGCAACCGCGAGGCGCTGCCCGATTGCCACGCAAAGTTCAAGAAGGCGGTGTCGCTGGCCGGTTCGGCCGGTTCGCGCCGGGACGCCTACCATGCCCGGTACCTGCTGGGGCGGTGCCATTCCGAAGGCTACGAGATCGACAGCGCGATCGCATGGTACAAGGCCGCGATGGAGATCGATTCCACCAACCTGGACGCGCCGCTGTCCCTGATGGGCGACTACACAATCAGGTACGCCGAATCCCTGCGCTCCAGGAACCTCCGCGCCGCGCTGGCCCTGAAAGCGGACATGCGGGAATTGTCGGACTGGATCCGCGAGGTGGATTCCCCCGGCGGGCGGGCGAGCGCCATGCTGGATGCCGTGTACGATTGCCAGGACAAGGCCCGCGCCAAGCGCAAGGACCCCTGCAACACGATGCGCTACCGGCGGTGAGCGGGTCCGTCCGACGGTTCGGACCGGGAAACGGAAAAGGCCGCCAGGAATCCCTGTCGGCCTTCGTTTTCGATCGTCAGGCGGCTCCCGCCCGAAGGCGGGAGTCCGGCGTCAGAACTTGAACTGCGATTCGATCTTCATCTGGGTGTTCGACTTGAGCTTGCCGTCGGACTGGCGCGCGAACGAGGTCTGGCGATCCATGATGATCATCAGGCCCGGGGCCGCTTCGCTGCCGATGCGGTAGCCGTACACCGTGTAGATGGAGTTCTGGAAGAACCCTTCGCGGCGGAGGTTGCCGTTGATGTCGATCCAGCTGTCCTGTCCGATGCGGTCCTTCTGCCAGTAGAGTTCGGCGAGCGAGAGCTTCTTGACCAGCTGCGTGACCTTGGGGCCGATCCCGACGCTTCCCGACATCGCCTTGAGGTCGGGGGTTTCGTCGTCGGATGCGAACAGCTGCGAGTAGGATCCGCCCAGCTTCAGGATGCCCCAGACGTCCCAGCCCGCGCTCGCGTAGTAGCCCTGCAAAAGGCCGCTTCCGGCCACGTCCTTGCCGTAGACATCGAGTTCCTTGGTGGTCGGATCCTTCTGGATGAACCGGGCGCGATCCACGTCGTACATGGAATTGAAGTGTCCGGGCAGGAACGGGGCCTTGATCATGCGGTATTCCGCGTTCAAGGTGATGGGGCCGATGTAGGAACCCGCGCCCAGCGGGATCGAGCCCCAGCCCCGGTCGACGGCTTCTTCGTCCTCGGTCTGCGGGACCGCGAACACCGAGTAGAGTTCCAGCCCGAAGAACTTGGTCTGGATCAGAGGCAATCCGGCTTCGGCCCAGTAGATGGAGAACGGCTTTTCGATCGAGAAGTTGTCGCGGACGGCATCCGACTTGATCTTGTCGAGCGAATCGGCGGTGGCGTACCAGGAGGCGGGGACCCCCGCGTCGCGGCGGGTCAGCAGCGGTTCGTAGCAGATCTTCCGGTCGTCCACCGCGTAGTCGATCGCGTCGGGGCAGCCGTCGCCGTCCTGGTCGCGCAATCCGGCGTACTGGTTCCAGTCGCGGGCCACGCCCACGCGCAGGGCAAGGTTCTTGAAGATGGGCAGCCCGATGGGCTTGAAGGGCCGCAATCCCACCTTGGCGGCCGTGAAGGGCCCGCCGTTCTGGATGTCCTGCAGGCTGTTGACCACGACTTCGGCGTCCAGCCCCAGTCCCGAGATGTCGTTGAGCTGGGTGTGCAGCCCCAGGAGCTTGTAGTCGGGGTAGCGCGAGACGTTGCCGTAGTTGGAGCCCACGAGTCCGTAGCCCAGGTTGATGCCTTCCAGGGCGCCCAGACGCGCGTAGAAAGGTGCTCCTGGCTTGTCCCAACGCACGTAGTAGATCTTGCGCAGGACGCTTTCCAGCGCCTTTTCCTTGGTGTCGAATTCCCAGCCGCGTGCCGAAAATTCCTGCTTTTCGTCCAGGAACACTTCCAGGTCGAACGCGATGCCCAGCTTGCCGATGCTGATTTCCGGCTGCAGGGTCAGGCGCGTCCAGGTCTGGCCGTTCATGGTCACGGTGCCGAACGCGAGGCCCGGGTGGAACGCGAACCCGGCGCCTTCGCCGCCTTCGGATGCCTTGTCGTCGGCTTGCGTGTCGGATTTTGGCGCGTCGGTGGTGGGCTTGGAGCTGCCCGTGGTCGGTGCTGAACTGGCGGCCCGGGGAGCCGCGCTGGGGGCGCTGGCCGCGGGCTTGGCCGCAGGCTTCGGAGCGGGAGGTGTCGCGGCAGCGGGTGTCGCACCACTGGCAGGCGTCGGAGCGGCCGGGGAGGCAGCCGCAGGTGCCGATCCGTTGGCGGGCGCTGCGGGCGCGATGGGAGCCGGGTTCGCCGCGGTGGCGGCCGGTGCCGCGGGCGTTGCCGGTGCGCTCGGCGCGCTTTGGGCTGCGGGGGTGGCTGGCGTGGTCGGGGCCGAGGCGGCAGCCGGTGCGACAGGAGCTGCGGGCGCGGCCTGGCCGGCCGGAGCTTCGGGGGCGGCCGCAGTTGCGCTTGGCGCGGTTTGTTGGGTGGTATTCCCCGTCGCGGGATCGGATGATTCCGGGGGTGGGGCCGGGGTCTGGGCCTGCAGGGCGCCGGCCAGGACCACCAGCGAGCTCAGATGCCATGTTCGCTTCATCGAAGATCTCCTACGCTGACATTTGGATGTACGGGGGATGTTTCAGTCAGAATATGTTTACTTCCTGGAAAACGAATGGCAACAAGCAAATCGGATCGTGACGGCGCTCACGAAGATCCCTTCGGGGAATTGGCGGGGCAGGTCGACAATTATCGGCGACAAGCGGAGCGTTTGGGGCGGCTTCTGTCCGGAAGACAACTTCTGGAATGCCCGAACTGCGGGCTCCATGAAGACGAATTGGCCGACATGACGCTGGTGGTGGTCACCGGAGATGAGCCTGGGATCGACACGGGGCTGCGCTTTTCGGCCATGGACGACGAGAATCGGACCTGGTGGTGCCCTTCTTGCGGTTCGCCTTTTTCCACTGGTTCGCCAGGCGAGGCCTGACGTGGAGCCGGGAAAACGAAGAGGGTTCGCCGCGATCGCGGGAACGGTGATTCTGGCGGGAGCGGGGCTTTGGCGCTTCGCGCCCGATCGGCGGGACAGCCTCCTGCCTTCGATCCGCAAGGTGGTCCTGATCTCCGACCGGCAGGCGGGTGGTGGCTCCGACATCGTGCTGGAACAAGCCGGACGGGAAATCAGGTTCAGGTACGGCCTGGTGCCGGGATCGGGTCACCCTTGGGCGGGGGTGAATCTGCAATTGACGGATTCCGTGTCCCGTCCCATCGACGCAGGCGAATGGAGCGGCCTGGAGGTGCTTGCCCGAAGCAGTCGGGGGCTGGGCCTGCGGATCCAGCTTTTGTCGGACGACGCCCTTCCCGGTTCGGAAGGAAAGAGGGATTCGCTTCGTCCGATCTACCACGCGCTCGAGTTCGTTCCCGATGGAACCCGGTCGGCGTTCCCGTGGACCGCCTTTTCCGTTCCGTCCTGGTGGAGGAGCCAGCATGGACGTTCGGAAACCCAGCGTCTGGATCTTCTCGATCGATTGCGGGCGATCGAATTCCAGAGCGGCGATTCTCCCGGCGGACGCGACAGTTCGGCGGTCGAGATTCTGGAGCTCGATCTGGTGGGCCCGAACCGGATCGCCAGGAATCTAGGGGTGTTTTTGATGCTGTCGGGCGCGGTCGGGTTGGGCTGGCTGTTCTTGCGCCGCGGTCCCGGTCCCGGAATCGGCTCCCAAAGCGGCTCCTTCGCGGCGTTGGTTCCCGATCCGGTGATCTTGGACGACCCCCGGAGCCGTCAGCGCGAGCAGCTGGTCTTGGCGTTGCGGGAAAAATTCCCGGATCCGGACCTCAGCCTGGACAGTTTCGCCGCGAGCCAAGGGCTTTCGCCCAGGTTGGTCGCGGGTCTGATCAAGGAGGCGACGCAGCTCCATTTCAAGGGGGCGCTCAACGAACTGCGGCTGACCGAGGCGGCCAGGCTCCTCAAGGAAACCCGCGGGAACGTGTCGGAGATCGCCTACGCGGTGGGGTTCCAGAACCCTTCCCACTTCGGGCGTGCCTTCCGGGAAAAGTACGGGGAGTCGCCGACGGACTTCCGAGCGGCGGGCAAACCACCCGATCCGGAGGGGGCGAGCCCCCAAAACTGACGCAAAACTTCTGCAAAACCTGCGGAACCCTGGTGGTTGCACGTTTTGCAGAGGCTTGCCGAAGGCTTTGCCGAACACAAACGCGGGTTTCTGGCCATTCTCTGGGTCAAACATCAGGCATGCCCTGAGAGAACGGAGAATCATGAAACTCTTGACCATGTTGGCAGTGGCTGGCGCCTGGTCGGCAGCTTCGGCCGCGAACTTGTTCACCAACCCTGGATTCGAAGATGGAACCACGGGTTGGACGGTTTATCTGAATTCCAGCAGAGTCGCTGCGACAGGAACGGCTACCGCCGGTGCCGGACGCAACGGAACGGCCGGGATGGAACTCAAGGTCACGACGGCCAATGACACCAACTGGCATATCCAGCTCCAGGCTCCGCAGGACTGGAAGGCGGAAAAGGGCAAGACCTACAAGCTCACCTTCTGGGGGAAGGCCGACGCTTCCAAGTCGATCCATCTGGGCATCGGCGGCGGGCCGGCGTCGGGGTATGCGTACATCAAAGGCTTCGATTTCGGACTGTCCACCGCTTGGAAGCAGTACGAGGTGGAATACGCATCCACCGCGACTGGCATTGACTCCGTTCGTTTCAATCTGTATGTGGGTGGTGCCACCGGAACCTACACCTTCGACGACTTCGTCCTCGATACGGTTGGATCGAGCCAGGTTGGAACGATGGTCTGGCCCGAAAAGGGGGCCTGGTACACGGGCGTCTACCGGAATCTGTTCGTGGAAATCGGGAAGACGCCTGCCGAGGTCGATGCCAAGGTCGATGCGGCCTTTGAACAGTTGTTCTTCGGGGATGCCTCGACCGAGGCGATCTACCGCACTGTGGGCACCGACGAGGCCTACATCGAGGCGATCGACTCCAAGGATATCCGTACGGAAGGCATGAGCTACGGAATGATGATTGCCGTGATGATGGATCGCCAGGACGTGTTCGACAAGCTCTGGAAGTTCGCCAAGAACAAGATGCAGCAAAAGTCGGGCGATCTGAAGGGGTACTTCGCTTGGCAGCTATCCGATGAAAGCCCTTATTCGGTCAAGGATCCCAACCCGGCCCCGGATGGCGAGGAGTACTTCGTCTCCTCCCTGTATTTGGCTTGGAAGCGATGGGGAAACAAGTCCAGCGTCCAGGGCAACATCTTCAACTACCAGGAGCAGGCCGACAGTCTTTTGCGCTACATGACCAAGCCCAAGACGAACAGCATGCTTCCGCTCATCGTTCCCGATCGCAAGCAGATCGTGTTCAGCCCGGCGCAGGTGAGCGATCCCTATACGGATCCGTCGTACCACTTGCCAGGGTTCTACCGGATGTGGGCCGAATTCGCAGGCCACAACAACCAGCTTTGGAAGCGGATGGCCGACACATCCATCGCGTTCCTGCCGCGTTCGTGGCATCCGGTCACAGGTTTGAATCCCAAGTTCACCACCTTCGACGGTGCCCCGATGCCTCGGGGAACGAACAACGACACCGACGCGAACAAATACGCCACAGATGCACATCGGACACCCATGAACTATGCGTTCGACTGGGCCTGGTTCAAATCCGATACCAGCATCGTGATTCACACCAAGCGATTCCTGAACTTCCTTTACAGCAAAGGAATCGACACATACACCCAATCCTACCTGCTTGATGGGACCCCGATGACATCATACGGCCCGGGTGAAAGTCAGATCGGTGCCAACGCGGTGGCAGTCTTGGCTTCCGATAATTTACGGGACTTCGATTTCGTCAAGGCGTTGTGGAAACAACCCATGTCTTCAGGTCAGTGGCGTTACTACAACGGCCTGATCCAGATGCTTTCGCTCCTGCATGTCTCGGGCAAGTTCAAGGCCTACGGCTCCCCCGGCCTGAACGGGGCGGGAATCGGCAACCGTGCGATCAAGCCGGTCGGGTTCTCGGTCCGGACCACGGGCAAGGAACTGAGCCTGGACGGGTTGACGGGAAATGTCCGTTTACTTGACGCTTCGGGCCGTGAATTGCGCCGCGTCGACGCGACGCGCTCGGGTTCGGCGAAGCTGACCGTGCCGCATGCGGGACTGTGGCTTCTGGACGCTGGCGCGAACGGCTCCCGCACGATCGCGATTCCGTAAGCGTCGAATTCGGATCGGGACCAGGAGTCCCTTGGGTCCGGTCGGGGAATGCCCCGGCCGGACTTTTTGTTGGGCGTGAATGTATCCCTTGCTGCGGTTCCGAGGTGCTGGCTTGGCAGGGACGATTCATGAATCGCCCCAACGAGAAGAACTTATTGCGCTTGCAAATTCTTCACCGAAGCCTTGAGTGCGTCGATTTCCTTCTGCTGGGCGATGGCGTGAAGGGTCAGCTCTTCGATCTTCTTGAGCAGAATCAGGTTCATCTTGGCGATGTCCATGCCGTTGCGTTCGATGTCCGTCGCGCTCGGGACTTCGGGCAAGTGGCGATTCGCATTGGCGAACGACTCGACTTCCTGAAGAGACATGATCTGATAGCTGGGGTCAAATACGTAATCGGCAACACTGCTGGATTTGATTCCCGTGGCGACGATATTGGGAGCGTTTAGCGTTCCGGTCATATAGACGGTATTTGGGAATGTAATCGAAGATCCTGAGGTAGTAAATATGGTATCCGGGGCGATTCTTGAGTTGTGGATAAGAGAAATATTGTTGCCTTGGTCGTTGGCTCGGAAAACGGTCGAGAGGCTGCTGTATGGTTGATAAAATCCGAACTCCTTTGCTCTGATCGATAGATAATTGCTGGGTCCGGAAAATGAGCGAAAGATGATTTGACCAGTTGTGTCGATTGCGTATGCACCTGTAATGTCTTTTGATAGAACAGCAGTTTTTTCTGATTTTTTAGCTATTGCGGCGTTCATGGAGTCCAGAGTGATCTGAGTCTTCTTTTGGAACGCAGTCAAAGCCGTATCTTTTGCGAAAACGGTGAGGTCCCCTGATTTCGCGTAGCTATCCAAACTATTCCGGATTGCCTTTGCGCTATCTCTGAGTTGGGGCTGGGTGGCTAGGTTGCTCCATTGAGCTAGCGTGGGCAGGGAGGATTTCACAGAGTCCAAACCAGCTTGATTGGCTTTCCCTTTGAGGCCCTGCTCCAAGTAATCGAAGTTTGCGTTGACTTCCTCCGCGCGAGCGGGGGTTTTTGCCTCGAACTTATAGGGCACGGCAGCAAGAGCCGACATGGCCGCAATCGAAATGAACGAGAACGATTTCATTGGTGCTCCTTGTGGTGGATAGAATATGAGATGGAAATGTAGTTGATTGCGAATGAGTTATGGATGCGGAGTAGTTTTTGGGGCGAATGTATTCGATATCAATTCCACCCAGGAATATCCAAGGGTACTTTCCATGGTTGAAGAAGTCCCTTGTTGAGGGAATCGAGCGTGTTGATCCAGCCTCGGTCACCAATACAAGGCCCGAACGATGCTTCCGCGGTAGATCCGTGTCGGACTGTGTGCCTGCAATCCGACTTGGCGACGGCTCGTGCCTGGATTTTCACTGAATCGTTGGGGTAGAAGGTGAATCGGAGATGGTACTTCTGGTTGGCCGTATCCAGAGGCGGCAAGATGTGGAACGGGAAGGGGCGTTCGTGGTTCACTTTGTTGGTGTCAAACCATGTTACAATCAAAGGCGAATCCAAGAGTGTTCTAGCTGCGATCACGATGGCAGACTGACTGAATACCCCTAAATCTTGAATCATTTGCCTGTCACCATAGACTCCTGGGCGCATGATCGAAGCGTCAATCCCACCAGGAATATGATTGATCGATTCGAGATCGTAATACAAGGCATGTTTCTCTACTCGACTGGCGCAGCTGAAAAGCAGGAGCGATCCAGCGAGCGAGCTAAGGATGTGCTTCATCGGTTCCGTCCTCCAAAAAACAGGTCCCGCCTGCGCCGAGGTTGATCCAATAGCCAACGGGAATCATGGTAGTAGCCAGCAACCACTTGGCGGAACTGATCCACGTCGGGTTGCAAGATGGACTCTAGCATGTTCATGTCTCCGGCACGTTCCAATAGCCGCCCAACCGGATGACCAGAAGGCAATGGCGCAAACCACTTCTGACGCTCACTGGATAGCTTATCCATAGCGTTCCACCTCACCCCCGCCGCAGTGGTGCGTTGTCGCATCACTTCCAGGGCCAGCCGCGAGAGGTCGTTGTTCAGGCACCGGATTCCCGGCGTCTTCAGCGTCGGCATCGACCGATAGCGCTCCGGAATCGCTCCCGGTTGACCGCTCGCCTGCGCTTCTCGACGCGCCCGTTCGAATTCCGCCAGTTCTTGTCGGTAACGGCGCTCGTGCACGTCCTTCACTCGCTGCGACACGGTGTCCTTCGATTCGGTCTTGGTTCCGGTCAGCCCGCGCGGGGTGGCGCCGTTGTCCAGGCGTTCGTTCAAAACGCGGTACACGTAGTCGTTCACGCGCTCACCCGCAAGCGCATCGGGAACCGGCAGGTCGGGGATCCACTCTTCGGGACCATAGCCGCCGCCGATGTCGGCATGCATCCCCGGCAAGACCCATTCTTCCCATGCGGGGTTGGGCATCGGGGCTCGCCCTCGCACGTCCTCCCAGTCTTCGGGGCCGACGGCTCTGGCGCCATCCTTGAGCACGCGCTCCAGGGTCCAGTCGGTCTTCAGACCCGGCGGGCACCGGATGCTCCACAGGTCGAAACTTGCCCGCACCTCCGATTGCGCGACCAGGTGGATCACCTTTTTCACACGGCTTGCGTGCACCGACAGATCGAACCCGATGTCGACCCCGTTGCCTGGAACCCCCACCGATCCCACCGTATCGAAGATGCCCAGTGTTTCGATCGTGACCGAGGTCTTGGACAACTCGTATTTCTTGAGTTCGTCGTCGTCGAACAGCTTGTTCACCAACGCCCTCGAGATGGCCGCACCACGACTGAACCCGAAGATGTGCAGCCTCAATTCGGCGTCGGGGTGGGCTTTGGCTTGGCCTTGAAGCCAGCCCATCGATTCGCGGATTCGTTCGCCGAACCCGATTGCCAACCCTTGTTTGATCCCGTCGAACTCGCCGTCGGTCCCGATTCCAGGAACATAGCGACGATCCCACAGTTCGCTTCCTTCGGTGGCCTGCGGGTAGAGCTGGAACAGCTTCCCGATGTTCGTCACCGAACCGGTCTTCATGTCGTGTTCCAGGTTGTTCCCGGTCCCGTCGTTGAAGATGCCAAGGTGCAACGTGGTAATGGTAGGCTTGGCGACTTGCCTGGCCGCTTGCGGAACCTTTTCAAGATCTGCCAGCTGCGTGTAGAACGCGCAGCCGAAGGTGTCCTTGTCGGCGTCGCAGGTCCGCTCCTTGTCGGTCGGATTCTGTCGCGTCGCGATGTCGTCGTGGCATTGGGCATGGCAGTCTTGTGCTCCGTCGCCGCACGCCGGACACGGGAACGTGATGTTGCCCGCTCCTTTGCAGGTGGAGGGGAACAGGAACACGCTGGCCCGTTGATTGGGCGAGACCTTTTCCCGCAACGCCGCCTTGTCCTTGGATGCCTGTAGGTTGTCGGCGTCGGGCTTGGACGGCACCAGCGCGGGATTGGTCGCGCCGCAGCCGCAGCAGGCCCACTGCTTCTTGGCGTCGGGCGGATCTCCCACAAAGCTCTCGGGCTTGAGCTTCACCGAACAGATCGCGTCCATGTAGGCCAAATACAGCTTGGCCTTGGTCTTGGGACCTGCGATGCCATCGACCTTCAAGCCGTTGTCGGCTTGGTAGGACCGGATCGCCTGGTCGGTCATAGGGCCCAGGATCCCATCCACGGCACCGGAGTAGTAAGGGGATCCCGATCGGTTCTTCAAGGTGGCCAAAGCGGCTTGGGTGGTGTCCAGATCCCATGGATCGAACTTCGTGCCTTGGGAAAGATTGAGCCATCCATCCAGATCGCGCGTGAGCAATCCGTGCACCGCCCGTGCGCGGCGGTCGGAAAGCGTCTTGTTGTCGGCTGGTTCGGACATCTGGTCGGCATGCCCGAAGATGGCCGCGACGGCATCGGGATTCTGTTCGTGGAGCGCCTTGAGCTTGTCCAGTTCCTGGCACGACGACGGAAGCGGGAACGACGACCCGAACGCGAAGTGGGCCGGGCCCAGCGACCAGATCGCCAAAGGCTTGGGCGGCTTGTGGGCTTCCACCTGCACCTTGGGACTGTCGAGTTGTTCCTTGGCATTGGGATGCCGGGCCACCACATGGTATTCCAGCAGGGTGCCCGGCTGGACAAGCGTCTTGGGCGAGAACAACTTGCCCGTGGCGGTGGCCTTGCCGTCTTTCACGAGGCCGTCAAAATTTGCCGACTGGTCTTCGACGATCGCGGTGCCGTCCGGTTTGGGGATCGTGCAGAACAGCCTGAACGAGACGGAACCTGTCGTCGCTTCGGCGGGGCCCTGGACCATCGCTTCCATGTCGAAGGGCTGGTCGGTGGCGAGCTGGGCGGGATCGGTCGTGATGCGGCAATTGGACAGCGCGACCGTCGCGTTTGCCGATTGGCTTGCCGGATCTGGATTGTCTTCGCGGCATTCCCGCAGGTAGTCGGGATTCACCGTCCCTTGGCCCGCCGAGGATCCCACCGCAGGTCCGGTCTTCTTCTCGAAGATCGACTTGTCGATATTGCCGGGGTGGGCGGTGGATCGGTCCAGCAGGGAAGCGCCGGTGGGATTGTTCGCGCGGGTGTTGTGGGACATCGTCATTCTTGGAAACGCGGAAGAATTGGGGAGAGGAAGACGGTTCCGACAAATTAGTCAATCGGAGTGGAGGGTGGGACATTCGGATGCAACAGCATTGGTCAAGTGCCGCGACGTCGAGCGGTTCCCGGATCCTCCCATTTCACTGCCCTCAAATGGAAACCCTGAACGGATCGGTGGGGGCTACAAGGGCTGTGGTGCGGGAAGCCCCCTGTGAAACGAAGCCCGATGCGGTCCATCGGTTGGTAACATTCCACCCCAACCACCACCGAAGGATCCGATGCCCGATCTGTTCGCCTACCTGGAATACCGGGACTACCTGAAGGACGCCTACGAGGCGCGGCGCAAGCAGCAGCCGTTCTTCTCGTATCGATTCATCGGGAACAAGGTGGGGATGGATTCCAGCTACCTGACCCGGCTGTTCCAGAAGAAGCTCCACCTGGGCGACGACCTGGTGGATCGCATGGCGAGCGCGTTCGGACCGACCGGCGAGGCTTTGGAATATTTCCGGAACCTGGTGGCCTTCAACAAGGCGCGCAACGAGGTGCAGGCGCGGGTCTTCCACGAGCGATTGGCCAAGCTGCGGGGAGTGGGCTACCAGGTGGTTCGCGAGGACCAGTCGGAGTATTTCTCGAACTGGATCCACGTGGCCTTGCGCAGCCTGCTCGACTACCGTCCTTTCGACGGCGACTACGACGCCCTGGGCGCCGAGCTGTCGCCACCGGTGTCGGGCGAAGATGCCAAGCGGGCCGTCTTCCTGCTGGAGCGGCTCGGGATGGCGCGCCGCACCGAACGCGGCTACGAGATCCTCGACCAGCACCTGCACTCCGGCGACAATTGGAATACAGAGGCGATCAAGACCTTCCAGAAGACGACCATGGAGCTGGCCTCGCGGTCGCTCGACACGGTGCCTGCATCCGATCGGGACGTGTCCACCATGACGATGAACATCGACGCGTCGACCTTGGGAGCGCTCAAGGTCCTGGTCCGCGAATTCCAGGAGAACGTGGCCAAGCTGGTGGAGAACGCTCCCGGTTCCGATCGCGTCTACCACATGAACATCCAGTTGTTCCCGCTCACGCGGCGAACGGGAGAGAGCTCTTGAAGTCGCTCCGGTCCTTCCTGTCCCGGATCCTGCCGGCGTTGGCCTTCGCGGGATTCGTTTCCTGCGGCGAAGACACCGTGGCGGGCAAGACCACCACGACCACCAACGGGGGAGGGAACCTGCAGGCGGTGGGGCCTTCCGGACAACCGTTGTCCGGGTGCGTGGCGCTGGCCGCCCGCAGCTGGGATCCCGTCCGCGGGATGCCGGGCGCGGTGGACACCCTGCGCGGCGACGGGGCCGGGACGATCCGGCTCGAACGCGAATCCTACGCCTTCCTGGAGATCCGCGACGACGCGTCCGGCCTGGGCGCGCGCATCCAGCGCGTGTCGCTGCCCGACGGAAATCGTCAAATGGTCCGCCTGGACACGCTGCGTCGGATCCAAGGACGCTGGGCCGACCGCTCCAGCGTCGCGGCGGGGCGGTTGTTCCTGGATTCGTCGTTCCATTCGGTCGCGCTGGGGGGCGATGGATCGTTCGTCTTCCGGGGCGTTTCCGAAGGCGCCTACGCGTTGCTCCTGGACGCGAACGCCGCCGCGCCGCGCCGGATGGGATCGGTCCGTCTGGAAGAACGCGATGTCCGCTTCCTGGGGCCCGGGAACGTGATCCTCCAGGACGACACCACGGGGTCGCCCCTGTGGATCGACGATTTCGAGACAGGTTCCGTCTTCCCCCCGATCCACGGCGTCGTTCCCGGGGTGTCCCCGTGGTACGTGTGGGCGAGCCTGGCCACCACTCTGCTTCCCGCCTCGACCGAGGTCGATTCGATCCGTCGAGCCATCGGCCCCGATCCGGATCGGGCGGGGAATTCGTTCCACTTCCGCTTCGCCACCGACGATCCCTATTCATGGGTGGCCGTGGGGATCACCAACATGGAGATGGACCTGAGTGAGCGCACGCGACTGTGCTTCGCCTACCGCAGCGACTCGCTTGTCAAGATCCAGTTCCAGCGCGATTCCGTCGGGGTGGTCCGACCCGCGGTCTCGGCGAGCGTGCCGTCTTCCCGCGAATGGAAGGACGTCTGCGTCGCCACCTCGGATCTTGTGGCGAACGCCGACAATCCCGATTCCCTGAAGACCTGGAACAGCTTCGGCAAGAAGGTCCTGGTGATCGAGTTCCAGGTTCCTTCGGGTGGGACCTTCCTGGACCTGGACGACATCCGGATGCGCTGACGGCGCTGAAACGCATTGCAGCGCGGGCTTCGGCAACGGGGCGCCGCAAGCGGCCCCGACAGCTATCGTCCCGGTTGGCTCAAGCAATCGGGAGTGCAACGATGACACGCAAGGTGTTAACAAGGATCGCACGAGGTGCCGCGATGGCGGTGGCTCTTGCCGGGGCGAGCACGGCGCAGGTCCTGCCGACCGCGAAAACCATCGCTTCCGAGATGGGCGTGGGCTGGAACCTGGGCAACACCATGGAGCTCATCGGCGTCCAGCCGATCCCCACCAAAGCCCTGTTCGACTCGGTGAAGGCGGCCGGGTTCAAGACCGTCCGCATACCCGCGGCCTGGGACATGCATGCCGACAAGAGCACCTACGTGATCGATCCCGCCTGGATGGCCCAGGTCAAGAAGGTCGTGGATTTCGCCATCGCTGCGGACCTCTACGTGATCCTGAACATCCACTGGGACGGAGGATGGGTCGAAGGCAAGATCGATTCGGCGGCCACCCGGCCCGCCATGAAGGCGATCATGTACGCCAAGCAGGGCGCCTACTGGAAGCAGATCGCCACGACCTTCAAGGACTACGACAAGCGCCTTTTGTTCGCCAGCGCCAACGAGCCCGGCGTCGACCAGCAGGAGAACCTTCCCGTCCTCATGGGCCTGCACCGGATCTTCATCGACACCGTCCGCGCCACGGGCGGCTACAACGCCTCGCGCACCCTGATCCTGCCGGGACCCAGCACCTCGTTCGAGCACACGGCCGACTGGATCACGGAGCTGCCCACCGACAAGATCGCCGATCGGCTCATGGTGGAGGCGCATTTCTATCCGTACCAGTTCTGCCTGATGTCCCAGCCCGCCTACGACT
>ENA-UPSM01003284-UPSM01003284.1-activated-sludge-metagenome-genome-assembly--contig:-NODE-3284-length-18387-cov-8.964543_pt1 | contig 18387 bp, 17 predicted proteins | sample MGYA00238181_ERZ773283 | MGnify/ENA primary metagenome ERZ773283 (study PRJEB29023, sample SAMN05720199) | activated sludge metagenome | isolation source: Anaerobic digester | place: Japan...
GGGTCGTAGTACCTGGCCGAGCAGTAGTAGAGGCCGCTCTCGGCGTCGTAGGCGTAGCTGGCGTAGCGGAGGACCTGCCGCGCGGCGATCTGGCCGGCGAGGGTCGAGGTGATGAGACTCGTGCCTTGGGTCCAGATCCCGGTCGCGCAGTTGCCTTCGCCCTGGGGCAGGCCCCAGGCGTCGTAGCGGTAGGCGGCGAAGGCCGCCCCGTCGGCGTCGCAGAGCTCGAGCACGTCGCCGTGGTCGTCGGTCACCGCGGTGAAGTAGGTGGGGCTGGCCGAGGCCGCGGGGCTCCGGTAGACGCCGCCGTAGAGGGCGCCCTCCTCGTCGTAGAGGTAGTCGATCCGCCAGGTCGTCGCCCCTTGGGTCGCCGAGAGGCTGAGGAGCGTGAGGCCGTCGTAGTCGTAGCTGGTCGTGGTCTGCGTCCCGCCGACGGTGACCACGCTCTTCGTGCGCCGGCCGGAGGCGTCGTAGGAGAAGTCGATCGGGGAGTTCGCCTGGGTGGGATCGGGGTCCGGGCCCTGGCAGGTGCGCCAGGCGTTGGCGGCGTCCCAGCCGTAGTAGGTGATCTCGGGGGCGGCGCCGTCGACGGCCGCCGTGGTCGCCGTGCTGGTCAGGCGGTTGGCGGCGTCGTAGCCGTAGACCGTGCTCGAGACGTCGGCGATCTCCTCACCGACGAGGTTGCCGACCTCGTCGAAGGTGGTCCTCGCCGTGCTTCCGTTGGTGGTCGCCGCAGCGAGGCGTCCGCCGGCGTAGTAGGCGTAGCTGTCGTTGATGGCGCCGCCGAGGGCGAGCGGCAGGCTCTGGCCCGTCTTGCGGCCGCTCACCGGGTCGTAGCCGTAGCTTCCCGCGGCGGTCAGGCCGATGCCCGACTGGGCTGTGAGGCGTCCGGCGGCGTCGAAGGAGCGGCCCACGGCCTTGGCCGCGCGGCCGCTCTGCTGGACGGTGGCGCTCGTCCAGCGGTCGGCCGCGTCGCGGCCGGCGGGGTCGGCCACGGAGCGGGTGACGGTGACGCCGCCGCCGATCGTCACCGCGCGCGAGAGCTCGACGCCGCGGCCGCTGCGATCGAGCCGACGACGAGGAGCGCGGTCAGGGTGGACAGGACGGCGATGCCGAGCACGAGTCGGCGGAAGCGCTGCGCCATGGCACCCCTCCAGTCTCCAGTGACACCCTCTCCCCTATGAGATGCACACTAGTTTACGAGAGAGAGAGAGAGCAAGAGAAAGTCAAGGGAACCCTCGCCCGGCGCGCCGCGCCTACCCGATCCAGCCGGCGATGTCCTTGGCGTGGTAGGTGATGATGAGGTCGGCGCCCGCGCGCTTGATGCCGGTGACGGCCTCGAGCACGGCGCGCTGCTCGTCGAGCCAGCCGTTGGCCGCGGCCGCCTTGATCATCGCGTACTCACCGCTCACGTTGTAGGCGGCGAGCGGGAACCTGGTCTCCTGTTTAACCGCGTGGATCACGTCGAGGAACGGCAGCGCCGGCTTCACCATGATGATGTCGGCGCCCTCCTCGATGTCGAGCAGGGACTCGCGCACGGCCTCCTCGAGGTTGGCCGGGTCCATCTGGTAGGTCTTGCGGTCGCCGAACGCCGGCGCCGACTCGGCCGCCTCGCGGAACGGGCCGTAGAAGGCCGAGGCGAACTTGCTCGAGTACGACATGACGATGGTGTCGGTGAGCCCCTCGTCGTCGAGCGCGTTGCGGATGGCGGCCACGCGCCCGTCCATCATGTCGCTGGGGGCGACGATGTCGGCGCCGCTCTCGGCGTGGGTGATCGCCATCTTGGCAAGCAGCTCGAGGGTGACATCGTTGAGCACCTCACCCTCCTGGACCACGCCGCAGTGGCCGTGGTCGGTGTACTCGCAGAGGCAGACGTCGGTGATCACGACCAGCTCCGGGAACTCGTCCTTGAGGGCGCGGACGGCGAGCTGGACGATGCCCTCCGGATCGTAGGCGCCGGTGGCGGCCGGGTCCTTGTGGGCGGGGATGCCGAAGAGGAGGACGGCCTTGATGCCGAGCCTGACCAGCTCGCGCACCTCGGGCAGCAGGTTGGCGATGGAGAGCTGGAAGACGCCGGGCATGGAGCTGACGGGATTCTTGACGTTCTCGCCGGCGACGACGAACAACGGGTAGACGAGGTCGTCGAGCTGCAGCCTGGTCTCGCGCACCAGGTCCCGGATGGCGGGGGTGCGGCGCAGCCGCCTCATGCGGTAGCTCGGGTAGTACATGCGCTGGCGTCCTTTCTTCGCGCGGGCCCGGGCGCGGCCCGCCTGCGCCGCACATCATGGACCCCGGTGCGGGCGAAGACAAGCGGGGCGGGCGGACGCCGGGAGGGGGTCAGCCGCGGGCGCGCGCGGCGGCGAGGTCGAGGGCCGCGCGCACCACCTCCGCGACCGACTGACGGTCGCGCAACTGGCAGGGCACGACCGGCGTCGAGCCGTCCAGGCCGAGCGTCCTGACGATCTGCTTGTGGCTCAGCTCCTCGCCGGCCATGGACATATAGGGGGCGACGACGTAGGGCACGTCGCCCAGACGCTTGACGAACTGCAGGTCGGCGCGGGTCGAGCGCAGGCTGTCGACGTCGTTCGCGTTGGCCAGCAGCACCCAGGCCGAGCTCTCGGCGGCGAGCCTCCTCCAGGCCTCCTCCGGGCTCGCCGAGGAGACCGTGAAGACGAGGACGTCCTGCGCCGCACCCTCGTCGTCCTCCGCCTCCCCGTTGCCGTTCGCCGGCATCTGGCCGGCCAGCACCGGGATCTCGACCTCCGTCTCGTCGATCGTCTCCACCCTGAGCTGCTTGACGGTGTCCGAGTCCGTCAGGGTGCTGATGAACACCTCGTTGTAGGTGTCGATGGGTCCGCGCACGGCGACACTCAGGGTCCTGCCGATGCCCTCGATGACCGGCTCGCTCACGGTCACGAGGCCGCTGGAGAACAGGCTGTACATGACCTTGGCGCCGCGGAACCGGTCGAGCCCGCACTCGTGCAGGATGGTGTTGATGTCGGCGTGCCCGTCGATGTGGACCACGACGCGCCACTCCTCGGCCGTCAGGGTCAGGCCGCCCTCCTCCTCCACGTGGTCGCTGTAGGCGAGACGCGGGACCCGCTCCATGGAACCGAGCTGCTGGAAGATGAGCTCCCACTCGTCGATGCGCCGACAGCCCTCCATGATGACATGCTCCACGTTGAGCTCGACCAGGATGTCCTCGTCGGACGGGCTCTCGTCGGCGCCGAACTGGAACTCCCCGTCAGGCCACCCGAAGAACGTGAAGACGCTGTCCTCGATCTGCTCGCGCACGGCCTGCTCGAGCGTCTCGCGGTCGATGTCGCCGCCCTCCAGGAGGACGTGCCCCAGACGCGCCCCGTCCGGCGAGCGCCTCTGGGCGTCCAGCGCCCGCTTGAGCTGGGTCTTGCCGATGACCCCGGCCTTGACGAGCCGCTCGCCGAGCGGCAGCGCCTGCGGCGAGGACGTGGCGTAGGTGATGAAGCCGTTGCGGAAGAAGACCCTGCCCGTCTCACCCTCGCGCCGGATGGTGAGGCAGCCGCTCTTGGCGCTCATCTTCACCAGCTGGAGGATGTTGGGGAGGCTGAACTCCTGCAGGCTTCCCTGGAGAAGCACCGCCCTCCTTTGGGGTCGAAGGCTCGCGCGGGACGCCGCGCCGGTGCGCCGCGCCGTGGTCTGCATCGGCAACGGCGGCGGCCCGCTTGAGGAGTGCGGCGTGAGTCGGGCGCGTCACCGGGCGCCGCCGGCGGCCGCCGGCGGCGGGTCCCGGCGAGGCCCGGCGGCGCCCACCTCAACGGCTTCGGAGAGCCCGTCACCCGGCGTGGGCCCGTCCGGCAGGCAGGCGGGCGCCTCGCAGCAGCCCTGTTCCACGAGGCGCCGGTGCCGCAGCGCCAGCTCCGCGCCCACCGCGGCGATCATGGCGGCGATGCCGCCGATGCCGATCGCCCAGCGCACACCGAGGCCGCGCACCAGCAGGCCGGTGACGGGGCCGCCGATGGGCGTGCTCCCGAGGAAGACGATGGACCACAGCGCCATCACGCGGCCGCGCATCGCGTCCTCCGCGTTCAGCTGCAGCATCGCGTTGGTCGTGCTGATGAAGAGCACCCCGGCGGCGCCGAGGAACACGAGGACGGCGAGCCCCGCGTAGTAACCGGGGGCGAGTGCCAGGGAGATGGTCGCGACCCCGAAGACGAAGGCGCCGCCCAGGAGGAGCCGGCGCGAGGGGCGCGCCCTGCTCGCCATGAGCAGGGCGCCGCCGAGCGCGCCGACACCCATCGCGGCCGACAGCGCCCCGTAAGACCCGCCGCCGCGGCCGAACACCGTCTTCGTCAGCAGGGGAAGGATCACCGAGTAGTTGTACGCCAGCACGCTGATCACGGCGAGCATGACCAGCGGCACGAGCAGGGACGGCGTCTGCCACACGTGCCTCAGGCCGGCGCGGACCTGCCCCGGCTCGCGCGGCGCCGGCGCGCTGCGATGCAGCTCGGCGGGACGCATGACGGCCAGCGCCCCGATGACCGCCAGGAACGAGGCCGCGTTGAAGAAGAAGCACGGCGCCACGCCGACGCCGGCGATCAGCACCCCGCCGACGGCGGGGCCGATGATGCGCGACGAGTTGATCACCACCGAGTTCAGGCCCACGGCGTTGGCCACGTCGTCCGGGCCGACCATCTCGTACACGAAGCTCTGCTGGGAGGGGAAGCCGATCGCCGTCACCGCGCCCGTGAGGCCGGCCAGCACCCAGATCATCCACACGCTGACGACGCCGGCCGCCGCGAGGATCCCGAGCGCCAGTGCGAGCACGGCGGCGCCGGACTGCGTCGCCATCAGCAGACGCCGTTTGTCGACCCGGTCGGCGAGCGTCCCGCCCCAGGACCCGAGGACGAGCACCGGACCGAACTGCAGGCCCACCGTGATCCCCAGCGCCAGGGCGCTGTCGGTGAGGGTGAGCACCAGCCAGTTCTGCGCCACCGACTGCATCCAGGTCCCGCTCATGGAGACGACCTGGCTGAAGAAGAACAGGCGGTAATTGCGGATCGCGAGCGAGCGGAACGTGCGCCGCAGCAGTCCGGGACGGCCCGGCGCGGGAGAGGACTCGGTCATGGATGCAGTCTACCCGGCCGCCGCATCGGGCATCACGTGGGGCGGCCGAGGTGTGGGCGCGCCCGCACGCGCGGACACGCCCACCGGATCACAGCTTCTGGAGGTACACCTCGCCGCGGCGCATCTTGACCTTGACCGAGGCGCCCGACGCCTTCACCGCCTTGCGCAGGCCGACGTTGAGCGAGTTCGGCTTGCGCCCGGGCAGCTCGATCAGGGCCGACTCCAGATCGGAGGCGACGAAGTCGGCGACGATGTCGGCGTAGACTCCGGCGTTGCGTCCGGTGAGGGCCGGCACGTCGGCGGGCACGAGACGATACGGCTTCGCGACACGAGGCATATCATCCTCCATCCATCGATGCTTGACTGACGTGATGTGCGGGCTACAGACCCGTCCACGCCGTAATCTATACCATTCGAGTCCGCGGTCCAAAACCCGGGACATGTCCGGCTCACGGATGAAGGACGAACGGAAGAGGTCGAACCGGTGACGGTCCACGTACCTCCCACCGCGACGGTCTTGCTGCCGTGCACGCTATCCGCCCATGCATGACGGTCCGGGGCGACGCGCACGCGAGAGGAGCGGACCCTCCGGCCTTGACGCGCGCCGGCCGGCGAAGAACGATTGGGGAGTGACGGTGACGCCGCCCGGGCGACCGGCGGCAGAGGCTGGAGGGGATGCCATGAAGAAGCTCATCAACCGCCCGGACGACGTGGTGAGAGAGGAGCTGGCCGGCGTCGCGCTGGCTCACGCCGGGCGCCTCGTGGTGCACACAGACCCGCACTGGATCGCGCGCGCCGACGCCCCGGTGGCGGGCAAGGTGGCGCTCGTGTCCGGCGGCGGGTCGGGCCACGAGCCGATGCACGGGGGGTTCGTCGGCCCGGGCATGCTGGACGCCGCCTGCCCGGGCGAGGTCTTCACCTCCCCCACCCCCGACCAGATGCTGGCTGCGACCAGGGCCGTCGACGGCGGCGCCGGGGTGCTGCACATCGTCAAGAACTACACCGGCGACGTCATGAACTTCGAGATGGCCGCCGACCTCGCGCGCGACGAGGGGCTCCAGGTGGAGCAGGTCGTGATCGCCGACGACGTCGCCGTGGAGGACAGCCTGTACACGGCCGGGCGGCGCGGCGTGGGCGCGACCGTGCTGGCCGAGAAGATCTGCGGCGCCGCGGCGGAGGAGGGCCGGCCCCTCGCGGCGGTGGCCGGCCTCTGCCGCACGGTGGACGAGCGCAGCCGCAGCATGGGCGTGGCGCTCACCTCGTGCACCGTGCCGGCGGCCGGCAGGCCGACCTTCGAGCTCGGCGAGGACGAGATGGAGGTCGGCATCGGCATCCACGGCGAACCCGGGCGCGAGCGCCGGCCGCTGGCGAGCGCGACGGAGATCGTGGAGACGCTCGCCACCGCGGTGGTCGCCGACCTGCCGTTCCGCGCCGGCGACGAGGTGCTCGCCTTCGTCAACGGCATGGGCGCCACCCCGCTCATGGAGTTGTACGTCGTGTACGCCGCACTGCACCGCTTTCTGGAGGAGAGCGGCATCGCGATCACGCGCAGCCTGGTCGGCTCCTACATGACCTCGCTCGACATGGCCGGCTGCTCGGTCACCCTGCTCCGGCTCGACGACGAGTTGACGCGGCTGTGGGACGCCCCGGTGGACACGCCCGGACTGCGGTGGGGCGCATGAGCGCCGCGGAGGTCGGGCGCGCCGGCGCCACGCGCGACCTGGGCGACGCCGGCGAGCTCGTCGATGCCGCCGCCGTCGTCGCATGGCTGCGCGCCTGCGCGGCGGTCATCGCGGAGCGGCGCGACGAGCTCACGGAGCTCGACGCGGCCATCGGCGACGCCGACCACGGCGTGAACATGGACCGCGGCATGCAGGCGGTCGTCGCCAGGCTCGCGGCGGCGGGCGGCGAGGGATCGGCGCAGGAGGAGCCGCACGGCGGCGGGCCGGACGAGGCCGCGACGCCGCCGCCTCTCGGCCCGCTGCTCAAGACGGCCGGCATGACGCTCGTCTCCACGGTGGGAGGAGCCGCCGGGCCCCTGTACGGGACCTTCTTCCTGGAGATGGGCAAGGCGGCCGGTGAGCGCACCGCGCTGACGGCGACCGAGTGGGCGGAGGCCGTCGCCGCCGGCGTCGCCGGCGTGCAGATGCGCGGCAAGGCGGAGCCGGGCGACAAGACCATGGTGGACGCGCTGCTGCCGGCCGCGGCGGCGCTGGGAGCGGCCGCGGCGCGCGGCTCCGCGCCGGACGCGGCGACGCGGGAGGCGGCACAGGCGGCCGCCGAGGGCGCGCGGGCGACGATCCCGCTCGTCGCCCGCAAGGGACGCGCCAGCTACCTGGGCGAGCGCAGCGCCGGGCACCAGGACCCGGGCGCCACCTCGTCGTGGTTGCTGCTGGAGGCCGCGGCCACGACGCTCGCGGCCCGTCGCGCGGCGTCCACGCCGCCGGACGAGCCAATGCCCGCCGCAGACGACCCTGTGTGACGCATGGTCGGCCTCGTCATCGTCAGTCACAGCGCCCGCCTCGCCGACGGCGTGGTCGAGCTGGCCGCGCAGATGGCGGGCCCTGAAGTGCGTCTCGCCACGGCGGCCGGGCTCGACGGACCCGGCGACGCTCTGGGGACGGACGCGGCCCGCGTGCTGCGGGCGGTCGAGGAGGTCTGGTCGGACGACGGCGTGCTCGTGCTCATGGACCTCGGCAGCGCCGTCCTCTCGGCCGAGCTGGCCGTCGACCTCCTCGACGAGGAGCGGCGCGGCAAGGTGCGGCTCACGGCCGCGCCGCTCGTCGAGGGCGCGGTGGCGGCCGCCGTCTCGGCGAGCCTCGGCGACCCGCTCGAGGCCGTCGCCGCCGCGGCCGAGGGCGGCCTGACGGGCAAGGCCGGGCAGCTCGAGCCGACCGGCGGCGAGGGCGTCCCCGACGCGGTCACGGACGCGGCGCCGGCCGGCGCCCCGACGGGGGAGGCGCTCACGGCGGCGGTCGTCGTCCGCAACCGCCTGGGACTGCACGCCCGCCCCGCGGCGACGCTCGTGCGCACGCTGGCCGAGTACGACGCCGAGGTGACGCTGCGCGTCCCCGACAGAGGCCGCGGTCCGGCCGACGCCCGCAGCCTGACGGCCGTCGGCGCGCTCGGCGTGCGCCGCGGCGACCGGCTCGAGGCCCGCGCCGAGGGACCCGACGCGGCGCAGGCGCTGGACGCCCTTCGGCTGCTCGCGCAGGAGGGCTTCGGCGAGCCGGGGGAGCCGTCCGCTCAGGAGGCCGCGCTGGCGGGAGCGCGGGCCGGAGGTCCGGCTCCCGCGCCGCCCACGGACGCTTCGGCGCCGGCGCCGGCGGCCGGCGCCGTGCTGGCCGGCATACCCGCCTCTCCCGGGGTCGCGGTGGGCGCGGCGTGGCTTCTGCGGCGGGGCCTTACGACGACGCCCGCCGCGTCACTGTCCGACCCCGAGACGGAGTGGGAGGCGTTTCAGGCGGCTCTGGCGGCGACCGCGGCGGACATCCGTCGCTCCCGTGACGCCGTCGCGGAGCGCGCCGGCCCGACGGAGGCGGCGATCTTCGACGCCCACCTCCTCCTGCTCGAGGACCCGGCGCTCGTCGACGCGACCCGCGCGGCCGTCGCCGCCGGCCGCCTCCCGGCGGCGCGTGCCTGGGCGGCGGCGGTGGACCGCGCGGCGGCCGCCTGGGACGCGCTCGAGGACCCGTATCAGCGGGCCCGGGCCGCGGACGTGCGCGACGTGGGCGCGCAGGTCCTGCGCCGCCTCGGCGAGGCGCGCGGCGCAGCGGGCGAGGACGACCGCACGACCGAGCCCGGCGGGGTCGGCCGGACGCCGGCGCCCGGGGAGCCGGTCGTGGCGGTCGCCGACGAGCTCACGCCGGCCGATGTCGCCGCCTTCGACCGGGCGACGGTGACGGGCGTCGCGTGCGCGCGCGGCGGCCCCACGTCCCACGCCGTGATCCTCGCGCGGGCGCTGGGCCTGCCGGTGGTCGTCGGCGTCGGCGCCGCAGTGCTGGCCGTCCCGGACCACAGCCGGCTCCTCGTGGACGGCGACGCCGGCAGCGTCACCGTGCGGCCGTCCCGGCGGGCCACTGACGCCGCGCGACGGCGCCGACGGGCGCAGGAGCTGGAGGCGGCCGCGGCGGCCCGCCTCGCCGCCGACCCGGCCGTCACCGGCGACGGGATCCTCGTCGCCGTCGAGGCCAACGTGGCCACGCCGGAGGAGGCCGCCGCCGCGGTCGCCGCCGGCGCCGACGGGATCGGCCTGCTGCGCACCGAGTTCCTCTTCCTCGGCGCGGCGGCGATGCCCGGCGAGGACGACCAGGCGGCGGCCTACGACGCCGTCGCCGCCGCCCTGGACGGCAGGCCGCTCACGATCCGCACCCTCGACGCCGGCGCCGACAAACCGCTGCCGTACCTCCCGCTGCCGCCGGAGCGCAACCCCTTCCTCGGCGTCCGCGGCCTTCGTCTCGGCCTGCTGTATCCGGACCAGCTCCGCACGCAGCTGCGCGCCGTGCTGCGCGTGGCGGCGCGACGGCCGGTGCGCGTCATGTTCCCCATGGTCGCCGACGCGGACGAGGTGCGCCGCGCCCTCGCACTGCTGGGCGCGGCGCGCGACGGCCTGCTCGCGGACGGCGGGCCGGCCCCGGAGCGTCTCGAGGTCGGGATCATGCTGGAGGTGCCCTCGGCGGCGCTCCTGGCGGAGCAGCTCGCGCCGCTGGTCGACTTCTTCTCGGTCGGGACCAACGACCTCACCCAATACGCGCTGGCGGCCGAGCGCGGCAACGCCGGCGTGGCGGCGCTCGGCGACCCCCTGCACCCCGCCGTACTGCGCCTCATCGGCCGGGCCGCCGACGCGGTGCTCGCCGCCGGCCGCACGGTCGCCGTCTGCGGCGAGCTGGCGGGCGACGCCGCGGCCGTCCCGCTGCTGCTCGGCCTCGGCGTCCGCGAGCTCTCCATGAGCGCCGCGCGCATCGCCGCAGCCAAGCAGGCGGTGCGGGGCGCCGACCTGGCCGCGGCCCGGCGCCTCGCTGCAGCGGCCCTGGCGGTGGACTCGGCGGCGGCCGTCCGCCGCCTCCTGGCGGACGCGGCCGCGCGCGGGTAGTCGTCTCCCGACGGGTCTCGGACGCGCTCGTCGGGCAGAGGCGGCGCTCGTCGGGCAGAGGCGGCGCCCGTCGAGCGCCGTCACCTGTCGAGCGCCGTCGCCCGTCGAGTACCGTCGCCCGTCGCGATGGTTTACAAGACTAATTAGCTGTGTAAACTACTTTCATGACCAGCGCATCCGACACGCGCCGCGGCGCAGCCGCTCCGGCGCTCTCCGTCCCCGAGCTCGCCGCCCACCTCCGCCTCACCGTCATGCGGACGCACCGCCGCCTCCGGGCCGAGGCCGGCGACGAGCTCAGCCCGACGCTCGTCGCCGCCCTCGTCAGCGTCGAGCGGCACGGCCCGCTCACGCTCGGCCGTCTCGCCGAGCTGGAGGGCGTGACGCCGCCGAGCATCACCCGCATCGTGGCGGCTCTCGAACGCGACGGCCTCGTGCGTCGCGAGGTGGACGAGGCCGACCGCCGCATCAGCCGGGTCGCGCTCACGCCCGAGGGAGCGCGCCTGTTGCGGCGCACGCGGCGGCGCAAGAACGCCTTCCTCGCGCGCCGGCTCGACCGGCTCGACGACCGCGACCTCGCCGCCGTGCGCGCCGCGCTGCCCGTTCTCGAACACCTCCTCGACGACGACCGATGAGCACTCCGCCCCGACCAGGCCCGGTCGCCCGGGTCGGCGCCGCGCTGCGGCGCACGTTCCGGTCCCTGCGCGTGCGCAACTACCGCCTCTGGTTCATCGGGCAGACGATCTCCGTGAGCGGCATGTGGATGCAGGCCACCGGGCAGGACTGGCTCGTGCTCCGCCTCACGCACAGCCCCGTGGCCCTGGGCATCACCGCCGCCCTGCAGTTCCTCCCCGTGCTGGTGCTCGGCGCCTACGGCGGCGTGATCGCGGACCGCTTCGACAAACGGCGGGTGCTCGTCGTCACCCAGATCCTCTTCCTGCTGCAGGCCCTGGCGCTCGGGGCGGTGGTCGCCATGGGCGCCGTGCAGCTGTGGATGATCTGGGCACTGGCGCTGGCGCTCGGCCTCGTCAACGTGTTCGACAACCCCACCCGGCAGAGCTTCGCGATCGAGATGGTCGGCGCCGACGACCTCGCCAACGCCGTCGGTCTCAACAGCGTGATCGTGAACGGCTCACGCGTAGTCGGCCCGGCCGTCGCCGCCGTGCTGATGGTCTCCGCCCACACCGTCACCGGTCTCGCATGGGTCTTCTTCGTCAACGCGGCCACGTTCGCGGCGGTGCTCGTCGCCCTCTTCCTCATGCATCCGGCCGAGCTGCACCGGGCTGCCCGCGTCCCTCCCGCCCGTGGCCAGGTGCGCGAGGGCCTGCGTCACGCCTGGGGGCGCTGGGAGCTCCGCATCCCGCTGCTGATGATGGCCGTGATCGGGGCGCTGGCCTTCAACTTCACCGTCCTGCTGCCGCTCTACTCGAGCGACGTCTTCCACCGCGGCACCGGCAGCTCCGGCGCCGGCGGGTTCGGCATCCTGTTGACGACGATGGGCGTCGGCGCGCTGGCGGGGTCGCTCGGGGTGGCGTCGCGGCGCCGGCCCCGCTTCCGGCTCCTGATCTTGGTGACCTTCGCCTTCGGTGCGCTGTCGCTCGGCGTCGCCCTCGCGCCGACGTTCGGCGCCGCCGTCGTCCTGCTCGCGCCGACCGGCGCCGCCGGCGTGGCGTTCATCGCCCTCGCCAACACGCTGATCCAGCTGCATTCGGACGCCCAGATGCGCGGCCGCGTGATGGCGCTGTGGGCGATCGTCTTCCTCGGATCCACGCCGATCGGCGCGCCGCTCGCCGGTCTGGTCGCGGCGCACCTCGGCGCCCGCGCCGCGCTCGGCATGGGCGCCGTGGCGACGCTGCTGGCGGCGGCCTACGGCACGGCGGCGCTGCGGCGCATCCGCGTCGAGGAACGCCGCCGGGAGCCGGCCGGCACCTGCGAGTCGCACGCGGCCGGCTGACCGCCGGAGCCGGGCGGTCCCGACCGGCAGTCGTCGGCGTCGGCCGCGGCGGTCACGCCTTCGGCCAGCCGGCCTCCTCCATCGCCCGGGCCACGACGGGCCCGCCGGCCGGGTCGCCCCGCGCCACCGAGACGGAGACGCCGGCCCCGGCCGCGGCGGCGATCTCGCCGACCTCCTGGTTGGAGTGCCCGGGGCAGAGCGTCAGCGCGCACACCCCGTGCTCCTCGACCAGCTCCCTGGCGACGGCGAGAGCCTGCTCCTGGTCGCGCACGATGACGGTGTGGAGGGTGGACAGCCCCGTCTCGACGACGCCGCGGTGCCTGGCCGGGTCGGCGTCCGGCGAACGGGCGATGTAGGCGGTGGTGAACGGCATGGTGGACGACCTCCTGTTACGACATCCTCGGATCACGCGGCGCAGGAGGCGGCGAGCACCGCGGCCTCAGGCGCCACGCTCGAACGACACCCGCCAGATCTCCTCGTAGTCTGCCACGTCCAGCTCGCGGGGGTTGCCCTGGGTCTGCGGGTCCTCGAAGGAGATCCGCGCCAGCATGGGGATCTCGTCCGGCGAGAAACCGAGGTCCGCGAGGGTCGGGATGCCGACCGCGTCGGCGAGCCGGTCGACCTCCCGGGCGCCGGCCTGGGCGGCCTCCAGCGTGTCCAGGCCGGCGACGTCCACCCCGAGCCCCTGCGCGAGGCGCGCGTACCGCGCGGGGCTCGCCGGCGCGTTGAACTCGCACACCGGCCCGAGCACCCGCGCCGTGAGGGCGCCGTGCGAGCAGTCGTGGACCCCGCCCGCCGACTGGCTCATGGCGTGGGCGGCGCCGGCGCTCTCGGTGCCGTAGGCCATGCCCGCCAGCGCCGCGGCGTGGGCCATGCCGGTCCGCGCCTCCAGGTCCGAGCCGTCCTGCACGGCCCGCTCGAGCCACCGGGCCACCAGCTCGACGGCGTGCAGGGCCACGGCGTCGTTGAAGAACTGGTGGTAGTCGCAGGTGTAGCACTCGACCGCGTGGGCCAGCGCGTCCATGCCCGTGGCGCCGGTGACCGCCGGCGGCAGGCCCAGCATGAGCTCCGGGTCGATCAGGGCGACGTGGGCGGCGATCAGCGGGGTGCCGCCGACGTTGTACTTGACGCGGCGCCCCGGGTCGGTGATCACCGCCCAGAGCGTCACCTCGCTGCCGGTGCCCGCCGTCGTGGGGACGGTGACGAGCGGCGGGATGCGGCGCTCGATGGGGTCGTGACCCCATTCGTACCGGGCGATCGACCCGCCGTGCGCGGCGACCACGCCGACCGACTTGGCGACGTCCATCGGCGAGCCTCCGCCGACGGCGACGAGCCCGTCGCAACCCTCGGCCCTGTACAGGGCCGCCGCCCGGTCGACCAGGGCGATGTCGGGGTTGGGGCGCACCTCGGCGAAGAGCACGGCGTCGCCGAGCGCCCCGCGGACGCGGTCGACGATGCCCGCCGCGACGACGCCCTCGTCCGTGACCAGCATGGGGCGTCGGACCCCCAGCTCGGCGACAGCCTCCGCGAGTCGCGCCAGCGAACCCGGGCCGTGGATCAGCCGCGTGGGCGTGTCGATGACGCGGATGGGGTCGACTGCGATGGACATGTTGCCTCCAGGGTCCGTGGTCCCACCGTCACTCCGCGTCCATCCTCCGTCTTCCGCCGCGCCGAGCAAACCCTCGCGGCTTGAGCGACACAGGCTGCATCACGTGAAAACTCTTACCCTCGAGTCGAGCGTGAGACTTTCTGACCAGGCGGACCTGGTTTGCCGACGACGGGCTTGAGTGGAATGGTGTGCACGGAGCGGCGCGCCGCTCCAGACCCCGGGACCCTACCGCTGGAGTGAGAGATGGCGATCCTGCTCGATTCAGCTTCACTGGACGACGCCTCCGCCGCCGCCGGGCTGGGCTTCGTGCGCGGCATCACCACCAACCCCGCACTGATGGCGAGGGAGACGAAGGACCCGCTGGCGCACCTCGCCCGACTGCTGGAGGCGCTGCCCGAGGGCCCCGTCTTCTACCAGCCGACGCGGAGCGACGCCGGCGAGATGGACGCGGAGGCGCGGGCGGCGGTCGCGCTCGCGCCCGAGCGAGTCGTGGCCAAACTGCCGGCCACACTCGAGGCGGTCACGCTCGCGACGCAGCTGAGGAGGGACGGCGTCCGCTGCGCCCTCACCGCCGTGTACTCGCCGGCCCAGGCCCTGCTCGCACACGAGGCCGGGTGTGCGTGGATCATCCCCTACGTGGACCGCGCCGCGCGGCACTCGGCCGGCGCGGTCGTGGTGGAGCAGGCGGCGGTCCTGGAGCAGCTCGACAGTCCGACCCGTATCCTCGCCGCCAGCCTGAAGTCGGGGCCGCAGGTCGCGGAGGCCGTCCTCGACGGGGCGCACGACGTCACGGCCCCGCTCGCCGTGCTGCGTGCGCTCGCCGGGCACCCTCTCACGGAGGCGGCGGTGCGCGAGTTCGCGGCGCACTGGGAGTAGAGCCGGTCCGTGCCGTGACCGCGGCGGCTGTCTTCTCCGCCGCGGCTTGATATGGTCGGCGACCGTGAAGGCACGGCGCACACCCCGGACGCGGCCGCTCGTCGCCCTGACGGGCCTGGCCCTCGTGCTCCTGCTCCTCGCGCCCTCCGTCGCCGCGGCCGGGCTCAAGGACAGGATCGCGGCGACGCTCGCGCGGCACGGCATGGCCGGACCCGGCACCTCGGTGGCGGTCCACGACCTGACCGCCAAGCGGTCCGTCTACCACCTGCGGCAGAACATCCTCCGCCTGCCGGCCTCCAACCAGAAGCTGGTGACGGCGGCGGCCGCGCTCGACGCCTGGAGCGCCGACTTCCGCTTCAGCACCCAACTCTTCATCGCTGCGGCGGGGATCGATGACGAGGGCGTGATCCGCGGCGACGTCTACCTGCGCGGCTTCGGCGACCCCACGCTCTCCACGAAGTCGTTCCAGCGACGCAGGTGGAACATGGAGACCGGCGACATCCAGGACTTCGTGCGCCGGCTGCGCGGGCTCGGGGTGACGCGCATCACCGGCCGCGTCGTGGCCGATGAGGGCTACTTCGACGCGGCCCGCCGGGTCGCCGACTGGCGGCCGGGAGTGCTGGCGTACTGCGGCCCGCTCTCCGCGCTGACGCTGAACGAGGGCTGCGCCGCGAACGGCGGCTACGTCGCCGACCCGGCGCTGGCCGCCGCGGGCACGCTGACCCGGCGCCTGCGCGCCGCCGGCATACGGGTCGGCGGCGCGCCGGCGCACGGCGTCGTGCCCGCCGAAGCTTCCCTCGTGTACACGGAACGCTCGGCGACCCTGCGCCAGGTGCTGGTGCGGATGAACCGGCCCAGCGACAACTACATCGCCGAGGAGTTGCTCAAGGGCCTCGGCGCCGGCTTCGGGGCCAGGGGCAGCACGGCCGCCGGCGCCGGCGTCGCCCAGCGCTTCCTCCGCTCCAGCGGCATCGACGCCGGCTTCCGCATCCGCGACGGCTCCGGCCTGAGCTACGAGAACAAGCTGACGGCGCGCACGGTCCTCAAGCTCCTCGGCGCCTGCTCCCGGCGGCCCGACTTCGCCGTCTTCCGCAGCTCACTCGCCGTCGCCGGGGTGAACGGCACGCTCAAACACCGTATGCGCGGTACGGCCGCGGCCGGTAACGCGCGGGCCAAGACGGGTACGCTCAACGCCGCCAGCTGCCTCTCCGGCTACGTCACCACGGCCAACGGCCACACGCTCACGTTCGCCATCCTCATGAACGGCAGCCCGCTCCCGATCGCGCGGGCGCAGGCCGCTCAGGACGCGGTCGTCACGTTGCTGGCCAGGTCCAGGCCCTGACGCCGCCCGCGTCCCGCGTTCAGGCGGGGCACTTGGCGCAGATCGAGCGGAACTGCATCGTGCTCAGGTAACGGTCGCCGCGGTCCGGCAGGAGGACCACGATGGTGCCCTCGCGCAGCTCCTCCGCCAACCTGAGCGCCACGGCCACCGCGGCCCCGGCGGACGAGCCCACGAACAGGCCCTCGGCACGCGCCAGGTAGCGGGTGGCGTCGAACGCCTCGTCGTCGTCGACCAGCCGGCGGTCGTCCAGCTCGCCCGGCGTGAAGATCCCCGGCACCAGCGACTCGGTCATGTTCTTGAGGCCCTGGATGGCGTGGCCCATCACCGGCTCCACGCCGACCACCCTCACCTCGGGCTTCACCGACTTCAGGAACCGGCCCGTCCCCATGAGCGTGCCGGTGGTGCCCATGCCGGCGACGAAACAGTCGATCTCGCCGTCCGTCTGCCGCCAGATCTCGGGCCCGGTGGACTCGAAGTGCGCCCGCACGTTGTCCGGGTTCTCGTACTGGTTGGGCATGTAGTAGCGGTCCGGCTCGTCGTCGAGGAGCCGCTGCGCCTCGCAGATCGCGCCGTCGATCCCCTGGCGAGCCGGGGTGAGCGAGACCTCCGCGCCGAGCGCGTGAAGGATCTGGACCCGCTCGGCGCTGGCGCACTCGGGCATGCAGAGCCGCACGTCGTAGCCCTTGGCCGCGCCGATCATGGCGATGGCGATGCCGGTGTTGCCCGACGTCGGCTCGAGGATCGCCTTGCCGGGGACGAGGTCGCCCCGCTCCTCGGCCCCGGCGATCATGCTGAGCGCCGGGCGGTCCTTCACCGAGCCGCCCGGGTTGCAGCCCTCGAGCTTGCAGAGGATGCGCACACCCGGTCCGGCGCCGGCGTGCGCCAGCTCCACCAGGGGCGTGTCCCCGATCGCGTCGAGCACGTTCATGACGCTGGTCCTTCCTTCTCGCCGCGCCCTGGTGCCGGGCCGGCGCGGTCGCTGGGCATCTCCCGAGGCGGAGACGACGGAGCACAAGCTTACTCCTCCGCAGGCTCGCCGGCCCAACCGCCGGGAGGCCTGCCGCCGGTGCGGACGGTATAGGCTGAGGGCGTGGGCTACCTGATCGGCTTCGTGACCGGCATGGCGCTCTCCTCGGCCTGCCTCTGGGCCGTGGCCTGGTGGGCGGGGTTCACGCTGCCCGTCGTGGACGTGCTCCTCATCGCCGGACTGTGCAGCGGGATCGCCCTGTTCCCGGTGACGGGGTGGTTCCTCGCCATGCTGCTCCTGGCGTTTCTCGTCCGGCGGCGGACCGGCGCCGCCGTGTGGCCGGACACCATGGTGATCCTCGTCGTCTGCGGCGTCGTCTGGATCGTGGTGCTCGACGCGGCCTGGCGCTGAGCGGCTCCGCGGCGCGCGGGACCAGGGGATGCGTCCGCGCGGCGCGCGAGTGACGACCACAGCGAGAGGTGTAGGCTGGCGCCGTGAGCTACCTCATCGGTTTCGTGATCGGCACGGCCTTCTCGTCCGCCTGCCTGCGTGCGGTGGCCCGCTGGGCGGGGTTCGCTCTGCCGACAGTGGACCTGCTTCTCATCGCCGGACTGTGCAGCGGTCTTGCCCTGTTGCCGGTGATGGGCTGGAGCCTCGCCCTGGCGATGCTGGTCCTGTCGATGCTGCTTCTCAAGACGACCGACGCCGACGTATGGCCTGACGCGATCGTCGCCGTCACCGCGTGCGCCGTGATTTGGACGCTCGCCTCCACGATCGGTTGGGCGCTGGGCTGAGTGTCCCCGAGGCGCGCCCCACCCGGCGGCGACCGGCGCCCGAAGGTCGGCCCGTCAGGCCTCCGTGGAGTCCGGGAAGACGGCGCGGAGCAACTCCTCGCGGCGTGCGTTGAGCGCCGCCCGATGCACCGCGCCCACCTCGTCGCCGCCCTCCAGCAGGCCGAGCGAGGCGGCGTCGTCCACCACCGCCAGCGCCTCCTCGGAGAGTCCCTGCCGCGCGAGCACGAGACTGAGCCCGTCAAGACCGCGCAGCAGATGGCGGCGGGCGTCCGGGAGGTCGAGCGGATCGTCGCTGACGTCGAGCGCAGCGACGATCGCGTCGCGGTACAGGTCGGCCGCCCGAGCCGGTTCGGTGCTCTCCAAAGCGGCGGCGTCCCGCAACATGGTCGAGAGCGCGGCGACCCGTTGCTCGACGGAGGCCGGCTCGACCTCCGGCTCCGAAGCCGGTTCCGCCTCGGCCTCCGGCTCTGGCTCGACGACCGGTTCCGCCTCGGCCTCCGGCTTCACCTGCGCCTCGGCCTCCGCCTGCGCCTGCGCTTCGGCCACGGGCGCGGACTCGGTTTCCGGCGCGGACTCGGACCCCGCGCTCCATCTCAGCGACTGTCCCGGCGTGAACTCGGTGTCCTCTGCGGGCCGCGGCTCGTCCGCGGGCG